>Ga0184638_1000666_pt1 | contig 9856 bp, 12 predicted proteins | sample PLM31_50_b2_FD_133141 | JGI IMG/M metagenome (GOLD analysis project Ga0184638, IMG submission 133141) | Groundwater sediment microbial communities from an aquifer in East River, Colorado, USA - PLM3-1_50_b2 | ecosystem: Environmental > Terrestrial > Soil > Riparian zone | place: USA: East River... | reverse complement strand
GTCTTCGCGGAACGTCTATTTGTCGCCGGAGGAACGGCTGATGGCGCCGACGCTCTATCGCGCCATGAAGGAAAGCGCCAAGCATTTGCGGGCGGGCGGGGACATTGAGGCGGCGATGGCCGGCGGCGCTGAACTCATCACGAACGCCGGTTTTGTCCTCGACTATTTCGAGGCGCGGCACGCCGACACCCTTGCGCCGGTGGCCTCGATGCAGGACGGACCGGTGCGAATTCTGGTTGCGGCAAAGCTTGGAAAGACACGCCTGATCGACAATATCGGGGCCTAGAGCCCTTATCCGTTTCGATCGAATCGAAACGGACCCTGGATTCTTGAGTGACGCGTTTTCCTGACGCGAGCCGGTCTCCAGCCCGGATCAAGTCCGGGGCAGGCTTTCGCTTGAAAACGCTCTGAAACAGTCCGGACTTAAAGCAGCCCGAGATCGCGCAATTCGCGGCGCAACGGCTCGGGCATCGCCGCAACGCTGGCGGCAGCCTTCCCAAGGTCCGGCGGTGCGGCGTCTCCCGTAAAATAGCGCCAGCCTTGGAACGCCCGCATCGGCCGCGGCGATACGGCAATCACCTTGGGCTGCATCACCAGCCGGCAGCGTCCGATCCCGTCGCGGTCGCGGAACGGCTCGATTGCGAGGATTTTTTCGCGGGCCGCGATTTCACCCCGGATTACCCAATAAAGCGAGCCGCCCGCCAGCAGTTCTTCGCCGCGTTTCGGCGTCATCCGGGTGATATGAATATGATGACGCGGCAAGCCTTTTTGCTTCGCGGTTTGCATGCGCTGGGCGACCCAGCTCTTGAGTTCCTTGACGGATTCGCAGCCGACGGCGAGCTTGATGAGATGAAGCGGCATGGGTTTCGAAGTTAGCGGTCAGCGACGGCTTTTGAAAGCGTCATTCATTCGCCGCCGCGGGGGCGCGCGCTGGGGGCGCAAGCTGAACCGGTGCGGACGCGGCCTGCGAGGGCTTCGCCGCCGGCGGCTTTTTGGCTGCCCCTAGTGCTGCGGGGGGTGCGCTCGAAGTCGGGCGCGGTGAAAGCAATGCCGCGTTCGCCGCCGACGCCGGCGCCGAAGTTGATGTCGAAGCTGGCGCCGATGCTGACGCGCGTGGCGGCGACGGCGCGGTTGCCGAACCCGGCTCAGGCGTCATGATGTTGACGGCGGGAGTCGAAGCTGCCGTGGGAAACTCGGCATTGGTGGGTTTACCGGTGGGCATCGATGACGAAAGTGCCGCCATCGCGGGCGCGTTCCACGACGGCGCGTAACGCGAGATCAGGGCGTCATACGTCCGCTCAGCCATGTTGACCACGATCTGGTGGGAATCCGTCAGGGCCCGGAAAGCCGCACATTGCGACGGCGTGCATTGGTCCCGCGCCATCAGCACCTGCGCCATCAGCCCATACCGGTCGCGCTCAATCGCCCGGCGCAGCGTCAACAGCTCGTAGGTCAAGTTCTTGTTGGCTGCGGCGACATCGCCGAACGTGGTCAGCCGGGTGACTTGAGAGGCCGCGTAAGACACGGCTGCGGCGACGGATTCGGCGGAACCGAACACGGCTTTTTCGCAAGCCGCCAAAACGGTCTCCCCCGCCAGATCGTCGACACACGACAATGCCGGCAGCGCCGCCGTCGTCTGCTGGAAGGATCTGATTTCACCCGACGCGGCGCGATCGCCCGGAGCGAACGTGCGCATGGTGGCGGCGACCGCGATGCCGATGGCCAACAACGTAATCACCGTCAATGCGCCGTTGGCGACCGATCTCTCGGCGCGCAACAGCGTGATCAAAAGGATGAGCCCGAAGAATCCCGCCGCGGCCAAAGTCAGCCACATCGGAAAGGTCGGCGAACGCCAGAGTTGATCGAATGATGTCGTCCAGGCCCAGTTCATGCGCGGTTTCCTTTAACGCGGCATAGAACGCACGCGGCGGAAGTGAGTGCCGATTCTCCCGCACTCAGCTTACCGCATAATGCTTCTGCGATCCGGGCCTTTTGACGACGAGCGAAATGGGAACCGTCAACAGACCATGCGCGCAGCTCTTAGGAAATGTCGAGCTGACTTTCCTTGGCTACCCGTTCGAAAGCCTCGGTCGAGCTTTTGATCCGATACTGACAGTCATCGCCGTCGGTCGGAAGCAGCCGGATCACCTCATAGGTGCCGGTGGCGGCCGGACGCGCGACATTGCTCGCGGTGAAATAGACGGTCTCTCCAACGGTATATTTATGCTTCAACGCCCTCTCCATCACGCAAAAGCGCCGGCCATGCCCACGGTCCCGCTGCAACGGCCGACTAACACCCCTGTGACAATATATACCACAGCGCCAGTCACGTTGGCCAGTCACATCCGGACATAGCAAGTACGACAATTTTGCAGGTTTTTCAGTACGATAAGTACCTTTCCGCCGGTCGCGGATGAATCTATCCCGCGGTCACCGGGACCCCTCCCCCACGGCTCCGGGCGCAACGTCGTTCCAAATTCGGACAGCCTTCGCAGCTCACTTTCGGCTTTCGATGATGGCCAACGTCTCGCAACGCGGGGCTACACCATCTCGAACTTCTCGATGACGATGGTTTCGGCGAGCCCTGCGGTGGTCCACTCCTGAAAGGCGGGCAGCGACATCATCGCATTCATGAACTCCTGCGCTTCGGGTGCCACCTCGATCGCATAAGTGCGAAAGCGATGCACCACCGGCGCAAACATGGCGTCCGCGCCGCCAAAGGCTCCGAACAGGAACGGCCCGAATTGCCCGTAGCGCTCGCGGCACTCGATCCAGATCTGCTGAATGCGCGCCACGTTGTCGCGCGCATCAGCCGATAACGCGATGGCGCCGACCGGCCGATGCAGGTTCATGCCGCATTCGTTGCGCAGCGCCATAAAGCCTGAATGCATCTCCGCTGAAATCGAGCGCGCATGGGCACGGCGAGCGCGGTCCTCGGGCCACAGCTGCGCTTCCGGAAACCGTTCGGCGAGGTACTCGATAATGGCCAGCGAATCCCAGATCGTGACGTCGCCGTCGATCAGCGCGGGAACCTTGCCCGAATGTGTGAAACTCAAAATCCGCTTCTTGTCGGCATCACCGGCATAGAGCGGGATAAAAACCTCATCGAAGGCGATATTGTTGGCTCTTAGTGCCAGCCACGGCCGCATCGACCACGACGAATAGTTCTTGTTGCCGATGACGAGCTTCAAAGCCATGCGAGAACCCCTTTTCGTCTAGCACCTTGCCATAGCGCGCGGGAAGCCTTCAACCCGCACATACGCACTCTCGTTTTGGTCGCGCCGGGCTGAGTTAGGACGCGCCCACGAAATCCTGCGGTGTGAAGCTGAGATCAAGCACTTTCCACTCACCGTATCTGTCCGCCGGCAACATCGCGTAGGGCTGGCAGGCCTGCAGGGCGCCGATGGCGCTTTGCATCAGGGCCGGCCCTTTAGCCGATGCGCTGGCCTCGATCAAAATCGGCTCCGCCGCAAGCTTCCCTTCAGGCGTCATGAACACCCGCAGCTTGATCTTGATCTTGTCGGAGGGCGCGACCGATGCCGGCAGCTTCGAGCACGTCTTGAGACGACGTCGAAACTCCGTCACCAGGCTGGATGCAACGTCCGCAGCCTCTGACGCCGGAGCGTCGAACGTATCGCCACCCCTGGCCTGCGGCAGGCTTGGGGGTAGATCTGGGGGCAGCCCAAGCATCACGTGATACTTGATGGAAAGATCAGGCTCCGGAGGGGTGTAGCCGGGCGACGGAGATGTCGATGGCGGCTGCGGCTGAGCATCAGCCTGTTGGCTGTTGGGACGCGGCGACGACAGCGCCGCCTGCTGTTGCGGTGGCGCCGCAGCCTGCGGTACGGCGGCAGGCGGCGGGGAACTTGAAGCCGCAGATTTCGAAGAAAGATCAAAAGTGTCCGAGGGCTGCGCTTTGGGTGCCGGCTCTTCGTCCTTAGGCGGCGGCGCGACCTCGGCGGGCGAAACGATATCGACCGCGATCGGCTCGGCCGTGATCGAACCGAACGGATGCACCTCGGCAAACAGCAGGACCATCGCCAGAGCTGACAGATGGCCGATCGCCGATGCTGCGATGCCTGAGCCTATGAACCGCTGTGGTTCCACCGTGCTTGATCAACGTCTGGAAGTCATCCCCAGCGGCCAGCATAGCCGGGCAGCGGCGCCGCGTGGATCAATTTTTGACCACCACCGGCGTCAATTTCGAGCCGCGCCGGTTCGCCAGCCTCAATCCCATTTCGGCGCGAAACCGAAATCGGTGAGCCGAGCCTTGGTGCTGGTGCTGCCCATCTGGGATATCCGGTGCATCTCGTCGGGCGACAGCGCGAAGTCGAAAATGTCGATATTTTCCGACAGCCGTTCGATCCGCGCCGTCCGCGGTATCGCGGAAACATTCTGCTGCACGAGCCAACGCAGGCAGACCTGCGCAGCAGTCTTGCCGTGGGTTTGCCCGATCTGCACCAGCGTCTCGTCGTTCTTGATACGCCCCTTCGCAATCGGACTATAGGCCACGACGGCCATGCCGTGACGCGCGCAGCCGTTCAGCACCTTGGTCTGGTCGAGATAGGGATGGTATTCGACCTGATCGCACACCAGAGGCTCGGAACAGGCGGCAACCGCCTCGTCCATCAGGGCCACGGTGAAGTTCGACACGCCGATGTGCCTGGCCATGCCGAGCTTCTTGACACGCGCCAGCGCGCCTAACGTCTCCGCCAGCGGCACCTGCGGATTTGGCCAGTGCAGCAGCAACAGATCGACTTCGGAAAGACGCAGCTTCGCCAGGCTCTCCTTGGTGGATCGCTCAAGATCGTTTGGCGCGAAATGGGTGGTCCAGACTTTGGTCGTCACGAACACCTCATCGCGCCTCGTTCCCGAAGCACGCAGGCCTTCGCCGACCTCACGTTCGTTCTCATAGACCTGAGCGGTGTCGATGTGGCGATAACCGATCCTCAGCGCCTGTTCAACCAGGCGTGCGCAGGTTCGCCCGCGCAGTTCCCAGGTCCCCAGCCCAATCGCGGGGATTTTTGCGCCGTTGGCCTCAACGAATAGCATCGCGGGTACTCAGATAGATTAGACCCATTATGTCCTCCGGGGATCGCGCTGCCAACATTGCAAGGGCTTCACCCTTAAGATGAGCTATACGCTGCTCGCGAGCGCGGCAAACACCGTCTCGGGGGCATGGGCAATCACGGCGAGTAGCGCCCGCGCCGGTCCGCGCGGCATCCGCTTGCCCTGCTCCCAGTTCCTGATGGTCTCGACCGGGACGCCGAGCCGGCTTGCGAATTCCAGCTGCGTCAGGCGCGCGCGCCGGCGAAGCTCGCGCACCGCCGGGAACGCCTCCATCTCGACGGACGCCACCGAAGCCGTCGCCAGCGCGGCAGAAGCCGTCACCGGTGCGGCGGAAGCCGTCACCGGTGCGAGCGGGAACTCCTGCCCGTCCCGCAGTTCGACGATCCGTCCGTCCGCTTTCAGCCGCAACCGCTGCATGCTCGACTCCACAAGAGGAATGATCGGCGATGCGCATTAAGGTTTGATTAACGATGCGCGGGCCGCGGCCACTTCCCGCAGCGCGTCACCAACCTGAGACACTACCTATTTCAGCCCGAACCACAGCGTGGCGATGCCCAGAAACGAAAAGAAGCCGACCACATCGGTGATCGTGGTGACGAACGTCCCCGACGCCACCGCCGGATCGGCGCGCACCCTTTCCAGCACCATCGGAATCAGAATGCCGCCAAGCGCGCCGGCAACCAGATTGCACAGCATCGCAAGGCCTATCACGACGCCAAGCGCTGGAATCTTGAACCAGGCGACCGCGGCAATGCCGGTGATGACGGCGAACGCGATGCCGTTGACGAGGCCAACCAGACCCTCGCGCACCACCACGCGAAACGCATTGTGCGATCCGAGCTCGCGGGTAGCCAAGGCACGCACCGCGACCGTCATGGTCTGGGTCGCGGCATTGCCGCCCTGGCTGGCGACGATCGGCGCCAGTACCGCCAGCGCCACCATTTTTTCCAGCTGGCCCTCGAACAGGCCCAGCACCGAGGACGCAAGAAAGGCGGTAGCGAGGTTGACCAGCAGCCAGTTGAAGCGGCCCTTGGCGATGGTCCAGACATTGTCGGATAATTCTTCGTCGCTGGTGACGCCGCCGAGCGCCTTCAGGTCCTCATCGGCCTCTTCCTCGATCACGTCGACCACGTCGTCGATGGTGATGACTCCGACCAGCCGGTCCGTGGTATCGACGACGGGGGCTGCGACCAGATTATATTTGCCGAATAGCCGCGCCACCTCCGCCTGGTCGTCCATGACAGAGACGCGGCGGCGGTCTTCATCGATCAGGTCGGCGAGCGGGACCGGCCTGCGCGAGCGCAGCAGCGCGTCCAGCGACACCGCGCCCTGCCAGTGCTGCGCCTTGTCGACGGCGTAGATTTCGTAGAACCGGTCCGGCAAGTCCGGCGTGTCGCGCATGTAGTCGATCGCCTGCCCCACGGTCCAGTCCGGCGGCACGGCGATGAACTCGGTCTGCATCCGGCGGCCCGCCGAATTTTCCGGATAAAGCAGGCTGCGCTCGAGCGCGTCGCGTTCCGATGGCGGCAGTTTGTCGAGGATCTCTTCCTGGTCCTCTTCGTCAAGGCCCTCAAGCAATTCGACGGCGTCGTCGGATTCCAGTTCGCGAACGCCTTCGGCGACCGTCTCCGGCTCGAGTTCCTCGAGGATTTCCTCGCGGACGGAGTCGTCAACTTCGTTGAGCGCCGAGAAGTCGAAATCCGCGCCCGTAAGTTCCACAAGGCTGACACGGTCGTCCGGTTTGAGCGCCGCGATCAGGTCGCCGAGATCAGCCTCATGGAGTTCCGCGACGATTGCGCGCAGAAGAGCCGTGTCGGCGGCATCTATCGCGCGCGAGATTTCTTCGACAAACTCCGGCCGAATGTGGCCGTCTTCGTCGCGCATCGGGAGACGGTCGAGTACCGACTCGGCGGAATTGGCAACGTCCACATCATCGGCCATGCCGCGCCTCGCCGGTTTGACAGAATTGCTGAACTCGTCTGAGTTATCGCTTCACGCATTACCCAATGGGCAACACCAAGCGCAATGATAAATATGCGACGGCCAAAACAGCCTCGGAAGTTCATGAAGGGGCCGGGAGCTGCCCTTATTGCCTTGGTCGCATGGACAGTGGCGGCGCAGGCGGGGGACTGTCCGCGCAAGGGAGCGCTCGGCACCTCGCGGGTTCTTAGCGTCGATGCCGCCAATACCCCGCGGGTTGGGCTTAAAAGCTTTCCGCAAACGCTCCCGCTCAGAGATCATGAAGTCGTACTGACATTCGATGATGGCCCGTGGCCTCCGACCACGCCGCGGGTGCTGGCGGCGCTGGCCCATGAATGCGTGCGCGCGACGTTCTTCCTGATCGGCAAGCCGGCGTCCGAGCATCCAGGCCTGGTGCGAAGGATCGCGGCCGAGGGCCACACCATCGGTCATCATACATGGTTGCATCGCCGCCTGATGCGAATCCCGGCAGACGAGACAACAGAGGAAATCGACCACGGTATTGCCGCAGTTGAGATGGCGCTTCACGGTGTCTCGAGCAGCACGCCGACCACGCCATTCTTCCGGTTTCCCGGCTTCGAATCCACACCGGCCACGCTTGAGCTGCTGCAATCGCGCGGCATCGTCGTGTTCGGTGCCGATCTGTGGGCGGGTGACTGGAATCCCATGACGCCGAAGCAGGAATTGAAGGTGCTGATCGATCGGCTTAACCGGGCCCGAAAGGGGATCATCCTGCTGCACGACCCCAAAGCGCACACCGCGGCCATGCTGCCGCATTTTTTACGCTATCTGCGGGACAATCACTATAGCGTGGTCCATCTCGCGCCAGCTGCATCCGGCCTCGACACCGAGCGCGTCCCCTGAGTCCATATAACGACAGACGCCTCCCTTGGAAACGCGGCTCACTGGGTGAGAAAGCGCTCGAGGTCAGTGCGGAGCGCGAGAGCCGCATCTTCGTCGATTGTCAGCTCGATAGGCCCGCCATCGGTTTGAAATTCGATAATTCCGGTCAACGCCTCCTTTGATTTGGTCAGGATGGAACTCGCCCGCATTTTCCCACAGCGTTTGTTCCCGGGTGCACCGCAGGTGTTAAGTCCCCAGACATTCAATGCTCGCTTTCTGCGTGTTGACGTTTGGATGAAGAAGAGGATGCCTTCTTTCGCCCGGGTTGGAGAAAGCGCGCGCCAATTTGTTCGCCGTCTATTCGCGCTAATTCGCAACGCCGACACGCCAGACCAGTCGATGACAACAGAAGGAAGAACTCCTTTAAGTCCAACCCGGCGATCGACCCCTTGATATGGCGCTGGACGGATGCGCTTTTCCGCCGAGCCGCCTTGTTTGGTCAGTTCAAGCTCGTCGAGCAGTTCGCTGCGGGTTGCAAGCATCGGTAATATCCTCCTTTCTGGAGGGACAAATCTACGGTCCAGTACAATCTCGGCGTCGCGGAAATACGACCAGGATTCTGGCTAATCCTTCCGGTCCGGGCGAAATACATCACCTTGCCGGTCTGGCGATCTTGATCCCGAGAAGGAGCGATTTCGTTAAAATCCAAACAAAACAAAATCGGAATCTTGCAAAACGCTTATGGCGCGCCAATACTCCGACCGACCGAATCTGGTCAGCGCAAATAATTAATGAGAATTTCAACAGGCTATGCAGCCGTTAAATCTCGCGCCGTCTTCGGTCCTCAAGGTCTTTGAGTACTCAGATGTTGACGAGTTTCGGAGTGCTCTAGACGGCTCGCTCATTCGAATTGTCCCTACCCAGGCGGGACGGATATCGGCGATGCAAGCGGTACTTGCGTTGCCGAATTGCGAGATTTACCTGCTGCGGACTTTTCCACGCCTCGTCGATCTGGAAATCCCGGTGGATCGTACGCTGGTGCTGTTCTCGATGGTCGGAACATCGGACACCATCATCAACGGCCAACAACTCGATCACCCATCCCTCATCCTTGGCCGCGGGCCGACCGACTACAGGATGGTCGAAGGTGCCCAGACATGTGTAGCGGGAATCCGTTTCGACTCCGCCATGCTTGATCGCGGTTGGCCCCAGACAGGACGAATGCTCGCTCTTTTCCGCGTCAGGGAACCGGTGCTGATCGGGCTTCAGTTCTTGATCCGTGAACTGCTTGCCGCTGCATCTTCATCGCCTTCACAGTTGTCTGCGGGTCCAGCACGGCAAGCGGCGCAGGAAACCGTCCTTGCGGCTCTCGACAAGGCTTTTCTCGACACAAATTTGCTCGATCTGGAACGCGCACGTTCCTTTCAAAAGAGCCTTCACATTGTCAAACAAATCCAAGCCAGGCTTTCAGCAAATCTGGGAGCGGCAATCTACAGCGACGAGTTGGCGAGTGAGCTTCGGATCTCGGTTCGGACCATGCACACCGCGATGCTGAAGATTCGCGGCATGAGCCTTCATCGATATCTCCGCTTGAGGCGGCTATGGGCCGTCAGGAGACTGTTGCTCGCTGGCGACAGGGCACTGCAGATCAAAGCATGCGCCCTTTCCAATGGCTTTTGGCATCTGGGCGAGTTTGCGGCCCTGTATGCCGCCCAGTTTGGCGAAGCACCGTCAATAACTCTGGCTCGCTCGCAGCAGCGGCTATCATAAAAAATGGCGCGACAGACCGTATTCCAGCCTTGGATTGGGCCCAAAGGCATGGTTTGCCAAGCAATACTGTAAAGATTACGCGAGATTCCGGTCGCATACATGGCGCTGTTTGTAATGATCAGATCAAATAGGAATGCATGACGGTGTTTCATGGTCGGTAATGTGTTGGGCGTCCGGATGCGGCGATGGACCG
>Ga0184638_1000662_pt1 | contig 9873 bp, 10 predicted proteins | sample PLM31_50_b2_FD_133141 | JGI IMG/M metagenome (GOLD analysis project Ga0184638, IMG submission 133141) | Groundwater sediment microbial communities from an aquifer in East River, Colorado, USA - PLM3-1_50_b2 | ecosystem: Environmental > Terrestrial > Soil > Riparian zone | place: USA: East River... | reverse complement strand
GAATGCGGATCTGGACAAATCACTCCAAGAAACAGCCGTCGCCCTGCTGCCTCTCGTGGAGAGCCATCTCGGCAATCTTGAGTTCAACCGCGCCTTGGAGGAGATCTGGAGGTTGGTCCAGGCGGGCAATCAATACATTGACAAGACCGCGCCCTGGATCCTCGCGAAGAATCCGCAAGACAAGGCGCGCCTCAACACCGTCCTCTACAATGTCGCTGAAACGCTTCGCTTCCTCTGCCTGGCGCTTTATCCCTTTCTGCCGCAGGCTATCGAGGAGATGAAACGACAAGAGGGGCTCCTGCTGAACTTCTCGAAGCCGTTGCTCGCCTCGGAGATCACCTGGGGCGGTGTGCTTCCGGGCACCGAGATCGCAAAAGGACCGCCCTTGTTTCCCAGAATCGAGACCAAAACGCAAGGAGAGACTCGCGTGAGCCAGGACGAGAAGATGACGCAACCGACGCCGGCGGGCGGGACCGAAGCACAGATCTCTATTGAGGAGTTTCGAAAAATGGCCTTGCGCGTCGGCAAGGTAATTGCCGCTGAGCGCGTGCCGAAGTCCACCAAGCTCCTCACACTTCAAGTAGATATCGGCGCCGAACAGCGGCAAATCGTGGCCGGCCTCGGGACCAAATACACGCCGGAGGAGATGGTGGGCAAGCGCATCGTCGTGGTCGCGAACTTGAAACCGGCCAAACTAATGGGAGTAGAATCCCAGGGAATGGTGTTGGCGGCCGGGGATCAGGAGGTCACGGCTCTCCTCACCACGATAGAAGAGATCGCGCCCGGAACAAAAATCAAATGATGACTGAATAAGAGAAAAGGTGTCTGGCTACTTTTCCAGTGCCAAGGATGGCTGCAAGCGGCTTTTGAATATCCCGGGAAAAGTTGCCTGACACCCTTTTCGGCGGAGATTCCATGATCGCGACATGGCTAGAATACACGATTGACGAGGATCCCAAGAAACCTGGACGCCGGCAAGAGGTGTTCGATCTGAAGGCGATCGAGGCGGTGCTCGGCGCCCCGATCACCTACGTCTATGCGAACCAGATCCAGCCCGGGGCGACCGCCGGCATGCATTATCACAAGCAACATCAAGTAGCCGTCTGGATGCGGGATGGCGAGCTTGAGATGACTCTGGAGGATATGCATTCTCACGAGCGCGAGGTCGTGCAGCTACGGCCCGGCAATCGTTTGCTGCTGGTGCCGAAAGAGATCTACCATGCCGCAGCCAATAAGAGCGACCGGCCGGCGCTCGCAGTCATGTTTGCGACCACCAAACCGCGAGATCCTAATGATGATTGGCACTGAGAGCATCATGTCATTCTGAGCGAAGCGAAGAATCTAGACCCTTCTTTCATCAGGGTGACACCAATGAGGTGATAATGAGAACGCTATATCGCACACCCCTAGTCTTCTTCCTCTGTGTTGTTCTCTCAAATCTTTCCTGGGCACAACAGCACGGCCAGCAGGGTCATTCGGAGCGTCGCGGCCCCTCCGATATCAACAAGTACATCGAGTCCCTTGAGCAGCCCGAACGGGATAAGGATCAAAAGCCGGACGAGGTTATCAAGGCGCTAGCCTTGAACGAGTACATGACGATCGCCGATATCGGAGCGGGGTCAGGATATTTCACCCGAAAGTTCGTCTGGGTCATTCAGGATAGGGGGATGGTCTACGCCATTGATATCGAGCCCGCGATGCTGAAGTACAACGAGGAAATGGTCGAGCATCTCCACACGCCCTACAATGCGAAGTTCGTTCTCGGGAAACCGGACGACCCCATGCTCCCCGCCAAGTCTGTGGATTTGGTCTTCCTCTGCAATACCTATCATCATGTGGAGAAGCGGCCAGATTACTTCAGGCAGGTGCGAGCGGCCCTCAAACCGGGCGGCCGTGTCGCGATCATTGACTTCTATCATGATGAGCGCTCAGGACAGCTCGGCTTCCCCAAGGAGCATTTGGTCGCGCGCGACAAAGTCATGCAGGAAATGGTCGAAGCCGGCTACAAGCTGAGGAAGGAACATGATTTCCTGCCGCGCCAGTACTTTCTGGAATTTGTTCCCGAGGATAAGAAAGCCGGCGGCGAGAATTACTAGCGACCGAAACGCGCAATGATCGCCTTTCCTGCTGCAGTGATACCTAAGATCACGCAGGCCACCGCGACATCAGTCGGGCCTAACGGCAAATCCCAGCGTAGCGACAGGTAGAACCCCACCAGCGCCGTCAGGCCTCCGATAAGCGAAGAGATCAGCAAGAAGGGCCACATCCCCTTGGTGATCTGGCGCGCGGCCAGAGGCGGCACGACGAGAAAACCGAAGATCAGAAGCGGCCCGACTGTCATGACGCCAAAGGCGATGGCAAGACCGATGATGACGTACAGGCAAAAGTCCCACGCCATCACATTTTTCCCCAGGGTGATCGCCATCTCTCGATCGAACGACACGAACGTAAACTCCTTCTGGAATAGCAGCGTGCCGAGCGCGATACCGCTATAGATACAGACCGTCGCCCAGAACTGCGAGAGGGACATACCCAGCACTTCGCCTCGGAGCAACGCCAGCAACGTGGATTCGCCATACGGATTGGCGGCCACAAACAAGATGCTGCCCGCGGCCGCAGCGGCATACGCTACACCCACCCGACCCTCCACCAGTCCCCGGCCCTGCCCCAGTGACGCCAGTATCACCAATGCGATCACGACAAACAGAACAGAGCCCGTAAGCGCCATCAACTGCTCTTCTTCCTGATGTGGATAGAGATGAATGCCGAGGGTGTGCATCAGATAAGCAAAGGCGATGCCTGCAGCGGAGATCTGCGGAAGTGCCACGCCCAGGAACACGAGACGGCGCAGGACAAGATAGACGCCCACCAATGGACAGACAAAGCCGATGATGACGCTGGCGTAGAGCGCGTGACGCAGCAGGAAGTCATAGCTGAACATTTCCAGGAACAGATCCATCTCTCAGATTTTCTCCGAGATCAGCATCTCTGCAAGCTTGTCTGTGCTCAGCATGGCCGCGGCCGGACCGCCGACTACCTTTCGTCCGGCAATCCACACTACTTCGTCCACGCGACCGCGGAGCGTCGCAAGGTGATGGCTGACCAACAGGATCGTCATCCCATTTCGGTTCAGAGCAGTCGCGAGCTGTATAATCGCTTCCGTCGTTGGCTGATCAATGCCGGCCACCGGTTCATCAAGCACTAGACACTCGGGATCGGTCGCCAACGCGCGGGCGATCAGCACCCGCTGCCGCTCTCCCCCAGACAGATCCGCGAAAAGGCGACCCGCTAACGGCTCCGCGCGGGCGTCCCTTAGTGCCTGCATCGCGCGTGCGCGCAGGGCTCGCTTCACAACACTGAATGGACGGATGCTCCCATAGGTTCCCATCAACACCACTTCGAACGCCGTGAGAGGATAGACCGGATCCAGCGTGTCGCGTTGCGGGACATAGCCGAAGCGCGGTGTGCCGGAGGGATACTCGAGCTTGCCTGTTAAGACCGGAAGAATCCCGACGATAGCTTTCATCAATGTGGACTTGCCGGAGCCATTCGGTCCCAGCAAGGCAACAAAACTGCCACGCCGGATCTCTAGATTCATCTGCTCGAGAACCGCCGCGCCGTTGTAGCCTACACTAGCATCCGTAAGCCGAACCAGGGTCTCGGGCGAACCGCTCATGAGCTCACCGCCCCCAGGATCTTTTGAATGATGTCATCGAAAAAGCTGAAATAGTCTTGCGCTTCCCGAGTGCCTCCGACCATCGAAGGCACCATCGCGATTTTGGCGCCGGTTTCCTGTGCCAGAAACGACGGGGTTTTCCGCTCGCGGTTCGGCTCGATCAGGATCAGCCGCACGCCCTCAGCCTTCATTTGTCCCACCAGATCGAGGATGTGGGAAGCCGAAGGTGGGATGCCGGGCTTCGGTTCGATGGTGTTGACGACTCGCAAACCAAATCGCTCCGCAAAATAGCTGAAGGACTTGTGGTAACTGATCGCCTTGGTGCCGCGCAATAGAGCCATCTGCTTCTCCCAGAAGGCCAATCGGCTCCCGATTTTATCCTCAAACTGTTTGAGATGATCGTTAAAACGTCCGCACTCCCCTGGTTTGATCGCACAGAAACGTTCCGCGATGAGTCCCGCGATAAGCTTGCCGTTGAGCGGATCAAGCGTGAAATGCGGATTCCCGAACGGATGTACATCTCCGAGCGAGCGATCAACCGGGCCTGTCGGCACCTCTATGAGCCGAATGACATCTGCAGCAATGATTCGGCCGGGCTGCCCCAATTGGATCTTCGAATTCCGTGCATTCAGGACCAGGGGCGGCAACCAGCCAACTTCCAGATCGGCGCCGCCCTCGATCAGGACATCCGCCTGGTTCAAAATCCTGATGAAGCTCGGTTTGGGATCCACGAAATGAACGTCTTCTGTGCCCTTTGCCAGGCTGGTGACTTCGACCGTATCGCCACCGATCTCGCGGGCGATGGACCCAAAGTCCGGGGTGCTGGCCACCACATTCAGCTTGGCTTGGGATGGTGTCGCTGTTTCCAGCAGTCCTATGACTACCATAGTCGCGATGATGAATCTCTTTTGCATTGTCGTCACCTCTCCTTTTAGAAGAGCATCTGTTCAAAATGAGTGCGCGCCGTGTTCGCCGATGTTCAATTCCATCTGGAGGAAGACGCCATGCACCGCTTGGCGGCCCCGGCTGTCGGCAAAATCCAGGTTGTATTGGAGACGAAATTTGGAGAATTCGCTTGGATAAAACGTAAGGTTTGGTGAGAGGCGCCAGCGCTCATCCACTAAATCTCGTTGGCCCAAGGTCACAAGAAAAGGCCGCGCAACTTCGGCGTTGGAGCTGTTCGCATAGTCCACCCGAAAGCCGGCCACCCAGCGATAGGTGAAGCCGTAAAGCATTTGACTGTAGAAACCGAAATCCTTGGGTCGAGATTTCGGAATGCCGTTGACCTCGTCGGGACCGGCCTGGTAATCGCGGAACACATACTCCGTCTGCCATGCGATGAAGGGAAAGCCCTGGGAGTGATTCACCGGCTTCCATTTCACATAGAGATCGGCTCCGTAAATATGCGTGCTGTTGTTCGGTCCACTGGCGTTCGGACCGAACAGCGCGGAGGCGCCGAGCGCTACGGTGACTGCCTGGGTGGGCTCAAAGGACGTGACCACGCGAGGCATGTAGATCAGATCGCCGATCTTATCAACCGAACGGTCCAGGAGTGTGTATCCGTGCACAGTCTGCCCCGCTTCGGATAGGAAACTTGTCGCGATTTCACCCTGGGCCTGTTGGGCGTTGGCGATAAATTCCAAGTAGAACGGGGTCGGCGCCAGCCAGGAGAGCTGCGTTCCCGGCCCGCGCAGCCCATCCGGCCCGAAAATCCGGTTGAGAATCACCGGCTGATCCGCGAAATCCCATTGATGGGGATGTTGTCGGTTTTGGCGACCGAACCGCGTGAAGTATTGGCCGGCCACGAGTTGCAAGTTGGCGGGCAAGGCTAAGCTGGTTCCATAGGCTTCCTCAAGCTCAACCTTCGTCTCACCTTTATCAACAAAGGTGATTAGGTGAGCCTCCATTTGAAAGTAGGGGTCAACAGTCCCTAGAAGGCTGAGCTCGACATTCTGAACATTGAACCCCTGCACTTTGGGATCATGACCCCCGAAATTCAAATTGTCCTTTTCGGAAAACATCGCGGCTGCGAACAGGGCATTCAGATTAATCTTGGGATTAAAGGGCGCCAACAGACCGCGACTGGCTGCCCGCTGCTGACGGACTTGGCCCTCAACCTCCTTAAGCCGTTGTTCGGTCTTCACGTCTGCGCTTTCAGCCGGTGGCTCAGGCGTTGCCTGGCTCGGCTTGGCCTCCAATTGCTCTACTTTTTGACGGAGTTGCCGAAGCTGCTCCTCCATCAGGCTCATCTGCTTCTTCAAATCTTCTACTTCAGAAGAAGTTGGTTGAGCAAATGCACCTGGGACAAAAGCTCCGAACACCAGCAAGACAAAGATATAACGCCACACTTTCATAAAATTCCTCCTGTCCGAAGGCACAAAAATCACCACGCGTGCGGACTGGCCGGGCGTGGTTCTGTTGAGAGGGACTTAGAGGCTAAAGAAAGAAGGAGGACCGCGAGTCGGCAGGTCAGTTAGCGGGAAATGCTGGACGAGTCGGTCCCGATACGGAGTTTCCGGTGCCGGCGCCGCCGGCTGAGACACCAAAGAAACTACGCATGCGGTTACTGAAGAGGAGGCATGACTTTGAACCCATGAACATAGATCATGGGGAGAATGCTGATGTCCGTCCTGGTCCGCATCCCCAAGCTCGTGATGCAATTCGAGCGTGGCGATCATCGGAGTCAAAGCCAGAAGTCCGATGCCGAGAGCCGCAACCAGTAGGACTTTTCCCGCGTTTCTTTTCATTCGGGAATCCTTATGCAGAACTCCGTATCCGTATCACAGCAACCCAGCAAGGTCAAGCTGCAGACGGGATATGCTATAGTCAGCGCTTCACTATGATTGAGCGGGTTATTAGGTCAGATGTTGATAGACAGCCACTGCCATATTGACGACGCTCGGTATGACAACGACCGAGAGGCAATTCTTCAACGCGCCCGGGAAACGGGTGTGGGGCATTTTGTCACGATCGGGTGCGACCTTGAGACCAGCCGAGCCGCGGTCGCGCTTGCTGAAAAGCATCCGTGTATCTCGGCGACGGTCGGTGTCCATCCTCATGAAGTCAAGCGCATCGAACAAGGCTGGTATGAGGGACTCCGCGCGCTCGCAACGTCAGAACAGGTCGTCGCCTACGGCGAGATCGGGCTTGATTACCACTACGATCACTCTCCACGCGACGTTCAACGCGCCCGCTTCCGCGAGCAGGTACAGCTTGCGCGTGAGCTTCGTCTCCCCGTTGTCATCCATACTCGGGAAGCCCAGGAAGACACGATCACAATCCTGAAAGAGGAGAAGGCCCAGGAACTGGGCGGTGTCTTTCATTGCTTCTCGGGCGACGCGTGGCTGGCGAAAGACGCGCTCGATCTTGGCTTCTATTTGTCATTCTCCGGCGTCGTCACCTTTCAGAACGCCACCATGCTTCGCGAAATCGTGAAGACTGTACCTCTGGCTCGCATGCTGGTCGAGACCGACAGTCCCTATCTCACGCCGGCGCCGCATCGGGGCAAGCGCAACGAGCCCGCCTTCGTGCGGTTCGTGGCCGAGAAGATTGCCGAGATCCACGGGGTGGAAGTAGAAAAGGTGGAGGAGCTGACCAGTTTGAATACACAGAAGCTCTTTCGCTTGAAGATACGCGCGTAGAAAATTAATCTCCCTCGTCCCGTCTACGGGGAGAGGGAACTAGAGTTAGAACTTCTTCAACTGCCGGGCCTCCTCCCAGAGACTTATCGGTATCTTCTTGGGAGTTGCCTATCTTTTTTTGATCGCGACGAGGCAACCGACTGCCTCCCGCAAAGAAACGCACTGTATTCTAGCCGTTAGTTCTGATCTCTACGTTCAAGATTCTCCACGCGCTGACGGAGTTGCTCATAGGACAGATGGATCAGGGCGCGCGTCTCGCGAAATTGCTCCTGAATCGCTTGGTGACGGACGTGCTCAGCCTCAATGTGAGTCCCGAGACTGTCGGCTAGAAGGTGCACCTCATGGCGAAGGCCTTCGGCCAGCACTCCGGTATGTCGCTTGAGCTCATCGAAGCGCTGATCCATCGAATCGAAACGCCTATCAATTGAACTAAAGCGCTGGTCATGCGAGTCGAGCCGGCGCTCAACACGGGCAAGTCGTTGATTGACCGTATCGAACTGAGAGTGGACCTCGCCGAACCGCTCGCCGAGATACTGTAGCAATTCCTGATCCATGTCAGCTCTAAATTTTGGCTGAGACTAATCGTCCCTCTTACTTTTGTCAATGAGACACAGCGGTTTGGGAAAAGTAAAATGCAATTGCTGTCGAGTTCACATAGTCCAAGGCTATGTTGCGGGTGGCGGCGCGTGGGACCGGGAGCCCGCTTGGCGGGCACATGGAGCGGAGCCCGCTACAGCCGGGTCCGCGGGGCTGCGACGGCGAAAGCGGGTCGAGCACGTCCGGGTGACGCGCTGACAGGACCCGCTCTTTTTAGAACTTCTTCAGTTGACTCGCTTTCCTCCGCATAGCCTTCGGTAGCTTCTTGGGATTCCCCTTTTTTTTCGGATCACGACGGGCGGGAACTTCTTCTTCCTGGTCGGCTGCCTGCTTCCTGGCGACAGGCCGAGTCCCTGACATCTGCAATCGGGTCTCGAATTCGCCGGAAGTCAGCACGGCGCTGCCGCGAGCGCGAGCACACCCCGTCACCTCCCGGTCCGATGAAACCACCACACAGTCCGATCCATATTTCTCAGCGAGCCGTTTGATAACAGCATCAGCCTGCATGCCTTTTCGTGAATAGATGACTTCTATGCCCTCCCGCCATTCGGCCTGTTCGACCGGAGAGCCCGAGCGCCAGCCGTCAAACACCACCGTAAGCGGATATCCCTTGCGCTGCCGGTAGCCGGCCAATTCTCTGATCAACGATTCGCGGCGGGTTTCCACGTCACCCCTTAATCCGCCCCGAACCCCAAGGAGGTTATAGCCATCAATAATCACATGCAGCATAGGCCAAGCCTATCTGGCAGACGCGAGCCTGTCAATGTCGTGCCTCCGTAAAACCCTTGACAAGGGGTTCTCGTTTGCTTTAGCTTTAATTGCATTGTCTTCCTTTCCGACGGGCAAAGGACCGGTATGAACTTCTCACATCCTTCTACTTTCAGGCCTCAGACAAGGCACCGAAGTCTTGTTCTGATTGCCTGTCTGACCGCCCTGCTTGTCAGTCCGCTTTCCGTCGTCGCGAAGGGCGTAGAAAATACTGCTAAGAAGAGCTCCGGAACAGTTTCCACCATTTCGAACTTGCGATACTACGGCTCCGCCGGGCACAGCCGCTTGGTGCTCGATCTTGGTCGTCCGGTCAAGTACACGCAGCAGCACATCAGCGATCCGGATCAGATGGTTATCAACCTGACGGATGCTGTACTCAGCACAACCGCGAAGCACAAAGTGGAGAGCCACAGGTTTCCCAGCGAGATCACCATCAAGCAGAGTAGCGCGCGTCGGGTGCAGGTCACTGTGAATATGGAGGACATCACAGGCCTCAAACTCCAAGCCCTGAGAAAGCCCTATCGGCTCGTCGTGGACTATGTGCTCAAGAAGGCTGATGTCCCGGTCGCTCAACCTAAGACCACCCTCCCGCCGGTCAGTCGTCAGATTACGGAAGTCCAGCGCCAGGCCCGCCTTGATATCGAAACGATCGTGCTTGATCCCGGCCACGGGGGCAAGGATCCGGGAGCTGTCAGCCGTAGCCGGCTGACCGAAAAAGCGGTGGTCCTGGACGTGGCACTCCGCCTGAAGGAATTGCTTCGGGACCGGTTGGACAAAAAGGTGATCATGACCCGCGACAAGGACACCTTCATCGAACTCGATGACCGCGCGAAATTCGCCAATAGTCACAAGGCCGACCTCTTCGTGTCCATCCACATCAACTCGCATCCCAGCGGCAATGTCCGCGGAATCGAGTTGTACCATTTCGGGATTGCCTCTGACAGGCGGGCTATGGAAGTGGCAGCGCGCGAAAATGGCGACAGCATTGACCATGCCCGCGGCTTCCTGGATTTGATCAAGGCCGACCTTGCCCTGAGCAAACGCATCGAAGAATCGCAAAACCTGGCGTGGGAAACGAGATTGGCGATCGTCCATCTGCTAGGAACGAGTTATAATCTGGACGATCACGGCGTGAAGACCGCGCCCTTCTATGTGTTGCGCTATACCGCCATGCCCAGCATTCTCGCCGAG
>Ga0184638_1000660_pt1 | contig 9886 bp, 10 predicted proteins | sample PLM31_50_b2_FD_133141 | JGI IMG/M metagenome (GOLD analysis project Ga0184638, IMG submission 133141) | Groundwater sediment microbial communities from an aquifer in East River, Colorado, USA - PLM3-1_50_b2 | ecosystem: Environmental > Terrestrial > Soil > Riparian zone | place: USA: East River... | reverse complement strand
GCGGGGGGGCAGCGGCGGGCGCGGCTGCGCTGGGCGCGGCTGGGGCGGGCGCGGCTGGGGGGGCCGGCGGGGCAGCGGGTGTGGGGGCCGCTGCGGTCGCTCTGACGATCGGGGCGGGCGCCATGACGGGGGCGCCGGTGATCTTGACCGGCCGCCGAACTTCCTTCCCCTGCTCGAGCCGGGGAGCCTTGACCGATCTCGTCCTACCCTCCTCGCGCTGGAACCGCGGAGCGAACCGCAGGTACCCGAACACGATCAGGAAGGTCACGAGAACACCCAAGACAACGAGCACCACAGCCATGCCGTAGACCCATCCACCCGTGTTGATCGTCGGGGTCCCGCTCGGACTGACGAACACCTGCGCCAGCATGCGCGCGATTCTAGCAAGGACCTGTGGATCGCCGATGCGGAACCCGATCACCCGCCGTGCGGATGTGGGTGCGCCATGGCCTGGCCGAGGGCCTCCGCCAGGCAGTGATAGCAGATGGGCGACCGGCACACGGACCGCTCGCAGAACTCGCAGCGGTCGATGCTCGATGGACATGTCGCACAGGCCATGGCCACATCGCGCTCGGTCATGTTTGCCCTCCGTCGGAATGGCGCTCCCGCTCGTGGAGATCCAACGACGCCTCCGCCGCATCCTCCCGCAGCAACAGGCCGACCAGCCGCCCGTCGGACGTGGTGATGGGGGAGCTCTCGAGGTCGTGTTCCATCATGAACGCCGTTATCTCCTCGATGGAGACGAACGGCCGGAAGGTGCTTGGGCCCGGGCGCATAGCCTCCTCGATCCGAAGGTCCGGGCTCGCCTCCAACTCCTTCGACCGGAGCAGGCCGAACACCACGCGTTCCTCGTTCAGGACCACGCAGGCGTCCCACCCCGCCCACCGGGCCCGGTCCCGAACATCGCCGAGGCGCTCGTCCAGGCGGCATGTGGGGACGTCCTTGCGAGCGATATCTCCAGCGCGGGGACGTTGCGCGTTCGTACCCTCGGAGGGCAGCCCCGCCGCCAGCCAATCGAGCTTCCCGTCCTCGTAGTCGAACACCTGGGTGAACCCGAAGCTTTCGAGCCGCCACGCGGCTCGTGGGCTGAGGTCTCAGGCCGAGTCCGAGCAGTACACGACGACGGGCCTGCCCCGGTCGAGCGCGCTCCGGGCTTCCTCCTCGAGCCGGCGAAGTGGCATGTTGATGGCGCCGGGAAGATGGTCACTCTCGTACTCGTTCGCCGGGAGGACGTCGACAATCTGGGCTCCCCCGTCGACGAGGCGGCGAACCTCGTCACGGTCGATGGGTCGGGGCATGATCGCCTCCTCGTTTTGATCCCCTGCCGTCCCGCTCGGAGCCGGAGGTGGGATTCGAACCCACGACCTACCACTTACGAGGCGGTTGCTCTGCCTGGCTGAGCTACTCCGGCGGGTGGGCCGAGTGTACCCAACCCGGCCGGGCCGGCCGCACTTGGAGATAATGCAGGACCGCATGTCGAACCGAGAGCGATCGCGAGGGGCTCCAGCCGTGGGCCGGGTCATGGTGGCCACGGATCGCTCGGAGACGGCCGACCGCGCGGTGGGATGGGCCGCCACGCTGGCCGACCGATACGGCGCGGAACTCTATGTCGTGCAGGTGGTGGTGCCCTCGAACCCGGCCGCCACGCAGTACGGGGCGGCAGAGGCGACCCAGGCCGGCGCGGCGGCCGACGAGCTCCAGCGGTACGCCGTCGGGCTGGCGGGGGAACGCGGCCGGTCCCGGGTGATGGTCGACGACGACCCGGCCATGGCCATCGTGCGAGCGGCCGAGGAGGAGGCGGCCGACGTGCTCGTCGTGGGGAACGCCGGCATGGCGGGCCGCAAGGAATTCCTCCTCGCGAACGTCCCGAACCGGATCTCTCACAACGCTCGATGCACCGTGATCATCGTCAACACCATCTCGCCCGATGGGGACGTGCAGGTGATCCGGCCCCGGACGGCCATCCGGGCCGGAGAATTCCCGCAGACCCAACCGCGCCTTGCGGCCAGGGGGACGCGGATCGCCGCTGTGATGGCAAAGCACGGCGTGAAGGCGCTCTTCGGCGGGCCCGGGGAAGACGGCACCACCGGGCGCCGTGCTCAAGCGCGTCACCTCCGAAGCGCGCTCGAAGAGCTGGGACCAACCTTCGCCAAGCTCGGACAGGTCCTTTCGACCCGCCCCGACTTGCTGCCCCCCGAGTTCATCGAGGAGCTCGCGACGCTCCAGGACAACGTGCCGCCACTCACCGAGGAGGAAGTGGTGCGCGTAATGGAGCAGGAGCTCGGCGTGCCGTGGGAGGACGTCTTCGACACGATCGACCCAGCGCCGTTAGCGGCCGGCACCATCGCCCAGGTCCACCGAGCCACGTTGACCGATGGCGGGCGCGTGGTGGCGAAGGTCCAGCGCCCGACGGCCCGCGAAGAGATCGAGCAGGATCTGGCGCTGCTCGAACTGTTCGCCGAGAAGGTCGCCGACCGTCCGGGGTTGAAGCAGGTCATCGACATGGGCGCGGTCTTCGAGCACCTCTCCGCGTCGCTCCACCGTGAGCTGGACTTCCGCCAGGAGGCCTCCAACATCGAGCGGATGGACCAGGTCCTGAAGTCCTACTCGCGCCTCGAGGTCCCCGACGTCTTCGGCGGGCTGTCGACGTCGCGACTGTTGGTGATGGAAGAGATCGAGGGAATCCCGATCTCCAAGGCCCCCCAGGGATCCGAACGGAGGGAGGCCGCCCGGCAGCTCCTGGAGAGCTACTACAAGCAGATTCTGGTCGACGGGTTCTTCCACGCGGATCCCCACCCCGGGAACCTCATGTGGTGGAAGGATCGGATCTACTTCCTGGACTTCGGGATGGTCGGCGAGGTTGGAGCCGACATGCGCGAGCAGCTGATGCTCTTGCTCATGGCGTTCTGGCAGGAGGACGTGGGGTTCCTCACCGACGTCTCACTCATGCTTGCGGGGGCCATCGACCGAAGCGACCTCGACGTCACGAAGTTCCAGGAGGAGATCGGCGAGCTGATGGCGAAGTACCGAACGTCGTCGCTCGCTGACATCCAGCTCGGGCCCATCCTCCAGGAGATGACCGAGGTGTCGATCCGCCACGACGTCCCGCTGCCGGCATCGCTCGCACTGACCGGCAAGGCTCTGGCCCAGATGCAGCTCGCCACCGCGGAGCTCGACCCCGAGCTCGACCCGTTCGACGTGGCCGGGAAGTTCCTGATGCGTCAGGTCATGACGGGGATGGGGGCGAAGCTCGATCCCAAGGCGTTGTTCTATCGGTCACAGCGGCTCAAGGTGCGGTTCCTGAGGATGGTGGAGGCCATCGAGCGACTCGTCGGGGCGCGGCCGGGCCAGAAGCTCGAGGTGAACTTCCGTGCAGCAACGCTCGAGGACACGATCCGCCGGGCCGGACGGAGGCTGGCCATCGGACTCACCGCCGGGGCTGCGGTCCTCGCCTCGGGGCTCACGGCGGTGTCGGAGCGGGTCCCGCCGTGGGTGCCGGTCACGTTCGGGGTCGTGGGGGGGTTGCTCACGTTGTCGTTGGTCGCGGACCTGTTCGTTCGGCGCCGCTAGCCTCGGCGAAACCGCTCAGTCGTCGACGTCGGCGGGCTCGATGTCCGAACCCATGCCCTTCAGCGCCGTCGGCTGCCACGGCTTCGCCTTGGTTTCGCCCCTGCGGATGGAACGGACGACCGCGCGCTCCAAGAAGAACGCGACGACGCCCAGGATCAGGCCGACGCCCCACCGCTCGATCCGGCGGAACGGGCTCTTCCGTTGGTTCGTCCGTCTCCTCGGCGACTCGACCATGAGGCTATCCCTTCTCGTACAGGACCCGGAACGCCTCCACGGCCTCCTGGCGACCCTTGACCTGCCGGTGGCCGATGGGCTCGACCGTCACCTCCGGCGCCGCGGTCACCGTCGACACCGACGCCACGATCTCGCCGCCCGCTGCCTCACTCTGGAGCCGCTGGGCCACGTTCACTGCGTCGCCGACGACGGTGTATTCGAGACGGCCGCCGCCACCGATGGTTCCGGCGATCACCATGCCGGTGTTGATGCCGACTCCCATCCGGAGCTCGCCCAGCGAGCCACTCCAGCCATCGTGGTTCAACTCGGCCTGCTTCGTCTGCATGGCGATAGCGCACCTGAGGGCCTGGGCGGCGTGGTCGGAGAAGGGATACGGCGCACCGAAGATCGCCATCACCGCATCGCCGGCGAACTTGTCGATGGTCCCCCCATGTTCGGCGATGACCTCGGCCATCGCACCGAGGTGCCTCGCCAGGACGTCGGCGATCTCGGCGGCCGAGAGCTGTTCGGCGATGGCCGAGAACCCCCGGATGTCCGAAAACAGCACGGTCACCTCGAGCTCCTCGTGCGTCAGGGCAACCCCGGACTCGAGCTTCTCGGCGAACTGCGAGGGCACGTAGGAACGCAGGGTCCGAGCGGCGGAGGCCCGGTCCACCACGGCGGCGTGCAAACGTTTGAGCTCGTCGACCGCAGCTCCGCTTTCCCCGGCCGTCGCGGCCAGCCGGCCGAACAGGTCGCTGACCCTACGATCCACCGCCTCCTGGGTCGTGCCAAGCGCCTCCGCCATATCCGCGTACCCCAAGCCCCGGCCCATCATGTCGAGGATCTCCCGATCGGCGCCTGCGGTCTCGCGCCGTCCGGACAGTCGCTCGGCGATCAGGGGATCAACCGCCGATCCCCCGTGGGCGACCTCCCGGATGGCCCGGACCAACTCGTCGCCCTGTGCGATCCGATCCTTCAACAGGTACGCCAGCCCGCTCTGGCCGTGGCCGAGAAGCGCGATGGCGTAGGCCTCGTCGTCGTGAGCGGAGAGCACGACGACGCCGGTCTGGGGATGCTTGGACCGGATCTCGTGGGCGCAGTCGATCCCCTCGAGCTGGAAGTTCGGAGGCATCTTGATGTCAGTGACCACGACGTCGGGCCGTCGCTCCTCCGCCTCGGCGAGGAGCGACGGCCCATCCGCGGCCACGCCCACGACCTCGATGTCCTCGAGGGAGTCGAGCAAGGCGCGTACCCCTTCACGGACCAGGACGTTGTCCTCGCCCAACACGACCCGGATGCTCACGCTGCCCGCCCCTTCGACGCCTGTACGATTCCCGCATGGTACGCGTGGTCTTCGCGGAGGATAACTACCTTGTGCGCGAGGGAACGGCGGCGCTCCTCTCCGCCTCCGGCGAGGTCGACCTCGTTTCGGTGGTCTCCACGTACGACGAGCTGATGTCGGCCGTCGACCGAGACCTCCCCGAGGCCGTCCTGACAGACATCCGCATGCCGCCGACGAGCACCACGGAGGGGATCGACGCGGCGCGAAGGATCCGAGCCGGCCATTCCGAGATCGGGGTCGTCGTGCTGTCGCAGTACGCGGAAGAGGAGTATGCGTACGAGTTGCTGAAGGACGGTGCCGCGGGCCTGGGCTACCTGTTGAAGGAACGCGTCGCCGACCTCGACGAACTCGTGCGAGCTCTGAACGAGGTCGCACGGGGCGGCTCGGTCCTGGACCCCAAGGTGGTCGAGGCCCTCGTGGCGAGGAAGGACCGGGTTGCTCACTCGCCCCTGGCCCAGCTCACCGAACGAGAGCGCGAGGTCCTGGGGGAGATGGCCCAGGGAAAGAACAACGCCGCCATCGCCAAGTCCCTGTTCCTTACGGAGCGCGCCGTCGAGAAGCACATCAACTCCCTGTTTCAGAAGCTCGGCCTCACCCACGAGACCGAGGTCCACCGCCGGGTCATGGCCGTCCTGGCGTTCCTCCGCGATACCGAGCACGCCTGAAGCTGGTGCCGAGCTGCGTCGCTACTGGGCCGCCCGAGTGTCCACGATGAACACAGAGCACGGGGCGTGGCGCAGCACCAGATTGGGGACGCTCTCTCGGACGCGCCATCGTGGCCCTGGCACACCCTTGTTCCCGAGCACGATGGTGTCCACCCGCTCTTCCGCGGCCACCTCGCAGATGCGCTCGGCGGGATCTCCGGGTTCGCTCCAGCTCCGAATCCGGATGTGCGGGAAGCGCTCGGTCATCCGCGCCAGGTACCGCTGCGGATCGGCGGGCTTGCGCGGATCGGCGGCTTCGGCCGCCCAGCCGTCCGAGCGCACGTACAGAATCAGTAGCTCCGCCTCCTGTTTGTCTGCAAGCTCTGCCGCGGCGCTGACCGCCATGTCCGCCGATGCCGTCGTATCGGTCCCGACGAGGATCTTCCGCTTCACGGGAACCACCTCCAGTCCACGGATCGAGCGTACGGCGGGTTAGGGCGAGGCACGAGCATGAGGCCACGAGAACCGGCAGGTGCAGGACGGGTGGGACGAGGTGATGCCAGCATCCCCGATGAGGTGGTGCAGCCGACTTCGTCCGTGCGGATCCCACCCTTTTTCTCCGACGCCACCCCGGCCCAGAATCAGGCCATGGCCATGAGCACGACCCAGGCGGCCGGACCGGGCAGAGGAACGACCGTCGTCGGACGGATCCCCGTGCGCCAGGGAGGCCCGGGTTGACGCCGTCGACGAGGTCCCGGGTAGCGCTCGCCCTCTGGCTGCTCCTCGTGCTGACGCTGGCCGCAGCGCTCACGATGGCGGCCATCAACGGCTCGCTCCAGAACGACCCGGCATTCCTGGTTCTCGCGGTCGCCATGATCATCGGCTACGGGACCGTGGGGGCGTTCATCGTGGCCCGAACGGCGGGGAACACCATCGGCTGGCTGATGATGGTGGCAGCCGGGGCCTATGTGCTGACCGGCTTGACGAGCGAGTACGCCACCTACGCCTACGTCACGTCGCCCGGGTCGGTCCCGGGCGGCGAGCTCGCGGCCTGGCTCTCGAACTGGCTGTTCCTGGTCGTCTTCGCCGCCATCCTCATCCTCGTCGTGCTGTTCCCCACGGGGCGGCCGCCCTCCCCCCGGTGGAGGTACCTTCCCGCGGCCACGATCGTGGTGTTCGGCCTCGGACTCCTTGGCACGATCCTTCGCACAGGGCCGATCGAGGTGGGCACCGACGCCGGCGGTCCCGGCGTCAAGGTCCCCAACCCGACGGGGGTGGAGGGCCTGCAGCGCTTCCTCGACCTCACCCTGCCCGTCGTTGGGATCCTGGCCATCGCGGTGTCGTTGCTGGCAACCGCCTCGCTCGTGATCCGGTTCCGACGAGCAACCGGCGACGAACGCCAGCAGATCCGGTGGCTGGCATACGTGGCCGCCATCAGCGTCGTCCTCTTCGCGGCGACGCTCGTGTCCTCGATCGGCCTTCAGGCCAACCAGTCCAGCGCGGTCAACGACGTCTTCGTGTACGGCTTCCTGGTCTGTATCGGCATCGGAGTCCCATGGGCCGCGGGCGTGGCCATCCTGAAGTACCGGCTGTGGGACCTGGACGTCGTGTTGAAGAAGGCGGCCGTCGCGGCGGTCCTGGTGATCCTCATCGTGGTCGCCGGGTTCGTCCTGCTCGGCATCGTGGGTGGCATCGTGGTAGGACCGCTCTCGGACAACCCCGGCGCGATGCTCCTGGCCGGGCTGGCTCTCGGGCTCCTGTTCTGGCCGCTGCGGCGGGTCGCTCGCCTGATCGCCGATCGCCTGGTCTACGGCCGTCGCGCGACACCGTACGAGGTCCTCACGGAGTTCTCCGAGCGCCTGGCGGAGACGTATTCGACCCAGGACGTCCTCCTGCGGATGGCGAACGTCCTGCACGCGGCGACCGGAGCCGCCACGGCGACCGTGTGGCTGCGGATCGGATCCGACCTCCGCCCGGCTGCATGGTGGCCGGCGGACGCCGATGCCCCACCGGCGCTCCGCGCTCCCGCCGAACCGCTCCCCGAGCTCCCCGGAGACCTGGCCGTGGAGGTCCGGGATCAGGGAGAGCTCCTGGGGGCCCTCGTGGTGGCCATGCCGGCGAACGACCCGCTTGACCGATCCCGCGAACGCGTCGTCCAGGACCTGGCGGGCCAGGCCGGGCTGGTGCTCCGGAACGTCCGCCTGATCGAGGAGCTCCGGGCGTCCCGCCAGCGTCTGGTGAAGGCCCAGGACGACGGGAGGCGCACGATCGAGCGCAACATCCACGACGGAGCCCAGCAGCAGCTCGTGGCGCTCGCCGTGAAGCTACGACTGGCGGACGCGATGGTGGACAAGGACCCGGCGAAGGCCCACGACCTGCTGGATCAGATCCAACAGGAGACCAGCCGCGCCCTCCAGGACCTCCGAGATCTGGCCCGCGGGATCTACCCACCGCTCCTGGCCGACAAGGGTCTCGCGGCAGCCGTGGAAGCCCAGGCGCGCAAGTCCCCCGTTCCGGTCGCCGTCGAGGCCGACGGAATCGGCCGCTTCCCCCAGGAGATCGAGGCGGCCGTGTACTTCTGCGTCCTCGAAGGACTCCAGAACGCGCTCAAGCACGCGAACCCGACGCTGACCACGGTCCGGCTCGCCGCGACGGACGGCCACCTCACCTTCCAGATCGCCGACGACGGACAGGGGTTCGATACTAGGGCCGCGGAGTTCGGGACGGGCCTGCAGGGGATGGCCGACCGGTTGGATGCGATCAACGGGACGCTCGAGGTGGCGTCCACGCCGGGCCTGGGAACGACCGTGACCGGCCGGCTGCCGGTGAGGGCGACGAACTAGGACGTGTCGACCGCGGACGCCCAGGCCGACTCCAGCCGGTCCGGGCCGAAGGCCGACTTGGGGATGTACGCGGCCGCGCCGCACTCGGCGGCCCGGGGCGCATACTCGTCCTCCTCATACGTGGACAGAAGGAGGATCACGGTCCGGACGCTCGAGCCCTCGAGGATCTTGCGGGTGGCGTCCAGGCCGTTGATGCCGGGCAGGTTGACGTCCATCAGCACGAGGTCCGGCTCCAGCGATCTGGCCTTCTCGATCGAGTCCTCGCCGGTCTCCGACTCACCGACGACCTCGAAGCCCTCGGTGGTTTCGACCACCATCCTCGCGGCCAGGCGGAAGGGCTCCTGATCGTCCACGATGAGCACTCGAACGGTCATCCGCGCAACATCCTCCACTCGAACTGTCTCACCGGTCCGCAGTGTCGACAGTGATGCCAGCACTACTTCGGCCGGGTGGCCGCGCTACACCCCGGATTCGGCGAGCTGGAGGAACGCCCGTTCCAGCACCAGCCGTGGGTTCAGGTTCAGCTCCTCGGCCAGGGCCGCTCTCGCCTCCTCGATGGCCGCCAGCCCCCGTGCGGAGGCGGCGAGGTCCTCCCGCTGCCCCGTCGTCTGCCCCCGCTCGGGCCGGATATCCAGGTTGATCGCGAGCTCCCCGCCGCCGCCCACGGCGGCGACGACCCGGTCTCGGAGCAGGGACGAGACTCCGAGCAGCACCCAATCCACGTAGTCCCGCTCGGCCCGCCTCACCCGGCGCTTGTGCCGCTCCTCCAGCCGGCGAATCGCGCCACGGTACGCCTCCTCCGGCCTGCCCCGCTCGTCCAGGAACGGCGCGAGGTCCACATCGAGCTGGTCTTTCAGGCCTTTGCGATAGGTCTCGGCCGCTTCGAGCACCACGTCGGCGGCATCGAGCGCACCCCGAGCCCCTGCCTCGGACAGGCGGACGGCCTCCCCGCCCACGTCGCGGAAGGCGAGCCCGTCGGGACCCGTCGCAAGGCGGCGGGCCCGGCCGAGGTTCCCCCCGGCCAGGCGGGCGGCCAGGAGGGCGCGGGAGGGATCGACACCCTCCCCAGCGAGCGTGTCGGCGACGAACTGCTCGGCCAGCGGCTGGAACGTCACGACGTGGCACCGCGAGAGGACGGTCTCTGGAAGTTCGTCCGGGCGGGCGGACAGCAACACGATGACCGCGTCGGCCGGCGGCTCCTCCAACACCTTCAGGAGCGTGTCGGCGGCGGCCGGGTTCAGCCGGTCCGCCTCTCGGATCACGAACACCTT
>Ga0184638_1000658_pt1 | contig 9890 bp, 10 predicted proteins | sample PLM31_50_b2_FD_133141 | JGI IMG/M metagenome (GOLD analysis project Ga0184638, IMG submission 133141) | Groundwater sediment microbial communities from an aquifer in East River, Colorado, USA - PLM3-1_50_b2 | ecosystem: Environmental > Terrestrial > Soil > Riparian zone | place: USA: East River... | reverse complement strand
GTTTCGAGGCCGGCAGCAACGCCGCCTGCTCCGGACTCCACTCGCGGAACACCTTCGTCGGGCTGGCCCCGCGCGGGGGCATCGCCGACGCCTTTGCCGGGCACGCCTCGGTGATCAGCGGCTTTTGCGCGGACGCGGCCGGCTTGCGGCAGGCAGGCGTGGTCATGGCGTCACTACATCAAACTTCGTGGTTTGCGCCGAGAGAAATCCTCGGTCAGCCGCACGTGTGAGGCTTCGGTCTTGCGCTCGGCTCCGGGGCATTTCTCCGACACGCTCCTAGTGGCCAAGCTGCTGGGCGATCCGGCAGGAACAGTCCGAGGCAAGCCCGCGCTCCGCTCATACTTCGCCAAGGGGCTCGCCGCCGCGCCCGATCTGAGATTCGAGTTACTCGACGTCTTCGCCGGCGTCAGCTCGGTAGCCGTACATTTGCGGAGCAGCGTGCGTGGGCTCCAGCTCGAAGTGATGGAGCTCGACACCGACGGACGAATCACCAGTGTCCTCGTCCACCACAGGGACCCTTAGCTGAGACCCCCTGTGCCACAAGGCCGCCATGTAGTGCAGGGGGCTGCTGGCTGAAGAGTTTGATCGGGGCCTGAATCTCTCCTAAGTCCGCGGTCTGACAGGCCCACACTTCTCAAACCCGGCCAGGATCAGGCACACTTCTGACACAGACCCTGAATTGGAGGTTCAAAATCAATCACTTGTGGGCATGCAGTGGATTTCAAATCCACTGGGGGAATCCCACAATGGCCCTTGTGAGATCGTATTTGATCGAATATGATCAAAACATGAAAGAGTCGAACTACATACGGAGCGCTGGTGGTGGCTGATTCCCCCCTTGAACCGGTGAAGGGTATTGGGGGAAAGGTTCAAACCCAAGCTGCGGCGTATCCGCATTTCGTAATCAGAAGCTTGGTTGGAATCAAAGGCACGAGCATGTCCGCGGTCCTCGATTTCATTATTGTCGACTGGGTCACGAAGAATCAGGAAGAGCTGACGTCCTACGGCATATCTGTCGAAACGTGGCGGCGGCAGCGGAGTTCGCAACATGAGCGGCGCCCCCTGGGAGTCCTGTCTACAAAGAAAGAAGATCCGAGCGGGTCCCCGGGCTCGATCAGCGGCACGACCTAACTTACCTGGGAAGCAGGATGAGGCGAGTGTAATGCGGAAACGGGTAGACCTTATCGTCGTAAGTACATGAGTCTTGACATGGTGTGCGAGGCCGTCGTTGAGCGCACGAAGAAGGAGGAGCGAGTTCGGTAGCTGCGGCCGAGAGAGAGTTAATCCTGGCCAAAACCCGAGCACGGGCAACGGAGATGGCGATGATTGAAACCTCTCAGCTGGAACGGCTCGCTGCGCCCCTAAAGTGGGGGTTCATCGCCGACAATGTTCTGCTTTTGATTGAGCGCGCTTCTGGTCCGAGCTTTGCGCTCAGTGAGAAGGATTACGACATACTGCGCGGGGCAAAGGAACTGCTTAATCTGGCGGAGACGGGCGTGGAAAATATGAGCATGACCGCGGAGGTGAGAGGCGAGTTGACTAGGATTGTTGAATCGCTCACTCTCTATAACTACGTTGCGAGTTCCTCTGAACTCGAACGGGCATCATTTGATCGTATCAACGATCGGATCAAAGAGATGATTGGTGCAGTGGACCGTTGGCGCGCGGCAGGCACTCTAACCGACTCTGATCGGGATGCGCTTCGCGGATTTTTCAGATCTATCAGCGCGACCACGCTCCAAGAGAGCAACGAGACTCTCGCCCACGGATCTATTCTTTCTATGCCGGAATGACCATCGGCGAAGAGTTCGGGAACGAACTCCTCGTCAACCTATCGAGACGCGCCGAGAGCCTTCAGCAGAGTCTCGACGAGATCTCGGCTGACACGCCTTATCCGTCCGAAGCACGGACAGCTCTACTTCGCATCCTGCGGGACCTCACCATCGCGGTAATTCGACGACTAGAGGAGCTTCGCATCGGTCCCCCACCGCCAGAGTTTGCAACTATTGAAGCGCCGGCGAAGCGCCTAGGTGTGGTTCTGAATGTGCTCTTTCGCCTCATGGAATCTCTGGTCCATTCCGATGTTCAACGCATACCGTCGGCACTCGTGCCGGCTTTCGAGGCAATTGCGCGACAGTTTGTTCCTGATGCGCTTGTTCTTGTTCAGTATCTCTGGCACTACAACTTCGGGTACGAAAACCTCAGTAAGGTCTTCCGCGATTGGCAAACATCAGGGCTTCCGCTCGCGCAGCCATTGCCGGCTAGCCTGATCGTCCTCGGCTTCCCCATGAGCGAAAAGGACAATGTTTTGCTGCAGTGCGCCTTTGCGCATGAATTGGGGCACTTCATTACGCAGTCGGAGGCACTGGAGAATACTGTCCGAGTCACAATAAATCCTGGACTACATCAAGCCATACCCGGAGAGACTCGGCCTCAACTGTTCGATGTAATATTGCGCTGGTACCGCGAGATGTTCTCTGACGCGTTTGGGTTGCACCTGCTTGGTCCCGCCTACTTCCTCGCGCTCGCTGAAATTGGCCTACAGGGACTAGCGACGCCTGGCGCGAAGCATCCGCCACCATATTTTCGATTAACATGGATGCTCGAGTTGATGCGTCGGCTTCGTTATCTTGATATGCGGGGAAACTCGGGCGAGTTGACTTCGACTGGACGGCTCGATCCCGTCATGAAGGAGCATTTCGAGGCCTGGGGACGCTTCCTCGCGACGAGTCCCGCTCCGAGGCTGTCAGCGTTCTATCACTGTGCGATTGAAGCCGTCAAAGAGGCTCTGAGCAATATCCGAGCTGAGGTTGACGGTATCGTTCAGGACAAGGGCTATACAGCGGAGCGCTTTGCTGTCGAAGTGGGGCCCCTTGTTAAGCGAATTCTGCAGCTAGTACCCCCTGTGGACGGAGATGGAGTCCCCAATCCCAGCTTTGTCTCAATCCTAAACGCAGGCTGGGTAGTGAAGAGCACGCGGCTAAACGATTTAGAGGCCACTGTTACGGCAGTGGATTTGGAAGAAAAGCGTGAGGTCCTTCGCATTCTCAACGGACTGGTGTACAAGGCGATTGAGTATCGGCTCGTACGACAAGTCTGGGCGAGAGCCGGTGAGGCCATGTCATGAGCGTGATCTCCTCCGCGGTTCTTAAAAGGCGACTGTTCGAAACGCCGGATGAGAGACAGCGCCTATATGTCGTTCCGATACTTGACCTAGAAGGTCAAATTCGTGTAGGCCAGGGTGCGATAGACGTGCGCCTAGGAACGGAGTTCATCTTTACGCGCCGAGTCCAACTCTCGCACATCGACCCATACAGTGGCGCGCCTGAGGAACGGGCGCAGCACCTAAAGCAGTATCAAGAGAAAATCGTTATTGGTCTCGGGTCCCGGATGATTCTTCATCCACAGCAGTTCGCAATCGGCGGGACCCTAGAGTATTTCCGCCTGCCGCTTGATCTCGCCGGTATGGTGGTTGGGAGATCGTCCTGGGGCCGACTTGGTTTGGTGATTGCGATGGCGACAATGGTCCACCCTGGATATACCGGTGTTATCACGTTAGAACTTCAGAATCTTGGCGACGCACCGATTGCGTTGTACCCCGGCGCGCGAATAGGCCAGATTGTCTTTTACGAAGCAACCGGGAACGAGGGAATTGAATTCAAAGATCTCCATCGTGGGGCGAAGTACGTGGGCGCAATCTCGGCAGGGTTTAGCCGGATTTCAGAGGATGCCGAGCGAGAACGAATTCTCAGATTCAGCCAGCACTATCGGGAAGCAAGTAGGTTCCTCCGTTAAGTCTACCTGTTGTCTTTCGCGTCTCGTCGGGGCAGGAACGCAGGCGGGATCGGGCCCAGACCCGCAGAGGATCGGGATCCTTTCGAACGTAATCTCTCAGCAGAAGGAGGAGCCCGGCGTGCTACATAGACTCCGAGCCGCTATCGACTCGCACTCGTATCTGGAGACGTACCACAATCCTGAGACTCGGGTCGTTATCGTCTTTGTTCACGGCATTTGGGGAAATTACAAGGAGACCTGGGCCGCCACACCTCTACAACTTGTTTCGTCACCAGTCCTGGCCCTAGCCGACTATGGATCGTTTGGGTATGGGACGACATACATTGATTTTGCCAAGCCAGATAGGGTGGTCGACCAATTCGTGCTTTGGGCGAGAACAAATCTGGCGCGATATCAACAAATCTTTCTCGTCGCCCACAGCATGGGAGGTCTAATCGTTCGTGATGCGTGCGCTCGACTTGCGCTTAGTGACGTACGAGACGACCGGCAACTGTATTCCAAGATTCGCCATTGCTTCCTGGTTGCTGTACCGCTCTCCGGATCATGGCTCGCCAGACTTCTGAATAGAATCCCACCGCTTCGGTGGCTAAATCAGAAGATTCCATATCTCGCTCAGTCAGCCGTGTCTCCTAGCAGCATGTCGCGTTATAGGGCTGCATTGGAACGCGCTGAGGTTCTGGGTGTTCAGCGCCCGCGATTTGCGCTCTTTATCGGCACTGATGACATCCTCGTCTCAGAGCCCCACGCGTGGGCGGTGACGAAAGATGATCGATACGAAGGGCCTGTCCCGGGCAGCCATGAAAGCATCAAAGTTGATCAAGACGCGAACTCGACACTAATTAGGAGAATCACGCAGGTCATTACAGATGATGTCCTTAGCGGAGCCGGAACCCAAAAAGCTATTCGGGATCTCACCGCAAAGCTTGAAGCACCCGGCAGGCAAGCCGCGCCTGTTCCTCAGGACCGAGTCAAGCACTCGCGCGATGTTCTCCTGATATCGTGCAGTGCTGGCAAGAGCAACGAAGGCCGGCATACACACCCTGGGGTTGGTGGAATTGCACAGCAGGTCGCCGACCAGCAGGTGGCTATACTCACGCTTCAGCTCCGCGTGAAAATCATGAACCTAATACAGCAGGGAAGCATAGACGGCGTCGAATTCGAGCAAGGCAACCGCGCTGCGAGGCCAGAGAATGCAATGCTGGCGCTTGGCCCCGATTTTGGAGGCGCTCTCAATAGTCCCCGCTATCTCCCAGCATTCTTACGCTACCGCGGTAGGACGTACCAAGCTTCGGAAGAGGAGTGGCGTGGCTTCTTTGCGAGGCCAGTCGGAAATAGGCCCGATATTCTGATCATGTCCGGTCTCTATGGCTTACTTCCGGCCGAAGAGAACATTCAGAACTACGATTGCCACATCACAGATCTTGATACACAGAGCGGATTCACGGTACGCGACTATTGGGGAAGGATACTGACAGACATTCTAGTGTCCCACCTCGAATGGCTAGAACAACAGGGTTACACGATAGGCCGCATCTTCGATGTGTTGTCGGAGTATTCTTACCAAACCGCAATAGATTGGCAGGCGATTTACCCCCGCTGGCCGGTCATGCATCGCGTGTTCGAGCGTCGCGCCGGGCGCAACGCACTAGCGAATATGGGGAGATGGCTTCAGACAATCATCGCGGACCCCTCGTCAATTCGTGGCCTCAAGGCCGACGAGTTCTTTGAGGTCCGGGAGTTCTTGGATCCCGACCAAATGGCATTTGAAACTCGTCTCGGGGAATCTCGTCTTGCTGTTGCGCGAGAGTAGGCCAGATGCCGTGGTCGCCTCGAGTGCTCCGGCGCGTAGCAGCTATTGGCGAGTATCGGCCAAATGAAGAGGAGGCTGGCGCTAGTCGAGTGGCATGAGAATCATCCCTGGCGTTCCCCTGCGATGGCGGATTCCAGTGTGGCGGCGAGATGGTCCCTGGTCAGTCCAGGGCATTGACTCAGTCATGGTGTCCTTCAAAGACATCGTGGCGCGCCCGACCATCTATCGGGAGTGTCTAAGGGTCGGACTGCGCGAGTACTTTCAGGTGTCGGGTGACGTGTACTTGGACAACGGCTCCTTTTCTCGTCCAAGCGCTGGAGAGAGCCCGGATTTTGGCGACTATGAGACTTTCGTCCGTTGGGCGAGACCTCAGTGGTACCCCGTCCCGTTCGATTTTATGGGGCTGCCTTCAGATTCAAGGCGACGACGTCTAGCGCGAATGGAGCTTACGCAGAAGCTGAACAGGAAATATGGATCGAAAGGCTTCGTACCGGTAGTCCACGCTGGGCCCCTGCTCAGAAGACAGATCCGGGAGTTGGACGACGCGCTCGCACCGAAACGGGTGGCGATCGGCGGTTTGGTGCCGTACCTCAGGCATATGCACGGAGCTGGTCGATACGACGTAGTCAGAGCTCTTTGTGAGTTGCGCATAAAGTTCGTTGGCAACATGCACGTCTTTGGCATTGGTGGGCCGGTATCTCTTCTGATGGCGGAAGCTATTGGCGCCGACAGTGTTGATTCCTCGGGATGGCAGATGCGTGCCGTCAACGGAGCGGTGCTGCTTCCCCTGGGAGCCGGACAGCTAACGACGCGGGCGAGATACCGTGAGAGGCTCTCGGCCAGCGCAAAACGCGCGCTAAAGCATTGTGATTGTGAACCGTGTCGACGTCGAGGCGCCCGCGGGCTTTTTAGACGAGGCCGCGATGGATTCAAGCACCGGGCAGTGCATAACCTGGAGATGTTAGTTCGAGAGGCGCAGCTGATCCGGAAGCATCTTGCTTCCGGAGATCTCCGGGAGTGGGCCCTCGAGCGCTTCGCTTCTAGCCCCTACTTTCGACTCGTCGAGGAGATTGTTTCAGTCGCCCTGGACCACCGGCCAGCCAGCTGCAGAACGGTTGATGCACCAAAGCTATGACTCAGCAACCGTTGAACCAGGTGCAATGTCCGCGATAGAAGGACGTCTCGCCGAGTGCTTCTTCTCCATCCAGGGAGAAGGCGTCACGGCGGGCGTGCCTGCCGTGTTCGTCCGTCTCCAGGGGTGCTCGGTGGGATGCGGATGGTGCGATACGAAGTACTCTTGGGATCCAGCCGGCGGCCGCGAGCAGCCTCTTGAGGCGCTTCTCGAGGAACTCGCGGCGTTCCCCTGCCGGCGAGTGGTGGTCACCGGAGGGGAGCCGCTCGAATCGCCAATCTTCACGCCGCTTGTCAACGCCTTGAAGGAGCGCCACTACACTATCGAGGTCGAGACGTCTGGGACTCTGGCAGCGCCACGGCTGCAGATCGACCAGTGGAACGTCTCGCTCAAGCTCGCGAATTCTGGGGTGCCCGAACGCAAGCGACTCAACCCGGCAGCCATCCTGAGCTTTCTCGACCGTGAGACGTGGTGGAAGTTCGTGGTCGTGCATCGAAGCGACGTCGGCGAGGTGAGTCACCTCATGGAGCGGTTCGCCTTGCCGCGAGAACGCATCCTTCTCATGCCCGAAGGCCTGCGCCGTGAGGAGCTTCTAGAGCGCTCGACCTGGATCGTCGACGAGTGTCGCAGCCACGGGTTCCGGTACTCGCCGCGCCTTCACATTCTGCTCTGGGGTTCCAAGCGAGGGATCTAATTGAAACCTGCAGTGGTGCTTCTGTCAGGGGGGCTCGACTCCGCGACGACGCTTGCGATCGCGCGAAGCCAGGGCTACGAAGCCTCTGCCCTCTCATTTGCCTACGGCCAGCGTCACAGTCGAGAGTTGGACTCCGCGAGCCGCGTGGCCGCGGCGCTCGGGGCAAAGAACCGACTGGTCCTCACACTGGATCTCCGGGCAATCGGCGGCTCCGCCCTGACCGGGGACCTTGCCGTGCCGAAGAGTCGGACGGCAGGCGAGATCGGGGTGGGTATTCCCGTTACCTATGTTCCTGCGCGGAACACGATCTTCCTCGCCCATGCCCTGGCCTGGGCGGAGGTCATCGGCGCTGAAGATGTGTTCATTGGCGCGAACGTCATGGACTATTCTGGCTACCCTGATTGCCGGCCCGAGTACCTCCAGGCCTTCGAGCGACTCGCGGATCTCGCCACAAAAGCGGGGGTGGAGGGCAAGAGCCGGTTCAGGATCCACGCACCGTTGATCCGGATGACCAAGGCTGAAATCATTCGGACCGGCCATGCTCTGGGAGTTGACTTCTCACTCACGTGGTCGTGCTACGAGCCAACAGCTGACGGTCGACCCTGCGGGCTTTGCGATAGCTGCACCCTGCGGAAGAAGGGGTTCGCGGAATCGGGCCTCACCGACCCGCTGTGCTACGCCGCCTGATCTCGGCGCGTGTCGAAAAATCCACCGAAATGATCCCACGTACTGGTGGTGACTGCACGATGAAAGGTTCCGCGGGTTACATAGGGTAGAACCAGGCCGGCCAGGTTCCTTCAGCCTGCTTCCCCGTGCTTCACCCGGCAGGGCTCTTGACCCAGCCCGGGCCCTGCCCTAGCCTCCTGCCCAAACGGGAGAACTTGCGCTATGAGCATTACAACCTCCAGTAGCGAAGGACTGCTTTGATCCCGGCAGAGGCACTCCTGAGCATGGAAGCGTGACTGTTCGGATGGACCTCGCTGACTTTGTCCACGACTTCGAGGCTGCCTTGACCGCCGTAGACGGCCGGCGCCCTGTGTTCACAAGCCGCACAGGACGCACGTATCAACCGGGACGCGGCCCGCACTCCGAGGATCGCGCTGTCGACCTAATCCTCGAGGAGATGAAGAACACCAATCCCCACGCATACGGCCAGCTTGTCTGTCGAGTGCCGTACGCACGTTCCCGGCTGATGTGCGATGTCGTGCTCCCGAACGAATGGATGATCGAGGTAAAAATGGCCAGGTTCTACGGCGATAACAACAAGCCTGACGACACGTCGCTCAAAGACCTGCTCTCACCGTTCGACGTTGACCGGAGCGCGCTGACCGACTGCACGAAGCTTGCTGCCGCGGACGGCCCAGCGCAGAAGGCCATCGTCATCTACGGTTTTGATGCTCCCAGCCGTCCCCTTACGCTCGCGATCGAGGCATTCGAGACTCTTGCCCGGAAATCGGTGAGGTTGAGCGCCCGGATCACCGCGGCATATTCCGGCCTCGTCCACCCGGTCTTTCAGCAGGGGGCTGTCTTCGGTTGGGACGTTAAGCCGCTATGGTAGCCGCGCTCCAGGATGGGGAATCCACCGTGTGGATCCCAAGTTCGCGGGTCAGCCTAAGCGATCATTCTGCTCGGCCCGAGTGCCAACCGTCTCACAATCCAGCCCAGCCAGGCTGATTGCCAGCCTGGTATTCGTCACGCGATACTTCAGGCGTGGCTACATCGGGGCGAAGCAAACTCCGGATCGACCGCGTTGCCGCTACGGAGCGGCTAAACCAGGCGCTGCAGCTATCGGAGCAGTCGAGTCGCCTGCCCCCCGAATGGATCGAGCGATCGCGATGCATCAGCCAGGCCGCGAGTGGCACGTTTGTACCGGTGCTCGGGACGGCGTTGCTGGCGAAGGCCACCGACCCGCGAGTTGACCCGACGACACTTAAGAGCCGCGCCTCCGATCGAGCATATAGTGCGAGAGGGCTAGCAAAGGATGTCTTAGCGAAGTGTTGCAAGCAGGCGGGCATAGATCTTGGCACAGGAGGTGATGAGCCTCTAAATAACCAGCCTTTCCTTTCAGCTGAGCGCATCACATTGGACCTTAATGTTCATCAGAACGTACGCGCTGACTTCGCATATCTCGTAGAGACAGTACGGAAGATTGACTCCCTGGACGCCGACCAAGCGCTCGCTGCGCTTTCTGCCTTCCTGCGCGTGCGGCGCGACGTGCCGCCGTCAGTCGAAGTTGATCTGAGCGGTAGGACGGTTGATCTCCTTGAACTCCTGCAACGCACCAGCGCATTCGTCGGCGCCGATCCCGAAGGCGGGAAACGCGGTCAGGCATTCATCGCGGCCACGTTGGGGTTAGTCTTCGAGGAAGTAAGAACAAAACTCGTCAATGATCCCAGCCGCGGCTGGCCCGGTGATGTTGGCGTGATTCAGGGGCGGCATGCGACGCTCGCAGCGGAGGT
>Ga0184638_1000657_pt1 | contig 9927 bp, 10 predicted proteins | sample PLM31_50_b2_FD_133141 | JGI IMG/M metagenome (GOLD analysis project Ga0184638, IMG submission 133141) | Groundwater sediment microbial communities from an aquifer in East River, Colorado, USA - PLM3-1_50_b2 | ecosystem: Environmental > Terrestrial > Soil > Riparian zone | place: USA: East River... | reverse complement strand
CGAGATCCTTCGCTCCGCTCAGGATGACACGAGAAGGGCTCAGGATGACAGCCGAAGGGTTCAGGATGACGAGCGAAGCACTCAGGATGACAATAAAAAATTAACAACACGGCCCGGCCGGGATCTTGAGTCCGCTGTCGTTGACCACCACCTCACTTGTCGTGAACGGCTTCTTCTGAATCAAAAAACCGTACCATTTCGCCATCGAATCCGCCAGCACCACGATCGCCAGGACCGCCACGAGCCCTACGAGCGCCGCGTCCAGATAAAAGGGAATCGCAGCTGGTCCAGCCAATGTTCCGGCCTTTTTCGCAAAGAGCACGAATAATTCGTAGGACCCCGACAGCGTGATCACCCCGACAAAGATCATCGGCAGGGCGGTCACCCAAAGATACCGTGCCTTGCCCATCTTGATCAGCACGGTGGTGCCCACGCACAGCGCCAGCATCCCGAGCAACTGATTGGCCGCGCCGAACATCGGCCAGATCGTGGACACCGTTCCTGTTGCAAGCAGGTATCCCCAACTGCCGACCACGGCCAGGCTCGCACCGATCACTCCCGGCGTCCAGTTCAATCGCCCAAGCGGCGAGTACAAGCGTCCGCCCATCTCTTGCGTCAAATACCGAGCGACACGCGTCCCCGCATCTATCGTCGTCAGGATGAAGAGCGCCTCGAACAGAAGCGCAAACTGGTACCAGTAGGCCATCAATCCCGCCATGCCCGGGAGCCCTGAGAAGATTGAAGCCATCCCAACGGCCAACGACACCGCGCCTCCGGGCCGGCCCATGATCTCCTGCTCCACCAAGTGCGAGAGTTCATGAATCTGCGAGATCGGATAGCCAAGCGCGCTCAAGGCCTCGGCGGATAACTTCGTATTGATCGCGAAATAGTCGCCCGGAGCGAGCATAGACGCTGCAATCAAGGCCACGACCCCCACAAAGCTCTCCATCAGCATGGCGCCGTAGCCGATGACCGCATGGGATTCACGAGCGATCATCTTCGGCGTGGTGCCTGATGCCACCAGCGAATGAAAGCCCGAAATCGCGCCGCAGGCGATCGTGATAAATACGAATGGGAAGAGGGGTCCGGGAATGATCGGTCCGCCTCCGGTGATGAAGCGCGTCATGCGCGGCAACTCCATGGGCGGCGCCAAGACGATGACACCGACAGCCAGAAGAACCACCACGCTGATCTTCATAAAGCTGGAGAGATAGTCACGCGGCACCAGCAACATCCAGACAGGGAGCACCGAGGCCAGGAACCCGTACCCTGCCAGGCACCAGACGAGAGTGTCCTGTTCAAAATCAAACCACGGCGCGATGGCTGAGCCGCCGACGGCCCGCCCCGCCACCAGCGCAAAGACCAGCAATCCCGCGCCCATGAGCGACATTTCCCCGACATGCCCCGGTCGCCAACGTTGCAGATACCATCCCATCAGGAACGCGATTGGGATCGTCAACGCCAAGGTGAAGGTTCCCCACGGATTGTGGGCGAGGGCGTTGACGACGGCCAGGCCCAGCCCGGCCAGCGCCACCACGACGATAAAGAGGACAGCCACGGCAGTGGCGGTACCGGTGATTGTTCCAATTTCGTCTTGCGCGATCTGCGGGAGCGAGCGACCATTGCGTCGCATTGAAGCGACCAGGATCACAAAGTCCTGCACCGCGCCGGCCAGGACCGCCCCCACCACGAGCCAGAGAAATCCGGGAAGAAACCCGAACTGCGCGGCGAGCACCGGGCCAAGCAAAGGCCCTGCGCCGGCAATCGCGGCAAAGTGATGGCCGAAGAGCACCCACCGATTCGTGGGGCAGAAGTCCGCTCCGTCCTGAAGCCGGTGCGCGGGCGTGACGCGACGGTCATCAAGCTGCAATACCTTGCGCGCCAAAAAGCGGCCGTAGAACCGGTATGCCAGGACGTACACACACGCGGCCGCGACGACCAGCCACAGGCCGTTGACCTTCTCCTCCGGACGAACAATCCCGGTGACAATGCCGAACGCGACGGCACCAAAACCTGCGAGGATTATCCATCCGAGAGCGGCCAGTGCTTTCATGAAAGCGATGCTAACAAGAACAGTTTAGGGGTGTAAAGAATGCGGGCCGATGATCCGGCTGCTTCATCGGCGAATCAATTCCAGCAGTCGGTCCGCCCAGACCCATGGTGACCCCTCATCCTCGTGTTTGAGATACACAAAGCATTCTTTGCCCGCCGTGACGGCTTGTGTCAACCACCCGGCCCATTCGACCAGGGCGGCCTCGCCGTACTCACGTCGCCGTAAACGGGTATAGCAAAAGTCGGCCGTCTCCCGTCGTATGGCCGGCATCTCATCAGTATCAGCCGCGACCCACGCGACATTGTGATTGCGCAGAATGGTCTCAATCTCTGGGGCATTCCATGACTCATGTCGGAACTCGATCGCCCACTTAACCGTCGGGGAAAGCTGGGCGAAAAAGTCCTGGAGTCGCAGATCGTCACGTCGCAGATTCGGCGGCAGTTGTAACAGAACGGGGCCCAGCCGTCCCGCGGCTGCAAGTGGAGCCAGCCGCTCCAACATGACACGGACCGGCTCCAGAGCTTCCGGCTTCAGCCGACGGAGGTGCGTAATTTGCCGATGCGCTTTCGGCGCAAACAGAAAATGGTCCGGGGTCCGCTCCAGCCAGGCCTGCACCATCTGCTCGGATGGCATGCGATACCAGGTCCCGTCCAACTCAACCGTGTCATACCGGCCGGCATAGTAGTTCAGGAACTGTGTTTGCTTCAGACCTTCCGGATAAAAGCGACCCGGCCCTTGCCAGGGTTTGTAGGAATAGCCTGAAAGTCCAATGCGTACACGTGCCATGAAGGAGCCTCACCCCGAGACAGGTCCCGGATCGGACTGACGAGCGCGGCGGTTCTCGGCAGCCAGCGCCAGCAGACCGAAGATGAGCCACAGAATTTCTCGAAAGCGCCGGACGATGGCAAAGGTCACTCCGGTTGCTGACGTGTAGCCAAAGGCCACAAACAGCATAACGGTTCCTGCTTCCTGGCCTCCCACGCTGCCGGGAATAAACGACGTCCCTCCCTTGACAAACACCGCGAGCGCTTCAATTGCAAAGGCCGTCAGAAAACTCCTCGGCTCGCCGAGGAGGTACAGAATTAAATAGACTTCGGCAGCACCTATAACCCATCCAATGAAGAAGTACAGCAACGACGAAATAAAGCCGCGCCGATCGCGGGAGTAGAAATCGCTGATTGCCTCATCCAACGCCTCCAGCTTTTTTTCCCGCTCCTTCAACCAGCGAATTCGTAACCCTATGCGCTCCAGCAGCCTGGATATTCCCACGAAGAGACCGCGCCGCTGGACCGCCATGAACACGCCGATTCCGAAGCCCAACATCATCAGTCCCACCAAGCCCGTCAGGATAAGCTCGCTGGAGCGATTCAGAAGCGCGAACGTCGCTGCCACGCCGATCAGGATGAAGAGGACCTCCGCAAGGGTCATCGTGGTCTTGGCCGTGACGACCGACGCGAGCCCGTCCACCAGCGGCACATTGTAGCGGCTCAAGAGGTAGGCCTTCATCGGCTCCCCGCCGAGGTAGGCAGCCGGGGTGGTGAAGTTCACCGCCTCACCTGCCATCCGGATCATGAAGAGCCGGCCGAATCTGATTCGCTTTGCGTGGCGCCCCAACGTAGCACGCCATCCGAGCGCGTCAAACAGATAGATCGCAACCGACGGCACCAGCACCCAAAGAAGACTGCCGCCAAGTTTCCGGATCTGCTCCACCAGCGTGAGGGGACCGCTATGCAGCACCAGCGCGGCCAGGACGACGATGCCGAGCAGCAAGAGGACGGCGGTCAGCCGTGTCATGCTATCGGGAGGAACGCAGTTGCCAGGCGAGGACCGGCCAGAAAATATTAGAACCGATGGCGGCCAGGAGAAGGAACCAATCAAGATGACCGATTAGAGCCAAGACCAGGATCACGACCGAGAAGTCGCGGCTGGCCAAGCGATTCAGGATGCCGTCTACCAACGCGCGCCCGACGTCGTCTAATCGACCGCGAATCCGCATCGCCCGTTGCACAACGCCGAAGGCCGCGATATTTCCAAAAATCGCAAGACCTCCCAATAGCAAGGCCCAGCGTCCCCAATCGGTGTGATAGGTGGCCCAGGCCATGCCGGCAAAGATCGCGATGTGAACGACATTGTCCAGCACCACATCTAATTGCTCGCCAAAGGGAGACTCCAGGAATTTCAGACGTGCTACCTCTCCGTCACAGCAATCCAGAATCGCGGAAAGCTGAAAGAGGACGGCGCCGAGTATCCCGGCGGCATATCCGCCGTGGGCAAAAGCGACGGCCGCGAGCAGACCGACAAGCGTGGCCAGCACCGTGATGGCATTCGGCGTCAGCGGGGTCTGCAAAAGCCATTGTGTCAGCCAGGGGGAACATTTGCGGTTGAAGTACCGGTCCACAAAACCTTCCAGGCCGCCCTTGAGAGAACGCAGCAGTGTCCGTTCCGCCTGAGCCACAGACTCGTGAGCATCCGCCGTGCCGGGCCCGCCGCGTCGCACTTCCTGATACCAGTCGTCACCCAGCGGCAGAACTTTGACCTGCCCCTGACGGATCCCTCGCTCCAGCGCGGCCTGCAGAGGATGCGGGTGATCATGGGCAGTGGCCCAGCCCACGGATGTGAAATGCTCGGTCATCCATGCGAGCCCCAGGTTCAGCGACGCAGAGATGCCCGCCTCCAAGGTGACGACACCGGTGCCACCGCTAGAAAGGCTCACAGCCCCACCCTCCCCTCCCGGGTCAAGGGGAAGGGCAAGGGACCGAGGCTGTCGTAGCATCGCTTGCGGCATGTAAACTTCACTTCGGGTAACGACGATTGTCTCACCCTTCAGGGCTTCTTCCCTGAGACGAGCGATCAAGCTGACGGGAAAGATCGCGGTGCTGCCCGTCACCAGATAGGACCCGCCAAGCATGCCTGAGAGAATCTCCCACGTTCGGGGATCGCTCACGGGGAATTCACGCACTGGCAACCAGCGCACCTCGGCTGTGACCCGCGGATCTCCATGGAGCTGGTGCTCAAGCAGTTCGATCTGGTCACCACCCAAGACCATGAATCGCGAGATGCCGGCTCTTTGCAACGTCAGGACGGTCCGCTGAAATAGTGATAGGCCGCCGACCATCGTGAGCGGGCCGGCGGGAGGGGACTCCACAGCGCGGTCAAAGATCGAGCTGGTTGTGAGGATTAAGGCCCGGTCCATAGGATCTCAAATATCAATGTGGATTTCGTCGCCGCACTGAGTCAACGCATAGACCGTCGCATTGCCAGGACGGCCGTGGCTATCACCCGTGGCGAGGTCGAACTTCCAGCCATGCATCGGACAGCGGATCGAGCACCCCTTTCCGTTTTCGGATTCGACCATAGTCCCTCGAATTAAAGGACCCTGCCGATGAGGGCACGCATTGTTCAAGGCGTAAAATTGATCGCCTACCCGAAACACCGCCACGTCCACCCCATGGACCTTGATGAGTTTACGTTCACCGACCCGGATTTCAGACGCCTTCGCCAAGAACGTCATGCCGCGTAACCCCAGAGTTTTACAATCGCGGTCGTCACCGGTTGGCTGTAGGCCTTGTACTTGAGCAACGTATCAAGTCCATCGCACGTCCGCTCGAGGTTCGTGTCCATGCCGGGAAAATCCGGCCAGCCATGCTCGCACTTGTGCTTCAAAATCCACTCCAGCCCTCGCTCAATCGCCCGGTCGCACTCCGCCCGGATGCCGAGAATACTTGAGACCAGCATGATGGATCGGGTGCAGTCCATTGTGTGATCCACATTCTCACCGTCCCACGAGCCATCCGCCGCCTGGACCGAGAGCAGTTTCCGCACACCCTTGCGGCAGCAGGTCGTGACATTCAGCTCATTTCCTACCACCAGATCAGCCACGATCGAATCCTGTATAAGATGGGCCGTGATCTCCACCCCAGTGGGATGAAATTCGGGATCGTACCAACCGCCGTCCTCGGCCTGACGCTCGAGCATAAACCGCATGCCTTGACGCCAGCTGGCCTTGACCGCCTGCATCGTGGGCCCATCTATAAGATGGCTGCCTACGGCCATCAAGACATCAAAGAAGCTGATAGGATGGCTGACCGCGTCCAAATCAGCCCAGGAAGGATCAGCCCACCTGCCGTCCTCTTTTTGGGTCTCAAGGAAATAGCGCACACATTTCCGCACCGACTGCGCGATCCCGGGGTGCTTGAGAAGGAGATTGCCGCGAATCAACATCAGGGCGGAGAAGGCGGTCACCCAGGCGGCGCTGCCGGTGTCCGACGACATTTTACCCCAGCCGCCATCCGCATGCTGGCAGTCTACCAGCGCCAGGTACTCGGACAGATGTTGCGGTGTGGTCTTATGATGCAGGAGCACTCGAAGGGCATGGGCCACCAATTCCAGATCCTGATCGCCTTTGGTAAGGCTCCAGCGGGGATGCTCCGACATCAGATAGTCATATTCGCGGTCAATGATGGGCTGGATTTGATCCATGCGGATGCTCATACGCGCTCCTTCAATCTTGGCAGTATCTCTCGTTCCGCCCGCTCCAGATCTTCGGGGAAGTCGATTTCGACCCAAGGCTGGCCGCCGATCTGTTCATACCCGACGGTCGCATTTCTGAAGAAGACCTCCCAGGTATCTTCATATTCCATGTCCAGTTCGCCGCGCCTCACGAACGGCTCCATCGCCTCGAGCATGAGCCGCGTATCGGCCCTCGTGATCTTTAAAAACCCCACGCCTTCGCCGACAAGGTCCGGCGGGTCGGCCGGCAATCTCTTCGTCAAGGCCGCCACACGGCCGCCTTGTATGACCGCCATCCGCTCCTCCGACCGCTGCCGAACCCGTTCATCAATGAGAATCGCGTTGGGATGCGGAGAATGGATCAGCTTGGTGACGAAGGAAGCCGGACAGAGGACATCAGCGTCCATGATCAGCAAATCGTCGTCGAACGCTACGCGGGACAGCCACAGGGAATACAGGCTGCCTCGTTCGTACTGATCGTTGACGATATATTGGATACTCAGGCCGCGATAGGCGTTCCCGACCGCCGCGCGGATCAACTCCTGCTTATGACCGACCACAAGGACGGCATTCTTCACGCCGGCATCAAGTAAAGCATCTAAGTATCGGACCAGGAGGGATCGTCCGGCAAATTCCACCAAGCACTTCGGGTGATCATGTATGACCACCTGCAGGCGCTTCCCGACTCCGGCCGCCAGAATGATCGCTTTCATAAGATGGCAAGGGAGACGGGGATCGTAGTCTGCATCCTCATGCGCCGGTCTTCACCTCGGGCTTGGTTTCCCCAATTGCTCCGGCTGGCGTCTTCGCCGCTTTTGCGGCTGCAGCCTCCAAGGCTTTGGCCTCGGCCTCGGCTTTCTCCGCCACCAAGGCCGCCTCCGCCTCAGCCTGCTCCCGCTCCTCTTTTTCCTTGCGCTCCCGCTGCAAGCGTTCCATCTCCTCCCCCCGCTCGGCACCGATTCTCTTGGCCTCCGGAAGCACCGCCTCGAACGCCGCCAAGAAGCCCTCGATGTCTGTATCCTTGAGCGCCCCCATATTGGCCACGCGAAAGATCTCCTCCACGAGCCGCGCTTGCCCGGCGTAGATCACGTAGTCCCGTTCGCGCAAGAGGTCATGCAGATGATCGTAGTAGACTCCCTCGGGAAGCTCGAATGCGGTCAGCGTGCTGGACCACAACGGCTCGCGGAGGTAGAACTTCACGCGCATAGCGCGCATGTAATTGCGGATAGTGCGCGCCGTCTTTCGGTAGCGTGCCACCCGGTTCGCCACACCCTCTTCCAGCAGTTCATTGAGGGCCTCATCAAAGGCATAGTACAGCTGTACCGCCGGCGTGAACGGGATCGAGCCCTCTTCCTGTTCCTTATAATAGGTCGGCAGATGTAGATACACGGATCGTCGTTCATAGTTCACCATCTGCTCCATCAGGTCGCGCCGCACGATCACGAACCCCACGCCGGGAAATCCTTGGATGCACTTGCCGGAGGAGCCGGCGATCAAGCCGATGTTGTAGGCATTGAAGTCAATATCCTCGCCCGCCAGGCTGCTCACCCCATCCACCAGCAGATAGCGGCCGACTTTTTTCGCGATGGCCCCGATTTCCTTGACAGGGTTCAGCATCCCGGTGGAGGTCTCATGATGCACGACCGCAATGGTCTGGATCGAGGCGTTTTGACGAAGAGCGACGGTGACGGGCTCCACGTCAAAGCGCTGGTCCCATTCGCCGGAAAGCTCGGCCGCCTGGATCTTATGGGCAGCGGCCATGTGCGAGATCCGTTGGGAATAGACCCCGTTCTTGATCACCATCAGCCGCCGGCCGGGCGCGACACAGGAAGACACCGCTGCCTCCACCGCGGCGGTCCCTGAGCCGGTCACCAAGAGCGCGACATATTCCGAGCTGTAATTCGGGCAAAAGGCTCGGATCAACTTTTCCCGGATCCCTTGCATCAAATCCGCGAACTCGGACTCTCGATGACAGGTATCCGGCCGGATCAACGCTTGACGGACCCGCTCGGTGACATTCACCGGCCCAGGATTCAATAAAATCACGCTGCTGTCCCTCCCATCGCGGCCTTGCGGAACCGCTCCGTCATGGCCGCAGGCTCAATCCCGACGCGCCCTACATCGTCCGCCAACTCCGACACCTTCACCAGCAGAAAACTCGGTCCCTCTTTTTTCAGCATGGTTCTCGCTTCATAGATGAGATCGTCCAACTCGCGCACGCGCTCCACGTGCAGATACCCGGCCGCCTTAGCCACCTGATCTAAACGCACGGTCTGCGAAATCGTGGGTTGATTGCCGGTGCTGCCGTAGACCTCATTATCGAACACGATATGAATGAAATTCTTCGGCTTCAACGCCCCGATCGTCGCCAGCGTTCCCATGCCCATCAACACGTTGCCGTCGCCGTCCAGGACCACGACTTTCCGCCTTGGCTGAGACAGCGCCACACCCAGACCAATAGCCGGCGTCACTCCCATGGAGCCGATCATATAAAAATTCTCGGGACGGTCGCGCAGCGCATAGGCTTCTCGGGACGCGAACCCGTTGCAAACGACGACCAGCTCGTCGGTGAGCAGGTCGAGGACGGCGCCGATTCCCCGGCTCCGGCTGGTCAGCACGCCCTCTTCCGGTCTCACGAAAGCACGCCCTTGATAACCAGTAGGGCGACCGGAATACGTTCTTTCATCAACACTTGCGCGGCCCAATTGAGATCCTCTTGGTACGTGTCGGCGCCAAGCGCGCGATGAGGAATGCGGGCCAGATCCAGAAGCTGCGTCATGACCCGGCCCATGACGAGATGCTCCGGCGCGTCTCCTGCGTCGTGACCCCGCCAGGAAATTACCAGCAGGCACGGCTGCAGGTAGATGAGGTTCAGCGACATAAGGGTGTTCAAGGAGGTCCCCAAACCCGAATTCTGCATGAGGACGACCGGTGTTTTCCCGCCCATGAACGCCCCGGCCGCCATGGCGACCGCTTCATCTTCGCGGACCGCCGGAACATAGGCTCGACGCTCAATGAGCCCAGCAATCACGCCGGCCAGGATGGAATCTGGCACGCCGGTAAAAAAGTCGAATCCGACCTCCTGCAGACGACCGACGAATTTTGCGGCTGGAATGGCCATACAATCGAGGAGGGGTATTATAGCCAAGCCTTCTCGCACATCTCAAGAGCAGCGGACACTACCGAATTCCGGGCAGTCAAGACGTACCCCCCACTTCTTTGGAATGAAAGCCCTACAGAGTAGGGATTGTGATAGGTTCCCAATTTCCGGAAGCTAAGGGAAGGTGATTAGGGGACGTCACCACACCGACAAAAGGAGGAGAGCAATGAAGACGCGTTACGCCATCATGCTGTGCGCCGCCATG
>Ga0184638_1000656_pt1 | contig 9929 bp, 8 predicted proteins | sample PLM31_50_b2_FD_133141 | JGI IMG/M metagenome (GOLD analysis project Ga0184638, IMG submission 133141) | Groundwater sediment microbial communities from an aquifer in East River, Colorado, USA - PLM3-1_50_b2 | ecosystem: Environmental > Terrestrial > Soil > Riparian zone | place: USA: East River... | reverse complement strand
GTCGACGCCAGGCTCCCCGGCGGCGAGCGCTTCCACGCCGTCCTCCCCCCGCTCGCCCCCGACGGGCCGGTGGTGACCATCCGCACCTTCGCGCGGCGCCGCCTGGAGCTCGCCGACCTGATCGAGCGGGGCGCGCTCGACGCCGCCACCGCCCGGCTGCTGGAGGCGATGGTCGCCGCCGGGGTCGCCATCGCCGTCTCGGGCGCCACTGGGACCGGCAAGACGACCCTGCTCAACGTGCTCGCGACCGCCATCCCGCCCGGCGAGCGCGTCGTCACCATCGAAGACGCCGCTGAGCTGCAGCTACCCGGCCCACACGTCGTCCGGCTCGAGTCCCGCCCGCCCAACGTCGAGGGCCGGGGCGAGGTCCCCCTGCGCGAGCTGGTCCGCAATGCCCTGCGCATGCGGCCGGACCGCATCGTCGTCGGCGAGGTCAGGGGCGCCGAGGTGCTCGACATGCTGCAGGCGGCCAACACCGGCCACCGCGGGCTGCTCACCACCCTGCACGCCGGCAGCCCGGCCGAGGTGCCGGCACGGCTGGAGGCGATGGCACTGGCGGCCTCGGGCGTCGCGCTCGACGTGGTCCGGCGGCTCATCGGGGGCGGGATTGGCGCGGTCGTGCACCTGGAGCGCGGCTCGGCGGGGCGACGGGTGGCCGCGCTCGCCGAGCTCGTGGCCGACGACGGCGGCCAGGCCAACGCCGTCCCGCTCCGCACCACCGGCCCGCTCCCAGGTCTGTGCGCCACCGGCCGCGTCCCCCGCTGGGCCGATCGCCTGGACCCGTCCGTGCTGCACCTCTTCGAGTCGGCCACCCCCGCCGGCCGGGTCCGTGTGCTGTGCCCGAGGCGCGGCCGATGACCCGGTCCGGCGGCCGTCCCGATCCAGGCGGGCCGGCATGACGACGCCGCTGCTGGTGCTGACCGCCGCCCTGCTCGCCGCCTTCGCCGCGGTCCCGCCGGCGCCCGGCCGGGCGCCGGGCGGGCGTCCTGGTGGGCCGCGTGCCGGCCTCGACCGGCTTGCGGAGCGGCTGCCCGTCCCAGGCCGGGCGGACCGGCGTCGGCGGGAGCTCGAAGAGGCGGTCCCCGAGGTGCTGGACGTGCTGCGCGCCACCATCGCGGCCGGCACCGCGCCCGGCCGGGCGCTGCAGGCCGCCGCCGAAGGCGCGCCGCCACCGCTGGCGGGGCCGCTCGGCGAGGCCGTCCGGCTGGCCGGCGTCGGCTCGGGCGCTGGCCGGGCGCTCGCCGCCGCGGCCGGTGCCGCGGGGCTGGCGGAGCTCCTGGTCGCCGGCGAGGCGCTCGACCTGGCCGAGACGACGGGCGCCCCGCCCGGCCCGGTGCTCGCCGGCGTCGCCGCCGCGGCAGCGGACCGGGTGCGAGCCAGGCAGGCACGGATGGCCGCCACCGCCCAGGCGCGCCTGTCGGCCCGGGTGGTGGCGGCCATGGCGCCGGCGTTCCTGGCCGTGCTCGCGGTGACCTCCCCGTCCGACGCCGCCTTCCTGGTCCGCGAGCGTCTCGGCTGGGCCACCCTGGCGGCCGCGGCCGCCTTCGAGACCACCGGCATCTACTGGGCCGGCCGCATCGTCAGTTCGCCCACGCCATGAACCTGGTCGCCCTGCTCAAGGCCCCCGCCGTCGACCCGCCCGCCGCTGCCGCGTCGTTGATCGTGCTGGCCGTGGCCGTCCTGCTCGCCGGGCTGGCCGCGGGCCCATCCGCCGCCGGGAGTGGAGGGCTGGTCGCGGGCCCATCCGCCACGGGGCATGGCGGGCTGGCCGCGGGTCCATCCGCCGGCCGGCGTGGCGGCTGGCGCCGCGCCGCGGGAGCCGCCGCGCTGCTGGCGGCCGTCGCCACGACGGTCGCCCCTGGTCTCGCCGTCCTCCCGCTCGGGCTCTCGGCCGCCGGCCTGGTGGCGGTCCGCGCCGCCCGTCGCCGGACGGCCGCCCGGCGCCTGGCCGTGCGTGCCACGGCCGCGCCGGCGGTGCTCGACCTGCTCGGGGCCGGCCTGCTGGCGGGCCTCAATCCGCACCTGGCCATCCTCCGCGTTGCCGAACGGGCGCCAGAAGCCCTCCGGGACGAGCTCGCCGAGGCGGCGGCGGTGCTGCGCCTGGGCGGGACGCCGGCCGCCGCGCTCCAGGCGGCCGCGGAGCGCTCGGGCCTCGACGAGCTGCGGGCGGCCGCGGCTGCGCTGGAGGCCGCCGAGCGTTGGGGCGCACCGCCCGCCGAGGCGCTGGCCGCCCGCGCCGAGGCGCTCCGCACCCGTGCCCGGCTCCGCGCCGACGCCGAGGCGGGACGGGCGGCGGTCCGCCTCGCCTTCCCCCTCGTCCTCTGCTTCCTCCCAGCGTTCGTCCTAACGAACGTCGAACTATGGCTACAGCGTGCCCACCTCGGGCCAGCTAAGGCGTAGAAGCACTCGCAGGTGCCTAGTAGGACTCTGTCAGGTCGGTGCGCGTGGTCGTCCGTGTCGTGACCAGGTAGGGTTGGCCCTCATGTCAACCAGAGGGGGGGCCATGCGGCCTGAAGCAAAGTCACTCGATGAGGGCGCCGTGCGCCCGGTCGATCGAGGCATCGTGCAGGTGGTGGAGCTGGACGGGGCCACCCTGATGCGCACCACCTTCGAGCCGGGCTGGCGCTGGTCGGAGTGCGTCAAGCCCATCGTCGGCGGCGAGAGCTGCCAGGTCCATCACGTGGGCTACGCCATCTCGGGGCGCCTGCACGCCAGGATGGACACGGGCGAGGACCTGGAGTGCGGGCCTGGGGACGCGGTCCAGATCCCGCCTGGCCACGACGCCTGGGTGGTGGGCGATGAGCCCTACGTCGGCGTGGACTTCACGGGCGGGGACACCTACGCCAAGCCGTAACTGAGCAGCTTGGAGGGGTCGGGTCGGAGGGTCGCCCGGCCCCTCGCACCTATCCCTCATCCCTCACCGCAGACCTGACAGAGTCCTACTAGTCAACCGTGCGAAACGGCGGTCGTGACCGGATTGACTCCAAGCAGCCGTTCGGGCGAAGCCGCGCTGTTGTAGCGGCGTGACCCGGCTCCTTGATGCTGCTGATAGCTCCTCCTCAGCACACGAAGGAAAGGGAGCGATGGTCATGCGACCACGCCACGCACTCGCAGCGGCAGGCATCCTGACCGCCGTCACACTGGGCAGCTGGGCCGCGCTGTCGACCGACAGCCTCAAGCCGGCACCACAAGCCGCCGCCCCGGCGGCGAGACCGGCACCGAGCACCTCAGCACCCGCCACCCCGGCCGCCACCAAACCGCGCGTGCCGGACGTCACCAAGCCCGACGTCACCAAGCCCCGGCCCTGCGCCGACCGTCAGGCTGGAATGCCAGGAAGGGCCGGCAGGATGTCCCGGATCGCTGGCGACTTCGACGGCGACCACCGCCACGACCAGCTGCTGGCCTACGCCGAGCTGGATGCGGCCGGGCAGCCCAGCCAGTGGCACGTCCGCGTCGTGCTGGCCACCGGCGGTAGCGCCGACCTTGCGGTCAGCTCCGAGGACTGGATCGGCCCCAACGGGCTGGTCGCCCGCCGGGCCGTCGACGCCAACCGCGACGGCCGCGACGAGGGCTTCGTCACCTCCACCGGAGGCGCCTCCAACGACGCCTACAACATCTTCGTCCTGGCCGGCTGCCAGGTCCGGCAGGTCCAGGTCGCCGGTGCCGGTGGGTTGCAGATCCTGGTCGGCGCCTCGGCTGGGCATGCCGAAGGTTTCGACTGCCAGGGCACCGACCGGCACGGCCGGCGCCTGCTCACCCTCTGGAGCGTGGAGCGGGCCGACCAGCAACCCGATGGCGGGTCCGCCTACAGCTACACCAAGATCAGCTACCGCTGGGTCGGCAACACCTTGGTCCGTCAGGTGGACATCGACCGCGGTGGGTTCGCCACCGTCGCGGGGAGCCTGCCGGTGGTGACCAGCGACCAGGGCCGCGACCAGTTGCCTGCCGAGTTCACCACTCGGTGTGGTGGTGGCTCCTGGTAGCCAAGTCCTTGCCGGATCGACAGAGGCGGCCGCCATCTGGCAGCCGCCTCTGAGCTTCGGGTGCCGCACACTGCCGCCCAAACGTCCGTGCTGTTCGACGATCCGGTAGCTGGACTAGGGGTACGGCGGTCAGGCTAACGAATGATGAGTTGTGGCTATAGCCCGTGCCCCGGAGCTGGAAGGACCGTGGAATGGCAGCGGTGGCCTGAGGAGCGTTCAAGCCCTCCGCTAGGCATCTGCGGACAAGGATGGCCACCGGATGGTGATGATGACCGTATCCTCCTCGGCCTGCCAGGAGTGGTCGATGCCAGGTCCCCAGACGGCGTAGTCGCCTTCGTTCTGGAGCACATAGGTTCCGACTGACAGATCGAGGCGGAACCGGCCCTTGACCAGCAGCAGAACAGTCGTCCGGTGCTCATCGGTGTGCCAGGCATCGCGCGTCTCACCTGCCGGGTGGACGCCCCACTTGATCTCGACCGCCTCAGAAGCCCGCACACCGTCAGAGCGGTCGATGAAATGACCAATGAGCCACCCTCGATAGTCCTCGCCGTCGATGGCCGCGTTGCCGACATGCCAGTTGTCCGCCATCACGCCTCCAGCTCGATCTTCGGCAGGGCAAGGCGCGACACGCTACCGCGTTCGGCAAGCCGTCGCAGCCCCTCAAGGAAGGCGAACAGCCCTTCGTTGCTCCACCTCGGATCGGTGGCCACGGCTTGGAGGCCGGCCGTGTCTCGGGACGAATAGCGCCGAATCCGGTCCATCTCCCAGTTCGCCTCAACCTGGCCGCCGTAACGTGCCCACCATTCGTCGTCGTCGATCATGATCAGGCACGGGAACTCGTAATTGCCCGTGACCATGTTGATCCCGAAGCCGACGCACTCCACGCGGTAGGCGTCGGTGTGCCGTCGATCGATCAACCACTGCATCGGCTCAGAGAGGCGATCCGCGTGGAAGGGATCAGCCAGCCGGTAGGAGCCCTGGGCCAGGCCCTCCAGGTCTTCGCGGCCCAGCAGTTCTTCTTCAAGCTCACGCTCAAGTGACGCCGACAGGCGGACCTCTTCGGTGGCCTCGATAGTGGGTTCGTGGAACGCCTTGGGAACCACTGCGAGCCGACCCGTGGCGTTGAGGACGCGGGCGGAGCGTTCCTGCACGAGTAACACGTAGTCTGGCTCGCGCTGCCTATAACGCGTGCCCCCACGGGCTGCCGCCAGCAGGGCAACCGGGCCACCCATGCACAGCCGTTCGCCGAGGGCCAGGGCCGAGGCCATGGTGGGGAGGTAGGCGTCCCGGAGTGGGAGCTGAAGCGCGCCTGGCAGGTCAGCGTCACCGGAGGCCTGTGGTGCGCTCATGGCGAGCGCGTTCACCAGCTCGCTCTCTAGCAGGTCCATTGTCAGCGCGTAATCCGCAAAATCCGCTACGGCGACCGTTGCTTCCAAACGGCCCTGAGAGATGTCGACATCGAGCAAACGGTACAGAGGGTTGTTGATGAATACCGTGTTTGAGACTTCAACATTGGCGAGGCGAAGAAGCGCCGCTTCCAGGGCTGCTCCCTCTAGCGAATCAGTCAGCCCGAAAACGCCCGGATGGGCGAGCTGGAATCGCTCTTGGTCACTGCCGAGTTCCACGGCCGTTCCCAGCCAGCCTCGCTGCACCAACACGCTCAACGTAAGTGGGACGCCGCCAACACAGGCCCCGTAAAAGATTGCCGTGTCGCCGTCCGGAAATCCATTCTGGTAGTAGGTGATCAGGGCCCTTGCGATGTGCTCCCGTGTGATTCGCTTGCGGCGGTGGGCTTCGGCATAGCGGGTGGCGGGGGGTTGCGCGAGGAGCCGCTCGGCACGAGTCGCTATTGCGCCATATGCCTCCTGGAAGTTCATGGAGGAGTGATCGGTGACCCACGCCACTAACTCAACTGTCTTGAGTTCACGGCTCGAAAAGGCTGGCGGGGTGGACGTTGCCGGCCCCGGAAGATCAATCTGACCACCGAGGGGGCTACCCAACACCTTGATGAGGCGCCCGCGGTTGTAGTCGTCCGGCTTGTGCTCGCCGTTTTCCCAAGCTCGGATCATGCGGATCAGGCTCTCTCGCGCCGGTGGTTCCGTGCCCTCACGCCTGATGGCCTGCTCAAGTTCGTAGGCGAGCCGACCCCTAGACCAGCCACGCTCTGCGCGGGCACGTCGAGTCGCGGCTGCGAACGCCGGTAGCTCGCGATCCGCCATGCCCATCTCCCGCGAAGCCGGGAGGACACCGGGGGACACACTCGTGTCCGCCGTGTCCTCTTCCCGGCATAAAGCGTAGACGGTCCACTCGACACGCAACAGTCAGCGGGGCGCCGTCTCACGCAAGAGACGGGGCGCTCTTCCCGAGGAGACGCGTGTAGATGCATGGATCAGCCAGGTCAAGTGGTCTGCCTCGTGAGCGCAGGAGCCACCGGCACACGGCTAAGCCTCGCATTCCGCCCACAAGCGAGACGCCGTCTCAATGCTCCAAAGGCTCTGATCGGCGCGCGGTGGGGGAGACGCCCCGCGTGCATCGGCGACGGCGGCCCGAGGCGGCCACTGCCGACCTGGTGTCCCTCGCGCGAGAGCGGGCTGTGCAGTCTAGGCGAGCCCAGGGTCTTCCCGACCACATCACGGACGCGGCAACGCTCGATCAGGTCGCCCAGCTCGTGCTCGCAGACCGGTCGCCCACGTGGGCAGCCCGGCCACCTCCATAACCGCCCGAGCGACGGCCGGCGCGCACCACCGCCCGGCTCGCCGCCAGCCGGAAGGACCCCGAAGACGGCCCCGGGGCGCACCACCGCCCCGAGGCCTGCACCTAAAAGGAAGGACCCCATAGATGCGCCACGAGCGTACCCCGACGCTCCCGGCCGGTCATCCCTCGAAGAAGCGGTGCCCGGCCTGCCAGCAGGTCAAGCCCGTCTCTGAGTTCTACGTCACCGTCGGCGGTCGCCCCTCCGGCTACTGCAAGGCGTGCCAGCGGGCGGTGTCGCACACGTCCCGGCTGCGTCGGCAGGCCGCGGTGCGGCTACTGGCGGCGGCCCATCCGGAGGAGTGGGCGGCTGCGCTGCGCCAGGCTCGTGAGGAGCGGCAGGGCCGCCAGGGGGGCGATGCTGCATGAGCGCAGTGCGCCTGCCTGACATCGGCCAAGGTGAGCGCCAGCGGCTGGGCGTGCGGCGCCGGTCGCGGGCTGATGGCCGCGCTCGCCGCTGGGACGCCGGCCCAGCCGTGACCGCCCGGGATCTGGCCGCGCTGCGGTTTGTCGGCGAACAGTATGCGGCGCGGGTCGACCTGGCCGGAGTGCTGCTGGCCCGGTTGGCGCCTGAGCCGGTCGACCAGCTCAGCCGCCGCACCGTGCGCCAGCGGCTTGCCCGCTGGGAGCAAGCCGGCTGGGTGGAGCGCCGCCGACTGCTCGGCCAGACATGGGTGCTGCCGACCCGGGCGGGCCTGCGCCTAGCCGACCTGGAGTTCGACTGCTGGGAGCCGGCCGCCTCCCGGCTTGCGCATCACCACGCCGTGGCGATCCTACGGCTTGCCCGCGAGCCGGTTCCCGGCCGGGGCGGCTGGGTGTGTGAGCGTGAGCTGTGGCGCCGCCGCGGCCGGGCGAGCTGGCACTTGGCAGACGGTGCCCTGCCCGCGCCCGTGCCTGCCGGCTGGCAGGGGATCGAGCAGGCGTGGGAGCTGGTCGAGGTCGAGCTGCACCAGAAGGCCCGGCCGCGGCTGCTGGCCGCGCTCAAGTCCCGCGCGCCGCACACCGCCTGCATCACCTACTACGTCCCGGCCGGACTGCACGCCGCCCTCAGCGCGCAGCTCGCCGGGGTGGTGCGGGAGCTGGGCGGCCGCCCCGAGGTCCGGGTCGAGCCGCTGCCCGACCTCGCGGACCTGCCCGCGGGAGGGGGTGCCGCATGAGCTGGCACCCCGAGGACCCGCGAAGCTGGGGCGGCTGGGCACCGCACGATCCCCGCTGGGGCCGCCACCAGCCCACCTGGGGCTGGGGGCATCCGGCCCGACCGCTGTACGACAACCAGCTCGGCCACCGCCTCCCCTCTGGCGGCCCGCCAGTGCGCGGCGAGCTATCGATTGTGGTCGCCCTTGGCCTGTTCCTGCTCAGCCCGATCACCTTGCTCGCATGGGCGGCCGGCCAGGGGTTGCTGCGAGTGACCGGCATCCGCTGGTGGAAGCTCGCCCTGGCCTCGCTGGCCATGCTCGCCGGCGTGGTCGTGGTGCAGGGCGGCCCCGGGCCGGCCCTGGCGCACCATTTCTCCGGCTACCTGGAGTGGGTCCGCCAGTACGGCGCGGCCGAGATGCACCTGCCGATGCCGGGCGCGTTCCTTCTGCCCCAGCTCCCCCTCGCCATCCCCACCGGGCTGCTGGCCGCCGCGCTCAACCTCGCCGGCCGCCGGCAGGCGATCGACCCCGCCGAGGTCCGCCGCACCCAGCGCGAAGCCCAGCGACGCATGACCGCCGCGGTGCGTCGCGCCGCGGTCGTACGCGACGACCACTTCGGCCCCGTCGCCCTGGGCGTCCAGGTCGACGGCGACCTCGGCTGGGCCGACCGCCGCGGCCTGGTCACCGTCCCCCGGCTGATGCAGGGACGGTCGCGGTTGATCGTCGGCACCTCCGGCATGGGCAAGACCGTCGACATCGAACGCGAGGCGTTCATCGCCGCCCGAGCCGGGCGCAAGTTCTTCGTCATCGACGGCAAGGGCACCGATCCCGGATTCGTGGAACGCGCCCTGGCCGGCTACCTGTGGGGCAACCCCCACGCCAAGGTCGCCCTGTGGCCGGAGCTGCCGATGGACGGCTGGCGCGGCACCCCCGCCGCCATCCACAACCGGCTGGTGGCGATGCTGGGCTGGACCGAGCCCTACTACAAGGACGTCGCCAGCCTCCTCCTCCGGCTCGCGTTGAACGCCCCCGGGGAGGACGGCCCGGTCCGCTCGTCCAACGCGCTGATGGCGCGGATGGACCCCGAGCTGCTGGTGCGGCTGTACGAGCACGACCCCGACCGCCGCCGCGAAGCCGAGAGCCTGGTCGGCCGGGATCAGGCTCGGGCGGTCAAGGGCGCGATCGGGCGGTTCGGCAACTTCTTCGCCGCCGTCCAAGGCGGCTTCGACGCCGGCGAGGCCGGCTGGTCGTTCGAGAACGTCGACTTCGCCTACCTGCGTGCCCCCTACCTGGCCGGCCGCGAGGACGCGGATGCGTGCATGCGGCTGCTGCTGGAGGACTTCGCCCACTACGCCACCTTGCGCAAGCCCCGCAAGGGTGAGGACGCCACCCTCGTGTTCGACGAGTTCTCGGCGATCAGCGGTGGGCGGGAGACCGCCATCCAGCTCACCGAACGAGTGCGGGATGCCGGCTGCGCCATCTACCTGTCCGCGCAGTCGGCGGATGGGTTGGGGGATGAGCGGCAGCAGGCCCGCCTGGTCGGCGCCTGCTCCGGCGGCCTGCTGCTCCATGCGATGCCGGACCCCGCCGGGCTGCTGGCCGCGGCCGGGGTGGTCAAGGTGGTCGAGCAGACCTGGCGGCTGGACCCCGACGGGCCGACCGGCAACAGCTCGGCACGGATCGGGGAGCGCCCTCGGATCGAGGCCGGGGCGGTGCAGCAGGCCCGCGAGGGTGAGGCGTGGCTGATCGCGCGGGGGCGCTATGAGCACCTGATAGTCGCCCGCACAACCATCTCCGACGGCTACCGGGCACGCGCCCACGCGCTCGTCGCGCTGGCGCGCTCGCTGCGGCCCGCCGAGGTAATGCCGGGCGCCCGCACCTGGGCGGAGGTCCAATCGGGCGGCCTGGAGGCCCTGAGCGGCCTTGCGGGGCATCTGGCGATCCCGCCGCCCCCCGACAGCCTGCCGGTCACCCCGGACGGTGACGGGCCGCCCAGCGGCCGAAGCGACGGTGCGATGGGTGAGCCCGAGGCGGCCGAGGGGCCGCTGCTGGTGGTCGG
>Ga0184638_1000655_pt1 | contig 9948 bp, 6 predicted proteins | sample PLM31_50_b2_FD_133141 | JGI IMG/M metagenome (GOLD analysis project Ga0184638, IMG submission 133141) | Groundwater sediment microbial communities from an aquifer in East River, Colorado, USA - PLM3-1_50_b2 | ecosystem: Environmental > Terrestrial > Soil > Riparian zone | place: USA: East River... | reverse complement strand
GCCTCGTCGAGACCCGACGTCACAAACTGCACCAGCGTCTGGCGGTCGTCGCCGAGGACGCCGAGCGCCGCGTAGCGGGCACCGACCACTTCGCGGGCCGCGTCCACCACCTGCTGCAGGACGTGGTCGAGCTCATGGCGGGAGAAGATCGCAACGCCGGCGGCCAGCAGCCGCTCGAATCGTTCCCGGATGCGGTCCGCTTCGAGGCGTGGGGTCACACGTGATAATGCTTCATGCTGAGCACAGTGACAATTCATGCTGGCGCCTGCATTCTTAGGGGCCACTCCGCGCGCCGCCGTCACGCGCAACACCGCATCTCTCACCTCCGAGGTGACCATGTTGCGCTTCAAAACGTTGCCCCTTGTCCTTGTGCCTCTCGCGCTCGGCGCCTGTGGCGCTTCCCGTAGCCCCGTCCCTCTCGTCGGAGCGTCGGCGGATGTTTCCGCGCTGGCCGGCGAATGGGCGGGCGATTACAGCAGCGCCGAGTCGGGTCGCAGCGGCAGCATCACGTTCACGCTGCGCGCGGCCGGCGACTCCGCGTTCGGCGATGTGATCATGATTCCCTCCGCCTGGGGCCGACCGCTGATGCCGTACCGCCAAACCGTTGCGGGGAATCAGTCGCCGGAGACGACCGTCCTCACGATCCGCTTCGTGCGGGTGCAGCAGGGCCACATCAGCGGAACGCTGGATCCCTATGCCGACCCCCAAACGGGCGCGCGCCTGCTCACCACGTTCAGCGGCGAGCTGAACGGGAATACGATCGCGGGGACATACACGACCAGGCTGCCTTCGGGTGAGACGCAGACGGGTCGCTGGTCGGTGCAGCGGCGCAGCTAGACTTTGGCGGTCGCGACCGCGCCCACGATGTCGGTCTGCGAGATCACGCCCACGAGCGCTCCGTCAAACTCGACGAACAGGCGCTGCACGTTGAGATAGAGCATCTCCTGGGCCGCCTGTCGCACGTCGAGGTCGGCATCGATCGTCGCCGGCCAGGGCGTCATGATCTCGAGCGCGCGAGTGCGTTCGAACAGGCGCTCGCGCATCAGCGGCGAATCGCAGGCACTCTCCGCTTTGAGGATCTCGCGCGTCGAAAGCACACCGACCGCGCGACCCAGACGGTCCAGGACGGGCAGCGCCGAGACCTGCGTCTCTGCAAACACGGCTACCGCGTCCGCGACTGTAGCGTCGGTACTGATCGTCTTGAGATTCGTTTGCATCAGCTCGGCGACTTTCATGGATCCTCCTTAGCGGGCTTCGAACATCCCTACCGCACCCTTGGTCGCGTCGGCAAACGCGTGACTGACGAACGGATATGTCCCAGCCTCCAACAGCCGAGCTTCGAAGATCGCACCTCCGCCCACCGGCACGGTGACGGTTTGGACTCCTTCGAGGGGATGGGCGAGCGACCCGTCGAGATACGCGCGATCGAAAATCGCTCCGACGACGTGGAACGCCGAGAACCGGTTCGGGCCGGCGTTGACGACGTACATGCGCAGGCGCTCGCCGACCCGGACGGGAATCGGGTGCTTGGCGTATTCCGCTTCGCGGCCGTTGAACACGACATAATCGGGCGCGAGGCCGAGCAGTTTCTCCCAGTCGATCGTGCGCGTCGAATCGGCGAGTACCTTGGTGTAGAACTCGCTCTGCACGAACACGAACTCCTTGGCTGGCGCGCGGCCCTGGCGCGGATCGACGATGATCGCGCCGTACATCCCGTTCGCGATATGGAGCGCGACCGGCGCGGTGCCGCAGTGGTACATGAACGCCCCGGGCACACGCGCCACGAAGCGGTAGCTGAGCGAATCGTGCGGCATGAGGTTCACGTACGCGCGACTCGGCGCGATTTCCGCGGCGTGAAAGTCCAGGCTGTGCGGCATCGGCGCGCGATTCACCAGCGTGAAGTCCACCGTGTCGCCCTCGGTGACCCGCAGGACCGGGCCCGGAACGCGGCCGTCGAACGTCCACGCGTCGTACGTCACACCTTCCGCGATCGTGATCGCGGTGTGGTTGATCTCGATGCGCAGGCGATGGAGCCGCTGGTTGACGCGCGGCGGCGCCACGGGATCGATGGCGGCCACGCCCGAGCCGACCGGCGCTTCACCGTGAGAGAGGTCCGCTGGTGCGCTTGTCGGCGGCGTTGCGGCTTGCTGTGCCGGTTGAGGAGCGCGCTCACCGCAGGCGAGGACCACTCCTGTTGCGACCAGAGAAGCGACGACGAGACGACGCACCGTATGCTCCGAGTTGAGGTGCCCGGAGCTTACCGGAGGTGCTATCGCATCTTCATGAGGGCTTGGTGAAGGAGTCTTTAGACTCGCGGGCAACGGTGGGAGTTGCATCTGCGGGCGGCTGCACGGGTTCCAGCCCGAGATGCTGGCGTGCCCGATTAAGCGCGTCGTCGATGTTGCCGTGAATGTTCTCTTCGCCAAGCTCGTCGTACAGGCCGGACCGTTCCAGCGCCACCACCGGCTGGGCGTGTACGTCGGACAGAATGACCAGAGTCCCCTCCTTTTGACTCCGGTGCACGAGGTCGCGCAGGGCATGCAATCCCGTGGAATCGATCGCGGGCACGTGCCGCAGTCGGATGATCAGGACCTTGGGCTTCCCCGCGATCCGACCCACCCGGTCCTTGAACATCTCGGCGGCACCGAAGAAGAATGGCCCCGTGATTTCGTAGACCTGGACGCCCTCGGGAATCACCCGGCTCCGCACCGCGTTGGGATCATGCTCGAAATCGTCCACCGGATCTGTGAACTCGTGCGTCAGCACGCTGATGTTCGTCACCTCCGCCATCCGGCGCATGAAGAGGAAGGCAGCGAGCACCATGCCAACTTCGATGGCGACCGTGAGATCCACGAGCACCGTGAGCAGGAACGTAGTGAGCAGCACCGCGACGTCGCTCTTGGGAGCACGGAATTCCGACACGAACGTCCGCCACTCACTCATGTGGAACGCCACCACGACGAGGATCGCGGCGAGCGTCGCCAGCGGAATTAGCCCCGCCCAGCGGCCGAAGAAGAGTGTGATGAGGAGCAGCGTGAACGCGTGCACGACACCGGCAACCGGCGTGCGTCCGCCGTTCTTCACATTCGTCGCCGTGCGCGCAATCGCACCGGTCGCCGGCATCCCGCCGAATAGCGGCGACGCGATGTTGGCGACCCCCTGCGCCACCAGCTCCATGTTGGAGCGGTGACGCCCGCCGATCATGCCGTCCGCCACCACCGCCGACAGCAGTGACTCGATCCCGGCGAGCAGGGCGATGGTGAACGCCGGCCCCGCGAGCGCTGCGACCATGCCGAGCGAAATGTGGGGCACCGCCGGCAGCGGCAGCCCCGCATGGATTTCCCCGAACCGCGCGCCGATCGTTTCGACCGGCAAATGCAGAAGTTGGGCGAGCAGCGTCGTTGCGATCAGCGCGACGAACGGACCGGGGATCTTGGTCGAAATGCGGGGCCAGACCAGAATAATCGTGAGCGTCGCGACGGCCACCACCAGCGCCCAGGGGTTCACAGAATTGAATGCGTGGACGTAGGCGTCCCACTTCGGCACAAACGCGGAGGGTACGGCTTGCATCTCGAGGCCGAGCAGATCGCGGATCTGGCTGGAGAAGATGATCAGCGCGATGCCGCTCGTGAACCCGATCGTTACGGGATACGGAATGAATTTGATCGCGGCGCCCATCCTGAGCAGCCCAAACGCCACGAGGATGAATCCCGCCATCAGCGTCGCGACGACCAGCCCGTCCACGCCATGTTGCAGCACGATCCCCGACACGATCACGACGAACGCGCCGGTCGGGCCGCCGATCTGGACGCGCGAGCCGCCGAGTAGGGAAATGAGGAAGCCGGCGACGATGGCCGTGTAGAGCCCGCGTTCGGGGCTGAGACCACTGGCGATCGCAAACGCGATCGCGAGCGGCAGCGCGACGATGCCGACGATGACGCCCGCGATCAGATCCCGGGTGAACTGCTCCCGGTCGTAGTCCTTGAGCGTGGTAAAGAGCTTGGGGACGAGCACGCGCGCGACAAGATACTAAATTCGAGCCCATGATTCTATTCACAGCCGTCGCGCTAACCCTCGCGTGCAACGCTTCCGCGCTGGTGGCAGGGCCCCGCGCGCGGATTCCCAGCGGCCCACCTCAGCATATATTCAAGAGCAGCATGCGCACATCGGTCCTTAGGTCCGTCGTTATCGTCGTGCTCAGTTTGCACGTGCTGCCGCTCGGTCTGCCGCTATTCTGCGAGACCGACCGGCATTGCGATCAACAGATGCCAATGCCATCCGGCCCGAGCATCGACCTAGCGTCTAACGCAACTACCTGCGCGACTTCATTGTTTTGTGCCACAATGGGAACCGCTGTAATCGGTCTCAGTACGCCGCTTTCCGTATCCGTGAGCGAGTCGTACGTCGTGGCGTTCGACGTATCGACGTTCGCTCCGTTTGATCCTCAGCCGCCTCCCCCACCTCCGCCCCAAGCCTAGCCTCTCCCGGGCGTACTGCGCCCTGAAGCGACGCGCGTCCGCGCGTTGCGCACTGTTTTCACTGGCGTTTAGTGAGGAGAGGTATGCGTATTCTGTTGCTCGGTTTCTGCGCGGCTGTCACGGCCGCATCCACGCCCTTGATCGCTCAGGATACATTGGGCCGAGCGCCTGTGTCGCTGCTTCAAGTGCTCGACAGCGTCGCTGCACGATACCCGTCACTCGAAGCAGCACGCGCAAGAATCCGTGCGGCCCGGGGTTCGCGCTCGACTGCTGGCACGCTGGGCAATCCGATCCTCATGTACCAAGTGGAGAATGCGCCGTTACCGGGGCGTTCAGCTCCGCCGATGGACCGCGAAGTGATGTTGACGGCCACGCTGCCGCTCGAGCCCCTGTACCAGCGGTGGTCCCGAGTGAGTGGCGCAAACGCGGACATCCGAGCCGCCGAGGCTGATGCACAAGCGGAGCGCCAGCGTATTGGACTGGATGCCACGCGCGCGTTCTATCGAATGGCGCGTGCGCAGGTTGCCTTGGCGGCGGCGCGAGATCTCGCTGCCTGGCTCGACTCAGTGGTCGCGTACAACCGCACACGCGTAAAGGAGGGTGTCGCGGCCGAAGCCGACTTGATTCGCTCCGAGCTCGAACGCGACCGCGCCGAGGCCGACGCAACCATGCAGGAGGCCGATCTCGCCCGAGCCCGAGCCGACTTGAGCGTATTCCTTGGTGACGAGCCGGCGCCGGCGCCGTTCCGCGTGGCGGCGCTCGACGCCCCGCTCGCACTTCCCGATGTGCCACCGTCGAGCCGGACCGGCAGTACGCGGCCGGACATTCGCGCCGCCCGCGAACGGGTCGCCGCCGCAGGCGCGGACGTGACGACCGAGCGCACCAGCCTTATCCGTCAGCTCGGACTCACCGTGGGCACGAAACGCACTGCGGGAACGACTTCCTTGATTGCGGGAGTCAGCATGCCGTTCCCACTCTTCGATCAGAACCGGGGCGCAATCGTGCGCGCCGGGGCTGAACGCGAGGCGGCCGCGTTCGAGCTCGCGGCCCAGGAGCGCATTGGTCGGGCGGAGATCGTAGGTGCCTCCGAATCCGCTCGTCTCCTGACAGAGCGCGCTCGTGTCCTGGCAGGTGCTGCCCCAGGCCGAGGCTACCTCGCACGGGCTGACGAAGCTCGGCGCATCGCCCTTGGTGCCTATCGGGAGGGTGCCGTCCCACTCATCCAAGTGATCGACGCGGCGCGTGCATGGGGCGAGGCACGGCTCACCTATTACGAAATCCTTTACGCCCAGCACGAGAGCGTAGTTCAGCTGCTTGTTGCCGAGGGCGCCGACCTCACAATCGCCCCGGAGCTTCGGCCATGAGGGCAACGCATTGGGTAAGCCTCCTCGCGATCACTGCGTGCTCGAGGGGCGGCGGTACGCCCGCGCAGTCTCGGTCGGCGGATACGGGAATGGCCGATATGCCGGGAATGGCCGCCGCAACGGACGTCACGCTCACGGCCGCGCAGGTGGCGCACGGTGGCGTGCAGTGGGAGCCGGTTGCGACGAGCGCCGTCGCTTCGGTAGCGACCGTCCCGGGGCAGGTGATTCCAAACGAGGATCGCACCGCCAGACTCGGCGCGACCGTACAAGGGCGGGTGATTGCCGTTCGCGTACGGCCGGGGGATCGCGTTCGCGCCGGACAAATCCTCGTGACGCTCCAAAGTCCCGCGGCGGGAATGGCGCAGTCCGACGTCGACAAAGCCCGCGCTCAAGCGAGCTACGCACGCAGTGCTCGCGAGCGAGCGGAGCGCCTACTCGCCCTCAAGGCGATTCCCCAGCAGGACTACGATCGCGCCATCGCCGATGATGAGCTCGCAAGCGCCGAGCTGCGACGGGCAAAGAGCGTTGCCGACCAGATCGGGGCAACGGCGTCGGCTAGCGGTGAAGTTGCGATTCGATCGCCGCTGAACGGGGTCGTGCTCGCGCGCACGGCGGTGCCTGGAGCGGGGGTCGAGGTTGGCGCGCCGCTCGTCGTCGTCACTGATCCTTCGACTCTCTGGCTCTCGATCGACGCCCCCGAAAACCTCGCCTCCCTCTTCCGCGTTGGCGCCCAGTTTCGCTTCACCGTGCCGGCGTATCCCGCCGACACGTTCTCGGCCCGGATCGACGCCGTCGGCGCTGGCCTCGATCCCTCCACGCGCACGCTCCCAATTCGCGGCGTCATTCGGAACCGAGGCGACCGGCTCAAACCGGAGATGCTGGCGAGCGTCTCGGCCCAAGGTGGAGGCGCAATGTCAGCGCCCTTCGTCCCGGAGGACGCGGTGCAGCTGCTCGATGATAAGGCCGTCGTCTTCGTGGCCCACCCGGATAGCATGGGCGGCGCGCACTTCGTGCCGCGCACTGTCCAGCTCGGCTCGAGATCGGGTGGCCGGATTGCGATCACGCAGGGCCTCGCCGCAGGTGACCTCGTCGTGACGCGTGGTGCGTTGGCGATCAAAGCGCAGATCAAGAAGGGCGACATGCCCGAAATGGAGATGTGAGATGGGCGCGCTCATCGATCGCCTGATCGCGGCATCGCTGCGTCACCGCGCCGTCGTTGTCGGCGCCACGGTTCTCCTGGCCGCTGCCGGCCTTTGGTCATTCGCGACCCTCAATACTGACGCGTTCCCCGACCTCACCCCGAATCAGGTGCTGGTGATGATCGAGGTGCCGGGACTCTCGCCCGCCGAAGTCGAGCAGCAGGTGACGTACCCAATGGAGGTGGCCATGCTGGGCCTGCCTCGGACGACCGACGTCCGCTCGATCTCCAAGGTCGGCCTTTCCGTTGTTACCGTCACCTTCGAGGACGCAGTCGACTTGTACTTCGCGCGGGCCCAGGTGCAGCAGCGCATGCAGGATGCGCTACATGCGTTGCCACCCAACGCGGAGGCGATGCTTGGGCCGCCGGCGACAGCGATGGGTGAGGCGTTCCAGTACCTGGTCGAACACACGGACTCCGCAGCGAGCCGCGTGACGGACACGCTATCACTCATCGAGCTGACCAATGTGCAGGAGTACATCGTCAAGCCGCTCTTGAAGACGGTACCGGGCGTTGCCGAGGTCAACACCTGGGGAGGGATGTTGCAGCAGTTCGATGTCTTCGCGGACCCAAGCAGGCTCGCCGGGTACGGTCTCACGCTGCACGATCTGGAAGCGGCGCTTGCCAACAACAACGCAAATTTTGGTGCGGGATATATGGAGGACCGAGGAGAGCGCTTTACGGTCCGTGGCATCGGCCGCGTTACCGGCGTCAGTGACATCGCGAACGTTGTGGTCGCAACGCGGGGCGCTACGCCCGTTTATGTACGTGACGTGGCGCGCGTGGACGTCGGGCCGCAGCCCCGCTTCGGTGCGGTCACACGGGACGGCCGGGGAGAAGCGGTGTCCGCCGCGGTGATCATCCTCAAGGGCTCAAATGGTCGGGAGGTTGTGAACCGCGTCCGAGCTCGGCTCGCGGAGATCGAGTCCGTCCTGCCGGCCGGCGTTCAGATCCGGCCATTCTACAGCCAGGGTGAAGTTGTCCGTCGCACGACTCGCACGATGTTCACGAATCTCACCGAGGGCGCGCTGCTCGTCATCGCGATCCTCTTCCTCTTTCTCCGCAACATTCGCGCATCGCTGCTCACCGCCTCCGTGATCCCGCTGTCGCTGCTGTTTGCCTTCGTGGCGATGAAGCGATTCGGCCTTACCGCGAACCTCATGAGCCTGGGCGCGCTCGACTTCGGCCTCATCGTAGACGCGTCCGTGGTGATGGTAGAGAACTTCGTGCGTCGGCTCGCGGGAGCACCGGCGGGTTCGGTCGCTGAGCGCCGAGATCTGCTGCGCGCGGCCGCGTTCGAGGTGGGGCGACCGATCGTATTCGGGATCGCGATCATTGTCGCGGTCTACATCCCGATCTTCGCGCTTCAAGGGCTGGAAGGCCGGATGTTCAGACCGATGGCGTTCACGGTCTGCGCGGCGGTCTTAGCGTCGCTGCTTTTGGCGCTGAGCTATGTGCCTGCCGTCGCATCGTATGTGTTCGCCCGAAGCGGCGGATCTTCTATGGAGCACGATGAACCCACGTGGTTCACCAAACTCCGCACTCGATACCAGCGCGCACTCGAATGGTCTCTCCTGCATCGGAGGCGCGTGGTAGCCGCGACCGTCGGCCTCTTTGCTGTCGCACTCATCTCGGTCCCATTCCTGGGCACGGAGTTCATGCCCAAGCTGGACGAGGGGTATCTCCTCATCGAGACGAGACGCATCCAGAGCGCGTCACTGCCGCACGGCATCGCCGTTTCGGAGGATGTCGAGCGCACGCTACGCAAATTCCCGGAGGTCCAGAACGTCGTGACGAACCTGGGCCGGCCGCACGAGGCGACCGAGACGATGGCGCTGCACCAGGGGGACGTGTACGTGGTCATGACCCCAAAAAGCCAATGGCAAGCCAGGTCGCTGGACGAGCTAATCGCCCGCATGGATTCTGCGCTTTCGGAGATTCCGGGTCTCGTCTTCGAGTTCAGCGCCCCCATGCGGATGCGTCTGGATGAGGTGATTTCGGGCGTGCGCACGGAGCTGGGGGTGAAGATCTACGGCGACAGCCTGCCGCTGCTACAAGAGAAGGCGGACGAGGTCGAACGCGTCGTCCGATCAGTCCGCGGCGCGGAGGAGGTATCCGTCGGCGTAAGTGCCGGAGCCATGCAGCTCGAGGTGGACCTCGACCGTGCGGCGATTGCCCGCTACGGGCTGAACGTGGCCGACGTCCGCGACGCCATCGAGACCGGCGTGGGTGGCACGGAGGCGACCGAGGTGATCGATGGGCGCAGGCGCTTCCCGATCGTGGTCCGCCTGGCTGCCTCCTTCCGGTCGACGCCGGAGGCCGTGGAACAAATGCTCATCCGCACTCCGGCTGGAGGGACGGTCACGCTGTCTCAGGTCGCGCGGGTCCAGACGGTCGAGGGACCGGAGGTGATCAACCATGAGGGCGGGCAGCGCTACGTGGTTGTCCAAAGCAACGTGCGGGGGCGCGACCTTGGCGGGTTCGCGGCGGACGTGAAAACAGCTGTCCGTCAACGGGTGACATTTCCTCCCGGCTACTACGTCACGTACGGCGGCCAATTCGAGAATCAGTCACGCGCCATGCGCCGACTGGCAATCATCGTCCCCCTTGTACTTCTGGCGATTGCTGGCCTGCTGTACGCGACGTTCGGCGCGGTACGCCCCGCCGTGCTCGTGATGGTGACGGTGCCGTTCGCGCTCGTCGGGGGGGTCGCGGCGCTCTGGCTCCGAGGTCTCCACCTCAACCTCAGCGCCTCAGTAGGGTTCATCGCGCTCTTCGGCGTTGCGGTGCTCAACGGCGTCGTGTTGGTGACATACATCAATCAGCTCCGCACGGCTGGCCGGCAACTGCACGAGGCCGTGCGGGAAGGGGCTACCATCCGACTGCGCCCCGTCCTTATGACAGCGCT
>Ga0184638_1000652_pt1 | contig 9961 bp, 10 predicted proteins | sample PLM31_50_b2_FD_133141 | JGI IMG/M metagenome (GOLD analysis project Ga0184638, IMG submission 133141) | Groundwater sediment microbial communities from an aquifer in East River, Colorado, USA - PLM3-1_50_b2 | ecosystem: Environmental > Terrestrial > Soil > Riparian zone | place: USA: East River... | reverse complement strand
TGTCGGGGTTGCGCCTGCCGTGCTCGAGCTCGACCTCGAGGCCCATACGGAACTGTTCGACGTCGAAGGTGCTGTGCCGCCAATCCAGGCCCAATCCCAACCCGATGACCCGGGCCTCCTCCTCGCTGAATCCCCTCCGCATCGTCATTGGCTGCTCCTTTCGGGCGTCGGAGGTTTCCCGGAGAAGTTAGTTCGGGTCCAAGCCGCGCTTGCGGGCCGAACGGTCCCCTGGCCGGGGGACCCAAGGCCCTAAGGGGGTGCCTCCGGTACTGGGACGCTGCTCTTTGTCAAGGAGGCATGAGATGGAAGAAACGAACGACACCCTCTCTCTGGTCCTGTTCTCGGGCACAGACGACAAGCTTGCAGCCGCGGCTGTGCTGACGGTTGGCGCCGCGGCGATGGGCCGTAGCGTGAACCTGTTCCTGCAGTACTGGGCGCTGGACGCATTTCGGGCCGACCGGATCCTGAAGGACCACGGCGTTTCTGCGGAGGCCGGTCCCGAGGGCGCCTCTTTCATGCGCCTCATGAGCGAGACCGGGGGGCAGCAGCATTGGAGCACGCTGCTCTCTCAGGCGAAAGACATCGGCGAGGTCGGGATACACGCCTGCGCCCTCTCGATGGACATGTTCGGGATCACCAAAGAGGAGCTCGACCCCATCGTCGACGACGTCGAGGGCGTCGCGGCCTTCATGGGGGAGGCCACCGGCCCTATCGTCTTCATCTGAACAGGAGGAGTGAGTGCGATGACCGTCGAACAGATCACCCGCTCGATCGATGCAAGAGGGATGCCATGCCCAGGTCCGCTGATGTCGCTGATCGGGGCCATCCGCGAAGGCCAGGTCGGTGACGTCATCGAGGTTCTCTCTAGCGACGAGGGGTCCAAGACCGACATCCCCGCTTGGATCGCCAAGGCGAAGCACGAGCTCGTAGAGGTCGTCTCGGAGGCCGGTTTCGCCCGTTTCATCGTCCGAAAGGCCAGGTGAGCTCAGTGCCGGCCCGGGTCGTCGTGCTGGGCGGAGGAGTCGGAGGGACTCTGGCCGCCAACCTGCTCTCGAAGCAGCTTGGCAGGGACGCGCAGGTGACCGTTGTCGACCCGACCGGCATCCACGTCTATCAGCCAGGGTTCCTGTATCTGGCGCTGGGCAAGGCGCACGCCCAGTGGCTCGCGCGAGACGAGCGGACGCTGCTTCGCAAGGACGTCGAGCTGGCGGTCGAGGCGGCCGAGCGCATCGAGCCGGACGAAGGGGTCGTGCGCCTAGCCCGCGGGGGCAGCCTCCCCTTCGACTACCTGGTACTGGCCACCGGTGCGCGACTGGTGCCGGAGCAGGTCCCGGGGATGGTGGAGAGCGCCCACAGCTTCTACTCGCTGGAGGGGGCTCTTCGTCTGCGCGAGGCCCTTCGGCGGTTCCAGGGAGGCAGGATCCTTCTGGGGATCGCCGGGATCCCCTACAAATGCCCGCCCGCCCCGGTCGAGTTCGTCTTCATGGTGGAGGAGTACCTGCGCAAGCGTGGCGTCCGTGACCGCAGCGAGGTGACGCTGCTCTCCCCGCTGAACCGCGCCTTCACCATCGAGTCGGCGTCGAAAGTCGTGCAGCCGATCATGGAGCAGCGAGGGATCGGGCTGACCACCTTCTTCAACGTCGAGGAGGTTGACCCGTCCACCGGGGTCGTCACCTCGCTGGAAGGTGAGAAGGCAGAGTTCGACCTCTTGGTGCTGGTGCCCCCGCACCGTGGCCAGAGGGTCATCGAGGAGTCCGGCCTGGGCGATGTCGGCGGCTGGGTACCCACGAACCGAAGCACGCTCCAGCATCAGGGCCACGAGCGGATCTTCGCGATCGGGGACGCCACGAACCTACCGATCTCCAAGAGCGGCTCGACCGCGCATTTCGAGGCGCCGGTGGTCGCCTCCCGGATCGCCTCCCTGATCCGCGGAACCGAGCCACGGGCGGCCTATCAAGGCCGAGTGATGTGCTTCCTGGAGACCGGTGGGGGCAAGGCTACGGCCCTCAGGTTCGATTACGAGCATCCCCCGACGCCGCCGCAGCCGAACCGCTTCTGGCACGCGGCGAAGTGGATCTTCAACCGCATCTACTGGGTGACCGTCCCGCAAGGGAGGATCCCCGAGCCTCATTCCAAGAGAGGAGCGAACCATGAGCACGACGATGGCGCTGACGCTTGACCTCAAGGGTCTTTCCTGCCCGCTGCCGATCGTGAAGACGGCCAAGGCGATCAAGGAGCTGCAGCCGGGCGATCTCGTCGAGGTACTGGCGACCGATCCCGGCTCCGTCCCCGACTTCAGGGCCTGGGCGAGATCAACCGGCAACGAGCTGGTCGAGCACGCCAACCTGGACGGGGTCTTCCGGTTCGTAATAAGGAAGAGGTGAGGGTGATGCCCGAGGAGAAGGACCGGAAGCTCGTCATATTCGCCTGGAGCGGCGACATGGACAAGGTGTGGCCTCAGCTGATCTTGGCTACCAGCGGCGCGGCGATGGGAATGGAGACCACGGTGTTCTTCACGTTCTGGGGGCTGTTCCCCCTCCTGAAGAACGACAAGGCCGCGGGCCGGGCCCGCCGCATTACCGGCGACAGCTGGATGCAGAAGATGCTCTCGCTCATGAACCGTGGCGGCACGGAGCACCTGAAGCTGTCGAAGATGAACTTCGCCGGCGCCGGGCCGGCGATGATGAAGTCTCTCGCCAAGGGCCACAAGGTGGCCAGCCCCACCGAGCTGATGCAGATGGCCCAGGAGATGGGGGTTCACCTCGTCCCCTGCCAGATGACCATGGACCTGATGGGGCTCTCTCGCGAAGACTTGATCGACGGGCTCGATGAGCCCGCTGGGGCGACCACGGCGCTCCTCGAAGCTCAGGACGCCATCACTCTGTTCATCTGAAGAGGAGCGAGGGCCATGGGACACATCGAAGTCCGTTGGGCGTCTGGAGACCAGTTCCTGATCGGAGTCCGCGGCCACGACCCGATCGTTGACCAGCCGAGGGATGCCGGGGGCGACGATGCCGGACCGACTCCGACCGAGCTGTTCGTCGCCAGCCTCGCCGCGTGTGTCGGCTTCTATGCCGAGAGGTTCCTCAAGCGACACGGCCTGGCGATCGAGGGCCTCCTTGTGCGAGCGAGCTTCGCCATGAGCGAGGATCGGCCGGCCCGGGTGACCTCTATAGACCTTTCCGTGGTGCCGCCGGTGGGCTTCCCGGTGGAGCGCAGGGCCGCGCTGGCGGCGGTGATCAGCCTTTGCACGGTGCACAACTCGATCCGCCTCGAGCCGGTGGTGAGCATGTCGTTCGTGGAACGCGAGGTCGCGGCCGCCTGAAGTAACGGGAAGGGGGACTCGGGATGTTCGAGAGGATCGTGCTGGCGGTGGACGGCTCCGCGCCCTCCAACCGCGCGATCGAGACGGCTGCCGATCTGGCGCGAAGGATCGGGTCCGAGGTGATCGTGCTCCATGTGAGAGAGCGTGAGATGGCCTACGTCGGCGCAGTCGAGATCGAGTCCACGGATGAGGTCAGGGAGCTGGTGGACGGGACCGTACGACAGCTGAAGGACGCCGGGGTCTCCGCGCGAGGAGAGGTGCTGTCGACAGTGTTCGGACGAGCCGCGAGGGTCATCCTGGAAGCCGCGAACGAGGACGGAGCCGAGATGATCGTCATGGGGTCGAGGGGGTTGTCCGACCTCGCCGGACTGGTACTGGGGAGCGTCACCCATAAGGTGCTGCATCTGGCGCGCTGCCCGGTGCTGGTCGTCAGGTAGGAGCCGCGGCAGAATCTCCTTGCGGTGGCCAAGGAAATCGCCTCGACCAGGAGCCTGATGGACAAGCTGGGCGTCAAGCCCGGCTCCACGGTCGTCGTCCTTGGGGTGAAGGACGAAGCGTTCCTCCAGCAGCTGACGGAACGCGGCGCCGATGTGAAAGTGGGTCGAAGGCGGAAGTCGGCAGATCTGATCTTCTACCTCGCGGAGAGGCCGGGGGACCTGGCCAAGCTGTCAGCCCTGGAGGCCGACATGGTGAGAAACGGCGCGATCTGGGTCGTCTCGCCAAGGGGGAGGACCGAGGTCTCCGACGTAGTGGTCATCGCTGCAGGGATCGCCGCGGGCCTTGTGGACAACAAGGTGGTCCGGTTCTCCGACACTCACACAGCGCTCCGGTTCGTCATCCCCCTCGCGCGGCGCTGATAGCCTGCCGTCTACATGAGCACTGTCCTGGTGACGGGGGGCGCCGGGTTCATCGGCTCGCATCTGTGCGACCGCCTGCTGGCTGAAGGCAAGCGCGTAGTGGCGGTGGACGACCTCTCGTCTGGCCGTATCGCCAACCTCGCGGAGGCCAGACGGTACGGCCAGCGCTTCACGCTGCACAACATGGACGTTCGGCTGGACGAGCTCCGGACGGTGTTCGATCGCCACCGGCCGGAGGTGGTCATGCACCTCGCCGGGCAACCCTCGATCTCGGCCTCAGTGACGGATCCCCTCGGCGACGCCAGCGCCAACCTGCTTGGCCTGTTGAGCGTCCTGGACTGCGCCTGCGCCACCGGGGCGCGAAAGGTCGTGTTCGCGGCTTCGGGTCTCACGCTCTACGGCGAACCACGGTCGATCCCGGTAAAGGAGTCGGCCAGGCTTCGCGGCCGCCCGGTCTCGCCATATGGGATCAGCAAGGCGGCCGCCGTCGACTATCTCGACTTCTACGAGCGCGCCAAGGGGCTCGATTTCACGGCCCTGGCCCTGGCGAGCGTGTACGGCCCTCGCCAGGGCGAGTCCGGGGTCGTCGGGAGGTTCATCTCCCAGATGCTCAGCGGCGACTCGCCCACCATCTTCGGGGACGGCCATCAGACGCGCGACCTGGTCTTCATCGATGATGCAGTTCATGCATTCGCCCTGGCCGCCGATCGCGGCTCGGGGACAGTGCTCAACGTAGGTACCGGGAGCGAGACCAGCGTTAGGGCGCTCTTCGCGCTGCTGGCGAAGCTGACCGGCTTTCGAGGCAAGCCGTCCCATCGATCTGCCCCCGAGGGCGAAGTGGCGCGAAACGCTCTGGACTCCGCCCTGGCGGGCAGAAAGCTTGGCTGGAAGCCGTGGACGGAGCTCGAGGATGGACTCCGCGCGACCGTGGAGTGGTTCAGCGCCGGCTAGGCCGCGTACCATCGACGCAGGATGAGCGGCTACGAAGAAATCGATCCCTCCGCCCTCGGGCCGAACATGTGGCTGATCGACGAGATGTACCGGCTTTACCGGGAGGACCCCGGCTCCGTCGAGGAGAAGTGGCGGGAGTTCTTCGAGGACTTCAGGCCCACGCTGGGTGAGGCGGCCTCAGCCGATAGCGTCCCAGGCGCGGAGCCGGAAGCTGTGGTCGCCGCCGTCAGGGAAGCGAGAGCCGCTCCCAAGATCCCCGAGGGTGCCGAGCGCCTCCGGTTCGGAGCCGAGCGGATCGCCCGGAACATGGAGGTCAGCCGGGAGATACCGACGGCCAGCTCGTTCCGCTTCGTCCCGGCGAAGCTCCTGGAGGAGAACCGCCGGATGATTAACCGTTTCCTATCCGGGAATCGCCGGGGCGGCAAGGTCAGCTTCACGCATTTGATCGGATGGGCCGTGGTCCGTGCCCTCGAGGCTGTGCCGGTCATGAAGGTGAGCTTCAGGGAGATCGAGGGTGAGCCTTACGTGATCCGGACGGACCGGGTCAACCTCGGCTTGGCTGTGGACGTCCAAAAGGGGGACGGATCCAGGACGTTGTTCGTTCCCAACATAAAGGGGGCGAACGAGCTGGATTTCGCCGGCTTCTGGGCGGCCTACGAGGAGGTCATCCGGAAGGTCCGGACGAACACGCTCTCGCCGGACGATTTCGCCGGCTCCACAGTCACCCTCTCCAATCCAGGGACGATCGGGACGCAGTTATCCGTCCCGCGGCTGATGCGAGGCCAGGGATTGATAGTGGCAACTGGACGGATCGATTACCCGACCGAGTTTCAGGGAGCGGACCCGGCCACTCTCGCCGTGCTTGGCGTCGGGAAGGTCATAGGCGTCACCAGCACGTATGACCATCGCGTGATCCAGGGCGCGGAGAGCGGACTGTTCCTAGCCAAGCTCGAGAAGCTGCTGCTGGGCCAGGACGCGTTCTACGAGCAGGTCTTCTCCAGCCTCCACATACCTTACGATCCGGTGCGCTGGTCCCCCGACCGCAGCGCCGGCGACAGCGTCGACATTCGGATAGAGAAGCAAGCACGTGTCCTGCGGCTGGTCAACATGTACCGAGTGAGGGGTCACCTGCTGGCCAACCTCAATCCGCTTGGCGAGGACCAGGTCCTTTCGTACCCCGAGCTGGACCCGGCCTTCCACGGCCTCTCGGTCTGGGATCTGGACCGGAGGTTCTTCGTCGAGGACCTGCCCGGAGGCCGGTCGCGACGTACCCTGCGGGACGTACTGGACCTCCTACGAGATGCCTACTGCCAGACAGCCGGCATCGAGTACATGCACATCCAGGAGCACGACCAGAAGCGCTGGATCCAGGAACGGGCAGAAGGAACGTCCCGGGAGCTAAGCCTGGACGACAAGAAACACATCCTCGAGCGTCTCAACGCGGCCGAAGGGTTCGAGCGGTTCCTGCACACGAAATACGTGGGGCACAAGCGTTTCAGTCTGGAGGGCGCTGAGAGCTTGATCCCGATGCTCGACTTCCTATTCGAGGACGCGGCCGCCTCCGGCGTCGATCGCGTCGTGATGGGGATGGCCCACCGGGGCCGGCTCAATGTCCTGGTCAACATAGTGGGGAAGAGCTACGGCCGCGTCTTCCGAGAGTTTGAGGGCGACATCGACCCCGACCAGGTCCAGGGTTCGGGAGACGTCAAATACCACCTTGGGACGTCGGGGAAGTACACAGGGAGAGACGGGCGCACTATATCGATCGAGCTGGCCTCGAACCCATCGCACCTCGAGGCCGTGGACCCCGTGGTCGAGGGGATGGCGCGAGCATGGCAGGACAGTTCCTATGAGCAGGATCGCTCCAAGGTGCTCCCTTTGCTGCTCCACGGCGACGCGGCCTTCGCCGGCCAGGGTGTGGTGGCGGAGACGTTCGGCATGAGCGCCCTCCCGGGATTCACCACGGGAGGGACCGTGCACCTTGTGATCAACAATCAGCTCGGGTTCACGACGGCGCCCTCGGCCGGCCGGTCCTCCGTCTACGCCACCGACATCGCCAAGATGGTCCAGGCCCCCATCTTCCACGTCAACGGCGACGACCCGGACGCCTGCGCGTGGGTGTCTCGCCTCGCATTCGCGTTCCGGCAGGAGTTCCACAAGGACGTGGTGATCGACCTGGTCTGTTACCGGCGGTACGGCCACAACGAGGGCGACGACCCGAGCTACACGCAACCCCTCATGTACCGCAGGATCGACCAGCACCGCTCCGTTCGGAAGCTCTACCTGGAAGGCTTGGTCAATCGCGGCGACATCAACATGGAGGAGGCCGAGGCTGCCCTTGACGACTACAGGCGAAGGCTCGAGCAGGCGTTCGAGGAGACGAAGGAGAGCTCACCACCGCCGGCCAGGCCCGAACCGCGCCGGCCGCCTTCCGTCGGCGTGTTGCCCTTCGTCGAGACCGGTGTCGAACGCGCCACGCTGGAACAGGTCACCCTGGCCGTTACGTCCTGGCCCGAAGGATTCACCCCTCACCCTAAGCTGGCGAAGCAGCTCGAGCGGCGGCGAGATCAGCTCACGACCGACTCAATCGACTGGGCCATGGGTGAGGCGCTGGCGTTCGGCTCGCTGGTCCTGGAGGGGATCCCCGTCCGCGTCACCGGGCAGGATACGCGACGCGGCACCTTCAGCCAGCGCCACGCGGTGCTCGTTGACTACGAGACGGACCGCAAGTGGTACCCGCTGGCGAAGCTATCGGAGGACCAGGCCGCGTTCCTCATCTACGACAGCCCGCTGAACGAGTTCGCCGCGCTGGGGTTCGAATACGGCGAGTCGGTCGTGGCCAAGGAGGCGCTGGTGTGCTGGGAGGCGCAGTTCGGCGATTTCGTCAACGAGGCCCAGGTGATCATCGACCAGTTCCTCGTGGCCGGAGAGGATAAGTGGGGCCAGACCAGCGGGCTGGTGCTCCTGCTCCCCCACGGATATGAGGGCCAGGGGCCTGAGCACTCGAGTGCCCATATCGAAAGGTTCCTGACCCTTGCCGCGAACGACAACATCCAGATCACGCTCCCGTCCACCCCGGCCCAGTACTTCCACCTCCTCAGGCGCCAGGCGAGGCGAGATATCCGTAAGCCGCTGATCGTGTTCACCCCGAAGTCGCTGCTGCGGCTCCCTGAGGCGCGCAACACAGCCGAGGAGTTCGAACGCGGCCACTTCCGGGAGGTTCAACCCGACTCCATCACGGCCGAGGGCGTTCGTACCGCTCTGATCTGCTCGGGCAAGGTCTACTACGACCTGGCCGCTAGCCGGGAGAAGGAGGGGCGGACCGAAGTTGCGATCCTCCGTCTGGAGCAGCTGTATCCGTTCCCCAAAGACCAGCTCGACGACGCCCTTCGCCGCTACCCGGACCTCACCGACGTTCGCTGGGTCCAGGAGGAGCCGAAGAACCTGGCGACCCATGCGTTCGTCCACTCCTGGGTCGGATCCGCCCTGCCGGAGGGCGTCAGCCTGACCCACCTCGCACGTGATGAGAGCGCCAGCCCCGCGACGGGCAGCGCGACGCTTCACCAGATCGAACAGGAAGAGCTGATCAGCCGGGCGTTCGAGTCGCCGGCCTAGCCGTGCTCAGGGAGCCCAAGCGACCGTGATAGTCCCGTAGAACGGGTACGGCTGGTCAGTCGACACCGTCGATATCGACTGGTCCTTGCCCGACTCGCCTGGGGCGCTGACCTGCAAGGGGTCGTAGCAGTCGATCAGTGGGTTCTGCTCGACGCCAGCCACGAATGAGGGCGGGACTTGGGCCTCGATCAACTCCCGCACATCGAGCGTGGGGTCCCCCAGGGCACCCTGAGCCTGTTCGTTCAGGCTATCCCATTCGATCTCGCAGGTCTTTCGGATGGGGTCCAGCGGCAGGTAGTCCGGCCCGATCTCAGCGTGGAAGCTGGCGCACCCCATGTCGTCCCGCTGTGTCACGCTGATCGTGACCCCGGGGCGCGCTGTTATGCCGTATGACACCGAAAGGTGCGAGCCGCCGGGCTTCGACCCCGGCGCGCACACCCACCAGTCCACCGGCGAGGCCGTGTTAGCGGTCACCAGCGCATGCGTCTCGATACGATCGTGGCAGCAGAGTGGCCCCTCGGGACCCAGGTGGCCGACCCGGAGCAGCTCGGCGACGAGGTACCTGGGGAAGGTCTTCGTGTTCTCGTCCTCAAAGCGCGAAGCATCTCTGAGCTGGTTGGAAAAGATCGGATCCGGGTTGTAGAGCTGCGAGAAGTAGTAGGGGACGTACCAGGCATGGGCGACCGTGGCCTGGCCGTCCTGGTGTCCAACGGCAACGAAGACAGGAGGGTGGAGTTCGGTGTGGTAGTCGTTGTGCCCGCAGTCGACGATCCACCGGCCGTACGTCGCGATCCGATCCCCATCCTGTGGTGCAAACCCCTCCAGGAAGTCGTCCGTGCCCGGGCCACCGTGCGGGATCAGGCCACGCTCGATCTCCCAGTGCAACGTGCCCGCGGGTCCACCCTCCGGTTCGCCTTCCCCGACCACTTGGGGCATGTCGGCGAACGGCGCATCCGGCGTGATATCGAAGGTCATGTCGTTGCCGAACGGATGGGTGAACGGAAGGTCCGCGTTGAAGAGGGTCACGTTCTGAATCGTGCCAGCGATCGAGTAGAGCCTGTCCTGGATGACGTCGCCCCACTCGCGCTGGACCTTGGCCGCCGTCGGCGAGTCGATCACGGCAAGTTCGGCGGCGAACTCGTTTGTATCGGAACCGCAGCTGTAGACCGGGTCCGCCTTGGGGTAGGGGCCGTTCCGAGAGGCGGCCTGTTCC
>Ga0184638_1000651_pt1 | contig 9981 bp, 4 predicted proteins | sample PLM31_50_b2_FD_133141 | JGI IMG/M metagenome (GOLD analysis project Ga0184638, IMG submission 133141) | Groundwater sediment microbial communities from an aquifer in East River, Colorado, USA - PLM3-1_50_b2 | ecosystem: Environmental > Terrestrial > Soil > Riparian zone | place: USA: East River... | reverse complement strand
CAGGGCTTCTCCCCGCTCGACTTCGAAGGCACCGCCTAGACCATCAAACTTAGCTTTCGCCGCTAGCTTCGCGCTTTGCCCTTTGGGCCGAGCGTCTCCGGCGAGCAGTGTGACCACCAGACGATGGCTGCCGTCGAGTAGGTTCTCATGAGCCGCGCGCAATTCGCGTCCCTTCAAACGAAGCGTCGGCATGGCTACGCTCGTCGGCGAAAGAAGATTTCCAAACCGGTCCATCGGTGTGAACGTCACTTGGAACTGACGCGCCCCAAGCCAACGGAGGTTTGGTTTCGATCGAACGTGGTCGAGCCGCACGCTCAACGAGGTTTCGGCCGACACCGTTCGCACAAAGTATTCCGGAGGCCGTCCGGGACGGATCAGAAATCCTTCGAAGTACGCGCCCACTCGGTAAGCCCCGGAAACTTCCGTCTTCTCGATGTGCGACTCGAAGCTAAGATCTTCGCCCTTTCCCCGCATCACAAGCCTTTCATCTCGCGGCGCAAATACTCCTGGTTTCGCCCGCTCGTAATCCGCCAGAAATCGCAGTTCGTCGAACAGCACTCCTTCTCCCGTGCGCAGAACGTATTTCTTGCGTAGCGCGAGCGAGATTGTTTTCTGGTCGCGGAACGCAGCCCCTATTGGGCTGCCTGGTGCGATGACGCGTCCGTACGCCCGCATGTCCTGTATCTGTCCTCCGTCTTCATCCTTGACGCGCAACTTGAGGCTCAGTGCGTCCCCGGCAAAACGTGGTGACCCATCAAACTGCAGACCCACGTGAAGTGTGGTTTTCGCGTAGAAGTTCACGACGACAGGCATTGCCGGCGGAAACGGCTTCGCCACGGCCGGCCCTCCCACTGTGGGCAGGGTGCGGCTCGCCAGAACGCGAGTCGACACGCGTTTGGCTTTGGGCACGTTGTATTGCGCAAACACCGGTCCCGCCAGTGGCGGCGCGCTCGCTGGCACGATCAGGTCCCACGTGGTCGGCATGATCATGCCACCGAACATTGTCTCCCTATGATCCTCGGCGTGCCCGGCACCGCCCTCGTGTTCGTGATCGTCCGGATGTACGTGGCCCGGCGGACAGTACGCGAGATGTAGAAACCAGCGACCGAGCCAGCGCGAGTCGGCCGCGAGGTTGCGGCGAAGAAAAATCGTGTCGCGTCGCCCGCGCCGCTGGATGGTTATGAAATACGGCGAAACGCTGGACTCATGATAGCGGCCGCCATCGGGAGACATGAGCGCCAGGTGCCAGCAGTGGAGGTCGTCGTTGCCGCGCAGAACAGTGATGAATACTCCGTCGTCGGCGCTAGTCGTCCAAAAGGGGAGGTGGACCTCTTCGCCGGGAAAGAGTTCAAAGCGTGGATCCATTATGGGTGTGTACCCAATAACGCGCGCAATTGTATTGCTGTAGAACTTGTCGATCGCACCCATCGTCTCGCCCTGAAAAACCTGTGTGAGACCAAGCGTTGGCGGTGGGGTCTTTCCTTTGGAAACGATGGTATCGATCGTCGCGTAATCAACGCCGTCCCATCCGGTGCCGCTGCCGAATCCCATGCCGAAGATGTACGTGTCAAAGAATTGATTCGCAGCCAGCGTGTTGAGTAACGGTGCTGCCGTCTCCTTGCCGTCGGTGAGAATCGCCAGATAGCGAGTGTCATCGGGCGGCAGTGCATTAGATGGCGGTCGGACGACATCGGCATAGGTTTCGAAGAGTGCTGCTGCCAGTGGCGTCGCGCTGCTTGGTGCCGTTGCCGCGAGGCCGGTATTCACGTCCGCGGCGGGGTATGCTTCTGGGTAATTGGCGCCGGCACGGATAAGACCATAAGGCTTGCCAGCAACCACCGGGCTTATGTCATTGCTACCGCCGCTAGTCGTGAACGTCTGAACACCGCCGATCACGTACGCCTCTCCTGCGGCATAAGCTGCCTCGCAATCCGACATGAGGTTCTCAACTCCCAGCTTCGCGAGTTCCCACTTAGTCGTCGGCGCGCCCATGTTGAAAGGATCGGTGCTCGCGCCGACCATGCTGCCCGAACGATCCAGCGCGATCCCAAGCACCGGCTCGGTGTCGCAAGCGTAGCCTTGCAAGTGGTGATCGAGCAGATCGGCGTTGGTGCGTATGACATTGCCGAAGTTGGGGAAGTAAAACGTGGGTGTTTGGTTTCCAATGAAGTAAGGCACATTGCCTACCCAGGGCCACATCGAGTGGGCGAGCGCGTGCCCCTGCACTGTGGACACTGGATACCAATCGGGGCCAGTGTGACCGTCGAGCTGCCACATAGCCCAGAGGCGATCGATGTTGCAATGGTGTAGCCAAAAGATCGGATCATTGGTTGACATGGCCGCACCCATGTGGCCGCCTATGTAACGGTGCACCTCATTGTGCGACGACGTGACTCCCAACCCAATGCTGCCTTGTTCTAACGCAGTCCGGAAATTCGCTGCTGCTGTTTGCCGCTGCGCCGCGTTCGCTGGGTTCGCCGCCGTAATCGCAAGCAGAGCGACAACGTCACTTTGCGTCGGCAGAGTATCGCCATTGGACTGCCCGAAGAATCGGCGCAACGCGGTGCCTTGGTTGGTGTCATCAAGATCCGGACGGATGCGCCATCCCTCCAACGTTGGCGGCCACCACGCAGGGAGCGGCGTGGTGTTGACTCCGGTACCAGGACGGTCAAAGGCGAACCAGCCCGTGCGCACCAAGCCGCCACCGACTCCATTAACACCGCCGTTCGGCCCCATGAGCGTTTCGGTAAACACTGCGGGCGACCAATCCCAATAAGGAAGCATCACCCCTGGCACTTCGGCCTGCAAGGCGATCTCAAAGCGGCGAAGCAACTCACGATGCCAGGAGAGGAACGCTGGGCCTTGGTGACCGGCATTGAGGAAAGGACCATTCTGATTCAGCGATACGTTGAACACAGCCCAGTGTAGCGATGCGAACTGGTCGTACACGCTATATTGATCGGCCGTAGGCGCTACTGGATTGACGATGGTCGCCTTCATTTTGAGCAGCGCCTCGAAGAACAGGTCACGCTCGACGGACGTCATGTAAAGAATATTCTTTCGGATTCCCATAATGTCTTCCTTTCCTATGGGCTCTGAACCTCAATGGCGGTGATGAGCACTGGTCGCGTCACCACTTCACAAGCTTTAGATCTGGTCCTACGACATGGCCGAAGTGTCCGGGCTCCTCGTGCGCGACGTCGTGAGTGAAATGCGCGCCGTACCACAGGACCACGTCAGTGCCGTTGATCGGTTCACCGGTCAACCAGGAATCGAGGCCGGCTTCGTAAGGCGGGCCCAGGGCGATGACACCATCGTCGATCTCTGAACCGCGATAGCGTAGGATCCAGACATCGCCACGTGGAAACGGCGAGTCGGGCGAGGCGGTCGCAACGCCGTCGCTTGCGCCTGGAACGATGTCATAGGCTTCCCCGGTCGAAATGTTTTTCACCTGCCACCTCCGCTTGCGCGCCGGGTCGCGGGGGCGGCGGATCTCATAGTTCTTGTTATGCCAGTTTGAGGTGCCGAAAAGGGGTGGGTCGTTAAACTCGCGGACGAGATTGTTTCCGGCCGTGCGGATGTCAAAGTCGAGCCGCCAATAGGCATGGTGATGATGGATGTTGCATACGCAGGAACTCTGCACCGCTGAGAAGCCAAAGCGCGGGCGGATGGTGCCATTGGTGTGCAGACGCCAGAGGCTGACGTAGCGATACCAGCCCGCTTCCATCTCACTGACGAGAACAACCTCCTGGCCCTGCACGTAGATGGCGACTCCGAGATAATTCCCGGTGTCGGAACCCGTGTCGAGGATGGTCGTGGCGGGCGTCGGGCAGAGGCGGAAACCGGGTGCCACGTCTGTCCCCGTCGCTTGGATCATCCCTTCTTGATCTTGCCAATCGCGAAACGGTCCGCAGGCGTTTCCGTCGTACTTCACGTTGAGAATGGGCACGTGGGCACGATAGAGCAGGCGCTTCCCGCGGTAATCGACGTAGCGCAGCTCGACACCTGAACCATTGGTGCCGGACGAGGCGGCGGGACGCACGACAAGGAACTTCCAGACCGTGGAATTGCCCTGCGTGACGGTAACCCAGACGCTCCCGGCCGTTGCAGAGGCGGTCGACTGGTTTGCGTCGGAAACGCCGCAGATCGGATTGTGAGCCGCTGAGGTCTCCGGCGCACGGCCGCGGTCGCTAGGCTGAAAGCGGATCACGTTCCGTCGAATCATGTTCACGCCTACGATCTCATGGCCACGCGTTCCTTCGCGCGGCAGCAGGCCGACAGCGACGGTGCGCTCGACGCGGCCGTCGGGAAGCTCCTCGCGTATGAGCGGCGGCATCGGACGGTAGGAACGCAGACGCTCTCCGCGCAACGCCTCGCCGAGTTCGGGGTTCTTCAAAACGATGCCAACGGCCTCGTCGAATTCATCCTGGCTCGGTCGGGGCTGGAGCGCTGATTCACTGACTTGAAGCGATGCCGGCTTTGCTAGTTTCCCAACAGCGAGCACGGTGCGGTTGTTCGTGTAGTCGAAGAACATCGCTCGGAAGCGGCTTGGCGGCTGTGGCCGGGTGGACTTCAGCTCCGACGTAGGATCGAGCAGATCGACGCGCAATAATCGGAAGCGGGTTCGCGCCAGAAGTTTCTGGACGGCGCTGTGTTTGGTCACGGCCTGCGCGAGAGCCTGGACCTCATCTGGCCTTGGGCCGAAAGCCTTGACGCTGACGCGGAGTTCCTTGCCTTCGGTGCGAATTGCTTTGGAGCGCTTCGTTGTCGAGCGTGGTTTCATTGTTCGAATCCTCCATCAGATGCTTCAATACGCACTCTGAGGAATTACGCTAGGAAGCAAACGCTAGCACTGCAGTCAGTAGACTACAACGCGAATATTCACGCCAGATGACTCGGCTGAAGTAAGGACTTGAGTGAGCTGCTCACATCGGCGGCGCAAAGGGATTTTCTGCCGAGTGGAGATGGATCGATCGGCATGCTTCCGGTGTCGCTTGTTCGGGTCACAGAGCCCTTTCGGGGGCCGACCCGCGCGCCTGGGGCGCTCCGCGACAAGAACGCCTTCGGCAGATCAAGCGGCCCCTTTGGAACCCTGAGCCACCGCAGCCAAGCGTGATGCCGTTGGTGTCCGACTAGGGTACACGCTAACTGGACGACTGTAGAGAGCTCGAACTACGTCCGAATAGAGTCGATTAGTGCATTTATTGACGTGTGTCCGCAATGTCTTAGACTCTGCCGTACGGGCTCAATTCGCCTACGACAGTGCGCTCGACCAGAACACAGAGCGGCAGCTAGACGGGATCAAGCTACACAAGACCTTCACGGATAAGGCGAGCGGGAGGGACACCAAGCGGCCTCAGTTGGCTGCCGCGCTGGAGTACGTCCGCGAAGGCGACACGCTGATCGTCCATAGCCTTGATCGGCTCGCGCGCAACGTCGAGGACCTCCGCCGGATCGTCCGGGAACTTAACGAACGCGGAGTGTCGGTCGAGTTTGTGAAGAACCATCTTACGTTTTCGGGCGGCGCGGACCCAACCGCGCGACTTATGCTCACCATGCTCGGGGCGTTCGCGGAGTTCGAGCGGGAACTGATTCGCGAACGGCAGCGCGAAGGCATCGCCATTGCCAAGGCCAAGGGTGTATACAAGGGCCGGAAGAAAGCGTTGGGACCCGAGGAAGCAAACGAGCTTGTCGCGCAAGCTCACGCAGGGATTCCCAAGGCGGATCTGGCGCGGGCGTATGGGATCAGTCGGGAGACGGTGTACCAGTACCTGCGGCAATTCTAATCAGGTTCACCACCTGCGTCGTCTGCCGGCTCGTGAACACGCCCTTGCTGGCCTCGCGAGTGTCTCAGATCGACCCAGAGCTGACGTTCCCGGTCAACACGAGTGGACGCTCAGTCGCGGCGGCGACGGGGACGGACCGCCATTGAGAGCGTCAGCCGCGCCGAGCTGCTTCGATCGCAGCGATGTCGATCTTCCTCATCGTCATCATCGCTTCGAACGTGCGCTTGGCCACCGCTGGATCAGGATCGGCGATCCCGGCCGTCAGGGCGCGTGGCGTGATCTGCCAGGACAGTCCCCACTTGTCCTTGCACCAGCCGCATGCGCTTTCCTGGCCGCCGTTTCCGACAATCGCGTTCCATAACCGGTCCGTTTCGGCCTGGTCGTCGGTCGCCACCTGGAACGAGAAAGCCTCGTTGTGCTTGAACGCCGAGCCCCCGTTTAGGCCGAGACAAGGGATGCCCATCACGGTGAACTCGACCGTCAAGACATCGCCTTGCTTGCCCGCGGGATAGTCGCCAGGCGCGAGATGGACAGCTCCGACCGCGCTGTCGGGAAACGTCTTGGCGTAGAACTTCGCGGCGTCCAACGCGGTACCGTCGTACCAGAGACAGATCGTGTTCTTGCTGACCATCTTGGTTCTCCTAGATTGGGACAGATGCGTGCGTTCAAGCCGGGCAGGCAGCCGGACTACTTCGGCAACTTGCGTACCATGGCGTGGCGCGCATGCGCGATCGTCCACCACGGCGCCGATCGAGTGGAATCGTATTCGCAAGTAAGATCAAGCTCATGGCAAGGCGCGCTTTCGGTCCCGGAGGAGCCATTCGACTTGGCGCAAACCCGACAGTCGCTTGCGCCTACCCATCGATCGTCTCACGCTGGTGCTGGCGGCGGCTGTAGCCGCAGTATCGGTGAACCTTAATTCACTTCTTGCGGGCGCGAAAGATGAAGTTGGCGCGGCCAGGCCAGTGGCCGCGCTACAACAGGATCGCAAGGTCGACGCCCAGGTTCACGGAGGCGCCCTCGTGCGAGAGCGCCGCATTGATCTGCGCGCCCGTTCCAGTCGGTGTCACCTGGACAACGCCGAAATTGAACTCGCGAACGATATCGCGCAGCGTCGATCGTACGTTGCCGACGCGCACGTTCTCGTCGACGAACACCCCGACAGTGAAGATGTGATCCTCCTGGGCGCTTATTCCCGACGACGTCAGTGACACGGCCTTGTAGTCGGGCTTCGTCGATGCGATGTCGAAAATTGCGCCGACGTGGATGTCGCCGGAAAGGAAGATGATGTTTCGCTGCGCGTCGCCTTGCATGTTCGTTGTCCTTGCGCGGCCCGCCGCCCGGAACAGGTCGACTTGTTCCGGGCGAACGAATTTGTGGCACCACTGATCCCTCGCTTCGTCAATGTTCGAGACTTTGTAGCGACCGAAGTTGAGAGGAATTCCGGTGACTCGCGACAGATGAACGTTCGCGATCGTAGCCGGGGCTTCTTCGATGCCACCGGACTTCGGACTCACCGCGCCCTTGAGGCGTCCTCGTTTGAAGGCTTGGACGTCGTCCGTCCGATCGCCGAGCAGGCGCTGCACTTGACCGTTGGCGTCCATCGACGCGATTGGCGTAGGCGTCACGATCGCCAACGCCTCGACATCGCTCGGCAGGTTGTCGATGGTCTCCTGGATAAACGTCCACTGATCTGCGCCGAGCGCGGGAAATTCCGCGCGGAAGACATCGCGCGCGCCACGGCTGTCGATGACGAGCACCGCCAGGCGGCCGCAGCGGAAGGTGAATGGCATGGCCTTGCGTTCACCTGCGGACGGCGGGTCGGAAACGAGCGCCTCGCCGGGCACACTGCGCGGATTCCGGCAGCCCTGGAAATGCCAGTAGGCGTCGCGCGCGTCTTCGAAGAAGGCGTTGTTCTTCAAAAAGATCGACTCGCCCCTCGGGTACTTCGCGCGCAGTGTAGGACTCTCCGCCGCCATCGAGCCAAAGCCGTCGCGTATGTCATGATCGTCCCACATCATGTAAACGGGAACGTTCGCCATTAGTTTGCGCACCGGTACGCGCATCCAGTTGGCGCGGTACTTCTCGGCGAGTGCGCGTCGACGCACGTCCCGTTTCGATTCGAGGTGATCCCGAAAGACGTCCGGCAGATCCTCGTCGACGTAGAGCTGATCGCCGACCATCAGCACGAAGTGCGGCTTAGCGTGTTCGACGAATTGCGCGAAGCGGGGCCACAATCCGAGATAGTGTGTGGTGCTGCACGAGATCACGCAGACCAGCAGGCTTGCCATCGAGCCGGGCAGCGGCATCGTGCGAAACGTGCCGCGAGCGCCTGACACGCTGCGTCCCCTGCGCAACACGTTGTATCGATAGCGCCAGTCCGGCCGCAGGCCCTCCGCAACCGCGAGTCCCGTGCGAAACTCGAGCAGCCCGCCTTCCGTGCTCTCGAACGGAAAGATCCCGCCGCCGTGCACGCGAAGGGCGTAATCGGTCGGATCGTCGTAGACCTGGACCCAGATGCGGGTCGACGTGTCGCTCGTGTGCCCGACGATGGGCCCGAGCTTCAGGCGATTCAACGCGCGCCGCTCGTGCATTCGTCAGGGCTTCGCGTTGTCCTTCGGCATTTCGGACTGCAGCCCCGCCCCGATGGCGCGGCGCAACTCGTCGGCCTGAGCGACCGACAGCGCGCCGCGTGCCAAATCGGGCAGCGCGTGGGTCGCCGCTTCGTCCTTCTCGCCCGCCGGCAAGAGCGAGAATCGCTCGACATGGCGGGCGATGGATGCCGCGTTGCCGATGACCGCCGCGATCGAGCGAAGATCGGTCGCTCCCGCCGCCTTCAGCAGTCGCCGGTGCTTCTCGGTCAGGTGCAATGCCTTGGTCGCGGCGTCGAAGCCAAGATTGCGCGGGTCGGATACGGGAAACCGAGACCACGTTTCGATCATGATGTTGACGAGGTCGGGATCGTCTATCCGCAGTGGCTCGCGGCCGGCGTCGTCGGCGCGATTCGAGAGCAGCGTCGCGAGGCCTTGCTCGAGCAAATTCCAGCGCGTCACCGCCTCGTAGGCGCGCGCGCGGACGTCGGCGCGAACGTCGCGCGCGTCTGCCGGCACCCCTCCGAAGTCGAACGCATCCGGACGAATCTTCAGGCGATGCATCCGGGTTGCCGATGCCGAGCTGCCCGTGACGACGAGGCCGCCGGCAGCGGCGAACGAGAAGCACGTATCGAGGAACAAGTGTTCCTGCAGGATGACGCCGTCCTCCAGCGGAGACCGTACGACATCGCGCTCGTATTCGTCGCGCTGCGCGTCGAGCCAGGCTTCCATCGAGTGCTTGTAATTCACGAATTTCACCCGCATGGCGCCGACGACGGGATGGGGTGACACTACGTCGGCCATGACCAGCGTCTGGCCGGGGAACCAAGTGCGGATGATCGGGCGGATGAATTGCTCGGGTTGTGGATTGAGCAGCCCGGTGAGGTCGACGTCCAGATCGTCGAGCGGCGTACCGGGCGGGTAGACACGATCGAAATAGTCGAGCATCCGTACGACGTGCTGCCCTACGTTGAACGGCTCGAGCTCGAGCGGACGGGGCGGGGTGTTGACGACGCACACGCGACGCAGCCGTGCATTGATGCAGAAGTCTTCGTCGCGCGGCACCAGGACGACGGTCGTGAATTCCTGAACGCCCTCGATCCCGGACGAGCGCCGCTGCACGAGCTGGCTGTACCACAGGTTCGGATCGGAAGGATCCAGCGCAAGCAGCGCAAGCGGCTGCGGCCAGAGGGAGAAATTGAGATGCGGCGTGCCGACGTACTTCGCGGTGAGGAGCGTCAGGATGTTCTCGACCTTCGTGTGGTGGCTGACTAGCTCGCGGCGTTCCTCGGCCGCCTGACGCGAGGTGGTGTCGACCGTCTGCGAGACGGAGCGCTCCGCGGAAACGTCGGTCGTCGTGCGCCGTGCCGAACCGCCCAGCCCGATGCCGGCGCCGATGTTCGCGCCGAGCGATGTCGTCTTGGTGCGACTGCTCGATGCCTCGTACATCTGGCTGCCGCTCTTGCCCGTGAACTGCGCGTCCGACTCGCCCTCGTACACTTCGGCGCCGACGACGCCGCTCTGGATCATGCGACGGTTCATGGGCGCTGCTGCATGGAAATAGGGACGCGTCGAGCCGGGCCCGCCGCCGGCTTTGCGGACCT
>Ga0184638_1000650_pt1 | contig 9983 bp, 11 predicted proteins | sample PLM31_50_b2_FD_133141 | JGI IMG/M metagenome (GOLD analysis project Ga0184638, IMG submission 133141) | Groundwater sediment microbial communities from an aquifer in East River, Colorado, USA - PLM3-1_50_b2 | ecosystem: Environmental > Terrestrial > Soil > Riparian zone | place: USA: East River... | reverse complement strand
GCATGGTCACGGCAGCCCACCGCCCCGCCGGCGGACGAGCACCTCCACGGCGCCGTCCGGGTGGCCGAGGAGGACCTCGCCGGCCTGGTCGAGGAAGAGGCCGTGCTCGACCACACCAAGGGTGGCCTTGACCGCTGCGGCCAGCACGTGCGGGTCGATCTCGGGCACCTGGCAGTCGAGCAGGTAGTGGCCTTCCTCGGTGACCACCGCGGCGTTGCCGGGGCCGATCCGCAGGGTGGCCTCGGGGACCAGGGCGAGGAGGCGGCGCCGGGTCGCCGGCCAGGCGAACCGGACCACCTCGACCGGCAGCGGACGGGTCTCCCCCAGCCGGCGGACGCGCTTGCGCGCCTCGGCGAGGATGGTGACCCTGCGGGCGGCGGCGAGCACCAGCTTCTCCCGCAGCAGGGCCCCGCCGCCGCCCTTGACGAGGCCGAGGCTCGGGCCGACCTCGTCGGCACCGTCAAAGGCCAGGTCGAGGGTGACCTCGTCGTCCAGGCCGAGCAGCTCCATGCCCGCCGCCCTGGCCATCGCCTCGGTGGCCGAGGAGGCGGCCACCGCGCGCAGGGGCGGGCCCCCGGGCCACCTGGCGGCCAGCGCCTCGACCAGGCCGAAGACGGCCCGGCCGGAGCCGAGCCCGAGGGTCATGCCCGGCTCGACCCGCGCGAGCGCGGCGGCGACCGCCGCAGCCCGGGCAGGGTCGAGCGGCACACCAGCCATCAGAGGTGCCCCTGGTCGTTCCAGCGGAGGATGGCCGGCCATTCGTGCTCGAGCCCGAGCACGGACACGCTCGCGGTGTTGAGGAACAGGTGGCGGGCGGTGTCGAGCGGCAGACCGAGGTAGGTGGCGGTGAGGATCCGGACGAGATGGCCGTGGCTGAAGAGCAGCACGTCCTCGTCGGCGTCGGTGACCGCGGCCAGCAGCGGACGGACCCGGTCGGCAACGGCCTCGACGGTCTCGCCGTCCGGGCAGCCGTTCCGGAACAGGTCCCAGCCGGGCCGCCCGACCCGGATCTCCGGCGTGGTGAGCCCCTCGTACCTGCCGTAGTCGAACTCGAGCAAGGCGTCGCTCTGCTCGCAGCGCCCGGTGAAGCCGGCCAGCTTGGCCGTGTCCATGGCCCGGCGAAGCGGGCTCGAGAAGACCCGGTCGAAGCGCTGGGCAGCCAGGAGCACGCCGAGCGCCCTGGCCTCGTCCTCGCCGGCCTGGCTCAACGGGACGTCGGTGCGGCCGGTGTGCCTGCGGGCTCGCGACCACTCGGTCTCGCCGTGCCTGACCAGGTAGAGCCGCATGCCGCCCTCCTCCCGGGACGCGCGCCCCGGCCGCTTCGACATCCGTGGAGCCCGTCGGCCCGCCACGCACGCTACCCCACCGCCGGGGACCGCTGGCCACTATCGCAACCCCACGCCACCTCGTAGCATCTCGGGAAGCCGGCACGGCGGCCGGCAGCCGAGCTCCAGGAGGTCCGGCCGATGATGGACTACCCGCTCACCATCCGGAGCATCTACGAGCGAGCCCGGACGCTGTTCCCGGAGAAGCAGATCGTGAGCAGGCGGGCCGGGGGCGGGGTCGCCCGTACCACCTACGGCGACTGGGCCGACCGGGTGGCCAGGGTCGCCGGTGCGCTCCGCGAGCTCGGGGTGGGCAGCGGCGACCGGGTCGGGACCTTCTGCTGGAACCACGACCGCCACCTGGAGGTGTACTTCGGCGCGGCGCTGCTCGGCGGCAGCTACCACACCGTCAACATCCGCCTCGGGGCCGACCAGCTCGCCTACATCGTCAACCACGCGCGGGACAAGGCGCTGGTGGTCGACTCGACGCTGGTCCCGGCCCTGGCGCCCGCCCTCGGCGAGCTCTCGACCGTCGAGCACGTGCTCGTGGTGGCCGACGGCCCAGGCCCCGAGCTGTCGTTCCGCTCCGTCCACGACTACGAGACGCTGGTCGAGCGGGCCAGCCCGGTCACCGACTGGCCACGGCTCGACGAGGAGACCACGGCCGGCATCTGCTACACCTCGGCCACCACCGGCAACCCCAAGGGGGTGGCCTACTCCCACCGGGCGCTGTTCCTGCACACGCTGATGATCGGCACGGTCGACACCGCCGCGATCAGCGAGCGGGACGTGCTGCTGCCGATCGTGCCCATGTTCCACGTCAACGCCTGGGGGATGCCGTTCGCCGCCACCTGGTACGGGGCCTCCCAGGTCTACGGTGGCCCGGCCCCGACCCCGGCCGACTACCTGAAGCTGATCCGCGAGGAGGGCGTGACGGTCTCGGCCGGCGTGCCCACCGTCTGGCTCGGCGTGCTCCAGCTCCTCGAGAAGGAGGGCGGCGACCTCGGCCCGCTGCAGCGGATCATGTGCGGCGGCAGCGCCGCCCCGGTGTCGATGATCCGCGCCTACGAGGAGCGCTACGGGGTGCAGTTCATCCACGCCTACGGGATGACCGAGGCCAGCCCGGTGACCCACTTCTCGAGGCTCAAGTCCGCCCTGGCCGACCTGCCGGTCGAGGCCCGCTACTCCTACAAGGCCAAGCAGGGCATGCTCGTGCCAGGGCTGGAGCAGCGCATCGTCGACGCCGACGGCCATCCCGTGCCGGCCGACGGCAAGTCCATGGGCGAGCTGCTGCTGCGCGGCCCCTGGATCGCCGACGAGTACCTGGACGACGAGCGCTCGGCGCAGACGTTCGTCGACGGCTGGTACCACACCGGCGACGTGGCCACCCTGGACGGCGAGGGCTACCTGCACCTCATGGACCGGACCAAGGACCTGGTGAAGTCGGGTGGCGAGTGGATCTCGAGCGTGGAGCTCGAGAACGCGCTCATGGGGCACCCTGACGTGGCCGAGGCGGCGGTGATCGCGGTCCCCGACGAGAAGTGGGCCGAGCGCCCGCTCGCGGTGGTCGTGCGCAAGCCCGACCGGGAGGTCAGCGAGGCCGAGCTGGTCGCCTCGATCGCCGGCAAGTTCCCCAAGTGGTGGCTGCCCGACCGGGTCGAGTTCGTCGACGACATCCCCAAGACCGCCACCGGCAAGTTCTCCAAGCGCACCCTGCGTGAGCGCTTCGTCGGCGGCCTGGTCCCGGACGAGGCCGACGAGCGCTGAGGCGCGGAAGAAGGGTGCCTACTTCGGCGGCATCCGCAGGGCGCCGTCCAGCCGGATCACCTCGCCGTTCACATACGAGTTCTCGGCGATCTGGCAGGCGAGCAGGGCGTACTCGGCGGGCTGGCCGAGCCGGGGCGGGAAGGGAACGCCGGCGGCCAGGCTCTGGCGGACCTGCTCGGGGAGCTGGCCGAGCAGGGGGGTGTCGAAGATCCCGGGCGCGATCGTGCAGACCCGGACGCCCACCCTGGCCAGGTCGCGGGCGGCGGGCAGGGTGAGGGCGACCACGCCGCCCTTGGAGGCGGCGTAGGCGGTCTGGCCGATCTGGCCGTCGAACGCGGCCACCGACGCGGTCATCACCACGACGCCGCGCTGGCCGTCGTCGTCGGGTGGGTTCGCGGCCATCGCGGCAGCGGTAAGCCGCAGGGCGTTGTAGGTGCCGACCAGGTTGATGCGGATCACGGTCTCGAACGGCTGCAGGGCGGCCGCTCCCTCGCGCCCGACCACGCGCTCGGCCCAGCCGATGCCGGCGCAGAGCACGGCCACGCGCAGCTCTCCGAACGCCCCGACGGCACCGTCGACCGCGGCGGCGAGCTGGGCCTCGTCGGTCACGTCCGCGGCGAACGAGCGGGCCTCGCCGCCCAGCTCGGCAGCCAACGCGGCGGCGCGCTCGCCGTCCCGGTCGACCACGGCCACCCGGGCGTCCCTGGCGGCCAGGGCGCGGGCGGTGGCCGCGCCGAGACCACTGGCACCGCCGGTGACCAGCGCACCGGCGCCGGTCAGGTCCTTCCTCGGGTCGCTCGTGGGGGACGGTTGCTCGGACATGCGGCTCCTCCGACGGTCCGGTGGCGCGCGGCGGCCAACCGTGCCGCGCGGGGTCCGAGCCTACCGTGCCACCGCGAGAGAAGAGGTTTTCGCGCCCGTCCACGAGATACGCAGGGACGCGCACGCACTGCACAGCGACGGGAAGGGGTTGGCGATGACCGACCAGGTCAAGGACCAGGTGAAGGAGACGGCGCAAGTGGCCCAGGAAAAGGCCAGGGCCGCCACCGGGCAGGCCAGGGGCCGGCTCCGGGAGCAGGTGGATCAGCGGTCGACGCAGGCCGGCGAGCGGGCCACCGGGACGGCGCAGGACGTCCGTAGCGTCGCCGAGGAGCTCCGCCGGCAGGGCAAGGACACCCCGGCCAGGCTGGCCGACCTGGCCGCCGACCGGGCCGAGGGCGTTGGCCGGTACCTCAAGGGCGCCGATGCCGACCGCCTGCTGGCCGACGTCGAGGCGGTCGCCCGCAAGCGGCCCTGGGTCGTGGTGGCCGGGGGGCTCGCGCTGGGGTTCGCGGCGTCCCGGCTGCTGAAGGCGTCGAGCGGGCAGCGCTACCGGTCGTCCCAGGACGGCCGCCGTGGCCGGTCGTGGTCCGACGACGCCACCACCCGAGCCTATCCCGAGCCGGCCAGCGAGCCGCTGGGGGCGGAGGCGCCGCCGCTCGCCGCCGGCTACCACCCGGAGCCGACCACCATCCCGCGGGCGCCGGTTGAGACCTTCGAGGTGCCCGCCACGGAGCCGGTAGGCACCCGAGGCCGACTGGCCGACCCCGACCCGCTGCCATGACCTCGGACAGACCAGCGACCGGGAGGTCCTGATGGCTTCGCACGAAGAGCCGCCCCCACCGGGCGACCTGCGGGAGCGCCCACTACCCGAGCTGCTCAAGCAGCTATCCCAGGAGACCACCCAGCTCCTGCGCCAGGAGATCGAGCTGGCCAAGGCCGAGGTGTCCGAGAAAGGCAGGAAGGCGAGCGTCGGCGCCGGGCTGTTCGGTGGCGCCGGCGCGGTCGGGCTCCTCGCCGCCGGCGCGCTGACCGCGTGCTTCATCCTCGCCCTGAGCGAGCTGCTGCACCCGGCAGTCGCCGCGCTGCTGGTGGCGGTGGTGTACGGCGCGATCGCCGCCGTCCTCACCCTGCAGGGCAGGCAGAAGGTGAAGGAGGCCTCGCCGCCGGTGCCGGAGCAGACCATCGAGACCATGAAGGAGGACTTGCAGTGGGCAAAGACCCAGATGCCATCCGCGAAGAAATAGCGCAGACCAGAGCCGAGATGAGCGAGACGGTCGAGGCCATCGGCTACAAGGCTGACGTGCCCTCGAGGGCCAAGGAGGCCGTGGCCGGGAAGGTGGAGGCCGTGAAGGACAAGGTGAGCGACACCGCGACCCGGGCCAGAGAGGTGGTGACCGGCGGCGCCGACAACGTCGGCGACAAGGTCGGCGGCACCGCCTCGCGGGTGGGCGACCGCGTACCCGACCGGCAGGAGGTGAAGCGGAAGGCCAGGCGCGCCGCCGGGCTGGCGCAGGAGAACCCGCTGGGCCTCGCGATCGGAGCGGTCGCCCTCGGCTTTCTGGCCGGGCTGGCCGTGCCCACGAGCCGCATGGAGGACGAGAAGATCGGCCCGCTGGCCGACGAGGTGCGGGAGAAGGTCAAGCAGACCGGGCAGGAGGTGTTCGAGCGCGGCAAGGAGGTCGCCCAGGAGGCGGCCCAGACCGCCGTGCAGACCGCCAAGGAGCGCGGGCGGGAGCACGGACAGGTCCTGGCCGAGAGCGCCAGGCAGGACGCCCAGGACGTCCGTTCCGAGGCACGCTCGAGCTTCTGACTCACCGGTCCATGCGACCGTACCCCGGCGCCGCCGGCCTGGGGTGCGGTCGCATGACAGCCAACAGGCCACGGTGGCCGGATCGGAGGAGCAGTGCGCAACGACAGCTCGCAGGAAGGCGGCCGTGACCTACTCGGCAGGAGGGCGGAACGGCCGAGCGAGATCCCGCGGCGTGGCTGGCTGGCCGTGCTCAAGCGGGTGAGGGCGGAGGTCAAGGACGACAACATTGGGTTGCTGGCGGCGGGCGTGGCGTTCTACGCGATGCTCGCCATCTTCCCGGCCATCATCGCCGTGGTGACCGTCTACGGGCTGGTCACCAGGGACCCCGGCCAGGTGCAGGAGCAGCTCAGCTCGTTCGCCAAGGGGCTGCCCCAGGGCGCGGGCGACCTGCTCGTCGGCCAGCTCGAGTCGGTCGCCAGGACCAGCCAGCAGAGCCTCAGCATCGGGCTGGCGGTGAGCCTGGCCGCGGTGCTGTGGAGCGCGTCGAGCGGGGTGCAGGCGCTCGTCAAGGGCCTGAACGCCGCCTACGACGAGCAGGAGACGCGCGGCTTCCTCAAGCTGCGCGGGCTCTCCCTGCTGCTGACCATCGGCGCGATCGTGGTCACGATCGTGACCCTTGGGCTGATCGCGGTGCTACCGGCCCTGCTCGACGACCTCGGCCTGGGGTCGGTGGGCGAGGTCGCGGCCCGCTACGGGCGCTGGCCGGTCCTTGCCGTCCTGGTCGCCGTCGCCGTCGCCGTCCTCTACCGCTACGCACCCGCGCGGAGGAATCCCAGGTGGCGCTGGGTGAGCTGGGGCGCGGTGCTGGCCGTGGCCCTGTGGCTGCTGGGCTCGGCCGCCTTCTCCTACTACGTCAGCAACTTCGGCAGGTACAACGAGACCTACGGCTCGATCGGCGCTGTCATCGTGCTGCTGCTGTGGCTGTTCCTGTCCTCGTTCGTGGTGCTGCTCGGGGCCGAGGTGGACGCCGAGATCGAGCGCCAGACGGCCAAGGACACGACCACGGGTCCGCCCCGGCCGCTGGGCGAGCGCGACGCCACCGCGGCCGACACCCTCGGCGACGGCATGTCCAAACGGTAGCGGGCCGGCCCTCAGGCGGGCTCACCGTCGCCGATGCCGCGCGAGGCCTCCCAGTCGCTGCGCAGCAGGCCCATCAGGAGGACGTCGACGTAGTGGCCGGCGCTGTACCACTGCTCGCGCAGGCGGCCTTCGTCGGCGAAGCCGCAGGCGCGGTAGACGCGGACCGCCCGCTCGTTGCCGGCCTGCACGGCGAGCCAGATCTTGTGCAGGTTGAACGAGCGGAACCCGTAGGCGACCAGCACCCGCACCGCGTCACGGCCGTAGCCGCGCCCCCAGTAGTCGCGGTCGCCGATGGCGATGCCGAGCTCGCAGGTCCGCGCGACCTGGTCGAAGCCGCCAAGGCTGCACTCGCCGATCGCCGTGCCGCCGGCCTCGATGACGAACGGCACCACGTCGCGGGCTACCTTGAGCTGCTCGTCGAACCGCTGCCGTCGGCTGGCCCGGGACACCGGGCGAGGAGGGACGTCGTTGGCGATCAGCTCGAGCTCGACGTCGTTGTCGAACGCGGCCAGCAGGTCGAGGTCCTCCCGCTCGATCGCGCGCAGCCGTACTCGGTCTCCTGTCAGCATCGTTTCAGTACAGGAACATCGGCTTGCCGTCGACTTGGCGGACCAGCGGGCGGTAGCGCTTCTCGTCGTACAGGGCGTCGACGTCGACCCGCTTGACCCCCGACATCATCGTGGTGATGGGCACTGAGGTGTAGGCCCCGCGCTGCAGCGAGACCATGCTGTCCGGGGCGTCCCGGTCGATAAGGTTCAGCGCCATGTTGGCGAAGTTGACCGCCACCATCAGGTCGAGCGCGTCGGGCGCGCCGGACCGCATCAGATACCCCACCTGCTGGTAGACGATGTCCTGACCGGTCAGCCGCTTGAGCACGTCCCCGGTCGCCAGGCCGATCCCCCCCAGCTTGCGGTGCCCGTAGGCGTCGGCCTCGCCGCGCTCGTGGAGCTGGCCGTCGAGCATGGTGGCGCCCTCGCTGACGGTCACCATCGCGTAGTTGGACGGGTTGGCCGCCTTGTCCTCCAGCAGGTAGTGCGCCAGCAGCTCCGGGTCGAACGGCACCTCGGAGATGATCGCCCGATCCACCCCTGCCAGGTAGGCCGACAGCAGCGACGTCTCCCCACAGTTGCGCCCGAACAGCTCCACCACCGCGATCCGCTCATGCGACCCGGTCGAGGTCCGCAGCTGGTGGATGAACTGCACGCTGCGGGTCACCGCGGTCGAGAACCCGATGCAGTAGTCGGTCCCGAAGACGTCGTTGTCCATCGTCTTGGGGACCGCTACCACCCGCACCCCCTCGCGCGAGAGCCGCTCGGCATACGACAAGGTGTCGTCCCCACCGATGGCCACCAGCCAGTCCAGCCCCAGCCGGTCGATCACCGCCAGGCAGTGGGCGGTGAAGTCGAACGGCCCCTCGGACTCCCCCTGCCCCTGGCTTTTGAGGAACTCCGGCACGTCCCGCGGCTTGACCCTGCCCGGGTTGGTCCGGCTGGAGTGCAGGAACGTCCCGCCGGTCCGGTCGATGGTGCGCACGTCGTTCTTCCAGAGCGGCTGCACGCTGTGCCGCTGTGGGTCGCCGACGTCCAGGTCGTAGTCGAGCAACCCGGCCCACCCGCGGCGCAGGCCGACGACTTCGTAGCCGCGGTCGACCGCGCCATACACCAGCGTCTTGATACACGGGTTCAGCCCGGGGACGTCGCCGCCACCGGTCAGCACGCCGATCCGAGTCATGCGAAGGGTCCTCCCGAGGGTCACACCGCATCAGGTCCAGGCGCCGTCGCCCGGGGACCATCCATTCGACATCCAACCCCGCCGAACCGGCAACTCCACGGCCATCGGCGCGCCCGCGCCCAGGTGGCGTCGTTCAACCTGGTCACCGCGGTCACGGTCCTGGCCGGCGGGCCGCCCTCTAGGTGGCGCTGTTCGTGGCCTGCGGGGTCCGCACCCCGACCTCGTCGAGGTGCGCCAGCAGGTCGGCCGGGTCGTCGTAGACGCGGTAGGCGCCGGCCCGCTCCAGCTCCTCGCGGCCGTAGCCGCCCGCGAGCAGGCCGATCCCCAGCGCCCTCGCCCGCCTCGCGGCCAGCAGGTCCCACACCGAGTCGCCGACCACGACCGCGTCGGCGACCTCGGCGCCGAGCCGCTCCACCGCGGCCACGAACAGGTCCGGGTCCGGCTTGGCATGGGCGACCTGGTCGCGGGTCACCACCGGCACGTGGGAGGGGATCTCGAGCAGCTCGAGGGTGGGGCGGGCCGCCTCCAGCAGCCCGCTGGTGGCCACCGCCCAGGGCACGCCGAGGGTGGTCAGGTGGTCGAGCAGCCCGCGGGCGCCCGGCAGCAGGCGCAGCTGTCCGGCGTGACGCCGGTAGGCCTCGGCGTGCTCCCGCTGCAGGCGGGTGACCATCGTGGCGTCGACCGGCTGCCCGGTCTCGCGCAGCAGCCCGCCGACGAACAGGCCGCCGCTCATGCCGATGCGCCGATGGATGCGCCACACCGCCAGGGGAATCCCGGCGCGCTCCAGCGCCTCCTGCCAGGCGAGCACGTGCTGGTAGACGCTGTCGACCAGGGTGCCGTCAAGGTCGAACACAAACACCGTCCGCTGCTGCACTGTGGCCTCCCGGTTACGCCGAGCCGGTCCGCCTGGCCTGGACGGCCTGCTCGATCTCGCCCAGGATCGCCGGGTCGTCGATGGTCGACGGCACCTCGTAGGGCTGATGGTCGACGATGCTGCGCATGGTCTTGCGCAGGATCTTGCCCGAGCGGGTCTTGGGCAGGCCGTCCACGATGGCCACGTCCGTGAACGAGGCCACCGGCCCGATCTCCTCACGCACGCTGCGCACCAGCTCGTCGCGCACCCTGTCCGGCTTGCGGTCCACCCCGGCCTTGAGGACCACGAAGCCAACGGGTACCTGCCCCTTGAGCTGGTCGGCCGCGCCGACAACCGCGCACTCGGCCACGTCGGGATGGGTGGCGAGCACCTCCTCCATCGCGCCGGTCGACAGCCGGTGGCCGGCGACGTTGATGACGTCGTCCACCCTGCCCATGATGAACACGTAGCCGTCCTGGTCGATGTAGCCGCCGTCGCCGGTCAGGTAGTAGCCCGGGTACCTGGCGAGGTAGGAGGAGACGAAGCGGTCGTCGGCCTGCCACAGGGTCGGCAGGGACCCAGGCGGCAGCGGCAG
>Ga0184638_1000649_pt1 | contig 9989 bp, 15 predicted proteins | sample PLM31_50_b2_FD_133141 | JGI IMG/M metagenome (GOLD analysis project Ga0184638, IMG submission 133141) | Groundwater sediment microbial communities from an aquifer in East River, Colorado, USA - PLM3-1_50_b2 | ecosystem: Environmental > Terrestrial > Soil > Riparian zone | place: USA: East River... | reverse complement strand
CTAGGCTGGCCGAGGGCGGCGGTCTCGAAACCCGCCATGGGGAGCGGCGTCCTCCACTTCCGCGACGGCCCTAACCCGCAAGGTGGAGAAGACGCACTAGTGCTGCCGGTTGCTCGGATACCAGAGGCCGCAACCCGGGGAGTTCCCGTGCCCCGCGTCTCCCCGCTCAGCCAACCGCGCCACAGCAAGCGCCAGATCCCGACCCGGCCGAGTGTCCGGCCGATGACCTTGTTTCGGAGCCGCCGGACCGCTCGCTCGGGATGACCTGAATGGACCGGGAAGTAGTGCAAGCACCCGTTTGGAAGCCCTTTCAATTGGGGCTATCGGGTCCGATCCCCGGGGGCGTTTCCTTTGCCAGTCGATGGACGCCCCCGGAATTCAAGACGTCCATCGTGAACCGGTCACCCCCAAGGATCTGCATTCGTACTCGGAAACCACCCTCTATCGGCTCGACGTCATCCACCCGGATTGAGTCAGCCTGCACTTCGCGAACCTCGGCGAGGAAGTCCCGCGATAACTGGACGGCCGACTCGGCCGTGAATGGACCGCGTCTGTGCTCCCGAGATGCCAATCTCGCGATCAGGTTTGCGATCCGCTCGACCATCAGTACCGCGGTCCCGCTCACCATTCCGATCAGGATTTCAAGGCCCGCGCCGCTAGCGCCCCACTCGGTGTGCTTCCACCGTTGTTCAAGGTGGAAGACCTCGGTCCCAAGCAAAGCCTCAAATTCCTCGACAAGCTCGTCTAGCGACAGTTTGCCAACCTCGACCGGATCGAACATCCAGGCCAACTCCAAGTCGTCGCCGAACGGATGACCCCAGTAGCCACGGAGCTGAACGGCCATCGGGAAACCGCTATAGCGACGGAACATCGATCCCTTACTCATGCCCACTCCCAGGTTCGGCGCCCACCGCCGTTCCAGCTATGAAAGGTCAGATTGTCGGTGACTCTGGCGGATCGTACGTCCGGTCATGGAACCCGCGCCACAAGCCAGAAGCCGGGCGGGTGGGGCTCCGCTGTCAGAGCGGGTTCTTTCCCGTAAGAACGAACCAGAGGCCAGCGAGCAGCCCAACAGCAGCCATCCCGAACAAGCCACCGAAAAACAAACCCGCAAAGTGAGGTGCCGGAGTTGATGACACCTGACGCTTGCAAGATCATGGAACCCAGTTTGGCACGGGCCTATGACACTTAGGACACGAAAGTCAGTCCAGAGATTCGGCTTCCGTACGGAAACGTTTTGCTCGCCTTTCCCATCACTCAGCCGAGCGTGTGCCGCAGCATGTCGATTACCTGCTCCCGGAGTAGTTCGTCGGCCTCAAGGTCCATCAGGACTTCGGCAAGGTCCAGGTGGCGCTCGTGGAACTGTCGGATAAGGTCGGCCCGGACGTCGGCGGGCGATGTTAGGACGCGGAGTAGCTCGGCCCGAGCACCAGGCGGTAGTCGCTTCAGCCGCCGCAGGGTTTCATCCGTGGGTTCTGTCATATGCCTCCGCTACTATGCATAGCATTCTTGGGGGTAAGGAGGGCCACATGACGAAAGCACATCTCGAACTCCCTAATGGGACCAAAGTCGAGATCGATGGCACGGCAGAGGACGTGGCTAAGCTCCTCGCGACCTTTGCCGGTTCGGCGGCGCCTTCTGCCGCTAGTAAGAAGCCTAGGAGGCGCCGAGCAGTCTCAACGAAGCCGGTAGGCTCCTCGCCCCGAAAGTCCTCGCAAACCGGACCACGCAACCATATCCGGGAGCTCATTACTGAGGACTACTTCAAGACTAAACGCAATCTTGGCGACGTTCAGAAGCGGCTCGAGGAGAAGGGCCATATCTACGCTCAGGAGAGCCTGAGTGGGCCGATGCTTCGGTTGACGCAGGCTGGTGAGCTTCGTCGGTTGAAGGACGGCGGCCGGGGACCTTGGCAATACGTGAACCGATAGGGTCGCATGCCCGCCAAGAAGAAGAAAGGATTCCTTGATTCCTTCCGCGACCTCGACGGTGGCGTAAAGGACGCGCTCGCTGACATCACGACGCCGCTTGATCTCGCATTGTCGGCGATGCTCATCGCCCATGACTTCGCCGATAAGGATGATGTCTCGGTCGAAGAGATCCGCGCTGGTCTCGAAGCGGCGGGAGTAGCACTCGGGAAGTCGTCGATAGCAGGAGCTCTCGGGCGGGCTGGGGACCGCATCAGCCGCAAGTGGGTTGATGTTGATGGCGACTGGAGGTTCCGGCTGATGACGAAAGGCCGACGTCAAGTGGAACCTCTCCTCGGGAAGGGCAGCGTTGGAGTTCTCTATGTGGCCGGAGATAAGCCTCGAACCGCACGCCGCGAACTGGGCGAGATCCTGGGCGGCCTGTCAGGAACCATTCGGATCTGCGATCCTTACTATGGAATTGCCACCCTTGACAGCTTGGAAATGGTCCCAAAAGCCTGCGACGTTCGATTCCTTAGTGCACAAATCAACGAAGATCAGGGAAGGTTCGCTCGCGCCTTGAAGACGTTCAAGAAGGAACATCCCAACACGCAGCTAAGGGTCTATCCGAGGCCAGCTGAGCTGCACGACCGTTACATTCTAAGCAGCTCTAAGCTCCTGCTTGTCGGCCACGGCTTGAAGGATCTTGGCGGTAAGGAAACCTTCATCATCACGATAGACCGGCCGCTCGCGCCGGACCTTCACAAGCAAGTCGAGGCGGCATTCGATGCTCGCTGGGCCATCGCTTCAATCACGTAGCAAGATAGGGACGACCATGGACAAGAACGAAAGCCCCCCTACTTGGCTTTGTTGCCGAATGGGGGGCTTCGTGTTTCCTTACTTACGTCGAGCCGCGGCGGGCTTGCTAGCGCCGAGCTGGCGCCTGGCGGCCAGCTGACTCCTCCGTTTGGACAACGCTTAGTACAATCGCGCCCCGAGCGGTCTTCGACGAGCATTGGGTCACCCGGGCGTTTCGATAGCATAGACCGCGGTAGGGTCGCCTAGGCTGGCCGAGGGCGGCGGTCTCGAAACCCGCCATGGGGAGCGGCGTCCTCCATTTCCGCGACGGCCCTAACCCGCAAGGTGGAGAAGACGCGGATCCGACCGGGAGCAAGCTTTCCGAGCTGTAGAGGTGAGGACCGTCTTGGAACCAGCAGACGCCCCGCGACCGATTCTATCGAACGCCCCCGGCGATCAGGTAGCTCGTCTCTCCTCAACACGTCGCGCTGCCAGTCAGCCGATCGGGGTAGGGGGTGTAGCCGACCGATCTGTCGGGCGCGCGTGGCGGGCATGGCCGGTGCCTCCGAGGTAAGCAGGTAGATTCGGACTGGCGTGCTCAAGGTGCAGGCCCCAAGGCCGGCGATGGCATGGATATGTGGCCTCCTCCTTCTGGTTGCATGCGGCGGCCGGAGAAGCGAAGGAAGCTGCGCCATGCCCTCTCTCAGCGTATTTCCGGAGGAAGTGGGCGCTGGCGGTGCCGTGACTATCAGCTGGCAAGGACTCCTGATGTGCGAAGGCGAACCGGCCATCGAGGGAGGCCTTGCACAAGTCTCGCTCGCCGAGTGGAACGGGACCCCTATCCCTGAGCCCTATACACCGCCGACCGTGGTGGCCGCGAATTGGGCGCAGATCCCGTTGATCGGCCAGACCCCGCTTGGATCTGTGGTTGCCGTCGTTCCCGGCGACCTTCCGCCCGGACAGTACTACGTGTTCGTTAATGGGGTGGACTTGATCATGAGTCCTCCGTTTACCGTGAACGGGTAGGGCAAATTCTTCGCGAAGATCGCCGGACGGTTTGGATCGGAGTTGCAATCCAGGCGGCCCTCTAGATCGGACTGCTTAATACCCGCCTGGAATGCTTGGTCTGCGGCCGGAAGATCCCCCACGGCGAGCCGTACTCCTCCGTGGACTACCACATCGAACGGACTGAGGAGGGCGGCTACATCACCGTCGAGCGCGCCGAGTCGCTCCTCACAACCTGCATCGACTGCGCGCCCGGGCGGGAGGCCGTCGCCGAGGCGCTTCGGGCCGCCGGCCTTCCCATCCCGCCCTCGAGCGACGAGCCTTGAGGGCTTCTCGTCGAGCCCTTCTAGCGTTTCGCCGAAGACCGTTAGATCCCTGGTGAAGACCAGAGCCAGTGTCGGCCATTCGATGCCTCACCCTGTGCGCGGACCTCGGCGATCTTGGCGAACCTAACCTCCGCGGTAGGGCCCTACTTGGCCGGATCCATTTCCACCAGGAGCGAGGCCACTGACGCACAGCCCTCTGAGCTGCCTAAGCAGCAGTGCCAAGATGGCCCTGCCACTTTGGCTCTTGGGTCAGGCTCCCGCCGCCCTCGGCCAGCCTAGGCGACCCTACCGCGGTCCATCCTATCGAACGGCCCGGGTGACCCGATGCTCGACGAAGACCGCTCTGTGTCTCGGCGGCGGGCCGTTTGACGCCGCATGACGGTCATTCAGCAACCACAACTCGGGACGAGTGGGCTTCTAGCCAGCCTCGACAGTGACCACCGCATTGACCCCTGGCCCTAGCATTTCTGCGATCGATGGCGGGATTTCATGCCAGGCGAGGAAGAACCCGCCTACCGCTTGGAGCTCCGTTTCGATTCCATCAATCCAAACGACATGAACTGAGCAGTCGCAGCTTACGGTAGCTCCAAGGACCGCATACATGGTGCTGCCCCCATCCTTCGCCAAGGCTCTGACCGATCCCTGGCTAAGCATGCGGACTGAAGGGGGATCGGTCACCGCCCAGGAAGGCAGGGCACTGAAGGGGGCCTGAGATAGAAGGCTTTCGAGCTCTGAGTCGAAACCGCCGCAGCCTCCGGGCCCCCCGATCGGCTCCTCGTCGAGATATCCGAGAACGTCGACGCATGTTCCTGAAGGACTCGGATAGGTGACAAGCGTCCAAGCCACTCCATTGTCTGGTTCCTCGAGGGGATACCCTGGCATCCCAGTACGGGCTGGCCACCGCGCTGCCCGCTGTATTGACGACCTTCCGCGGCCAGTGGGTGGAGTACGGTGTGGTGGAACAGGCCTATGCGACCGTCTGCCCCCAGGATTTCGCGGAGCTCGTCGCGAAGTTCGGCCACACGACAATTTCGCCAGCGCGCTACACGGTGTCCTCGTACCTGGCACGCACGCTCGGCAACCTAAGCCGGGTCGGCACCGTGCTCTATCATGACGGCCCCGCCACCGGACGGTGGGGCTACAACGACACAATTTCATGGTGGGCCATCCCGCCTGAGCCGGATTGGACGTCACGCCTGTCCTGGGTCGACAGCGGCCAGAGTATGGAGTACGTCCAGAGTGGACAGGCGAGCTAGATGGCACAAGATCGACGTGGGGCAACTGTTAATGCACTCCAATTCCGCGACTGCTCAAAGGTGTTCTGCCGTGAAGACTCACATGCGGTGTCAGAACGGGAGCCTTGAAGGGGGAAGAGACAATGAGATCTGGCCTCCTAGATGAGTCCCCTCGCTGTCAGGGCCTAACGGCCTGGAGGAGGACGTACTCGATCATCCCGCGCTGCCACATCGAGTTCGGGGCCCGGAGGCGCTCACGGAAAATAGGTCGGATAGGGTCCGAATGCGGTTCAAGGCGGCCTGATCGGCTTGGGACGCCGCAGGATCGCCGGTGTTCCGGGCGACGGGTCCTATGTTTCGATATTAGGAGGCCCAGGAGAGGTCTCCGGGCGCCTGACCTGCGGAAGGGGTTCCGGGTGGGCCCCTCGCGGGCCGTTAGTTGACACCCCTGCTATGTTTGATTTGTAGGGGAGCGACGCTTCGGCGGCGCTCCTTTCGTCGTTCCGGGGGGCCCCGAGCTGGAGCCTATGAGGGGGTGGCACTCCCTCGGGGCCTCCGGATGCCGAGACCCGGACGGGCGACGAGCCCCCCATCGGGCTGGCGGAGGGAGAGTCTGTGTCCTTCGATTTCGCTACAAATACGCCGACGCTCGGCAAGGCGGAGTTCGACAGGACGGACCTTCTGCTGTTCCGAGCGCAGCTGGCTTTTGTTCAGGGACCCGGGTGAGTCCCAGCCGGACCGTCCTCGTCGTGGTCTCGTGCGTTTGGGAACGCCGTTGTCACTCCTCTACCCGGATTGGACACCGGAGAGCACACAACTCCCGTGACGCGCCGGTGACGCCGCGATAACGGTGGCTCTACACACTGGGGAAGTCTGGGAAGGGGGAGATCGATCACATGACCACCTTGTTCAAGATTCGCGGAATCATCCGGAGCAAGGAGAGCGGGATCGGCATCAGCGGCCTGTTGGTCAAGGCCTACGACAAGGACCTGCTGTTCGATGACCTCTTGGGCAGCGGCTTTTCGAGGTCGGATGGCACCTTTGAAATCTTGAGTGAGGCTGATGACTTCAGGGACTTCTTCGAGCGGCGCCCCGATATCTATCTGCGAGTCCTGACTGCCGACTCATCCCGGCTGATCCACGCAACCGAACACTCGGTTCGCTGGCAGGCCGGCCGGACCGAATACTTCGAAGTGGACATCCCCGCGGCCGAGCTGGGAGAGCTGACGCCGCGGGTGATCGGAACACTTGTTGACGAGTCGGGGGCAGAACGAATCGACTTCGAGCCCGGAGAGTCGCTCGTGCTGGACGTGAGCGGCCTGGTTCCGGCCAGGGTCTACGACATCTCCATCCTGGGGGGCGGTGGAGCGGCCGTCCTTACCTCTCGGCTCATCACCGATCGCTCTGGGCGGCTGCCTCGGGTGATTCCCTGGCCACAGATGGGGCTGGGAGAAGGAGAAGAGGTCTACTTCTCAACTCCGGCAGAGGCAGAGGAAGCGCTGGCCGGGAGGGAGTTCAGGGTCAGCGTTCAAGACGGCGACCGGACTCTATTCGAGAGCCCCTTTCGATTCGCTCAGGCTTCTCGTAGGCCTCTCTTGTACTCCTCCGATTCGGAGGGTCGATTGCGTAACGGCTTCGAATTGGGCCAGGAGGAGGTCCACGTCTCAGGCTGGCGCTTCCCGGCCGGTGCGACAGTGCGACTGTTCATGGTGCGGCGCCAGTTCGACTGGCACGCTGGCGATCCCATAGAGCCCGTCGCGGTGAGCAGGGGAGGGTCGGTCATCACCGAGGTCCAGACGGATCAACGGGGCGCGTTCACCGCCCGCTTGGCGCAACGAGACGTCGAGGCCGGGAGCTATCAGTTCCTGGCCCGCGTCGATCGACCAGGCCGCTACGTTGCTGAGGCGATGGTCCTGCACGATGAGGACGTTCTCTCGAGCAGACGGCTTACCTCGCTGGTCATTCGCCGCAACTTCTGGAAGGCCAAGACCGTGAAGGGCGGCTGCGTCATGTCACACGACATGGCGGGCCGGCCGATCGTCGGGCGTCCCTACTTCATGTTCACCAACACCTTCCAGGTGGGCGACGACGTCTGGGCCGCGCTGGATCCCGCCGGGCTTGATCCGGCCCTGATTGGGAAGAAGGTCGCCATCTACGTGATTCAGGACAAGGACGCCAGCCAGTGGTCTGTGGATGCCTCCCTACAGCATCTGCCCGTCCTGGGGAACAACCCTGCGGTACAGGAGTTCATCACCCAGCCCGGCTGCATCAACTACAACGATCTGCTTGTTTGGCCCAACGCGTCGATCCCCGGCAAGTACGAGATCGTCGCCGACTTCGGCAATAACCCCCCCACCCCGGCAACGTTCGCTCGGGACAACACGTTCAATCCGCCCCTTGACATCGTCGATGGCTACTTCGGAGTCGGCTTCCACGTCGTGCAAGACCCCACGACCACCTCCCAGTTCCCCTTTGCCGGGAGCTTCGAGTACAACGAGGGCACGACGGTGATCGATGCGCCGGGAGAGTACGACAACACCCTTCCGGTGGGACAACAGATCGACCACCACAACCTCGAGCAGAAGGCTTCGGTCTATTTCCCCGCCGCCTTCGCCGGTGCCACCAACCCACTGGACATATCAGCGGCGCAGGCTCAGTACCCGCTCGTTGTCGCTGTTCATGGGAACAGCAGCAGCCCCACCAGCTACAAGGGCTATAACTTCCTCCTGGAGCACCTAGCACACAACGGCTTCATCGCCGCCAGCATTCATATCTATCCGCCAAATCTCCCCACTTGGTCCTCGGCCAAGGGGGTCTCTCGAGCCCGGGCCCTGTTCAAGCACCTGGCGATCCTGCAGACGAAGTTTCCAGGCAAGATCGACCTGACCAAGATCGGACTGATGGGGCACTCAAGGGGCGGTGAAGCGGTCGTGATAGCCTCGAAGCTGAACATCGACGAGGCCCTCGGGCACAACTTCAGGGCGATCATATCGCTCGCGCCCACGGACCAGTATGGGCCCTACTCCTTGACCGGGGCCTACCACCAGCCCTTCTTCGTGCTTTACGGCAGCCTCGACGGCGATCTAGTGGACGGGCCGGGGTTCCGGCTCTACGACCGGGCCGATCCGGTGAAGTCCATGATCTTCGTCGAACGAGCCTGCCATGATCGCTTCAACACCGAGTGGGACGACAACGACTTCTATTTCGGCAACATGACGGCCACCGATCAGGCTAGCGTGATCAGCGCAGACGCCCATCGAACGATCGCTAAGGGCTATATGAACGCCTTCTTCCTGTGGAACCTCTACGGTCGGAGCGAACTCTTCGACTTCTTCACCGGCGAGCTCACTCCCGCGCAGGCCGAGGCGGCCGACGGTGGCACGGTGAAGCTCCACGTCCAGTATGAGGCGCCGGCACCCTCCGGGTCTGCCGCCCCCGTAATCGTGGACAGATTCCTGAACGCGAACTGGCAGCTCAACGATCTCGGCGGGGCGGTGACCCACGGCGGCACGCTGCCCGTGAACCCGAGCGAGGGAGCCCTGGCCACCCTGGACGGCTTCTCTCCTCACGACACGGCCGGCGCGCTCATCAGATGGGATACGACCACGGACATCTACCTGACCAACGTCCCTGCTGCCAAGCAGGACGTCTCTGTCTACCAGTTTCTGTCCTTCCGCATCGCTCAGCGCAACGCCAGCGCGTCAAATACCCCGGGAGCGACACAGGACATGTATGTGAAGCTCACCGACGCGATCGGAAATTCCCGATCACTGTTGGTGAGCAAGTTCGCCGCGGTGCCATATCCTTATGTTCGGGGGTACAGCTCTATGACGCTTTCCGCCCTCAAAACGGTCCGCGTTCCCTTGGCCGACTACAAAATAGAGGTGGTCGGGACGCAGAAAGTCGACCTCTCCCAGGTGGTCTCCATCACTTTTGAGTTCGCGGCCAAGCCGACGGGAGAAATCGAGATCGACGACATCGAGTTCGGATACTGATCAAGGCGACGGGGGGAGCCATGGTGGAGCACAGGCAGCTGCCGCTGGAACTGGATTCTTATGAGCTGGAGGAGGTATACGCGCCGTGGAGCACGGCTGAGGAACCCGCCACGGTTATCCGGATCACTCTTCACGGCAAGAACATCCTCGTTCGCGCTCTCGAGCCAACCGTCAAGATCGGTGATGTGCTGGTCCAATACCCTGACATAGCCTCCGACGAGCGGCGGATCATCGGTTTCCTGGTTGACACGCCCAAAGAGGGGTCTCCCATAACCTTGGAGTTTGGCGGCAAACATGCATCCGGCCTCGACCAGACGTTTACGCTGCGGAAGTTGAAGAGACTCCGCCGCGACCGCAATAACGGGGTCGGACGCGACCCGGACTAGGCCGGATGTCCACTACGGCCCTCCGTTCATTCCGGCCAGCAGGACCAGGCCCGCTACCACCGGGGCCCCGGGGGTCGTAGGCGCGACGTGTACAGTCGGGTTTGAGATGGCGAGCCGCGCGCCGGGGCGCGCTCGCCAAGGTGTGCTTCACCCCCTGAGGGGGTCGTCGGTGAGTCAGGGGGTTCTCTTCGCCGGGGAGCATGGTGAAGCACTCCAAGGGCCCTGGGTCACGTGGGCGCGGAGCAGATGGGGCGGTGGGCGGCATTCTCATTTCCCCGCCTTGCTCGTCCCCCTCAGCCACTTGAAACTGTTGAGGTCAAGTGCGGCTTGGAGAGCT
>Ga0184638_1000648_pt1 | contig 9991 bp, 14 predicted proteins | sample PLM31_50_b2_FD_133141 | JGI IMG/M metagenome (GOLD analysis project Ga0184638, IMG submission 133141) | Groundwater sediment microbial communities from an aquifer in East River, Colorado, USA - PLM3-1_50_b2 | ecosystem: Environmental > Terrestrial > Soil > Riparian zone | place: USA: East River... | reverse complement strand
GGATCAGTTGGGCGGAAGAGAGCTAACTGCCGGTCCTGATGGAGCTTTTCCATGAACGGCAGGGAGACCTCCGATGGGTCGAGGGTGAGCAACGACGCCGCGCTGCCGATATCCCGGCGGATGCCGAAAGGCCGGCGCCACTGTGGACGAGCGATGCCGAGCCTTTGCATTTTGGACTGCAGAGTGGTCCGCTTCATCCCGAGACGGGAGCAGCGCCCGATGTGCCAGTCATCTTCGGTTTCAGGAATGGTCGTCTGCAACACGAGTTCCAACTCGGCGTCGGTACGCTCTTGCGCGATTTCGTAAACCCATTTGGCCACGGTCTCGCCCTTGCGACCGGGCCGCGTGCTTCCGATGATGATGACAATTCTAAGCACAAAATTCCTCTCGTGCGGTTTCCGCTATTAACGGCCTACACTTGTGCGAAGCCGCCATCCACAAACAATTCCGTTCCCGTGATGTAGCTGCTGTCGTCGGAGGCGAGAAACACCACGGTCTTGGCGATTTCATCGGGTGTACCGAGCCGGCCGAGCGGAACAGTGTTGAAAAGCATCTTCAAGCGCTGCTCGCCCGTTTCTGCGGAAGCCAGCAGGTCACTCAGTCCGGGCGTGTCGATGAAGCCTGGGCTCACGGCGTTCACGCGAATGTGGCGATCCTTTAAATCCATGGTCCAGGTCCGCGCGAATGAACGCAGGGCGGCCTTGGTCGCGCTATAAACGCTATTCGCCCCCAACGCTCTACTCGCGACGATGGACGCATTGAGGATGACAGAGGCCCCGTCCGGCATCAGCGGAAGCGCCTTCTGTACCGTAAAAAGCACGCCTTTCACATTGACATTGAAGATCGAGTCATAGTGCTCCTCGGTAATTGTGCCGAAGGGAGCAAGCGTCGCAGTACCGGCATTGGCGAACACAATATCCAGTTTGCCTTTCTCCCGCTTGATTTGCGCGAAGAGGCGATCCAGATCGTCAAGGTTCGACACGTCTCCTTGGACGCCGGTCACATTTCTTCCGATCTCCTTTACCGCCGCGGCCAACTCCGGCTCACGGCGGCCCGTTATGAAGACGTACGCGCCTTCCTTCACAAACTGCTTCGCCGTGGCAAGGCCAATGCCGCTATTGCCACCAGTAATGAGTGCGATTTTTCCTTCGAGCTTACCCATATGTTTTCTCCTTAGTTTTCATGAGTCCTCTTTACTTTGCCGGCCAGTTTTTTTATGAGATCCGGGTTCATTCTGTTCGTTGTATTCCTAAATGTTTGTGGATAGCTTCCGGCTATTTGGCCGTCGCCACCGCCGCTACTTCAATACTTCTGACTATTTCTGCTGGTGGAGATATGATTGATTTCACCTCCGGGAGAAATTCAGACGGCATGATCGTTGCATTTCACGCATATACAGGAAAACGTGTCACCAAACATCGGGTTTCCGCTCTTGGACTGCTCCCTCGTGGCCTCGTCTTGAATGACATCCCAGTGCTCGACCAGAATCCCGTCCTTTGATGCGCACGATGTCCGCCGCAATCCAGTTCACGGGCGCGCCAAAGCCCGAGAACCGTCCGTGAACTATCACAAGATCACCGTCACTTCGCGGTCCTGGGCAAATCCGTCGGTCAACGCGGGAGCCCAGTGATCCCTGGTTCCGGTAAAGTGCATGAAGAAGAGCAGGGATGTCGATCTTTACGCCGAAGCGACGGTTGGGAAGCGACGGTACCCGAAGCGAATGCCAGCCGCCTCAACGAATTGGGTCGGCGCGGTCTGGTGCGTGTAGTTACTCATAAGAAATCTCCGTCTGGAGGCGGCCTCAGAATTAGTCCGCGATCATTCCTCCATCCACTGGGATGGAGGCACCAGTCATGTACGACGCATTTGCCGAAGCGACAAAGGCGATCACATGAGCGATCTCCTCTGGTGCTGCGAGACGTTTGACTGGCACGGTCGAGACGAGCGCCGTTTTATTTCCATCTGTGTTGGTGAAGCGTGTGAGCATACCCGTATCTGTAGTGCCCGGAGCCACCACATTAACGCGCACACCGGTGCCCGCGACTTCAAGTGCAGCGGACTTTGTCAGCCCTTCCACCGCATGTTTGCTAGCTACATAAACGGATGCTCCGGCAGCGCCGACGCTTCCATAGGCCGACGAGACATTGACGATGCTCCCGCTCCCCTGTGGCAGCATCGCCCGCAGTTCGTGCTTCATGCTCAACAGCACACCCAGTACGTTGCTGTCAAAAGTAGCCGCGTAGCTCTCTGCGGTCTGATCTGTTACGAGACCGGGCACTCCTTCCGTCCCAGCGTTATTGACTGCAATATCGAGGCGCCCGAAACGCTTGACTGTTTGATCCACAAGGTTACGCACATCATCTTCGTTGCGGACGTCAGTACGAACAAAAATGGCCTCTGCTCCGAGCGCTTGTAGCTCTGCAGCTAACTCTTGTCCTTCTTTATCTCGACGACCGGACACAACAACATGTGCTCCTTCTTGCGCAAAGATGACTGCGGCAGCGCGACCGATGCCGGTCAGTGCGCCTGTAATCAAAACAACGGGTGAACTCATAGCTACTACCTCCTTGATCTGGAACCCATGCAGGTCAGGCATTCATTCCGCCATCAACGGTAAGATTCGACCCTGTAATGTAGGAGGACTCCGGACCGGCGACGAACGCCACCAAGGCGGCGACCCCATCAACATGCCCATAGCGGTCGAGCGCTGTGGCGTTCACCCGCCAAACTTCTCGCCGAACATCGGAAGGCCGCTCTTTGACGACTCACGCGAGGCTTCGTCCTGAATTACATCCCAATGCTCGGTCAGCACGCCGTCGGCTATACGCAGGATGTCCGCGGCGATCCAGGCCGTCGGCTGGCCGAACCCCGAGAATCGTCCGTGGATCATCACGAGATCGCCTTCCGCGACGATCATTCCAGGCTCATACTTCAGCGTCGGGGGGATGCTCTTGATCAGATTGAGCAGGCCTTCGCGTCCGGGTGCGATGTGAGCGCTGTGCTGGATGTAGTTGGGCGACCAGAAGCGCTCAGCTGCCACGTAGTCACGCTTATTGAACAGCGTGTCGAATGCCTCGAGGACAAGCGCTTTGTTTTTCGATTCAGAGCGTGAACTAGCGATTGGCGACGCTTGAGCAATGCCCGGTGCTGAGACTTCCACTGCTTTGTATGTGTCTCTCATTTGAGTCCTCCGTTCTTGTCTATGCAAAGAGGTCAGAGCAATGGATGTGCCAGTTTCGATTCGATATCTGGGAATCTTTGAAACTATTAGGATTATCCCAAATGTTGCGGCTCGGCTGCCGGCAGATGTGACGAGATGTGTTGCCCAATTCTCGGCACCTGACGAAATGTCGGCTCTAATTCATCGTCACTTGCATCATGATAGTTACTATTGTACAGTTCAAGAATGCAACGTAAAAGCTTCGGCAAGATGGCCTGTCCCATTGCTCGCAGCCTTGAGCGGGTCGGCGAGTGGTGGAGCATCCTAATTATTCGCGACGCCTTGCACGGGTTCACGCGCTTTGACCAATTCCAGAAGAGCCTGAACATCGCGCCCAACATGCTGACGCGCCGCTTGAGCGCCTTGGTCGACGCAGGTCTGCTGGAACGCCGCCGCTACAGCGAACGGCCGAGGCGCTACGAATATATTCTCACCGACATGGGCTGCGATTTTCGCCCGGTCATCGTGGCGATGTTCGCCTGGGGCAACAGGCACTTCGCTCCCGAGGGCTCGAGTGTAGTGCTGGTCGACAAAAAGAGTCGGGCGCCGGCAGATCCCGTGCTGATCGATCGGCGGAGCGGAAGACCGCTTAACGAGCGCGACTTTGTGTTTGCCGCCGGCCCTGCCGCCAGCGAGCGCACACGCCGCCGGTATGCGGTCATCAATCAGAAACAATTCGCGGCGCAGCAGTCGTCGAGACCGATGCGCAGCAGCCTCCAAGGCGTAAAGCGCAGGGCGTCATGATTACCGCAGCAAGACGCAAGACCGTAAGCGCCGCTCCCATCGCCGAAGCCGACGCTGCGCCGCCGCTAGCGGCTGAAGTCGACTCACGCACGCGCGCGCTGCTGCGCGGAGCCATTGTGCCCACCCTGCTGCGTCTTGCCGACGGGCTTCTGGGATCGTACACCAAAACCGACGTCGGGCAGGCTCCGGCTCAGTGGGCTCCTTGCCGCAGCCATGACCGAGGAATAGCTTCATCGCGCGGTGTTGACATACGTCTTCGACGAGCGCAGAGTACGACCCGCTGAAAAGGATCTATTGGTGTTGGTGTGTATACGGAGCGGCATACTCTCCTTCCTTGCTGGCGTGTCTTTGACGATCGCGATCGGCCAGAGCGCCGGGGCCGAGCAGCGTCGGAACGACCACGCCGCGCCGGCGACGGTGTGCGAGATCTGCGGTCCCAGGGGTCCGTGGGACTACTACCAGAAGAAAGACCTGCCGCGCGGCGTCTGCTCCGCGCCCGCCCCGTGCACGGTCTGGACCCGGGACTCCTGCCCCGGGGCGGGACCCGTCTATCCGGGGCCCGCAATCAGGTGGGCGTGTGTCTGCGACACCGGAACGTGGCGCTGCGGCGAGCAGGAGAGAACTAAGACCGCCTGTGTTTCCAAAGGAGGATGACCATGCAGCTATCGGCGAGACACGTCACAGGTCGGTTCATAGCAGTGGCACTGTGCCTCGGCCTGTTGGCTGCCTGTGCCACGGAATCCAGAATCACCATCGAGGCCGTTGACGCCTATAACACCGCCTGCGGGAGGCTCTCTAATAACATCGCCAACGTCGACAATTTCCGCAATCGGATGCTCTCGATCCCCGGGTGTACGGCTGGCGCGCGGTGGACGGACGCGAACGTGTGGACAACGGACTTTACCGATCCCCAGGTGGTGGCCGGAGGAGACGACAGCTCCAACTTCGACCAATCCGGCGACGCCATCGCGTATTTCAGTGGCCACGGCACCTGCGACGATCAGACCAACACGGCATGCACCTCGGCCGCGAGCTGCCCAAACGTCCCCGGCGTCGAGAAGCGGTGCCTGCGGTTCACGGACAACCCCTTGGCGGGCCGCTGCGTGTACTCCCGTCCGCGGAACATCGTCATCGACTCCTGCCAGAACGCGGACTACTCCACGAATGGTGTGCGCTGGGGTGAGGATCCATCGGCCGGAGGATGGGCCGGCGCAGGCACCAACGGCGGCATCAACCTAGCCGTCATCGACAACAGCTGTGGCATCACGCCCGACCTGTTCATACCGGAGCTGATCAACGCCTTCGCGGGTGTCTCCACCATCGCCCTCATCATGCCGACGCGCGTGGGAGACGATACGGCCGACGTCGCCAACCGCGGCCGCTCCTTTGCGGACCGCTACGTCGCCAACGTACACTCCTCTGTCGGCCCGTCCTGGACTGACGCCATCAACTCGGTGACCGGCGGCAGCGCGTGCGCATTCGGTGGCGGGAACCACGGCATCGTCGGATGCGGCGCCCACATCGCTATCTCGGTCGAGGTCGACCAGCCGAGGGCCGAATGGGCGAACGGGATCGAGACATGGGTGCAGTTGCGCGACCCCGCGAACGACGGGATCGGGAGGGGATGGATGGCCTGGATCTTCACCTGCAACTACGACTGCAACAACCACCCCTTCATTCTTCCCTAATGAGGTGCGTCATGAGACTGCGAACGGCGAGCATCGGATTGGTCCTCGTTCTTACCGCCTGCACCAGTGCGCAGCTCGCGCCTACGACCACAGAACCGCCGTCGAGGCCGCCAACGGTCGGCCCGGAAGGAGCCGGGTATGACCACAAGATGGAACAATCGCGGTTCAAAGTGGGCGCGGACGCGCGACGCGAGGTCGAAGGGCCCTACGCACGGGTTGTCGGTGACAAGGGAGCATTTCTGGTCGACACCATAACCGGCGCGACTCTGGCCGTGCCGACTCGCGCGTTCCCCGCGATCCCCAAGGGAGCGGCGGTGCCCGATTTTCCGCGGCCGCTCACCGAGAATCCGGAAGAGCACACGGCCGTCGTGCGCGCGTATCTCGTGGGGGCAGGTGTACCCGCCGCCCAGGTGAGCGGCACGCATGTGACGACGACGATGACAGGCGGTGGTCCGGTGAAGGATGGAGCGCAACCGGCACGGTCGAGGCTGCTCTGGTACAGCACCCACCTTGAGCGGTCGGTGGCGGGGATCCCCGTGGAAAGCTCCTTTGCCTTCGCCGCACTGGACAGCGCGCGCCAAGTGATCACCGAGGGCATCTACTGGCCGGGGATTCCCGCAGACGTGATACGGAAGGCGCGGGAGCTCAAACAACGATTGGAGTCGGAGAACGACAGGACCGCCTTCCTAGCGCGCGTGCGAGCCGCCCGACCCGACGTAGGGGAGACCCGTGGCAATGTCAACATCGTCCATACATCCGCCGGGCACCATGGGAGGTTCGAGGCGAAGGCGGTTTACACCGTCTTGGTGCGCAGCCCGAATGGAGGCAAAGTTCAGATTGTCCGATTCGACGAGACGGGCGCCGTCGTGGTGATGGCCGACGAGCGGCCGACGGGGACTGACTCCGTGAAGCCGTCGATAAAGCGGTAGGGCTCCGCAGAGAATCGCCATTTCCCCACCGAACGTCGCGGGCAGTGGCCGCCACCGCCTCCGGCACGTCGGGTTCATTGGTCACGCTGCCCGGGAGCGCCAAGGCCTGTCCGCCTTTCCGCTCAATTTCTCTGACGCCGCGCTCCAACTCGTCCTTCCGCCGACCGGTGATCGCGACCTTCGCGCCTTCTCTCGCAAAAACCTTCGCAATCGCTTCGCCGATGCCGGTCTCTCCACCGGTCACAATCGCTACCTTGTGTTCGAGTCTCATGGATGTGTCCTACTAAGTTGTTGTCTTACGGAGCGTCCTCGCGTCATGAAAACTAGCCTGTCCCCTTTTTGTGCTCCTTGAGACGACTCCGGTTCTCACTCACGCGGTGAAGGAGCAAGCCAGACAGTCAGGTTGCGCACGTATATCTTTATGTCGTTGAGAGTGTTCGGCTCGCGCTGGATGCCGTCGCCAGGCGGCTCGTCGACAAAACTCGGTGCCCCCTTATCCGTATCCCAGTTGTAGTCCACGAAGTGATGAAAGCTTGCCTCGGCTATCCCTCGACCGAGCGTGTTGCCCTGCTTGTCTTTCCCTCTCTCGAAAGCGACGGCGAGGTTGAATGTGCGACCGGTCTTGCGGCTCTTGCCAACGGCGATGACGCGCGCGTGCTCTTCGCCGTCGGGAACGCCGACCGCGCCTTCATGCGGATGAGCAGGAAAATATCTAATCACCCTCGAAGGCGCACTCGGATTGTGCAACAGCTCATGTACAGGCTCTACGGGCGTGATGATTTGATAATCGCCGTTGCTGCCGGAATGATAATTCGGCCACGAGATGGAATCCGTGTCGGAATCGTCAATGATGCGGCGTGATTCATCCGGGTCGGGATTTCGCGTGTGAAAAAAATGAGCGCGCCCGACGCCGCCCAGATTACAGAGAGATGAGCCCAAATCCTGATGGTCCCGTGTGGCGAGGATGCCTCCACCGCGTTGACGAAAGCGCGCCATGCCTTGACAGTCCGCAACCGTCAGCCCGTCGCCACTGTCAATGGCAAACAGCCATAGCTCATCAAAGTCTGAGCGATCAAGTGTGCTCAGCACCGGGTCATCTGCTCCGGCATCCAACTCGCGGTTGCGCGCCGTCACCTGGCAGAGCCAATTCCCCGCTTCGTCTTTCAAAGAAGTAAGGTGGTCGCGCAGCAAAGAGAATCGCCCGATGTGCCAGTCATCTTCGGTTTCAGGAATGGTCGTCTGCAACAGAATGCGAATCGGTCTTTTCATAGTTTTATTATCCCTTCAAACTGCCAACTTCCGGGCTACCGATCACATCACCACGCCGCCACTGGCGTGCATATTCTGCCCCGTGAGCCAGCGTGCTTGATCGCTCACGATGAACACGACCACGTCCGCGATGTCCTGCGGTGTCCCCAATCGCTTGAGCGGGGACATCTGGGCGCCCGTCTCGCGAAATGCGTCGGGCATCATTGCTGTATCCGTGAATCCCGGCGACACGGTGTTGACTGTCACTCCTTTCGGTGCCAACTCAAGCGCGAGCCCTTTCGTGAACTGTTCCAGAGCGCCTTTGCTTCCCAGATAGGCCGTCACACCAGCGAACCCCATGTGCGTTCCATCCGTCGAAATGTTCACGATCCGGCCTTCGTCTTCGATCATTTTCGCGGCTTCCTGCATGGCGAAATACGGGCCCTTGGCGTTCAAGGCAAAGATCTGGTCGAATTCGTGTTCGGTCGTTTCGACCAACGGCTTAAAGGTGACCATCCCGGCGTTGTTCACCAGAATGTCGAGTCGCCCAAAGCGCTGCACCGTTTCGTGGATCAGGCGGCGGACGTCCGCAATCTTGCTCATATCAGCCTGCACAGCGACCGCCTTGCCGCCTTTCGATTCAATCCCAGCGACGACTGCCTTCGCCTTATCCGCGCTCTTTCCATAGTTCACCACGACCGTGGCTCCCTCCTGAGCGAGCCGCTCCGCAATCGCGCGTCCGATCCCGGCCGACGCGCCGGTGACGATGGCGATTTTTTCTGTTAGTGAACCCATAGTTCTCTTCTCCTTTGCTTTGTCTTTTCAGCTCCACGGTGTTGCCGCCACGGCGTATCGAACCGGACGTGGCTGGGCCTTTCCGTCTTTCAGGACGCGGATCTCTTCGATGACCCCGCCGCACCTCGAGCAGGTCCAGGCCGTGATCGCCAAGGACCCGCTGTCGTCCAGCACGGTCCGGCTTGTTCCGCCCGTAACGATGCCACGACAGTACTGACACACGATCTGATCTTTCAGGCGCAAAAGGTCGAGTGCGACCGGATTGAATAGCGTCGTTTCCGATTTCATATCTCCCTCCAGTAACATTCTCGAAGTCGTTATGGTTTCGAATTCACATCTCCGACGCCATCGTTCTACAGCATAGACCGTTCCCAACAGATGACGAGTCGACATTTATGCCGTAAGTGACTGAGCAGCAAGGGATCGGTGAGCGAAGGGTGTGGTTTCAGGAGGACCGAAACCGCGCAGTGACGAAGTCACCGCTGCCGATATTTCGGCGAGTGCCGAAAAGTCGGCGCCTGACTATTTTTTTCCTTCCCATAGAGACCAAACACTCAATTCACCAGGGTCGTGTCTCGCCATGTTTAAAGACCCAGATACGGTTGGCATCAAGATGCAGTCGTTGCACCTCGGCGGCTAACCGCTGTGGCGGCTCGTCGAGTGGTTCCTCAGTCAGGTCAAAGGTTCCCCAGTGGATGGCCAGAAACCGGTCGCCTTGAACATCGGCGAACATCTGAAGGGCCTCTTCCGGAGTGGTATGGGTCATCCGCATGATCGAAGCTGGCAGGTAGGCTCCAATGGGAATGGCCGCTAAGTCGAAAGGACCCAGACGGTTACCGATGTCCTTGAAGACGCCATAGTAGCCGGTGTCTCCAGCGAAGAATAGGCGCTTCTCCCTCCCAGTCACGGCCCACGCACTCCATAGACGCTGATTGCGATCCCAAAGCGTACGACCGGAGAAATGCTGAGCCGGCAGACACGTCACAACAAGCCCATTGAAGACACGCGTCTCCCACCAATCCAATTCTTCCACATCAAGAATGCCTTGATCGGCGAACCAGGCTTTAAGCCCCAGGGGAACCAGGAAGAGGGGCCGGTGGGTCTCGGCCAGACGTTTGACTGTCGCAACATCAAGATGATCGTAATGATCATGAGAGATCAGAACTAGATCGATCGCAGGAAGTTGCTCGAACGATAAGCCTGGCGGTGTCACGCGCTTGGGCCCTGCAAACGTGACCGGACTGGCGCGACTAGACCATTGGGGATCGGTCAGGATATTTACCCCGTCGAGCTGAATCAACAGCGTGGAATGCCCCACCCATGTCACGGTCGCCAGAGAGCGGTTTGTCCTTAGGACGTCCGCGTTG
>Ga0184638_1000647_pt1 | contig 10008 bp, 10 predicted proteins | sample PLM31_50_b2_FD_133141 | JGI IMG/M metagenome (GOLD analysis project Ga0184638, IMG submission 133141) | Groundwater sediment microbial communities from an aquifer in East River, Colorado, USA - PLM3-1_50_b2 | ecosystem: Environmental > Terrestrial > Soil > Riparian zone | place: USA: East River... | reverse complement strand
CCTCGGGGGCTTCGATGCCGATCGACAGGCGCAGCAGGTCCTCGGGCACCGGGGAGGAGGGCCCCTCCTGGCTGCGCCGGTGCTCGATCAGGCTCTCGACCCCACCCAGCGAGGTGGCCCGCTTAAACACCCGAACCGCGCCCAGTACCGCCATGGCCTGCTCCGCGCCGCCCGCCAGCCGGATCGACAGCATCCCGCCGAACCCGCCGTGCATCTGGCGGGCCGCGATCTGGTGGCCCGGATGCGACGGTAGCCCCGGGTACAGCACCGCCACCAGCGCCGGATGTCCGTCCAGGTGGCGGGCGATGGCCATGGCGCTGTCGGAGGAACGGTGCACGCGCAGGAACAGGGTGCGCATGCCGCGCTGCAGCAGCCACGCCTCGAACGGGCCCGGCACGGCGCCGGCGTTACGCCGCCAGGAGCGGATCCGCTCCCAGAAGGGATCCCGGCGGGCGGTCAGCACCGCACCGGCCAACACGTCGCTGTGGCCGTTGAGGTACTTGGTGGCGGAATGGACCACCAGGTCGGCGCCCAACTCGAGGGGTCGGGTGAGCACCGGGGTCGCCACCGTGTTGTCGACGGCCACCCGGGCCCCGGCGGCATGGGCCAGCTCGCAGATGCCGGCGAGATCGGTGATCTCCCACATGGGGTTGGCCGGCGTCTCGACCCACAGCAGCCGGGTGCGGCCCGGACGGATGGCCGAGCTCACCGCGTCGTGGTCGCCGGTGTCGACGAACTCCACGTCCAGCCCCCAGGTGAGCGCGAACTCGGCCAGCCACTTGCGCACCCCCCAGTACAGGACCCGGGAGACCAGGACGTGATCGCCCGGCAGCAGGGACTGGAAGATCGCGGTGGCGGCCGCCATCCCGGAGGCGAACAACGCGCAGGCGCAGCCGGCCCCCTCCAGCGCGGCCAGTAGGCCCTCGGCGGTCTCGTAGGTCGGGTTGTCGGCGCGGGTGTAGACGCGGTCCTGCCGATAGGAGCCGTCCGGCAGTTGCTCGTAGCTGGTCGACGGGTTGATCCCCGGCGTCAGCCCGCCGGATACCGGGTCGACCTCGCCGAGAGCCTGCGCGGCCAAGGTCTCTGGTGACAACGGCGGTGGTGGTTGCATCGGCTCGTCGCCTCCTTCGCGGGGTGTCGCAGTGCATCCTCGCCGGGCGACCACCAGGGCGTGGCGCAACAGCCCGGCGTCGATGGCGGCCAGCATGGCACGTCAGTCGGCCTGCCGCTGAGGGAAGGCGCCGGTCGGCTCCAGGCAGCCATGGATTGTGGCAGGCCATCCGGCCCCGGCCACTCCGCTACGGCGACCGACCCGCATCGATGACCGCGCCGGCCTAGCCCAAGTGATAGGGATTGGCCATGTATCCCGGGACGGCCAGTGGCCAACTAGCATGGACAGGACCTATTACCGCAGGTCGATTGGCCAACTACAACCGGACCCTACATGAGCAGCAGCAGCTGATAGGACCGGAGCTGACCGCTTCCACTTCCACGACGCGCTCAGCTGCGCTGTCGAGCCCCTGCGATCCCCTGGTTGCGTCGTCCCTGCCGCTCGAACCACCGGGGCCGGACGGCCGCGGCCAGGTCTGCCCGCGGGTCGTCGGCGGTCGGCCAGCGGGCGATCATGCGGGCGTCCGGCCGGACCAGCACGGCGCCGTCGGCGCCCACGCCGAGGACGTCGGCGGCCGGGCCGTCCAGGGCGTGCACGTGCAGCGGGAAGGTGGTCCCCTTGGCGCCGGCGGCGTCGGCCCAGGCGTGCCCGTCCGGGCCGGTGAGCACGGTGAGCCCCGGGCCGAGCAGGTCGAGGGTTGAGACGCGTCGGTGGCCGCGCCGCAGCCGTGCGTGGGCCAGGCGTCCGTCGAGGTCCTCGGCCAGCGCCTCGGCCCCCTGCGGCTCCGGCTCCTCCTGCGCCGAGCGGGCGGTCCGGCGGGCGCCGATCGGCCGCCATTCGGCCTGGTAGCTGTCCAGCAGCTCCGGCTCGGCCCACCCGCCTAGCACCCAGGCCAGCTTCCAGCCAAGGTCGTGGGCCTCGCCGATGGCGGTGTTCATGCCCATCCCGCCCCTTGGGGTCATGCGTTGGGCGGCGTCGCCGACCAGGAAGACGCGGCTGGCGCGGTAGCGCTGGGCCACCTGGGCCGCGAATGAGAACGCTCCCTTGGCCACCACCCGGACGGGCAGGTCGGGGACGCCGGCGGCGGCTCGGATCAGGGTGGTCAGCCGGGCGTCGGTGTAGTCCTCCAGCCGCTCCCGCGCCGGCGCCAGGCCCGCCCGTACAGCCAGCGGTTGCGGGTGCCGTTGGGGACGAACACGCCGCCGGCCTCGGGATGCTGGATGAAGTAGATGCCGTAGCGGCGGTCCCCGACCACCTCGCGCAGCGGGGCCTCGAACAGCACGGTGAGGTGCTCGGCCAGGTGGTCGGGGCCGTCCATGGCGATGCCGAGGCTGTCCCGCACCCGCGAGTGGGCGCCGTCGGCGCCGACCAGGTAGTCGGCCCGGACGGTCGCCTCCCACCCCGAGGTGCGCTCCCGGAGGACGACGGTGACGCCGTCGGTGTCCTGGTGGAAGGCGATCAGCTCGGTGCCGAAGCGGACCTCGGTGGCCGGGAGCGTCCGCAGGTGCTCGAGCAGGACCGGCTCCAGGTGGTCCTGGGGCACGCCGGCGACGGTGGTGGGGCTGACCGCGGCCGCCTGCTCGAAGGTGGCGACCCCCACCGGCAGCGCCATGCCCTCGGGCGAGGCGAGCGTCTCGGTGGCGAAGGCCCCGACGTAGGAGATGTCGAGCTGCCCGGCGCGGACGTTGTCCTCCAGGCCCCAGGAGCGCAGCAGCTCCATCGTGCGGGTGCTGACGGCGGTGGCCCGCGGCAGCGGCGACAGGCCGGGGTTGCGCTCCACCAGCAGCGACCCGACGCCACCGCGGGCCAGGGCGATCGCGGCGACCAGACCTGCCGGCCCTGCCCCGACGACCACGACCGGCACCCGGCGGGCCTGCTCATTGGCGGCCATCACGCTGCTCCTTCTCTTCGGCGCGGCGGAAGCGCTGGCTGGCGAGCACCCCCGTCGGGTCGATGAACGCGCCGGCGTAGCCCAGCGCCTCCAGCAGGACCCACAGCCTGGAGGGCCTGGCGAACGGTTCCTGGTGTTCGTCGCGCGCCTCGCGGTCCCGGCCGGCCGGGTCGCGGGTCGGCGTGCCGCTGATCGACTGGCTCATGACGGCTCCTTGGTGGTGGCGGTTCCTGCTGGCACCATGCGCGAGTGAGCTGACGTGGCACTGTTGCTCCGCTGCGGGTCTGCCGCGGAACGGGAGAAGCCGGCCGATGGCGCGACTGGAGTTCCGGATCCTCGGGCCGCTCGAGGTGCACGACGGCGGCGCCCGGTTCCCCATCCCGGGGGCCAAGGAGCGAGCCCTGCTGGCCGACCTGCTGATCCACGCCGGGCGGGTGGTGGCCGCCGACCGGCTGATCGACGACCTGTGGGGCGAGCGCCCGCCCGGCAACCCCGCAAACGCCCTCCAGGGGCGGGTGTCGCAGCTCCGCCGGGCGCTCGGGCCGGCAGGCGCGACGCTGCTGGCCACCAGGCCACCCGGGTACTCGGTCGAGGTCGACCCCGACCGGGTCGACGCCGCCCGGTTCGAGCGGCTGGTTGCCGAGGCCGGCCGGGCCGCCGCCACCAGCGGGCAGGAAGCCGAGCGGCTGCTGGACTTGGCGCTGGGGTTGTGGCGCGGCCCGGCCCTGGCCGAGTTCGCCGACCTGCCGTGGGCGCAGGCCGAGGCGGCCCGCCTGGAGGAGCTGCGGCTGGCCGCGGTGGAGGCGCGGGCCGACCTGGCCCTGGCCACCGGCGGCCACGCGGAGCTGGTCGGGGAGCTGGAGGCGCATGTGGCCGCCCATCCCACCCGCGAGCGGCTGCGGGGACGGCTGATGCTGGCGCTGTACCGGTCGGGGCGGCAGGCCGACGCGCTCCGGGCCTACCAGCACGCCCGCACGGTGCTGGCCGAGGAGCTCGGCATCGACCCTTCCCCGGAGCTGCAGCGGCTCCACCAGGCGATCCTCACCCAGGACCCGTCGCTGGACGCCGCCCCGCCGGCGCCGGCGGAACCGCCGCACAACCTGCCGGAGCGGCTGACCAGCTTCGTCGGGCGGGACGTGGAGCTGCGCGAGGTCGGCAAGCTGCTGGAGCAGCACCGGCTGGTCACCGTCACCGGACCCGGCGGGGCCGGCAAGACCAGCCTGGCCGTCGAGCTCGCCCGGCAGCTTCGCCACGGCTACCCCGACGGGGTGTGGTTGGTGGAGCTGGCTGCCCTCCGGGACCCGGGACTGCTCGGGGAGGCCGTCGCGAGCGCCGTGGGGATCGGTCCCGAGCGGGGAGAGGTGGGTGGCTCACCTTTCGACCCGGCCGGGCGGCTGGTGGAGTTCGCCCGCGACAAGGCGCTGTTGCTGGTCCTGGACAACTGTGAGCACCTTGCGGACGCGTGCGCGCAGCTGGCCGGGTGGCTGCTGCGCGCCGCGCGCGGGCTCAAGATCCTGGCCACCAGCCGGGAGTTGCTGGGGGTGCCCGGCGAGGCGCGCTGGCTGGTCCCGCCGCTGGCCATCCCCGGCCCGCAGGACGACAGCGGACCGGAGACGCTGGCCCAGTATGACGCGGTGCGGCTCTTCGTCGAGCGGGCCCGGCTGGCCGACCCCGGCTTCACCCTGGACGCTGAGAGCGCACCGGCGGTGGCCGAGGTCTGCCGGCGGCTTGACGGTCTGCCACTGGCGCTGGAGCTGGCCGCCGCACGGCTGCGGGCGCTGCCGGTCCGGGAGGTGGCCGCCCGGCTGGACGACCGGTTCCGCCTGCTGGCCGGCGGCGACCGTGCCGTGGACGCGCGCCAGCGGACCCTGCGGGCTGCGGTGGACTGGAGCTACCGGCTGCTGGAGGAGCCGGACCGGCGGTTGTTCAACCGGCTGGCGGTGTTCGCCGGCGGCTGGACGGTCGAGGCGGCCGAGGCGGTCTGCGCCGGCGAAGGGGTCGCGTCGACCGACGTGCTTGAGGGGTTGTTGCGGCTGGTCGACCGGTCGCTGGTGGTCGCCGCCGGCGGGCAGCCGGCCCGCTTCCGGATGCTGGAGACCCTGCGCGCCTACGGCTGGGGGCGGCTGGCCGAGGCCGGTGAGGCCGAGGCGCTGGGCCGCCGCCATGCCGCCTGGTTCCGGGATCTGGCCGAGCGGGCCGGCAGGGAGCACGGCGAGCGCTGGTTGCGCGTCCTCGACGCCGACTACGACAACCTGCGGGCCGCGATGGACAGGGCCGCCGCAGGCGGCGACCACGAGACCGCGCTGCGTATCGCCGACGCCGCACCTCGCCAGGGCGCTGCAGTCGGCCGCCCTGATCGATGTGACGTTGGGGCCGACGCGGGCCACCCTGGACGCCGGCCGCCGCAGCCTGGAGCTGTTCGAGCGGTTGGGAGACCGGCACGAGGCGGCGCACTCCAAGCTGTGGCTCGGCCAGGCGGAGCTGCAGCTGCTCGGCGGCGGCGATGCGCCGCGGCTGCTCCAGGAGGCCGAGGCCACCTTCGGCGAGCTTGGCGACCGGTGGGGAGAGGCCTACGCGCGGGCCGGCCGGTTCTCGGTCGAGGCCTACTTCGGGGCACCGGCCAGAGCGGTCGAGCTCGTCGAGCAGGCGCTCGAAGGGTTCGGCGCCATCGGCGACACGCGAGGACTCACCTGGGTGCTGTCCTCCCTCGGGATGGCGGCCAGGTCCCGCGGCGACCTGGACGAGGCGGCACGCCGGTACGAGGAGGCGCTGGCGACCGCCCGAGCGACGGGGCCGACCTGGATCGTCTGCCTGGCGCTCGTCGAGCTCGGCAGCCTGGCAGCCATCGCCGGCGAGGACGCCCGCGCCGACGCCATGCACCGGGAGGCGGCGGCGCTGGCCCGGCGCACCGGGCTGCGCCGCGGGACCGCCCACGTCTGCAACGAGATGGGCCTGGCCGCCCGCCTACGTGGCGACGTCGAACGCGCGCTGCCGCTGCACTTCGAGGCGCTCGGCATCCACCGGGAGCTGGTCATGGCGCGGGTCCCACGCACCCTCGCCCACGTCGGCTGCACGCGGGCACGGCTCGGCGACCTCGACGCGGCAGACGCCGACCTGCGAGAGGCCGCCGCGCTCGTGCTCCACATCCCCCAGCCGTCCACCGCCGTGCTGCTCCTGACCGGGCTGGCCTGGGTCGCGGCCGGCCGCGGCGACGCCGAACTGGCCGCGCGCCTGCTTAGCGCGGCCGACGCCACCCGCGAGCGCATCGGGGTGTCGGCGCTCGGTGTCGAGCTTGTGGAGACCGAGCTGGTCCGCCAGGCCGCCCGCTCCTCGCTGGAGGCGCCAGCCTTCGAAGTGGCGCTGGCCGCCGGCCGTGACCTGTCCCCTGATCAGGCGCTGCGCGTCGTGCTCGACTGAAGCCGGCCAGAGTTTCTGGAGTTCAGGCAGGAAGGCTGTCGCCGGGGAAGCCACGAATTGGGTGGACCTCATAGGTGAAGATGCCCGCTTTGACGGCGGGATCCTCGTCCATGATGCGGACGACCTCCTCGGGCGTCAAAGATGCCGGCGCCGCTCCATCCGCTGTCGTCGATGATCGGGCACACGATCGAGAGCACCCCGTCGGATCGCAGCGAGAAGTTGCGTCGTCCGTGTTCCCAGACGATGGCATCGGCGCCGGGCTCGTGCCGTTTGGGGGTGCCCTCAGCAGCAGGACCGTGTAGGCCCTGGACTTCGTGAGCATGTCGCGCATGAAGTCGTCGGTGATGTGCGTCACGTCTACCTCGCAGGAGATCGCTGTTGTCGGCGGTGGATGCTACTCGTCGTCGGCCGGTGCGCTGCCGTCGCCCTGTAGGGTGGGTCGGTTTGGTGGTCATGACGGTGTTGGGGGTGCACGGTGCGCGCGATCCTGATGGCTGCGGTGGGTGGGCCCGAGGTGCTGCGACCCGCTGAGATCCCTGAGCCCGAGCTCGGGAGACGAGACGTCCGCGTCACGCTTCGTGCCGCCGGTGTCAACCCGGTGGACTACAAGCTGCGTCGCCACGGCACGATCGCCGGGGAGCTGCCGGCGGTGCTGGGGTGGGACGGCGCCGGCGTTGTGGAGGACATCGGTGCCGATGTCACCCGGTTCCGGCCCGGCGACGAGGTGTACTTCTGCGACGGCGGGTTCGGATCCGCACCTGGCACCTACGCCGAGGCCAAGATCCTCGACGAGCGGCTGGTCGCCGGCAAGCCAACGCGGCTGTCGTTCGCCGAGGCCGCGGCGGCGCCCCTGGTGACGATCACCGCGTGGGAGGCGCTGCGGGAACGGGCTCGTGTCGGGCACGGCCAGCGGGTGCTGGTCCAGGGCGGGGCCGGCGGTGTGGGGCACATGTCGGTGCAGATCGCGCGCACGGCGGGTGCCAGGGTGGCGGCGACCGTCTCCGCCGGTCCGAAGGCGGAGCTGGCGGCCACGCTCGGTGCGGAGCGGTGCATCGACTACCGGCGCGAGGACGTCGGCGAGGCGGTCAGGGCCTGGGCCGGTGGCGATGGGGCCGACGTCGTCCACGACACGGTCGGTGGCCGAACGTTCGCGGGCAGCTTCGCGCTCGTGCGCCCCTACGGCGACCTCGTCTCCAACGTGGAGAGCCCTTGGCCGGCGGAGGCGATCCAGGCGATGCAGCAGCGCAACCTGCGCGTCTCCTTCACGTGGATGCCGGCGCCGTCGGTCTACGGCTGGTTCGGCGAGCGGGAACGGCAGACCCGGATCCTGGAGGACGCAGCGCGGCTGTTCGACTCCGGGGCGCTGTCGGTGCACGTCGGGGCGACGTTCCCGCTGCTCGAGGCCGCGGACGCCCACCGGGCGCTGGAGGCCGGCCAGGTGACGGGCAAGGCCGTGCTGGTCATCTGACAGGATCGTCTGGCAGCTACCGCGTCGGTGCGTCAACGGCTCAGGCCGAGGCGGTGGGCGGCCACCGCGGCCTCGGCGCGGTTGGCGACGCCGAGCTTCGCCAGGATGTTGGAGACGTGCACGCTGGCGGTCTTGTGGCTGATGAACAGCTCCTCGGCGATCTGGCGGTTGCTGCGGCCGCTGGCCACCAGGGCCAGCACCTCCCGTTCTCGAGGCGTCAAGCCCGAGCTCCTCCTCATGGACCTGCGCATGCCAGGTGTCGACGGGCTCACCGCGATCGAGCGGATCAACAGGCTTCACGTCCCCCGGCGGTGGTCGCGCTGACCACCTTCGACGCCGACCAGTACGTGCTGCGCTCGCTGCGGGCCGGCGCCGCCGGGTTCCTGGTCAAGTCGACCCCGCCGGAGGACCTGATCGGGCTGGTGCGGGTGGCCACCGACGGGAACATGGTGCTGTCGCCGGCCGCCGCGCGGCGGCTGGTCGCGGCATCCGCCGACCAGCAGTCGGCCAGGCAGCGGGCCCGGGCGTTGGTCGAGTCGTTGACCGAGCGCGAGGGGGAGGTGCTCGCCTGCCTTGGCGAGGGCCTGTCGAACGCGCAGATCGCGGCCCGCCTCTACCTGTCCGAGGCGACCGTCAAGAGCGACGTCTCCCGGATGCTCGACAAGCTCGGCTGCGCCAACCGCACCCAGGCCGGGTTACTCGCCCACGACGCCGGTATCGTCGGGCGATGAGTCAACGCCTCAGTCCTGCTGGATGACCGAGAGAATGTTGCCGGCGGGGTCCTTGAACCAGGCGATGCGCGGGCCTGGGCCGCGGAACACGCCCTTCTCGTCCTGGTCGAAGCCCTCGTACCGCTCGAAGCGCACGCCCCGTGCGGTGAGCTCGTCGACGGCCTTGTCGACGTCGTCGACCGGGAAGTTGAGGATCGTGAACGTCGCCGGCGTGTGGTCTTCCTTGGGGTAGACCATCGTGTTCCGGTCGCCGGCGATGTGCAGGGTGAGCAGCCCGTTGTCCTCGGACACCCGAAGACCGAGCGTCTCGCCGTAGAACTGCTTCGCCTTCGGGATGTCGTCCACGGAGAACCCGCTGAATGCCTTGCTGTGCTCGAACATGCCGCTCCTCTCCTTGACGCGCTCGGTTACCCCGAGATTGTGCTCGATGACCCCGACGGTGGTGCCTCCGGCAGGCGGCTCGCGAGCCCCGGGTAGTCGCGGACCAGGCCGTCCCGGTCGAACTCGATGGTGGTCTCGAAGTCGCCGCTGACGAAGCCGATCCTCGCCCCACCGTCGGGCGCCGGACCGAGCGAGGTGTAGCGCTGCGGCGACACCTGGAGGGTGAGGTCGGGCACGGCGACCCACGCCATGACCAGCTCCACGCCGTGGGCCTCGCCGCGCCGCGCGCGGGCGACCAGATCGTGGCGCAGCACCGGCATCGTGTTGGTGAACGGGCACAGCCCGAGGTCGCAGTCGAGGGCGCCGTGGAGCCCTGTGACGTCGAGGCTGGCGGCCGGCTGGCCGTCCTGGCTGCGCACCGCCGACCAGGTGCCCCCGGCGTCGCGGCGGACCTCGAGCGAGCGGACGAAGCCGTCGCCGCGCACGCGGACCGAGAGGCGCCGGGTGACCCAGGCCGCACCGGTGTCGAGCACCCAGTCCACGGCGTAGTCCGCCACGGCGCTGGTCCCGCGGGCGGTGAGGCTGTCGGGCCGGAGCGTCACGTGCGCCGCGTCCACCCGCACCGGGTCCGGTCCCTTCCACGCCAGGACCCGTTCCGTCCGCCGTGCGGCCACCGCGCTCTCCTCCGTCGCCGACCAGCGCTCCACGGTAGCGGGTCGATGCTCGCGCAGGCACTCGTGGACGAGCCCGACGGAATCTCGTCCTTGCATGCACCACCTGCCCGGCTCAGGCTGTACCCGTTGGACTGCCGGGGGAAAGGGGAGGTGGCGGCGATGGCCGGGCAAGAGGTGAAGACGGCCAAGCGCTCGTCGCCGATGTGGATGGCCCTGAAGATCGGCTTCTCCCTGGTGCTGGTGGTCGGCATCTTCTACTTCCTGCTGACCGGCATCGACCTCGCCCTGGTATGGGCCGAGATCCGGGCGATGACCTGGCGGGAGGACCTGATCCT
>Ga0184638_1000645_pt1 | contig 10013 bp, 9 predicted proteins | sample PLM31_50_b2_FD_133141 | JGI IMG/M metagenome (GOLD analysis project Ga0184638, IMG submission 133141) | Groundwater sediment microbial communities from an aquifer in East River, Colorado, USA - PLM3-1_50_b2 | ecosystem: Environmental > Terrestrial > Soil > Riparian zone | place: USA: East River... | reverse complement strand
GACGGCCCGCAGGCGACCATCACGGTTGCTGATGGTGTCACCCTCACCGCGGTCTGCGTGAAGGCTGGAAGCGCACAGCAGGAGGAGGGTCCGGAGAGTTGGACGGCCGGTCTCCCGGTGGTCGGCCCCGGCGAGCTCACGGTATTTCACTCCAGCGGCAAGGATATCTCGCACATCTCGGTCGCGGTCGAGGAGAGCCAGCCAGACCCCGATCCAGAGCCGGACCCGGACCCGACGCCCGAGCCGGACCCCAGCCCCGTTGCGGACCCCGCCCAACCGCAGCCGGCTGATCCAGGCTTCGCGGGCTAGCATCGACAGACGGTCGAGTCAGAGCGCGGGGGCGCGCGGAAGCGTTGCCCCCGCCTCTGGCGTTCCTCCGGGTCGAAGCGGGCCAGGCAGCATGGCCCGGACGGTCGTGGCATGAAGGGGTGGTCAGGATCGTAATCTGGAAGGGTCGAAAGTCGGCGGAGACGGGGTCTGGGCAAACGACTCCGAGCGATGGGCCGGCATCCAGCACGGGGAAGCATGCCGGTCGGAGACGAACCATTGCCGCCGCCATGGGAGCGCTTCTCATCGGTGTACTGCCCGGTTCGGTCGCGGGCGTAGTGACGTCGGGAGGGTGGCGCTCGGTTGCCACAACCGGGCCCACGGTCTGGTGGCCACCGGCGATCATGGCGCCGTCGAGCCGCGCGCCCGAGGCGATCGCCAGTCGCTGGGACACCGTTCGCGTTGCTACCGCCTCGTACGTCCGACCCTGCGCCCGTGGAACCTTGATCGGGGAAGCGGCGGTAGGGCGCGTAGTGGCCAGAATCGCCCCAAGGGTCAAGGCGCAAGTCGTGGCCCGCTTCAACCGGAAGAGTGTGTTCGGCTCTCCCCAGGTGTTCCTCCTCGACAAGGAGGTAGTGAACCCCAATGGGGATCGCTGGTTCAGGGCCCTCCTCCCCATCCGCCCGAACGGAACCTTTGGTTATGTTGATGCCACCGATCTCAGGTTACGCAGGACTTATTACCGGATCGAGGTGAGCCTCTCGGCCTTCCGCTTGCGACTGTTCGATGGGTGTGATCTGGTAAGGAAGTACCAGGTAGGAATCGGGACCGGAGAGACTCCGACGCCCACCGGCAGGTTCTACGTCAATACGCTCCTGAAGCCCCCCGATCCCGGGACAATCTACGGCACCTACGCCTATGGGCTCTCGGCGTATTCGAACGTGCTCACGTACTGGAAGGACGGTGGCTTCATCGGCGTGCACGGGACAAATCAGCCTTCATCCATCGGGCGGCGATCCAGCCATGGATGCATCCGGATGCTGAACCGGGACATCGAGCAGCTGGTGAAGATCCTGCCCCTCGGCACCCCCATCACGATCGGCTAGGCTGTTCCGTCCCATGACGAGATCGCGCACGTAGGCAACCAGGGGTCGGAAGTTATACTGACCTGCGCTGCCCCCGGGCTATGGGGCTGGTGGGTTCGCCCCCATCGTCTAGCGGCCTAGGATCTCGCCCTTTCAAGGCGGAGACACGGGTTCGAATCCCGTTGGGGGTACGCATAACTGAATAGGGTCCCGTGGTGTAGCCCGGTCAAACACGCCGCCCTGTCAAGGCGGAGAACGCCGGTTCAAATCCGGTCGGGACCGCTCCCCAGGCGAGGTAGCTCAGTTGGCAGAGCACGCGGCTGAAAACCGCGGTGTCGGCAGTTCGATTCTGCCCCTCGCCACGCCTAGTTGTACTCGGCCAGGAGCGCGCAAGACGGACGCGCCATGTCGGTGCCCGCCGCTAGGATTCACGAATGACTACCGCACCGATTGTCCTGGTTCCCGGTTTCTGGCTCGGCGCATGGGCATGGGACGAGGTCGCCGCGGCGTTGCGTGCCGACGGCCACCACGTCACCGCGGTGACGCTGCCCGGTCTCGAGTCGGTAGACGCCGACCGATCCGCGACCACCATTTCGGACCACGTCGACGCGATCTGCGAGGCAGTCAGCGCGGAGGGGGCTCCCGTCGTGCTCGCCGTGCACAGCGGCACCGGGTTCGCCGGCTACGCCGCGAGCGATCGGGTTCCCGAGCGGATCGCGGCCATCGTCTACGTCGATTCGGGGCCCGGCAAAGGCACGATCGATCCCGACTTCGAGGGGGTCGAGCAGCCTTTCGACTGGAAGGCGATCCAGGACGAGGAGAACCTCGATGGGCTCAGCGAGGAGCAGAAGGAGACATTCCGTCAGCGGGCGCTTCCGATGCCGGGCGGCGTCCTGCGCGGGTCCCTGGAGCTGACCAACGACGCGCGCCGCGACATTCCTGGCACCGTCATCTGCACGGCGTACACCTCAGAGCAAGTCAAGGCCTACGCGAAGGAGCACGACCCGGCATGGCTCGCGGGTCTCGCCGAGCTGCGTGATGTCACCTGGGTCGACTTGCCCACGAGCCACTGGCCGATGTGGTCGCGCCCCCGGGAGCTTGCCGAGATCCTCGGCGACGTCGCGAAGGCTCACGCCCCCCGCGCCTAGTTCAGCGATTCGCGGCTCATCGCGTCAGCCCAGCGGCCGGCCACAGCCTGATACAGCTCGGCCGCCCTTGCCATCGCGCCCGGCTCGCCGATCGCCTCGACCGCCCGCTGTATGTCGCGGCCGCTATGGTCGTTGTCCAGCTCGTCCCAGCTGAAGAGCCCAGACACTGCGTCGTAGTCCAGCTCCAACCATGAGTGGGGGTGGAACGAGGCTAGCCATTGCGCCATCTCGCGGACGAGTTGGATCAACGGCGCCAGCTCGGACCGCCGAAGGATCTGAAGCGCCTTCTCCGCCCGTCTCTTTGCCAGTGCGATCGCGGTCCAGTAGTAGAGACGGTAGGCCCCGAGGTCGGTCTCCACCAGGCGCCGTTCGTCGTCGTCGACCAGGATGAACCAGCGGATAGGCACGTGCCAGGGGCTCTGGAGCATCGCCGGCACCGCCGATGGCTCTCGCTTCTTGAGCCTGGCGAGCTCGCGCGCCGCCCTCTTGGCCTCCGATTCGGGCACGAACGCGTCGGCCATCTCGGGTGGCACGGTCTCCCGGAGCGAGAGGATCCCGGCCAGCACCCTCAGACGAGTCCTCCAGGGGCAGACGTAGTAGCGGCCGTCGACGAGCCGGATCTCAGCGTGTTCGCCTTCTGCCGAAGCGAGCAGTCCGACATGCCGGTCACCGGCCGGGACCTCGTCGCGGTAGACGGGGCGGTGAACAGGCGGCGGGCCGCCATCGAGTATGTAGCGCTCCCACCGACCTCGTTCCTCCTCGGGAAACGTGTCCAGGGGGCGGAACACGCGAAGGTACGCGCACGGGATCAGCCGACCAGAGGTATCTATGGCGCCTTCTCCTTCGAGTCGAGCCGACCGTTGGCCCTACGTCCGATAGATGGACACGAGCATACCCAGATACAGACTCGGCCACAGACGGTTGATGGCCGACAGGGTCACCCTGACGCAGCCGTGGCTGGCGGGGTAGGGAGGGACGGACACTTCGCCGTGAAGCGCGAATCCACGAAGGAAGAAGCTGGAGCGGTACATCCACCCGACACTGCTCTCGTACCAGCCGTCGATCTGCAGATAGATCCGGTAGGTTCCGGTCGGGGTGATCGCGACCTTCGTCACTCCCTTAGAGACGAACTCATATCCGCCGCCGGTCGAGGCGTCGAAGATGCTTTCGATCTTGCCGTCCCGAAGCAAATAGACGACCTGGCGCGTGAGGTCCACCTCTATGGAGGTTCCCGCGTAGTCGTACTTCGCCTTCGGCACGAAGGGGCGGAACAGAGCCGACCATGTAGCCGAATCGGCGATCCCTGTCGGCGATAGGCCGTTCACCTTCTGGAAGGCCACAACGGCGTGGGATGTGTCGTCCCCGAAGCTCCCGTCCACCGCACCGATGTCGTAGCGAAGCGCCGCGAGCCGCGCCTGGAGGCTGAGGACCGCAGGACCGACCGCTCCCACTTCCAGTTCGGGGACCGATGCGGATCGGGCCTCGGGCGCGGCCCGGGAATTGCTCCCGGAAGGCTCGAAGGTGGACAGGAACCGGCTGAGCTGGGCTCGGTCGGCGTCCTCGGTCCGCCCATGCGAGAGCCACAGGAGTGAGTAGGCGTCGTTCCCCACGACGGTGAGGACCTGTCTTACGGTGGCGTCCCACCCCTTGTAGGTGAGGAGCGCCGCCCGCTGCAGGCCGAGAGCGAGCTGCTCCGTAGAGGTGACCTCGAGCCCCGCCCCCTCCTGAAGCGCGCTCTGCTGGGCCGCGGCCAGCCCCTCGATCGTTAAGTCCGGCCCTGGCGCAAAGCGCCTGATTATCAGCTCGGATGTCCCATCGTCCGCCGACAGGCAGCGACCGCTCAGGCCCCCGATCGGGCATTCGGCGATGGACCAGTTGGTGGGGTACGCGATCCGGTACCCATCCAGGTCGCTTGCGAAAGTTCGCCAGTTGGACCGGGGCGGGGCGATCGTCTTCTGGGTCGGTGGGAGGAGGGTCAGCTCGAGATGCCAGCTGCACCTGTTGCGGCTCGTTGGGTCGATCCAACCAGCGTTCAGGACCAGCAACCTGGGCACGCCCGCCCATGTGGCCAGCACCTGAAGAGAGCCGGCGAACCCAGGCGTCGATGGCTCGAGCTCAAGGTCCGAGGTGACGAGCCGGGACGCGGCGGAGGGCGAGAGACGGTACAGCGCGCCACCCTCACCTGCCACCCAGCCTGATTGCGACAGCTCCTCGATTCGGCCGATGATCTGGCTGAGCCTGACGGTTGCACCGGCATCAGCGGGATCGCGCGCCGGGGACCCGAGCCGGCGCCGCACGCGGGTCCACGGCCCGCCATCGGCTCGCTCGTAGACCGCTCCCCCGGCAACCATCCCCTCACGAACCAGGCTCTGCGCCGCGCCGATAGAGAGCAGGAGCTGCGACGCATCGGTCCTGAGCTCCCCCGTGCCGGACACGCCCGCCGTCACGTCTCCAAAGGTAAGAGTTCCGGTCACGGAGAGGCCCACAGCGAGCCCGTGCGACTGTAGGGCCGAGAGCGCGAGCTGGGGCATGTCTTCAGATGGCGGCGTGGGCTGAATCTGGGGAACGCCAGTTTGACTCGGTGGGGTCGGGAGCCATGAGTTGGTCTGCTGGGGCTGGGTTTGCCCGGTGCACCCGCCCAGCAGGACCATCGCCGAAAGGATGGGGACGGCGAACCGGCGCAGAGAGTTAGACGGCGCCGTTCTACGCTCGCTCATGACCGTCCCTCCTCCGGTCTTTTTGTAGCACCCCAGTATGCGGGCGATTTGGACCGGAAGGCCTTAGGCACGAGGGCTTCTATCGGATCGACCGCGTACTATTGTCGCGCCACGCAGGGAGCCGGAGGGCCTGATCGACGCGAGCACCGACACCGATGGCGGTTCGTCTAAACCAACTTCCGTCTTCGATGAACTGGGCGGCGAGTACGAACAGGTCGTGTTCTTCAACGATCCTCCTACCGGCCTTCGCGCCATCGTGGCTATCCACTCCACAACGCTCGGGCCCGCCCTCGGCGGCACACGCTTCTACCCGTTCGCGTCTGAGCGCGAGGCCTTGAGAGACGTCCTGCGACTCGCCCGTGGGATGACTTACAAGGCAGCTGCTGCGGGGTTGGATCTGGGCGGAGGGAAGGCCGTCATCATCGGCGATCCTAAGAGGATCAAGACAGAGGAGCTCCTCAGGGCCTACGGGCGGTTCATCGAGACCTTGGGCGGCCGATACGTCACCGCGGAGGACATCGGGACGAACCGCGACGACATGGACATCATCCGGAGGGAGACCAGGTACGTGACGGGCGTCGCTCCGGAGTTGGGCGGATCGGGCGACCCGTCACCCGTAACGGCTTACGGCGTCTACCTTGGCATGGTCGCCTGCGCGGAGGAGGCCTGGCAGGAGCACTCAATCTCGGGCAGGAAGGTCGCGGTACAGGGAGTCGGGAAGGTCGGCTACCACCTCGTGAAACATCTCGTCGAGGCCGGCGCGAAGGTCATCGTATCCGATGTCGACGTCGACGCCGTAGGCCGAGCGGTCCGGGACTTCGGTGTGGAGACAACGGAGCCCGAGAAGATCCACGCGGAGGAATGCGACATCTTCGCTCCCTGCGCACTGGGCGGCATCATCCGGGACGACACGATCCCAGACCTCAAGTGCCGCGTGGTGGCTGGCTCGGCCAACAACCAACTCGGGCGGCCAGAACACGGCGAGGCTCTGCAGGCGGCCGGCATGCTCTATGCACCCGACTACGTGATCAACTCCGGCGGTCTTATCAACGTGGCCGACGAGCTCCAGGGCTTCAACCCGGAGCGCGCCAAGGCCCGCGTCCAGTCCATCTACCGCACTCTTCGCGAGATCTTCCTAATGGCCCGCGACAGGAACATCAGCACAGCGGCCGCCGCCGACGCCTTCGCGGAGAAACGGATCGGCCGCATAGGCCGGATCCGCCTCTACTGGGTTCCGGGCGGGCGGGGCTGGGCGAAGATATGGGCGCGTGGCTGACGCCGACGCTCCCCCTCCGGCACGTGTGCTGCCGCTCGATGAGAGCGCCGGGCCAGACCCAGCGTCCCTGGGCTTGAAGGAGGAGGAGCTACGCGAGCTCTTTAGGTTGATGGCCCTCACCCGAAGGGCCGACCTGGAGGCCACGGCGCTCCAGCGCCAGGGTGAGCTGGCCGTGTATCCACCGCTGATCGGCCAGGAGGCCGCTCAGATCGGCAGTGCGTTCGCCCTCGAGGAGTCCGATTGGATCTTCCCCTCGTACCGGGAGCTCGGGTCGGCGATCGTCCGGGGTGTCGACCTGGTCGAGTATCTCCACTTCTACCGCGCCACGTGGCACGGCGGGACCTATGACGCCAACGCCCACCGGTTCGGGTATGTGAGCGTGCCCGTCGGATCGCAGATCCTTCACGCGGTCGGATATGCGATGGGCGCGAAGATGGACGGTGTCTCGCTCGTTACTCTCGTCTACTTCGGCGACGGGGCGACGTCAGAGGGCGATTTCCACGAGGGGTGCAACTTTGCCGCGGTGTTCGAGGCCCCGGTCGTGTTCTTCTGCCAAAACAACCAATGGGCGATCTCCGTGCCCGTGGCGGCTCAGACCGTGGCGCCGATCTGGCGGAAGGCACAGGCGTACGGTTTCCCCGGCGTCCTGGTCGATGGGAACGACGTGCTGGCCGTCTACCAGGCCACCAGGGAAGCGGCGGCGCGCGCCAGAGACGAAGGGACCCCCACACTGATCGAGGCGGCCACGTATCGGATCGGGCCGCACTCGACCGCCGACGACGCGACCCGGTACCGCACGGGAGAGGAGGTCGACGCCTGGCGTGCGCTCGATCCGATCGATCGCTACAGGCGATGGCTGGCCCGGACAGGGGTCGCGGACGACTCCTACTTCGAGACCGTCGAGGATGAGACTCGGCAGTTCGCCGCGCGAATGCGTGCGGGTGTCATCTCCTCCGAGCCAAGGCCGGTGGAGGAGATGTTCGAATGGGTCTTCGCCGAAATCCCCCCGCACCTCGCCCGGCAACGCGAGGAGGCGCTCCGCCTGGCATCGGAGGACGGGAAGGACGGCGGAAGTGGCTGAGGTAACCATGGCCAAGGCCCTGAACGAGGCACTTCGTCACTCGATGGCCGAGGATCCCCGCGCGCTTGTGCTGGGGGAGGATATCGGCAAGCTGGGGGGGGTTTTCCGAGTGACTGAGGGCCTCCAGGAGGAGTTCGGCTCCGCCCGCGTCTTCGACACTCCTCTCGCCGAGGCAGCGATCGCCGGGGTTTCGCTGGGCCTTGCCCTGGCTGGCTGGCATCCCATCGCGGAGATGCAATTCGACGGGTTCTCATATCCCGCCCTCGACCAGATCATCAGCCACATCGCCAAGTACCGGTACCGGTCACGCGGTCGTCAGACGGTACCGCTCGTCGTCCGCATCCCTTTCGCCGGCGGGATCGGCGCGGCGGAGCACCACTCGGAGAGCCCCGAGGCCTACTACGCTCACACCGCGGGGCTGAAGGTGGTCGTGCCATCCTCTCCGATCGACGCCTACGGCTTGTTGCGGGCCTCCATAGCCGACCCCGACCCCGTGATCTTCCTGGAGCCAAAGAGCCGTTACTGGTCGAAGGAGGAAGGCTCGCTCGAGCCGGGCGCCGACGGCCTGCCGATCGGGAAGGCCCGGGTCGTACGCGAAGGATCGGACTGCACGATCGTGACATACGGGGCGATGGTGGCGAGGTCGCTCGCCGCCGCCTCGCGAGCCTCCGCCGATGGCATCGAGGTGGAGGTCCTCGACCTCCGGTCGCTCGTGCCTCTGGACCTGGAGTCGCTCGGGGCGTCGGTCAGCCGAACGGGCCGGGCCGTGGTAGTTCACGAGGCGCCGCTCACGGCAGGGTTCGGCGCCGAGGTGGTGGCCCGGATCGTTGAGGACTGCTTCGACTACCTGGAGGCGCCCGTGATTCGCGTCACCGGATACGACACCCCCTACCCGCCCGCCACGATCGAGTCTCACTACGTGCCCAGCGTCCAGCGGATACTGGCCGCCGTCGACCGCGTCACCAAATACTGATGGCCGTTCGGGACTTCCTGCTACCCGACCTGGGCGAGGGCCTGGAGGACGCTGAGGTCGCGACCTGGCGCGTGGCGGTAGGCGACCAGGTGGAGCTGAACCAGGTGCTCGTAGAAGTGAACACGGCCAAGGCCCTCGTCGAGATCCCCGCGCCGTGGGCCGGGGTCGTGGAGCGGCTGCATGCGGCCGAGGGAGACGTTGTTGAGGTCGGAAAGCCGCTCGTATCGATCAGCGTGTCCGAGGAGGCCGGGGAGCAAGGCAAAACCAAGCGCCGCGCCGTCCTGGTCGGTTACGGGGTCGAGGAGGAGGAACCGCCTGCCGCGCCTTCATCCACGGCTGGCAGACGCAAGGAAGAGGGAGGTCCGGTCGCGGCCTCACCGCCCGTCCGGCGCCTGGCCAAGGAGCTGGGCGTCGACCTAGCCACAGTGATCGGAACCGGGCCGGGAGGACGGGTCACGCGCGAGGACGTCACGGCCGCCGGGTCGTCATCCGTCGGTGACGAGCGTGTCCCGGTCCGGGGAGTGAAACGCCTCACGGCGGAGAAGATGGCGCGCTCGGCACGCGAGATCCCCCACGTCACGACCTTCCTGACGGTCGATGCTTCCAATCTGGCCGGGTTCCGTCGCGACCTTGAGGCCCGGTTGGGATCGAAACTCACTGCGCTGCCGGTGATCGTGCGGGCGTTCGTAGAGATCCTGAAGAAGCACCGGAGCTTGAACGCCACATTTGACGCGGCCGCGTCGGAGATCGTCCTGCGAGGGGACATCCACGTCGGGGTCGCCACCGAGACAGAGCGTGGCCTATTGGTGCCGGTCGTCCGCCACGCCGACCGGCTCGGGATCGGGGCCCTCTCGGCAGAGATATCCCGGCTGGTCGAGGCCGCCAGGTCCGGCCGCTCTGCCCCTGACGAGCTGACCGGGGGCACGGTTACCGTGACGAACGTAGGGTCGTTCGGCGCGGAGTTCGGCACGCCCATCATCAACCACCCCGAATCCTCGATCCTTGCTGTGGGCGTGATCGAGCCCCGTGCCCTGGTGGTTGATGGGCGCGTGGAGGCGCGTCAGGCCGTAACGCTTTCGCTCTCGTTCGATCACCGCGTCCTGGATGGCGCGGAGGCCGGCCGAGCCCTGAGGGCACTCGGCGCGCTCCTGGAGGATCAGTCCGGGCTCGAGGCGCTTCCGTCCTGATCCCGCGGCGCTAGTCTTCGGCCAACCCCGGCAACTTGATCTCGGCCGCTCCCGCTATGCGCTCCCCGAGCCAGAGGTCCCTAACGACCACCTTGGCCGCCGCCGCGAGCGGCAGCGCGAGGAGCGCGCCGGCGAATCCCGCCAAGCTTCCGCCGATCAACACGCTCACGATCATGATCCTCACGATCTATTTCCTGATGTCGCTACCCCGTGGGCATCGAACGGCTGTAGCGCTTTTTCGCAAGGACCATCGCCAGCGCGACGCCCGGACCCTGGAGG
>Ga0184638_1000643_pt1 | contig 10037 bp, 10 predicted proteins | sample PLM31_50_b2_FD_133141 | JGI IMG/M metagenome (GOLD analysis project Ga0184638, IMG submission 133141) | Groundwater sediment microbial communities from an aquifer in East River, Colorado, USA - PLM3-1_50_b2 | ecosystem: Environmental > Terrestrial > Soil > Riparian zone | place: USA: East River... | reverse complement strand
CATTCCTGCCGATCGCGACACAGAGTTTCTCCAGCGGGAAGAACTCCGCTCCCTCCGCATCGGCCTGGAGCTTCTCAAGCCCGAGTTGATTCAACGTGAAGAGGGGGTCCAGTCGACCATCGTGGTTTTCGGCAGTGCGAAACTACAAGAACCGGCCGCCGCGAAACATGCGCTCCACGTGGCCGAAGAGGAAGCCTCACGAACCCCACACGATCCAACGCACCAGCACAAGGTGACGATCGCGCGACGACAGCTCGCTCTCTCGAAGTACTATGACGTGGCACGTGAGTTCAGTCGCCTGGTTTCCTCGACCTGCCAGATCGACGGCCGTTGCGATTACGTGATTGTCACCGGCGGAGGGCCCGGCATCATGGAGGCGGCAAACCGTGGAGCCGCAGACGTTGGAGCGAAATCGATCGGTCTGAATATCACCTTACCGCACGAACAGTACCCGAACCCCTACATCACACCGAAACTCAGTTTTCAGTTTCGCTATTTCGCCATCAGGAAAATGCACTTCTTAATCCGCGCCAAAGCGCTGGTCGCCTTTCCCGGAGGATTCGGCACTCTCGATGAGCTATTCGAGACGCTGACGCTCCTCCAAACAGGTAAGACCGAAAACGTGATGGTCGTGCTGGTCGGACGCGACTTTTGGGAGCGCCTGATCAACTGGCAATTGCTCGTCGAGAACGGGCTGATCAAGCAGGAAGATCTGCGGCTATTTCACTATGCCGAGACGGCTCAGGAAGCCTGGGACCTGATCGCCCGCCACAATGGAGTGCCTTCATCATGAAACTCTCGTTCCATGGGGCCGCGCGTTCGGTGACAGGCAGCCGTCACATGCTCGAGATACCAGGCTTTCGGCTGTTGCTCGATTGTGGACTGTTTCAAGGACGCCGAGACGAAGCCTATCGGCAGAACCGAGATTTGGGCTTCGACCCCAAGTCACTCAGTGCAGTCTTGCTATCCCATGCCCATGTCGACCATTCCGGTGCCTTACCGGTACTTCAGAAGCACGGTTTCTCCGGAAAAGTGTACCTCACCAGAGCCACCGCAGATTTGACAGAACTTATGCTCGAAGACTCGGCTCGAGTACAGGTAAGTGACTGCAGCTACGTCAACAAGAAGGAACAGCGGAAGGGAAAAACCTGTGTCCGGCCACTCTATGATACCGATGACGTCCGTAAGCTAGTCCGACGATTCGAGGGCACGCGATACGGAGACACGCTCAAGATTGCCCCACGCGTCACGGCATCCTTTCACGACGCCGGCCATATCTTGGGATCGGCGGCCATTCGGGTGAAATACACGGCACGGGGTAATACGACCACCGTGCTCTTCAGCGGTGATCTTGGCCGCTCCAACATGCCCATTCTTCGCGATCCTGAGCCACCACCGCCATGCGACGTGTTGATTCTTGAGTCGACCTATGGCGATCGCCTGCACGAAGCCGACCGGGACATCATGAAACAGAAAGCGCTGGAGCTTCTCAACCATGCCAAAACCCACAAGAGCAAGATTATCGTCCCGGCATTTGCGGTTGGACGGACCCAGGAGTTGGTTATGCGGATCAAAGAACTCGTCGGCGAGGGACGGCTCGATCCCATCCCGATCTATATCGATTCCCCGCTGGCCTCACGGGCCACGGAGGTCTTTCGCCGCCACCCCGAATGCTACGATGAAGAAACCGCCCGTACCTTCACGTCCTCTGGCGACCTCTTTGCCTCGCGCTATATCCATTTTGTCTCTTCGCCGGAAGACAGCAAGCGCCTCAACAGCATGAAGGGTCCCTGCGTCATCATCTCCGCCTCCGGTATGTGCGAAGGCGGTCGCGTCGTGCATCATCTCAAGCACGCGATTCAAGACGAAGCGAATGTGATCGTCTTCGTGGGCTTCCAAGCCGAGCACACCCTCGGCCGCAAACTTGTCGAAGAGTGGGATGTCGTGCCGATTTTCGGCGTGCCCACTCCGCGCCGGGCGCAGATCGTCAAACTCAACGGGCTCTCTGCCCATGCGGATCGCCAAGATCTCTTGGCCTACGTGCGCGCAATCAGGCCAGGCCCGAGTAAGATTTATCTCGTCCATGGCGAAGAAAGGCAAGCCCTCTCGCTGGCCGCTGCCATTCAGGCGGAACAACCCGAAATTGAGGTCAAAGTCCCTCATGTCGGATCGAGCCATGAAGTCTAACGGAATTACCCGCCGGACAATCCCGCTGCTGATCCTGGCCATCGGGATCTGCTTAGCTCCGTTCGTTTCTGCCAAAGCCGATGAGCCGGGAGAGTCCCGATTGCGATCTCGTGCTCTTGGAATCGTCGTCGGCTCCTATACCCAGGGACCGTTTAACGCGATCACCGATGTGGCCGGCGTCACCGTGGGCCAGACCACCCTCATCTCCGGCGATGGGCCACTCAAGCCGGGGCTCGGTCCGATACGAACCGGCGTGACGGTCGTCATCCCTCGCGACGACGTGTGGCACAAGAAAGTGCCGGCCGGGTCGTTCGTGCTCAACGGGACCGGCGAGATGACCGGGCTTGCCTGGATCAGCGAATCCGGCTTCCTCGAGTATCCGATCGCCCTCACAAATACGTTGAACGTGCCGCGAGTGGCCAACGGGGTCATGAACTGGATGATCGCCCGCTATCCGGAGATCGGCATTACCGACGATACCCTGACACCAGTGGTCGCTGAATGCGACGATGCGCGGCTCAATGACATTCAAGGGCGCCATGTCTCGGAAGCGGATGTGGTGAGCGCGCTCGATGGCGCCTCCTCCGGAGTCGTGCAGGAAGGATCCGTCGGTGCCGGAACAGGGATGGTTTCCTATGGGTTCAAGGGAGGCATCGGAACCTCGTCACGGCGATTACCAGAGACTGAAGGCGGGTATACGATTGGCGTGCTCGTCAATGCGAACCATGGGCGACGGCCTGAGCTCGTCGTGGGCGGAGTCCCGGTCGGTCGGCTCTATGAAGCTGTGCCTCCCGTCGCGCAGGCCCTTTCACCTGGGCAAAGCGAAGGCTCGATCATCGTCATCATTGCCACCGATGCTCCGCTCGACAGTCGGCAGCTCACTCGGCTGGCTAAACGTGCCGCGCTGGGACTGGCGCGCACAGGCTCCACCGCACGCCACGGCAGCGGCGACTTCATGCTGGCCTTCTCCACCGCGAATATTATTCCACATTATCCGAAAGAGCCGACGTTTGAACAGATGCACCTCGCCGATACGCATCTGAACCCATTGATCACGGCGACGGTCGAAGCCACGGAAGAAGCCATTCTCAACGCACTGACCATGGCGACGACGGTGGTGGGACGAGACGGCTACCGCGCCGAGGCCATCTCCCTCACCAGACTCCGTACCATCCTCGATCACCAGGCCAAGTAACTGCGGAGAATCGACATCCCCACAGGCCAGAGGATTCCCTCACTTGCATTTCCCTCTCTTGCCTCGCTATCCTCTCGCGAGTCTCTTGCGTCTGGAGGATTAGTATGAACGAGTACCAACTCGGTGGTAGCTTGAGTCTCATAACCGCCCTGGGGAAAACCAATGCGTTCGCCGAGTTCTTAGAAGCCCGCATGGTTCGCGCCTTAGAGACAGAAGATCCCGCAGAACTGCACTATCTCCTGGCCCAACTCGACGACTACCATTCCTACATGTGGCGCTACTATAAGAAGCTGGCCAAGGACCGCCCGGAACGGATGGACCCAGGGGTCTAGCGTATCGACAACCGACAGGCGGCACATTCATACCATGACGACTCATTTCACAGGCACGACCGCTCCGGCCACGCTTCGATTCGCGACGGCACTCTCGCGCAAGACCGATACGGAAGCCGCCACCCGCGATCTCGCGGGTGCCATCCTGATGCAAATCGGCACGGCCCCCATCGATCTGGCCTTCGTCTTCTTTTCCGCCCACCATGCGGCCAACACCTCCATGATCTCAGCCATGCTGCAGAGGGAGCTGCGGACGAAGGTCTGTCTGGGCTGTTCCGGTGAAGGTGTCATCGCCGGCTCCGAAGAGATTGAAACCGTTGCAGCCCTGACTGTCTGGGTCGCATGCCTTCCTGATGTCAAACTGACTCCGCTGCAGCTCTCTGTGTCTCAGCTGCAGGACCAAATCCGCATGCCTGGGTGGCCGGAGCCGGGACTCGAGAATTCGACCTTTCTCCTTCTCGCTGATCCCTTTTCGACACCGATGCAGGAAATCCTGTCCCTCATGAACGACCGATACCCTCACGGCAAAGCTGGCGGGGGCCTTGCCGGCGGAGGCCAGGATTCTGGAGAGAATCGCCTGCTCCTCAATGATCAGTGCTTCGACGGGGGAGTGGTGGGAGTGCAACTCACCGGACCGATCGCCGTGCGAACCGTGACCTCGCAAGGCTGCCGTCCGATCGGCGAACGGTTTGTCGTGACGAGAGCGGAACAAAACCTGATCTATGAACTGGGCGGCGTCTCGGCCTTGAAACGCCTCCAGGACGTCTTCGAATCCATGGGGGGAACCCACCGCCGTGATGCGCACCGCGCGTTGCATCTGGGCATCGTGATCGATGAGCACGGGAGTCATTTCGAGAGGGGCGACTTCCTCGTTCGGAACCTCATTGGAGCGGATCAACAGGCCGGAGCCGTCGCGATCGGAGACGTCGTTCAGGAAGGCCAGACCGTGCAGTTCCACCTTCGCGATGCGAAGTCTGCAAGCGACGACTTGCACTTTCGCCTGGCTGCGGATCGAGCGAAGCACCAAAGTCCTCCACTCGGAGCCCTCCTGTTCAGCTGTTGCGGGCGTGGAGAAGGACTCTTTGGCCAACCCCATCACGATAGCGAGGTCGTGCAAGAGCGGCTCGGCCCCATCCCAACGGCGGGATTCTTTGCCCAAGGCGAGATCGGTCCGGTCGGAGGGCGCAACTTCTTGCACGGCTACACAGCGAGTGTGGTCATTTTCTCCGAACCTGACCCCCGCAAGGAACATCAGTGAGGGCAGCACGTTCATTGATCTCTAGCAGGCTGCGGAAAGCCATTTCAGCACGGCAGAACTTCGCTGCCTGCACGTCAAGAATACGAGGAGAACATCCCTGCAGGATGCTCAAAAAGGCCGTCCAGCAAGGCCGCAGTGAGTGAAGGGCCGACGCGTACCCTCTGGGGTACGTGGAGGGTCTGAACGATGCGAGAACGCTGCTGGCGGACTTTTTCAGCTTCCTGTTCGAACAGGATCGCCGGCCCAGACCTTGGCAAGAGTTTCTGCGCGCAATAATTACATTACTCTGTTGGCGTCGGTCATCGTAGTTTGCTAACTGACGATTGGGAAAGGAGCCGTCATGCCGTTTCGCGAAGCAGGTGCCGAAGGGAATGAAGTGTTGATCTTGCGATCGGAACCGGCGCGACGGCAGAGGCGGGACAGACCGTCACCGTGCATTACACAGGCTGGCTGGAAAATGGGAGCAAATTCGACAGTTCCGTGGACCGAGGCCAGCCTTTCTCTTTTCCTCTGGGCACCGGACGAGTCATCAGGGGATGGGACGAGGGCGTCAAGGGCATGAAAGTGGGAGGCAAGCGAAAGCTGACCATTCCTTCCAAGCTCGGCTATGGCGCACAGGGCGCTGGCGGCTTGATTCCTCCACACGCGACGTTGATCTTCGACGTCGAACTCCTTGGCCTGTGAGCCACCTCATGCAGCGCACGCCACTAATCACGCATCATCAAGCCTGCGGGGCCAAACTCGTCGATTTCGCCGGATGGGAGATGCCCATCCAATACAGCGGTGTCGTGGACGAGTACCATACCGTCCGCTCCCATGTCGGCCTCTTCGATGTGAGCCACATGGGGCGGGTGCGAATCGCCGGAACTGGTGCCGTCTCTTTCCTCCAACGAATCACCACCAACGATGTCGGCAAACTAGCCGTTTCTCAAGCCCAGTATTCCATGGTCTGCAATGAGAACGGCGGCATCAAAGACGACGTCTTCGTCTATCGGCTCACCTCGGACGAGTTCCTATTGTGCGTGAATGCCTCGAACCGCGAGAAGATCCTGTCGTGGCTACAATCCCAGCTTGCCCAGGACAAAACGATTCGTCTCGAAGACCGGTCAGTCGAATTGTCCCAGGTTGCCATTCAAGGTCCCAAATCTCGCGAGCTGCTCATGAGTCTCGGCGGGACGGCGCTTGAAGGACTCAAGCTCCATCACACCTGTGACGGCACGATCGGCGGCCTTTCCTGCTTGCTGGCCCGAACCGGCTACACCGGTGAACTGGGCTATGAGATTTACATCGACGCAGACAACGTCGGCCGCCTCTGGGACCTGCTCGTCGACAAAGGACAGGCGTGGGGACTCAAGCCGGCGGGACTCGGCGCGAGGGATCTCCTCCGGTTAGAAATGGGCTATCTACTCTATGGCAACGACATGGGCGAAGAAACGACGCCACTCGAAGCTAATGCGGACTGGACCGTCAGTTTCCTGAAGGGTGGGTTCATCGGCAGACAGGCGCTCCTGGCGCAGAAACAGGCCGGAGTCGCTCGCCGATTCGTCGCCTTCGAACTCGTCGAGAAAGCCGTGCCTCGCCATGGATTTCGAATCCTCGACCCCACGGCCTCACATCCCATCGGCGATGTCACCAGCGGCAATTTCTCACCGCTTCTCCAGAAGGGCATCGGGTTGGGCTATGTGTCTACGCGCTTTGCGGAACCCGGCGCCTCCATCCTGATCGAAATCCGCAGCAAGAGCGTCTCAGCAAACATCGTCAAGCCACCGTTCTATAAGAAGCGCAAGGCCTAGCGTGCGCAGGCACGAGGCTATGGGCAAGAAGCTAGAGGAACCGAGATGATATCGAGCTCTGACCTGCGTTCAGCCCCTCACCCCAAGCCTCTCGCCTCAAGCCTCTAGCCCATGCAAACGAAACACATCTATACAGGCATCGTCGTGAACTTGAATGTCGACACTGTCACGTTGCCCAATGGCCTCACGGTCGACTTAGAAGTTGTGCGCCATCCCGGAGCGGCCGCGGTGGTGCCGCTGAAAGACGATGGCACGGTCATCTTGATTCGGCAGTTCCGCCACGCGGCGGGAGGGTTCATCTACGAAATCCCCGCAGGGAAACTTCATCCTGGTGAAAACCCCACAGCCTGCGCGGCACGAGAACTTGAAGAAGAAATCGGATACCGAGCCGGGAGGCTTGAGCTCCTCTCCAGCATCTTCACCGCGCCGGGGTTCACCGACGAAGTGATCCACATCTACAAGGCGACCGGGATGACGACTGGTCGGCAACAGCTCGATCGTGATGAGGTCCTCGAAGTGGTCGAGATGCCTCTACTGGAAGCGATCAAGATGATTGAGACTGGGGCGATCAGGGATGCGAAGTCGATCGTGGGATTACAAGCGGTATATCTTCGGAGCAGCACCAGGTAGGAAGAACGCCTAAAGGGTCTCCCGCTTTAGGCAGGAGACCCCTCAAGCCAGCTAGCCTCGCCAAATAAAAGGGATTACTTGCCCTTCTCGTCTTTCTTCTTCTCGTCCTTCTTCTCATCGCCGAACGTATCGGTGTAGCCGCCCTTCTTCTCGTCTTTCTTGTCTTTCTTCTCGTCACCGTACACGAGGACGTGGCCGCCCTTCTTCTCGTCCTTCGATTCCTTCTTCTCCTCACCTGCAAAGGCCGGAGCGCTGAACGTCACTGCCACTGCCACTGCCATGATTGCCATCAAGATGCGCTTCATAGTATGTCACCCCCTTTTAATGTTTGAAAATTGTGCCCTCCATAGGCACTGCCGGGAGTATGCAGCAAGCTTGGTGCCGGGCCCTTGAAATCTATACCTCATTATGCTTATCAATCGGTTATGTACTTCCACCGATCTGCCTCTGAAGGGCTGGATCTTCGGTTTTCTGTGGCAGAATGGCTGACTCCCCACTAAACTGCCACAGAACAATATGTGCGACTCAAGACGACGAGACCGGCGACTCCGCGACTGCATCCAGCCCGGCGTGCTCGTGCTCTTTGTCGGCATTAACCCTGGCCTCCGCTCAGCACAGATCGGCCACCATTTTGCAGGGTATTCGAATCGCTTTTGGAGGCTCCTGCATGAATCGAAGTTGGTCAGTGAACCCCTGACCTATCGGGAGGATCGGCGCCTACCTGAATGGTGCCTCGGCCTCACCAATATCATCGGCCGCTGTACCTCCGGGATCGATGTCCTTGACCCTGTTGAGTATCGACAAGGCGTAGAGAGCCTGAAACGAAAAATCAGACGTTACCAACCTCACATAGTGGCTCTCTTGGGTGTCACGATCTTTCGAATGCTCTTCTCACCCAAGGGACAATCGAAAGGCCCACTTGATCTAGGGGCAACCACTTTGCAACTCGCCGGGGCGCGGATATTTCTCTTGCCGAATCCGAGCGGCCGCAATGCACATTACTCATATCGCCAGATGCTCACTGTCTTTCAAGCCCTCCGTGGCAACATGGAGCGGTCTCGCAAGAAGCACGGCCCCTCCACCATGAAAGACTCCACAAGACGACTGTAGCCCGACTATTTCTCGGAATTCTTTGCGCCTTGCACCCCTCTGGGCTACAGTCACATCCATGCGATTGCAATCCTCGCCATTACAAAATAGGGTGGCTCTGACCTGCCCGAAGTGTGGCTTCGAGCAAGAGGATGGACCGGAGTGTCTGCGTTGCGGGATCATAGTCTCAAAGTTCAAACCGCCGGCGCCGGCTGTCGAGGAAGCGACGACCACAGTCGCCGATACGGAGTCACAGCCAGCGACTCCAGGGCTCTTGTCTCGGGTGTTCCGTATTCTCCCGTGGATCTCCCTGATACTCAGCATAGGCGTACTGCTGCTGATTCTACGCCAAACACCGCCCCTGACGATTCAAACCGACCCGCAGGTAGCCGATCGTGTCGCCGAGAAGATGGCCCAGCTGCAAATGGCCGTGCAGGCGAGCCAACCTCACGCAGTAATCCTTAACGAAGCGGAGCTCAATCAGTGGATGCGCGACAATCTTGCCATTGCGTCCGCCCATCAAGCACAGCAAGCTGGTATCCCGGCTCCCGTCGGAAGCGAGCCGAGCGTGCAAGAGGTTCAATCCGCACTGAAAGATGTCCGCATGAACCTCATGGGCAACCAACTTCGGGCCTATGTGCTCTTTGCCCTCTATGGGAAAGAGATCTCGCTACAACTCGATGGCACGATTGAGACCCAAGGGGGCTTTATTCGGCTAAAACCCACCGCAGGCAAACTGGGCTCATTGCCCATTCCATCGTCGACGCTCAACTATGTCGTTCATCAACTGTTCGACTCACCCCAGAATCGAGACAAATTCCAGCTCCCGCCCCAGATTGAATCCGTCCGGATCGAGAACAACACCCTCGTCATCGCCACCCGGTAGCGGGCATTCCTCCGCATCTGTGTTTTAGCTCACTTCGAAAAGCAGGTTGCCACTCCTGGAACAAGCCTGCGAATCGTGCTATCTTCCGTGCCCGTGGAGACGCGCCTCGTCACTTGTGAAGCGCGGGAAACACTCATCTGTCGACCTGATAAGGGGTCTGAATTTCCAATCAATCAACAGATCGTCAGAACAACAGATTCCTGAATTGTTCCACGAGATACGAGCGGTTCATATAGTGCTAGTTCGCTATTCAGACGAGGAGAATTGAAAACAATGTTACTCGACGGAAAGAACGGTCTCATCATAGGTGTCGCCAACAAGCACAGCATCGCCTGGGCCATCGCCCAATCAACGGCAAACCAAGGCGCCCGGCTGCTGTTCAATTACCAGAACGAACGGCTACAGGAGAACGTTGAAGAACTGGTCGCCACCATGCCCGGCGCGAAAGCCTTTCCCTGTGACGTGGGAGACGATGCGCAAATCGCAGCATTAATGCAGAGCGTGGGGAAAGAAACAGCGAAGCTCGACTTTCTCGTCCACTCCGTCGCCTTTGCCCCGCGCGAAGAACTCACGGGGCAGTTCGTGAATACCACGCGGAAAGGATTTGCCACGGCACTTGACGTGAGCGCCTATTCCCTTGTGGCTGTGACGAGAGCGGCGATGCCGT
>Ga0184638_1000642_pt1 | contig 10039 bp, 7 predicted proteins | sample PLM31_50_b2_FD_133141 | JGI IMG/M metagenome (GOLD analysis project Ga0184638, IMG submission 133141) | Groundwater sediment microbial communities from an aquifer in East River, Colorado, USA - PLM3-1_50_b2 | ecosystem: Environmental > Terrestrial > Soil > Riparian zone | place: USA: East River... | reverse complement strand
TCATGAAGATCGCGGTCACCGGGACGACGATCGACCTGAACACGACCGTCAGGAGAATGAAGGACAGGCCGAGCACGAACGCGAGAACGATCCACTGATACCGGTCGGCCACATCGAGGAAATCGGCGAAGAAGGCGGTGTTACCGCCCACCAGCACCTCGACGCCGTCCACGCCTTCGAAGGCCGCCGGCACGACCTCGCTACGGAGGTCACGGATCCCCTGGAACGCGGCATCCGTGGAAGGGTCGCTCTTGAAGAACGCGTCCACCTCGATGGCGGTCCCGTCCTGACTGGTGATGACCTGCGTCTGCGACGAGAACGCTTCGTTCTGAGCGATCCCCTGCCGCAGCTTCTGAATCGCGGCCTGAGTCTGTTCGCTCTGGATGTCGCCGGTTATCACGATCCTTGCCGGGTCGGTCACACCGCCGGCGAAGTTCTGCTCGAGCGTCAGGAAGGCCTGCTTCGACGGAAAGTCGTCGGAGAGCTGGCTGACGTTCTGCGACGTGCCCCGGTTCAGCTGGAAGTAGAACGAGCCCAGTCCGCCCAGCACCAGCAGGCTGGCGATCAGAAACACTGCGGGCCGGGCCATGACGCCTCGGGTGATCCGATCCCAGAACCCACCCTTTGGGTCGTGGTCGCTGTCCATCCTTGCCCGCTTGGACAGCCGCGGCCAGTTGATCCGGTCGCCGAGCACGGCCAGGATCGCCGGTAGGAGCGTCATCGATGCGGCCAGCGAGGCCAGGGTCACCAGGATGGCGCCGCCGGCCAGAGCCCGGAAGATGGTCGTGGGGAGGATGAGCATCCCGAGCAGGGCGAGCACGACCGTCAGGCCGCTGAAGAAGACCGCCCTGTTGGCGGTGGCGCCGGCAGCACCGATCGCCTCGAGCTTCGCGAAGCCCTTCTTGCGCTCCTCCCGGTACCGGGACACGATGAACAGCGAGTAGTCGATCCCGACAGCCAGCCCGATCATCGTCACCATGTTCGTGACGAACAGGTTGAACTCGAAAAGCTGGCCGATCAGCGCCACCAGACCCAGGGCCACGGCGATGGCGAATAGCGCCATCACGACGGGGGTTACCGCAGCGACCACGGCGGCGAAGACGACTATCAGCACGAGGAGGGCGATCCCGATACCTATCGATTCGCCCTTCTTGAGGTCCTCCTCCGCGATCTTGGTGAAGTCGGCCTCGAGGGTTCCCTGCCCGGCCACCTGGATCGTGAACCCGGCGGCCTGATTCGTTTCAGCGACGGAGCGGAGCTCCTTGATCGAGTCCTCTCCGCTGTCCTTGAGGTCTATGGAGATCAGCGTCGTCCGCCGGTCCTGCGAGACCAGCCCGGCCGCCTGCTCTTCCGACGTTTGGACTAGGTCGTAGTAGCTCACCGGAGGGCTGGAGATGATCTCGCCGTCGAGGGCAGCGATCTGGCCCTCGAGCCGGCTCACCAGGCTCTGGTAATCGGGGTCGTCGACCGTGAGTGAGTCCGACTGGATCACGAAGAACTCGGTGCTGTCGGGCTCGTTGCCGGCCTCGAACCGCTCGTCGAGCACGTCCTGCGCCCGCACGGATTCGGGTCGGTTCGTGAACGCGATGTCCTGGGTGAGCACTCCGCTCAAGAGCGTGCTGCTGACCACGCCCATGGCAACGATCAGCACAAGCCACGCGCCGAGCGTGCGCCATGGATGACGGCTGCTTGCCCGGGCGAGGGACTCGGGGCTTAGCTTCATCTAACGACCTCCTGAATCGAAAACTTACGGCATATGTTGACACCGTAAGTTAGCGGCGTACGATGTAAGTGTCAACCCCTGGGAGATGAACAAAATGCCGGAAATCCAAATTCTTGAAAAACCTCATAGAGAGCGACTGACCCGTGAGCGGATCGTCCGGGCTGCCCTGCGGATCATGGACGAGGAGGGGCTCGAGGCGGTCACCATGCGACACGTGGGGCGCGATCTGGGCGTCGAGGCCATGTCGCTCTACAACCACGTAAACGACAAGGAGGACATCTTCGACGGGATCTGCGAGCTCGTGCTGAGCGAATTTCGTATCCCGGAGGTAGAAGGGTGGGACGAGGCGTCCCGGCTCGCCGCCCGTGAGTACAGGCGCCTACTGCTGGCTCACCCCACCGTGATCACGCTGATGACCGAGCGCAAGCGCCCATTTACCACCGCCGATTCCCTAAGGGCCTATGAGTTCGCTCTGGACGTCTTTCGAACCGCCGGTCTGTCCGAGGCCGATTCGGTCAAGGCCTTCCACGCGTTCGGCGGGTACATCCTCGGCTTCGTCATGATGGAGGGCGGCCTGATGGTCGGTGGGCCGCAGGACGATGCGCACGCGCGCGCTCACCTGGAGATGGAGCGGGTGATCAATTCGGCCGACCTCCCTCGCCTGCGCGAGGCGCTCCCCTACATCATCGACTGTGACGCGGACGCACAGTTCGAGTTCGGACTCGATCTGATGATCGAAGGCATCCGCGCCCGGATCGGCTCGGTTACGGGTTAAGCATCCTCTATGACCGTGACTGTTGCGCTGTCCTGATTCGACACGAACACATGGCCGGTCCGGATGTTCGCTTCCGCATCGGTGGGCGACAGATCGACGTCCAGTGCACCCAGCAGCCGGAAGCCCGCGCCGTCGACGATGGATGAGGTGCCTCCCAGCTGGTCGGCCGTGAATACGCGGTTGCTCAGCGGCAGGACCGTGATCCCGGTGGGGTAGGTACCTACGCCAAGCGTGGAGACCAGTGTGTTCGTGGCACCATCGATGGCGAAGACCAGGTTGCCCGCACGCCCCGTCACCCAGACGAAGTTGGTCTTGGTGTTCACCGCCACGGCGGAGGGATCCTGGCCAAGGCCGGTCACGGTGGCGATGACGGCGTTGGTCGCGCCGTCGATGACCGAGACAGTGTCGGTGTCGACGTTGGCCACGAAGATGTGGTTCGTCTTGACGTTGGCCGCGATCCCGAGGGGTGATAGCCCCACGGGGATGGTCTTGATGACCGTGTTGGTCTCGCCGTCGATGACAGAGACCGTCCCTCCCAGGAAGTTGGTCACGTAGACCAAGTTGGTCTGCGGCACAACGGCCACGCCGTCGGGCAGGTTCCCGAGTGGGATGGTGGTTCGAAGAGTGTTCGTGCGACCGTCGATCACCGCCACGCCGCCTCCCTGCTGCGCGACGTAGATCCTGTTCGTCCGCGGGTTCACCCCGACCGACGCGGGACCCGAGCCTACATCGATCGTGGCGAGCACCGTGTTTGTCGAGCCGTCGATCACGGTCAGGCTGTTGGCTCTGAAGTTTGCGACGTAGGCGCGATTGGTGCGGCCGTTGACGCCGATCCCGGTCGGGCCGTCCCCGACATCGATCGTCGCGATCACCCGGGGCCGCCCTGCGGCGGTAACGGTGCCTTCCGCGGGGGCGACCGTCATGAGGATCGTCAGCCCAAGGAGGCCGAGCACGCCTACCTTCACGGTTCCACCTCTTCTCTGGGGCAGTTGCAGGCGCCGCACGATATCAAGACAGCGGGAAGGTTCGCTACGTGACCTGACTGATCTCGAACAGGTGTCCGTCGGGGTCGCGGAAGAAGGCTCGGATCTCCCCACCCCAGTCGACCGGTGCCGCGAGGAACTCGGCGCCCCGGCCCCGGAGCGTCTGGAAGGCGTCCCGGCAGTCTGGCACCCGGAAGATCATCTCGGCGCTAGGGGTGTCCGGGTCGGTCGGGGGGGCGAACGTGACCGTGGGCTTGTCCTCGGTGGGGCCGCCTCCGGTCACCAGCAGGAGCCAGTTGCCCAGAAGTTTGAACACCGCGGACGTGCCTCCGTACTCGCGGTACAACTCGGCCCCTAGGACGTCTCTGTAGAAGTCGCGCGATCTATCTATGTCTTTCACCACCAGCAGATGGGTGACCTCCATCCCCTCGGCAGGGAACTCTCCGGCCATCCAATCACCTTAGTCGGTTTACCCGCCCGGACGCCGGAAGTAGGCTGTCCGCCACCGATGGGCTGCGCGATCCGATGATCTGTCCGAACTGCGGGTTCGAGAACTCGCCCGGCCGCCGCTTCTGCGGCGAGTGCGGGCGGCCCCTGGCTGTGGTCTGCTCTGCCTGCGGCAGCCCGAACGACCCGGTCAAGTTCTGCGGGCAGTGCGGCGCGCCGCTCTCTGCCCTCGCGACCCCGGCAGCCCCCCGCGAGATGCCCCTCTCGGAGCGGCGCCTGGTCTCCGTCTTGTTCGCCGACCTGGTCGGGTTCACGACGCACTCGGAGTCCCGCGACCCGGACGAGGTCCGCGACCTGCTGAGCCGCTACTTCGAGACTTCCAGGACCCTGGTTGCCCGCTACGGGGGCACCGTCGAGAAGTTCATCGGAGACGCGGTTATGGCCGTTTGGGGGACCCCCGTAGCGCAAGAGGACGACGCCGAACGCGCCGTGCGTGCCGCGCTCGACCTGACCCAGGCCGTCGAGGCGCTTGGCCAGGAGGCCGGGTGGCCGGACCTCCGAGCGAGGGCTGGTGTGCTGACGGGCGAGGCTGCGGTGACGATCGGCGCCGAGGCCGAAGGCATGGTGGCGGGGGACCTGGTCAACACCGCCTCGCGCGTACAGGCGGCGGCTCAACCCGGCTCCGTTAACGTCGGCGAGGCCACCAGGCGCGCGACCGAAGCGTCGATCGCCTACGAGGACGCCGGGCTGCACGAGCTGAAGGGGAAGGCCGAACCGGTCCAGCTCTGGAGGGCGATGCGCGTGGTGGCCATGCGCGGCGGGGCCCTTCGGTCCCACGGACTGGAGGCTCCCTTCGTCGGCCGGGATGCGGAGTTGCGGAGCGTGAAGGATCTCTTCCACACCTCCGCGGGAGAACGGAAAGCGCACATGGTCTCCGTGATCGGTATCGCCGGGATCGGAAAGTCGCGCCTCTCGTGGGAGTTCTACAAGTACATCGACGGCCTACTGGAGACCGTTCGCTGGCACCGCGGCCGCTGTCTGGCCTATGGGGAGGGTGTGACCTACTGGGCGCTGGCCGAGATGGTGCGGAGCCGCGCCGGGATCCTGGAGGCCGAGGAACCGATCTCGGCCAGGGCGAAACTCCGAGCGACCGTCGAAGACCACGTGCCTGACCCGGAGGAGAGGCACTGGATCGAAGCCCGGCTCGCGCATCTGGTCGCGCTCGAGGACCGGACGGCCGGAGAGCCCGAAGACCTCTTCAGCGCTTGGCGCCTGTTCTTCGAACGTATGTCGGAGCGCAACCCGGTGATCCTGGTGTTCGAGGACCTGCAGTGGGCCGACCCGTCGCTGCTGGACTTCATCGACTACCTGCTCAACTGGTCACGGGGCCACCCGATCTTCGTCATGACCTTGGCCCGGCCCGAGGTCGCCGACCGCTTCCCTGCGTGGGCGGCCACCCGGCGTGGCGTCTCCACCATGTTCCTGGAGCCACTCTCGCGTGAGGAAATGGGCGAGCTGCTGGATGGGCTGGTCCCCGGCCTGCCGGAGGCCGTGCGGGCGAGGGTGCTCGACCGCGCCGAGGGGGTTCCCTTGTACGCGGTCGAGACCGTCCGCATGCTTCTGGACCGGGGACTCCTGGTTCAGGAGGGGAGCGTCTACAGGCCGGCCGGGCCGATCGAGGACCTCGACGTCCCCGAGACCCTCCACGCGCTCATCGCGGCCCGGCTGGACGGCCTGCCCGCGGACGAACGCGCGATCCTACAAGACGCGGCTGTCATCGGGAAGACGTTCAGCGTGCCCGCCCTCTCTGCCGTGAGCGGAAGGGCGGAGCCCTCGGTCGAGACGGCCCTGGCCTCGCTCGTTCGCAAGGAGCTCCTCTCCGTACAGGCGGACCCCCGCTCGCCCGAGCGTGGCCAGTACGTCTTCCTGCAGGACCTGGTGCGAAGGGTGGCTTACGAGACGCTCGCCAGGCGCGACCGGAAGGCCCGCCATCTCGCTGCCGCCGCGCACTTGGAGACGTTTCGAGGCGAGGAGAACGAGATCGCGGAAGTGCTGGCATCGCATTATCTCGAGGCCCAGCAAGCGGCGCCCGAGGCACCGGATGCGCCCGCCATCAAGGCGATGGCTAGAGACGCCCTCGTCCGGGCCGCTACCCGTTCCGAGTCCCTCGCCGCCCGCCGAGAGGCGCTCGGCTACTTCGAGCAGGCGGCCGACCTGACAGACGAGCCGCACGTGCGCGCTGATCTGCTTACCCGCGCCGGAAGCATGGCCTTCGACGCTGGTCTGGTTGAACGCGGACGCGACGCGTTCGACCGGGCCATCGAAATCGCCGAGGCACTTGGCGATGACTCCTTGAAGGCGCGAATCGAGATCCCTCGAGCCTTCATGTCCACCGCGGACGGGAAGTTGGAGGACTCTGTCGAGCGCCTGCGGTGGGTCCTCGACGTCCTCTCCAAGGAACCCCCAGGTGCCGACCTTGCGAAGGCGGCGGCCGAATTCGGTCGCCTCACTTACTTCTTGGGCCGTCCGGAGGAAGGCCTTCAGCACATCGAGGTGGCGCTTCCCATAGCGGAGCGTCTATTCGTCCCCGAACTGTTGTCCCAGGCTTTGAACACGAAAGGGATCATCCTGCGCAGCATGGGCCGCATCCAAGAGGCCCAGGCCTTGCTGCGTCACGCGCTCGGCCTCGCCCTGGAGCACGATGCCGCATCGGCGGCCCTTCGCGCGTACAACAACCTTGCGAGCACACTGGGCGGGAAGGGCGGTTTTGAGGAGGAGCTAGGTCTCGTGGAAGCGGGCCTTGCCCTGGCGCGCAAGGTAGGGGTGACAGGGTGGGAGACGAAGTTCCTGGCCGATCGGGTGGCGATCCTAGGCCTCTTCGGGCGGTGGGACGAGGCCCTACTGGCCGGGGAGGAAGCAGGGACCGATCCCGAGGCGGCCAGGCTGCCGGCCGCTCTAATGGAAAGAACCTGGCTTAGCCTTATCCACGCGGTCCGGGGCGATTTGGAGCGCGCGGAAGCGGAGCGCCACGCCGACGTGTTGGAAGCGAGCGAGGACATCCAGGCGGTTTCGGGCTTGGAGGTGGCCCAGGCCTGGATCCATTTCTACTCGGGCGAGTACGAAGAGGCCATCGCTTCCGCCATGCGAGCGATCGAGACTCGTGGGCAGACCGGGATGACCGTGCACGTTGAAGCGTCGTACGTTGTGGCCGCCGACGCCGCGCTGGCCCTGGGCGGCCTCTCGCGGGCGAAGGCCAGCCTGGCCGAGATGCGGGCCGTGCCGGCGGGCGAGGCATCGCCGTACCTCAGGGCGCAGCTTGCGCGGCTGGACGCGAACGTGGCGGCTCGTGAGGGCGATCCTGAGGCGGCCGGCCGAGGGTTCCTGGAGGCCGTCGCAGGATTCCGCCAACAAGGGCTGCGGTTCGAGCTGGCGGTGGCGCTCGCCGAGCAGGGCGATTGGGTCGCGGGCGAGGGTAGGCCCGAGGAAGCCGGACCGATCTTGGCCGAGGCCCTCGAGATCTTCGAGGACCTCCGGGCCACTTGGTGGCTCGACCGGGTTCGGGAGGCGCAGGGGCGGCAAGCCAGCAGCCAGCCCGAGCCGCAGATCGCCGGCGCCTAGGCCGGCTCGGCCGTTTGCCCCCGCACCCGTCCTGGCTGCATCATGTGGCCTGCGAGCTCGTGACGGGCGAGCGATGGAGTGGGAGGACGCGGTGATTACTGCATTCGTGCTGATCCAGACCCAGGTGGGCAAGCTGGGCGATGTCGCCCGCGAGGCGGCCAGGATCCCCGGCGTTCTCTCCGCCGATGGGGTCACGGGCCCGTACGACGTGATCGTGAGGGCCGAGGGCAATAGCCTCGATGAGCTCGCCCAGCTGGTGGTGGTGCGCATCCAGGAGATCGAGGGCGTCACCAGGACGCTTACGTGCACGGTGGTACTCCTCTAGTTGCCGGCTCGGCGAACCCCGTCCGATGAGGAGACCGACGCGCTGTTCACGCTCGACCCTTCGGAGTTCATCTCGGCTCGAGACGAGCTGGCCGGCAGGCTGAAGGAGAAGGGTCGCACCGAGGAGGCCGCGGAGGTCCGAGGGCTGCGCCGGCCCACCGTCGCGGCCTGGGCGGTCAATCGAGCGGTGCGCGAGCACCCGGCCGACATCAAGGAGCTTTTCGCGGCCGGCGCCGAGCTGAGGGCGGTCCAGCGCAAGATGCTCTCCGGGGTGAAGTCCGGGGGATTCCGTGAGGCGGTCGATCGCCGGCGGAAGGCCGTCGCGAAGTTGAACCGGGCGGCGGAGCAGGTCCTGCGCGAGTCCGGACACTCCTCCCCCGGAGCTACCGAGGCGATCAGCGCCACGTTCGAGGCCGCCTCGCTGGACGAGGGGGCGGCCGAGCTGGTCAGGGCAGGCCGGCTGTCCAAGGAGTTCGCCGCGCCCTCGGGCTTCGGCGGGGTGGAGGGACTGGAGCTGGTGCCGAGCCTTCGGGAAGCAAAGCCCGCCAAACGTGGCCGGGCGAAGGAAGTTGAGGACGAAGCCGCGAGCAAGGCGGCCCAGCGGGAGGCGAAGAAGCTGGCCGAGGCTGCCGTTCAGGCTCGCCGCGGAGCGATCAGGGCCCGCAGGGAAGCAGACCGGGCGGAGGAGAAGGTGGAGCGGCTGACGGCCGAGCTGGAGGAGTCGCGCGCGGCCATGAGGGAGGCATCGGCGAAGGCCAGGAAGGCCGAGGCCGATGCGACCCGAGCCCAGGCGGAAGCCGACCATTCCGCGAAGCGCTAGCCGCCTACACTTCGTTAATGCCTGTCTGTCCGGCGTGCGGCGAGGACAATCCCGAACGGGCGCGCTTCTGTCTATCTTGCGGCGGTCCGCTCGCCGGTACTCGCCCGGCCGGGCGAAAGGAGAGGAAGTTTGCCGCGGCCCTCTTCGCCGACCTCGTCGGCTCCACGGCCCTGTCCGAGCGCGAGGATCCCGAGGTGGTCCAGGCCGTCGTCAACCGGTCGTTCGACCGTCTCTCCACAGAGGTGGAGCGGTACGGCGGGCTGGTCGAGAAGTTCATGGGGGACGCCATCCTGGCGGTGTTCGGCGTCCCAACGGCACACGAGGATGACCCGGAGCGAGCCGTCCGCGCCGCCATCGAGATGCAGGCGGTCCATCATCTGGAAGGCCATCGAGCTGTCCAAGCGGTCCGGGCGCCGGGACTTCGAGGGATGGCTGTGGCAGAACGCAGGGAACTACGCCTACGACCAGGGGAAGCTCGACGAGTTGGACCGCGTGGCGAAGGCTAGTTTCGAGATCGGAGAGGCGCTGGGATACGAACATGTGCTCCTCGCGGGCTACTACTACACGGCCGTGGCCGCTTTCCTCCGGGCCGACCTGGACGGGGCCGAGAGCGCCCTGGTGAGGTGGGTGGGGTCGGAGTGGCTGAAGCATGAGATCCAGGGCATTCCCTATGGGGAAACCCTGAGGGGACAGATCGCGATGGCGCGGGGGCAGCTCGACGAGGCCATTGACGTGTTCCGCCATGGCGTCGACCGGCTGATCGATGACCTGATGCTCGGGATGGCCGACGAGCTGCTCTTCCATCTGATCCAAGCCCTCGTGGCTGCAGGCCGTCGAGACGAGGCGGCCCAGCCGCTCGAGCAACTTCGCCAGGTGGCGCCAGGGCGTTCCAACTCCCAGGCGTTCCTTGCTTGGGCGGAAGGGTTGGTCACGCCGGAGCCGGCGGACGGGGTGGAGAAGCTGCGGGCCGCGATCCAGACGTTCGAGCGGCTTGGCCGCGTGATCGACGAAGCGCGCTGCCTGATGGATCTGGCCAAGCTGCTGCGCGCCTGCGGCCAGGGCGACGGCCGGGCAGAGGACGAAAGGGCCCGCGAGCTACTCACCGCATGCGGGGCCCAGGTCTATCTGCGGAGTTCGGCCGTAGACGCGCCGCCGCGGTGATCCGTTGGATGTCATCCACATTTCGTGCCAGCACGAAATGTGGAATGCGGTCAAGCAACCACAGCCGGCGATCCCAGGCTCACAGCGCCGCCGACACGGCCCTATGACGGGTTACCAAGTGTCCCGGTGGACCACCTCTTCGAACGGCCGACGCTTGGGCCGCCTGATCGGGGCGAGGGGACGATCGG
>Ga0184638_1000641_pt1 | contig 10045 bp, 10 predicted proteins | sample PLM31_50_b2_FD_133141 | JGI IMG/M metagenome (GOLD analysis project Ga0184638, IMG submission 133141) | Groundwater sediment microbial communities from an aquifer in East River, Colorado, USA - PLM3-1_50_b2 | ecosystem: Environmental > Terrestrial > Soil > Riparian zone | place: USA: East River... | reverse complement strand
CTGGCTCGACGAATTGCCGGCGGTGCCGCTCTACCAGCAGGTGGACCTCTACGGGGTGAGCAAGCGGCTCAACTGGAAGGCGCGGAGCGACGAGGTGCTCCAGGCCTACACGATGTCGCTCAAGGACGGGAAGTAGCGCCGACGCGACCGTTGTAGAATGAAGGGCGCCGGGCGGCCGTAATTCAGTGGCAGAATGCCAGCTTCCCAAGCTGGACGTCGCCGGTTCGAATCCGGTCGGCCGCTCCAAAACTCCAGGGGGTTACGGGCGCCGGGCTCGTAGCCCCCTTCGAGTTTCTGACATTTTTCTAACATTCCGGGCCCGGAAAGGTTCGTCCCGGGTGGCGGACGGGGACAGTCATCCCGCCCGCACTACCTCAGCCCCTGCGCCCGCATCACCTTCGCAAGCGCCGAGCCGTCCTGACGCGTCAGGTTCGGGATGAACTTCGCGTAGTGGCGGATCACCATCTCGTCGGTGGTGTGCCCGAGCTGCTTCGAGACCCAGCCGATTTGCTCGCCGCTCTGCAGGGCGAGGGTCGCGAAGGTGTGGCGCGTCTGATACATCGTCCGGTAGCCGAGCTTGGCCCGGCGGAGCGCCGGCTTCCAGACGCGCTCTCTGAGGTTGCGCTCATGGCGGTGGCGTGTCCGTCGGCGAGGACGTACGCCCGGCGTATTCCGGAAGCGACGGTGCTCTATCGGGTGGTCCAGCAGCACTTCGGCGAGTTTCTGGCGCAGATCGAGGCCGGCGATCGAGGGGGCAGACTGCCCGTGTTCGTGACGGAGGAGTTCGAGGCTACCTGGGCTGCGGTCTGCTCTCGCGGGGCTGCCTGCACGTGCGGTGCGAGCAGTGCGGGGACGAGATGGTGGTGGCGTTCAGTTGCAAAGGCCGCTTCTGCCCCTCGTGTGGCGGCCGCCGCATGACGGAGCTGGCCGCGCAGCTGGTCGATCGGGTGATCCCGGACGTCCCGGTGCGGCAGTGGGTGCTGTCGCTGCCGTGGTCGCTGCGGTACCAGCTCGCCTTCGACGCCGCGCTGTGCCGCGACGTGCTGGCGGTCTTCGTCCGGGTCGTGTTCGGCTGGATGCGGCGCCGGGCGGGGAACGAGGGGCTTCGCGATGGCCAATGCGGGGCGATCACCGTCATCCAGCGCTTCGGGAGTTCGTTGAATCTGAACGTCCACATCCACTCCCTCGTGCTCGATGGCGTCTTCACCCGAGCGATGCTCGCGGTCACGGCGTCTTTTCGCGCTCGATCGCCACGACCAGATTCTGCTTGCCGCGCCGCTGGAGCGTGAAGCGGACGGAATCGCCGGGTGTCAGGGGCTCGAGAAGCTTCGGGCTCGCTGCCTGGAAGGCCCGCGTCGCCCCTGGCATGAGGCCCGGAATCGCCTCGTGAGTCAGGAAGACGACGGCCTGGTCCATGAGGACAATTCGCACGACGCCGCGTGCGATCCAGGGGCCAGGGTCGTTGGCCTGGCCTGGGCGGAGCTCGGGGGCGCGCGCCAGCGTCTCGCGAAGCTGACGGGCCTCGCGGCCCCAGCGTACGTAGCCCAGGCCGAAGCCAATCACGAGGGCCAGCCCGATCAGGACGATTACCCGCCAGAGGCGCATCGAGTCCTCAGTGGATGTGCTCGCCCGGCGTTGGCGCGGACGAGGGTTCGAACGAGAGTCGCTCGACTTCTTTGAAGAGCGCTTGCAGGTCGCTCCATCCGCCGGGCGCATCCGGCGAGCCTGGCGGAAGCCACCGCGCACGGAGATAACCCTGCCGGTCGATCAGCAGCTCCATGTGGAGCGGCATAGAGGGTTCGGAGCGTCGGCCTTCGAGCGAGAGATCGCGGCGAAAGAGTCCGTAGGTAGCCGCGGCCTGCTCGGCACCCCCGATCACGATCGGGAAGAGCACCGGCCTGGATCCGACCGCGCGATAGACGTCTCCGGCGCCCTGAAGAGGCACGGCCACAACCTCCGCTCCAAGCAGACGGAAATCGATGTGCCGCCTGCCGAGACGCGAGAGGCGCTCGAGCGATTCGGGCACGCGAAAGAGCACGAGAAGCACGACGTTGCGGCCGCGATGGTCGCGGAGCGAGCGCTCGCCGGCTACCCCGGTCGTGTAGGCGAGGTCCGGCGCGACGATCGTCGGCCGGGGCGACACGAGCGGGGCTAGATTTCGCCCCTCCTCGGCGGCGGCGAGGGTCCGCACAAAGTTGACGACGTCCCAGCGCTGCTCCGGGGACAGGCGATCGGCGAAGCCGGGCATGGCCGATCCCGTAACGCCGCGGGTGATCAACCAGAAGAGCTCACCGGCTGTACGATCGGCGGTGCGCTTCCCGATGAGGCCCACGGACCCGCTCGTCGCGGAGGTAGCCGCCAGGCCGTCGCCTGCGCCGCCCGATCCGTGACACGTCGCGCAGTGCCCCATGTAGACGGCGCGGCCGCGGACGATCGACGCCGCGGTGTATGGCGCGGTGGGGCGGGCGTACGTCGTCGGGTAAGCGTCCACAACGAGGGGCGGCAACGCTGCGACGAGCCCGAGCCCTGCCGCGACAGCCCCTCCCACGAGCGCCGGCCGCCACCACCGGCGGCGACGCACGATCGCGAGGAGCGTCGCGACGACCCCGAGGATCGCGAGCAGGCTCCCGATAATCACGCGGAGCCACGCGCCGGGGAGATCCTTCGCCGAGTCCCACGCGAACCGGAACGGAAGCGGCCACTCGATCGGGTCATGGCGTGCCGGCGTCGTGAGGCCGAGGATCGCGACGGCGACGAGGATCGCGGCGACGAGCAGAGCCTCGAGCAGGACGAGCCGCCGCAGGCGCCCGATGAAGATCCGAGCATCCGTTTCACTCGAGCCGGTCATCGCGCGCTCGAGGCCCGGGCGCAGATGCGCGCGATTCACGAACGCGATACCGAGCAGCGGCAGGAGCAGAGCCAGCTTGGCGAGGAGCCAGCGACCGTACGCCGTACCGACGAGGGCCGGCACGCTGCCAACTTGCTCGACGGCTGCATACGTACCGCTGACCAGCATGACGCCGACGCTCACGAGCCCAAGCGTGGAGAAGTGCCGAACGGCGACCGCTGCCGGGATGGCCGAGGCGTCGGTGAGAAAGAGGGCCAGTGGGACGAGCGCACCCGCCCACAAGCCGGCGGCGAGAAGGTGGAGCGCGTCAACAGCAATGGCAGAGCCCGTACGCTCTGGGACAGAGGCGGCATGGCCCGAAGCGGCGCCGACGACGAGGGCGGCCGCGGCGAGCGTCAGACCCGCCAGCCGAAGGGCAAGCCAATCCAACCGGTCACGATCCGGCGCACGCAGAAGGAGGAGAGCCGCCAGCAGGAGCCAGAGGGCGTGGCGCACCAGCCAGACATCGCCGTAACGGGTTTCGACCAGTAGGGTTCCCATAGTCTGCGGCGCGAAGCCCGCGGCAGCGCCGCGGGTAGCGACGAACGCGTGCCGAGCGAGGTCGAGCAGCCCCGTGCCCATGGCGATGCCGAGCGCGAGCCCGGCCAGCGCGAGCAACCGGCGGTCCAGCGCATCGAAGCTGCCGCGCATGGCCGGCCCGGCCGCACGGCTGGCCGGGAGCCCGACAAGGACGAGAAAGCCGAAGGTGCCAGTCAGCAGGCACGCGCTGCAGATATGAAGAAGGCGCGTGAGGACGGCGATGAGGTCGACGGCTCCCGGCATGTCAGCGCATCTAGTCGGGCAAGGTCACCGTGAACACGTACGTCCCTTCGTTGCGGTGACCGTCGACGGCGAGGATCTGCCAGCTGACCCGGTACACGCCGGGTCCGAGCGGATGGAGACCGACGCGCAGGAGCCGTTGCCTCCGCTCGTCCGGCCGCGCGTCACCCTTGTCGACGCGTCGTCCGGCGGCATCCTTCACCTCGATCGAGCTGAATGCCGGCTCGATGTCGCCTCCGAACAGGATGCGCACCTCTCGAGGGGCCGAGCGCACGGTCGCCTCGCGACCAGGCTCGAATCGAGTCGGCACGGAATGCGCGGCGGCGGGCGATGCTACCGTGGCGACCCAGAACAGGACGTGCGCGAGGGCGCTCGCGACGCGCCGCGCCCGGATGATCACGCCGAAAATCTTATCGCAGCTTCTCCGAGGTTCCACCGTTTCTGCGTCGATTGCTGCTCCATCCCTGCGCCGAAACGTCACGATCGTGACTGATTGACTCGCCACAACTGTCACTCGCGCGCGCGGCATGCGCACCAAGCACCGGGAAACCCGGCAAGCCGGCGGTGGCCGGCCGGTTGCTAATGCGCGCTCCGCGCTGTCGTCGAGGAGAGGTGCGGGGACGCGTCAACCGCAAGCCGTGGAGGGGGTGCAGGGTGAGAAGGGCGATGACATGGGTAGGTAGGAAAAAGCGTCGTTACGTGCTGCCGCTCGTCCTGATCGTCAGCCTGGTCTTAGGCGCCACGCTGACGATGAACGGACCGGCTCCCATGGCCAGCGACGAGGGCCAGGGCAATCTTCCGCAGGCCGTCGACGTGAACCCGGATCCCGACGTCTTCGAGACGTTCCTCGTCGCGATGGAAGCCCCGGTCGACCTGGGCAACGGTGTGGTGGCCACGGCCCTCACGTTCAACGGAATCGTGCCGGGGCCGGAGATTCGGCTGAAGGTCGGTAACAAGGTCATCGTGCATTTCACCAACAACGCGTCGATCCCGCTGAGCATCCACTGGCACGGCATCGAGCTGACCAATCGCAGTGACGGGACGGGCATCACGCAGGACCAGGTACCGCCCGGCGGGACGTTCACCTACGATTTCAGCGTTCCCCGCCAGGGACAGTATTTCTATCACTCGCACATCATGCCCACGAACCCCGAGTTCAAGGGGTTCTACGCGCCGTTGATCGTCGAGGATCCCAACGAGCAGAAGCTGATCGCGAGGAAGGTGCTGCCCAACCGGGGCAACACGAAGGTCATGGTCCTGGGCGACGTGACGGTGTGCAAGACGGCGGGGACGAACGACACGGTCACGTTCCCGGCTGATCCGACCCTTCCCTGGGCGGGCAACCCGGACGGTGGCCCTCCATTCCCCGGGTGGACGAACCCCAGCCCCATCTCCTCGCCGGCCGAGCTCTGCGAGCAGCCATTGGACGAGCACGGGCACTTCGTGACGCCGGCGGTCGCGCTTCCCGCGGGAGCGATTCCGAACATCCAGCCGACCCCCGATTGCGGAGGGGCGGGCGAGCCGGGCTGTCAGACCGGTGAAGGGCAGTTCGTTCTGGCGAACGGCCGGATACCCGCGGCCCGGGGTGGCCATCCCGGCGCGCCGGGCGCGCTGGCAGCGGGAGTCAAGCCCATCCACGTGAAGGCTGGCGAGGGCATGCGGGTGCAGCTAGGAAGTGCGGCAGCGATCCGCTATTTCCGTCTCCGGCTGACCTGCCCCACAGCGAGTCCGTGCGTGGAAGGGAGGTCCGACAACATCATTCCGCTGTACCGGATCGGCGGGCAAGGCGGCCTGCTCGACACGGTCAGGCTCGAGGGCGGAACCCAGGGGACGCTGGACACCAAGTACACCCAGGGAGAGATCCTCTTGCCGATCGCCTCTCGTGAGGACGTGGTCTTCGTCGCCCCCACCAACGTCTCCAACGGCGACGTGCTCACGCTGTGGACGCTCGACTTTCCCCGCACGGGAGGTGGCACACAGAGTCCACTCCCGACAGTTCCCGTAGCCCATTTCAAGATCGTGGGGGCCGGCAGCAAGAACCCGAAGTTCACGATCGCGGAAGGAGACCCGCTGCGCACTCACCCAGCGGTCAACAACCCGACCGAGAACATCAAGCTCGCGGCACCCGACGCGCTGCTCAACTCGAGCCTCTTCGTGCCGCCTCAACCCGGATCGACCGACGCGACCATCAGGCTGACCGCCGGCTCGAAGCCGGGGATCAACATTCCGCCCAACGTGGATCCCAACTTCATCTTCGATGAAGGCGCGATCCCGCCTGCGCTCTTCACGTCGGTTCCTCACCTCTCGGAGAGCCGCTGGGCCACGGTGGGAACGCTCCTCGAGCTGACGATCTTCAACGACACGAGTGCGCATCACCCCTGGCACCCGCACGGGTTCTCGATCCAGCCGGTGAAGATCACCGACCCCGGAGGGGCGACGCTGTTCGAGTTTCCCTACAACGAGTTCGTCGACGTGGTCAACATCCCGCGCCAGACGAAGCTCGTATACAGGGTGCGCCTCGATGACCGCCCGTTCGACTTCACGACGCCCACCGGTGGCGCCGTCGGGCGCTGGGCGATGCACTGCCACATCTTCTTCCACGCCGCGCTCGGGATGATCACCGAGCTCGTCGCGGTTCCGTAGGCCTCACGCCTCTTCCGGCCGCTGGCCGCCGTGCTCTCCGGCGGCGGCCAGTGGCCGCTTCATTCGGGCTCAGCGCGACGTTTTGCCGGCTGGTGGGACGAACTCGATCGTCAGCACGGGTCGATAGTGCGGGTGCCGGCTTTCCCGGGAATCGAAGCGCCTGGCGGTCCGGTTGGCCGTCTCGTTGCCGATCAGGATCCATCCAAAATCACTGGCCGGCCTGTCGAGCCACTCCTGCACGTCGGCAACCAGGGCGGCGGTGGAGCCCCAGGTCACGACCCCGTCGTCCGTCACCGGGACGACGGCGACCGCGCTCGCGGCGCCGGCAAAGTCTCCTCCGGGGGTCGCCCAGACGGCGGTGTCCCACAGGCGGTGCGTCCAGGTGGCGTCGTTGGGCGTGGCCGCGGTGCCGAATCCTCCCGGCTGACCCGCGTTAGATGTTCCCTCGCCCCAAGCCGCTCTGACGCGATGCAGGACAAATGGCTCCGGCTGCGCCGCGGACGGGTTTTGCGAGACGTGCAATGTCAAGGTGACCTGGGTGATCTTCGAGCCCGGGGGAAGATGCCGGGCGACGTCGAAGGCGAGGAGCGCCCGTCGGTTGAAGGAAAGCCCGGTTCGGCCCGAGAACACGAACTCGCCCACGCCGTTGCTCAAGGCGCCGTCCTCGGAATGGATGGTGCCGTCCTGGCTCGGGGCCAGGCTCACGACGTCCGCCAGCGCGGAGGCGGGCGCGACGAGAGCGCCGAGCAGTAGCAGGACCGTGAGCCTCATGAGGTCGTTCTTCGCCTCCAGACCGCCCGGATCTCGAAGGGTCTCCTGAAAGAGAAGAGCACGAGCAGTGCCAAGAGAGTGCCGTCCCACAACTCGTCGCCGCGCAACGACTTCGCCATTACGCGGCGATGCACCCGTGCGCTATCAATTAGGCACAGAGGCGCTGGGCGCCGCCGCGATAGGCACTCGGCTTCCGCGGCCGCCCGAAGAGCTTGGTGCCAAGCACCGCGCCTGGCGACAATTGATGAATGGTTCTCGACGAGTCGCCGAGAAGCTTCGCGGTCAGTCGCCGGTGCCGCATCTTCGTCGGCGTCAAGTCCGGGGTACTACTGCTCATCCTCGCGGCGGCCATGTCCACCACCCGCGGGCCGCCAACGGCTTTTCGTTCGAGCCGTTTGAAGAGTTGCAGGAGCGGATCGTCGAGCGAGTCATGCCGACGCTCGCCCAGGACTGGGATCGCATCGAGCTGCCGGTGGCCATCGAGTATCCGGGGCTGATGCGGGGCTCGATCGTCGGCTACGTCGTCCGCTTGGTCGCGGTCATGTTCGGGCCCGTGTGCTTTGCGATTGCGTTCGACGGATTTCTGACGGAGAAGGCGTTGTTCTTCGCGCTCAGCCTCGCCTTGCTGAGCCCGTTCTTCGTCCGCGATTGGCGCCGCGCGCACGGGACTCTCGAGTTGACGCAGGATGGTCTTCGGCAACGCAATGGCCACGAGGTCGTCATCTCCTGGAGCGGGGTCACACGGATTGTTGTCTGGGAGCCCCCGCTCGTAGGCTATGGATGGATCACGATCGAAGGCGCGGACGGCCGACGAGTCAGGATTCCTCGCTGGGCCCGGAACGTTGGGGCCATTCGGTACCTGATCGCCGAGAAAGCGAGGATCACCGAGGACGATCCGGCTGGCCAGCGCCGCTGGCGTGACCGCGCAGGCTGTCGCCGAGCACGCGATGGCCCTGATCCTGGCGTTGCGGCGTCATCTCCACACCGGCCGCGACAACCAGGCGCAGAAGCATTGGCGCGGGATGATCTCGCACATTGCTGCACGCGAGGATCAGCTGGGTGGCAAGACATTGCTGATCATCGGGTTAGGGCGAGTCGGGACACGGTTGGCGAAGCTCGCCAAGGCGTTCGACATGCGCGTGGTGGCGACCAAGCGCGATGCGAGCCATGGCGGGCAGGGGGTGGACGGCGTCTACCGGTATGATCGGCTACCGGAGCTGCTGCCCTTGGCCGATGTCGTCACCCTGACGTGCCCGCTGACGCCCGACACCCAGAACCTGATCGACGCCAAGGCGTTGGCCGCGATGAAGCCATCGGCTCACCTCATCAACGTCGCGCGTGGACGGATCGTCGACGAGGATGCGCTGATCCGGGCGCTACAGGAGAAGGGCCTTGCGGCGGCCGGCCTCGACGTCACGCGTGAGGAGCCGCTGCCGGCCGCCTCGCCACTCTGGACCTTGCCCAACGTGCTCATCACGCCCCACAAGGCCGGCGAGACACAGCTTATCGAGGAGGCCGTGATCGATCTCCTGATGGAAAACCTCGAGCGGCTATGGCGCGGGGAGACCGTGCTGAAGAATCAAGTCGTTTGAGCCACTCAAGACCACGCGAACTGGGAGGAATATCATGCCATTCATCCGCATCATTATTCTCGCACCGACACTTGCCGCTGGGCAGATCAAGCGGCTGCAGCAGGGCACGACGGACCTCATGGTGGCCGTCATGCGCAAGCCAGTCGAAGGGGTCGCGGTGCTCGTCGAACAGGTCACCCTAAGCGCCTGGAGCATTGCCGGATGGCCCACCAGCCTCGCCGCCCATGTCGAAGCAACGATCGCTCAGGGCACAAACACACCTGACGAGAAGGCCAAGTTCATCGCTGAGATGTGGACGTTGCTCCGTTCAGCGCTCGGGCCAGAGCTGCGGGAGGAGACCTACATTGTGTGTCATGAGATCGATACCAAAGCCTACGGGCGCGGTGGGTTGACGCGTGCCGAACGCGATCGGCGAGGTCAGGCTGGCGGCTAAGGCGTCAGGATCTCACTCTCTGGGCCGCGGTTGGGCGTCTCACACGGCGGTGCGACCTGGATGTGCTCCCATTTTGCTCCCACGACACCACCGGAACAGACCGAAAATGGGAACAAGTACGACACACCAGGAGACAACGTGAAACTGGCTGCGGCAGCCCGCTCTTCCCCGCTAGATCAGAGGGTGGCCCGACACGGTCGTCACGCATTCATAACCCAAAGATCGTCGGCTCAAATCCGACCCCGGCTTTGAACGGTGCAGCGCTATGAGACAAGGACTAGAGTAACCATTCGAGTAACCATGTCCTGTGACAGGAGGGGTCACAGCCGATCATTCGAACGCATCCCATTCGCTCTCTCGCGTGGTCGAGGCGCAGGATGGCACAGGCTCTCATCGCGCCGTGAGCTTCCCAAGCTGGACGTCGCCGGTTCGAATCCGGTCGGCCGCTCCAAACCTCAAGGGGGCAGCAGGAAGTACAGGCGGTGCCGTAAGCCGCTTGACACGGTGCCTTTTTAGGCAGATCGTCGCGCGCACCCGAGGGTGACGGCGCCGGCCGAAAGGAACGAACGCGGAGGGACTCGCGTGGCATCGACATCGCCCTTTCACCTGGCGTTCACCGTCCGCGACATCAGCGAAACGCGCGGTTCTTCGGTGGCCGAACGCCTCCGGGTCAGGGGGCGAAGCTTCTCCTCGAGCCGAGGGTCCGCGGCAAGGGCGCTCACGAGCAAGGCCGCGCAGTTGCTGGCGCGCCGATAGAGGGCGTAACGCCGGGGCGGTCGGCGCAGCCCCGGAGCGGGCGGTGCATGGACGGATTGTCGACACGAACTAGATTCGTAGAGAGGGAGGGTGCCGCGGGCATGGCTACTATCGAATTGCTCGTTCCGGCCGCTGTGATCGCTGGGAACGCCGTGCCGTTGGCCAAGCGCGTCCCAACGCTCG
>Ga0184638_1000635_pt1 | contig 10088 bp, 8 predicted proteins | sample PLM31_50_b2_FD_133141 | JGI IMG/M metagenome (GOLD analysis project Ga0184638, IMG submission 133141) | Groundwater sediment microbial communities from an aquifer in East River, Colorado, USA - PLM3-1_50_b2 | ecosystem: Environmental > Terrestrial > Soil > Riparian zone | place: USA: East River... | reverse complement strand
CTATGATGATTCAATTATAAGTGATTATAATCCGAAGAATTTATGATAGCACTACAAATAAACCGCCATGTAAATATTTACGACCCTTAAAACCAATAATTATGATAATTTAATCAATTTATATCATCCGAGAATTAGTTTAAATAGTTTTGAGTATAAATCAAACTTAATTTAAGTAATATATCTGTGGTTTTTCGAATAATTATCGCCAACTTTAAATTAATTACAAAATATTATCAAGTAATAATTATATTATTGGAATTCATTCTCTAATGTGTTTATGCAGGTAGATAATAAAGCAACTACCGTATCAGATTTGGATAGGAAATTGTTAAAGATTTTACTATCGCCAAATGGTGATTTAAAATCCAGCAAAAGTTTATCAGCAAAATTAGGAATACCAATTACTACTGTTAGAAGAAGACGTAAACGGTTAGAAAGCAAATTTTTAAAGATGCATTATATATTAGATATAGAGAAGTTTGGCTGGAAACGTGTTGACTTTTTTATTTCCATAAGAAATGGAATGGTAAATGCTGTTGCCAATAAATTGCTCACTTCGGATGAAGTAACATATGTTGCCAAGAGCATAGGAGAACACACAATTGATTTGAGGGTAGAAACAATTGTTAAAGATAATGCTTCAATCCTTGATCTCCTTGAAAAAATAAAGGCATTGAAAGGAGTTAAGGACGTAGTATGGAGTGAAATTGTTAATGTTGTCGGTAGAAAAATATCAATTCCTAGTTCTATAATTGATAGAATTTGATATGAACCATATGAAAAATCAGATTGGTCCCACTCGGTCCACTACTAACGAGCAAATTTAGATTTTTTAGATTTTTTAATCATAATTGCTTCTAAGTGAATTGAGTCGTAGAATTAAAAAGGACTAAACTTATCACTCGACATTAAATTTTGTTGGGCTAAGAGAATATTCTATTGGCCCGTATAAACGGTTGAATACACATATATTGATTAAACCAATAGGGTAAATCAACCAATTATGATGCATAAAAAAGTAAAGGTTGCAATAGCAGGCGTCGGAAACTGTGCTTCTGCACTATTGCAAGGTATCTCATTTTATGGTAATAGTTACAGCAATGATAATGAGAAGAAAGGTAACAATCAGGACATACCTGAAGGTCTAATTGCATATACCCTTGGCAACATAAGACCAAGTGATGTTGAATTTGTCGCAGCGTTTGATGTTGTAGAATCGAAGGTGGGGCACGACCTCGCAGATGCTATATTTGCCAGCCCAAATAACACAATAAAGATCTCAAATGTACCTTCAACAGGTATTAAAGTTCAGAAAGGAAAAGTACTTGATGGAGTAGGTAAACGCCTTAATGAAAGAGTGAAGATATCTGATAGTCCTGCAGCAGATGTATCAAAAGAACTAAAAGACAGTGGAGCTGAAATTCTTATAAACTATCTTCCTGTTGGAAGCAGAGAAGCAACTCAATATTATGTAGAACAATGCCTTGATTCAGGTGTATCCTTTATCAATGCAATACCAGTCTTTATTGCATCTACCCCAAAATGGCAACAGGCATTCGCAGATAAAAATCTCCTTTGTGCCGGCGACGATGTAATGAGTCAATTAGGAGCTACTGTACTGCATAAGACTCTTGTTAAACTGTTTGTGGATAGAGGAGTCAAGGTGGATGAAACATATCAGCTCAATGTTGGAGGAGATATGGATTTCTACAACATGCTTGATGAAGATCGCCTTGAAGATAAGAGAATTAGTAAAACAAGCGCGGTAGCCGCCATGGTTCCCTATGAAGTGCCAATGCGAATTGGACCATCTGATTTTGTTGGATTCCTTGCCAATGATAAGGTGTGCTATATATCATTGCGTGGTAGATACTTTGGTAGAGTTCCAGTAGAAGTGGATGTTAAATTGAAGGTGGTTGACGCATATAATAGTGCCGGCGTCATGATTGACGCAGTAAGAGGGACTAAAGTAGCATTAGACAGGGGAATCACAGGTCAGCTTGATAGTGTGTCGGCATACTGTTTTAAACACCCACCGGTACAGAAGCCTTATTTAGAAGCAAAGAACTCGTTCATGGAATTTATTGAAGGGAAAAGAGAGCGTTAGTAGCCCACAAAACGTACTGAATCTCAATTTTCTCTTGTATTGTCTATAAAAATATCAATTTAGATTTAATTATTTTGTCATATAGAATATATTTACAACCATGAGAATCTGATATTAAGATATTTGGTATATATAAAGAAACTTGAAATCTACGGATTCAAGTCATTTGGTTTTAAGAATACTGTATTACATTTAAACAATGGTCTTGTTGCTGTTACTGGACCTAATGGCTCGGGCAAAAGCAACATACTGGATGCAATTATGTTTGCATTAGGAGAGAATAGTCCAAAATTATTACGTGTTGACAAATTTCAATCACTATTCCATGACAGTGAAAATTCTTCACACAGGCTAGTGCGAGTGAATCTTTCTTTTGATAATTCCGATAGGGGAATTCCAATCGACATCGATACTGTTTCCATGAGCAGAGAAATGGAAGGTCAAACTGGAGAGAGTCAATACTATCTCAACGGTAAAAAGGTATCAAAGAACACCATGCTAGAGTTATTAGAAATCATAGTCGCAGTTCCAAGCAAACTCAACATTGTACAACAAGGCATGATAACAAGAATTTCTGAATTAAATTCTGAAGAGAGAAGGAAGATTATCGAGGACATTGTCGGACTGTCATACTTTGATGATAAGAAGAGCGAATCAATAAAGCAACTTGACGAATCTGACAGGCGACTAGAAGTAGCACTAGCCAGAATGGATGAAATTAAGAAACGAATAAACGAACTTGAAGCCGAAAGAAATGACCAATTAAGATATACATTCATTGAATCTCAATTAAAGAAATTTAAGGCAATTAAATACTCAAATAAGATTAGATATCTAAAGGGTGAAATAGATAACCGCGGCAAACTGTTGGGTACAAATGAGAGTAACCTTAATACCCTTTCTAAAACTCGTGACGAGTTAAGAAAGGAAATTGAAGAAATTGAGCAAGAAAAATCAAGTTTCATGAGTCAAGTGGATGCATCAAACAAGTCGAAAGCACAAATAGATACAAAATTGACCAACGTCATTTACCAAATTGAGAGGGAAAAGGCAGTAACTAAGGAGGCACAATTACGAATGACATCTATTGAAGAACGACTTACATTCATCCAATCCGAAGGCAAAAAAATTGAAATAGAACTTGAAAATTCTTCAAAAGTGCTACTCGACAAAAAATCTATCACTGAAACAAAACGATCCCATCTTGCTCAATTGAAAAATGATTTAGAAACTCTCAATATACGGATTGACGAGATATCTGGCCATGTAGACAGAAATAGGAAATTAAAGGATAGACTTTTCCAAAAGAAATCAAGGCTAGTGGAAATTAGTAGTCGTCTTAATATTCTTATTGCAAGACTTGAGGAACAGAAAAAATTTTACATCAATAAGATAAACGAAAATAATCCAGCAATTGAAATTATGAAGAGATCTCTGAATGACAAAGAAGCAAATCTAAAGGATTCAGCTATGCACACGTGTTACTCCGAATTAGATACAGAAAAAAAACTTGTCAATGATCTAAGAAATAAGAGTGAAATATATAGTAATGAAATTGATCTGTATAAAAATACAGTTAACAAGGTGCAAAAATTTGCAATGCCATATGAAGAAAAATATTCTGTTGCAGTTCAGTTATCAAATGAGGATTTTGCAATTGCTGATCTAATAAAGGATTCACAAGATTTCAAGATTCTGGGGATGGTAAGGGATCTAATAAAATATGATGACGTGTACAAAAAAGCAGTTTTTGCAGCTGCAAAGGATTGGATGAAATGTTGTATTGTTCCAACTGTTAAGGAAATGATACGTCTCGGGTCATATGTCAAGGAAAAGAATCTCCCCTGCTTCAAAATAATTTCATCGGAATTGTTGAGTTCTCTGAATAAAGAACACGTTGTATTAAAAAATTATGATTTTATAGGAAAGCTTGCAGATTTGGTACAATCAAGTATTCCAAACCTGGTTGATTTTATTTTTGGAAACGTATTAGTTGTAAGAAATTCTAAGACAGCTTATGATTTATCTAAACAAGGGTATAAATGCGTTACTATTGCAGGTGAGCTATTTGAGCCATATGCAAGCTCTCTCTCATTGGAGTTTGGTTCTAAAATATCTGATCTTACCCATGAAATAATATTAAATGAGTCAATTGGTTCGTTGCTAAAAAACTCTTACATTTTATCAACATATTTGGCGAACAAGAAGGCGGAATTAGAGAAGATTAACAAGGATATTTCTAACAAAGAATTACGTATTAGAGGATTAGAAACGCTTGTCACTGAAAACAGGATAAGTGTTAATCATTTGAACGAAGCAACTGCAAGTTTAAAAAACGAAATTGATAAACTTGAAGCTATGAACAGAACCCTATCTGGAGAAATTACCGACATTGATACGGAATTAACCAAAAATAAGAAAAGAGATAACACCGTTTCCTCCTCTTTAGTAAATAATTCAAAAAATATTCAATACATAGTCGATGACAAAGTTGATAAGGATCTGTCAGAATTAACGTACAAGAAAAATGAAATTCTAAGAAAAATTGAAAACTGCGAGATTGAACTTAGAGAAATTATTACATCTACTACGTCGCTTGAAAATGGAATAAATGCTGCGGGTGAAAGGAAGAATGAAATACTCTCTGAAAAAGAAAGCCTTGAAGCAGAACAGATAGAAAGAAGGGGCCAAAAACAAATTGCTGGCCAGAAACTAGAACAGCTTGAAAAGGAATTGATTTGTCTGCGTGAAGAAGAACAAAAAATAATTGATGTATCTGGTAATTCTTATTCAATATTACAGACTTACGAAAAACAAATCAAGACACTAGATGAGAAGGAAAGACAGAAGTATAGAGAAATAAATGGAATCGAAAAAGAATCAATTGCAATCAAGAAGGACATTTCTAATTTTACAGCACAAGAATCTCAAGCAACGAATGATTTGATGTGGTTAGGATTCAAGGAACTTTTAGAAGGTGAAATTTCCAATGTGGATATGCTGATATCAGAATTAACTAAAGAGAATGATGAACTAAAGACAAGATTAAACCTACGCGCTCATGAAACATATGTCCAAGTAACAGACGGTTACAGAGACATGTCTACCAGAAAGAATTATCTGGAAAATGAGAGGAATTCCATCGTTTTGTTTATCAATGAAATTGATAGAGAAAAAAGAGACGTGTTTATGGATGCCTTTAAAAAAGTAGACGATGATATTAGAAAAACTTTTTCCGAAATAGCAGGAGATTCTGCATATCTTCAAATTGAAAATGAAGATATTTTTTCAGGCGGACTATCATACCTTGTCCAATTTCAAGGAAAACCACCAAGAGAATCAACTGCATTATCTGGTGGAGAAAAGACAATGGCTGCAACTGTATTTTTGTTAGCACTTCAGTCTCTGAAACCATCACCGTTTTACCTTATGGATGAGGTCGATGCGCACCTTGATGCTCAAAACACCGAAAGACTATCAAAAATTATGGTTGAAAGATCAAGTGGAAGTCAAATATTAATGGTAACACTAAAGGAGTCTACAGTAGCAAAAGCCAGTCAGATTTTTGGAATATATTCAAAGTCCGGCCAATCGCAAATGGTTCATTATAAGAACCCGGATAATGTTCCTCTAGCGCAGATCAAAACAACAGAATAAGACAAGTGACCTTGACCGAGTAATTAGTTGAAATGACTTGTAGAGATCCATCGGTGGGAGGTAGTTTGTATAATCATTTGCCGCAATTAAGTTTCAAAAATATTCACTCAATTGAGATCTAATTTTTCAAATCTGTACCTTTACCATATCCACGAACATAGTTATATCCATCTGGTCGAACTTTTGGGTCGGCGTACTTCCAGAAAATCCTTCTGCAATTGTATTTTTGTCTAGTTCGTCAGGAGAATTGGCTTATCGTGTCACCGAGTTGGCGATCAAATACTAGATTTGTTATGACATATTTCAAATCAAAATGACATATCTTTCCATTATAGAATATCGCCAATCTTTATACTAATTCCTATTTTACTCAATTATCACGCGCAAATTAAATTGTTCTATTTCAAGCTACTTTTCGCATGGTATTATTTCGTTAGCATTTACTGTTTCGTTGGCATTTACTGTTTCGTTGGCATTTACTGTTTCGTTCGCATTTACTGTTTCGTTCGCATTTACCGTTACGTTCGCATATACTTTCTTAGCACCAATATCGAATGTTCCGTCACCATCGGAATCGTCAGCAAAATACATTTTATAATGATCTGGTTTAAGATCATCTGCATAAGTGACATCATTAAATCCCCCCGTACTGTTTGTATCAAAATAACCGTATAATGGGATCTTGCTATCAGATCCCACAAACTTCCAGCCAACAGTACTGTTTGCCTTAAATCCATTTGCATTTATAACAATGTTAAATCCTGGTTCAGCAGGACCGCAGGTTGGAGACAGATCAACTTTGGGTTCTGCAAAAGCTGTTAAAAACATTATGCTGGTAAGACTAAAAATGCCTATTGCAACTACTGCAGGAATAAATGATAACTTTTCAATATTATACATATTTCAAGGTATTATTATACTGCTTGCTAATAAAAACTTTGGAATCCAACTATAGAAGGGATGTTGATATTCAAGTACTCACGTTCGATAGTTAACATGAATTAATGATAAAAGGTAAAGTAAAAAATTTAGATCTAGTTCAAAAGCTTTTGTTACATTTTTTATGAATTAATGTAATTTGTACATAATTTCTAAATTTAGTTTTATAATTGGCATAATTTGATGAATAAAAGTACCATGGAAACCTAGAAGATAATTTTTGATTAGGTTTTTTAGTAATATCATGATAAAGTAGTCTATTGTCTCCCAGCTTTGGCTTTATTAAAAGAAAGACGTCTGACTTTTTTCAAGATAGAAAGAGTAATGCCAATTCTGTTCAATCTGTCACTGATAAAGAATTGTTAGAAATAATAGAAAACGAAAAAAAAATTCTTGAAAAGGATTTATCAACTGATCTTGAACCCATAAGAAATTCTGTATTACATTGTCTAGATAATCTTAGAGAGAGTGCAGAAGAACTTGAAGAACAAGAAATTAAGGTAGAAAATCCTCAATTTGAGTCATTAATTAATACTTCAAAAAAGATTTTGATAGCAAGCATAAAAAAGGAATCCTTTATAGGATCTTCTGAAATCAAAAACTACGAAGATGCAGTTAAATTCAAAAATAATTTAGAATTACTAGTAAATAGATTCGGGCAGGTTGGAGATTCCCACAACAAAATTCTTAATGAGTTCATGCGGAGACAAGTTAATAAATTGAAAAATGAATTTGATAATTTATCATCCTTACTAAAAGAGGTAACTAAAGTATTATCTGTCAAAGAAAGTCAAATTAACAATTGCGTCGCATGCAGGGACGACTTGATTTTGTTGAAGGAAAAACTCGGAGAAAGAAAAGACAAAGAAGATAGACTTTCAGAATTAATGGAAGAAAGACAAACTATTGACAAAAATATTGAAGAATGTAATAGAGAGTATGAAGACTTTAAAAAATCAGAGGAATTTCTAAGTGGATTAAGCGTTTTGGAGAAAATTAATGACAAGAAAAATGAAATTGATATATTTGAAAAGAATATCATAAACAGGGTTTCTAATCTATCTCGCCCAATAACCAAATTTTCATATCAAGCCTCTAAGGAAACTCAGGGTAGACTTGCTACTGTACAAAATGAACCTCTAGAAATTTTCAATGACAGTTCTCAATACCTGCAGCTATTCAATGAACTTAAAAAACATGTACTTAAAAGGAGTATCCAAATCAAAGATCCTGAAAAAACAATTCATCAAATTGATGAAATAGTTAATTCTTTACCTTCATTATCTTTAAACCTGAAAAATCTAAACAAAGAATTGAATCGATTAGAATCGTCAGTTAAATTCAAAAATATGAAGCATCTTGAGGATATAAAATTGAAGACAGAGATGTATGAAAAATACCGTTTAGAAAATAATTCAAAGACACAAGAAACAAGGAAAAGTGTCGACGAGCTTAGTTCAGCCTCTGAGTTACTGAAAAAGAAGATCGAAGACAAAGTTTCGGAAATAACAAATACAAAGTATTCTATTCTGCAATAACAAAACTAGCTCAGAGACAAACTTTATCTCCAGAATACAGATATTACACCAAGACCCATGATACAAAGGCCCCCATAAGCAACTGGTGGTACATTCACAAATAATCCTCCTACTGCCAAACCTATTCCACAACAGATTGTAATTAACTCACCCACTCTTCGTTGATGCTTCATAATCCAAAAAAGTTGTAAATAGGTATTATAAAAGCCTATGTAAATTAAGTGATTAAAGCATAGTTCTCAATTGCTTTGAATTGTAATAAAATACAGGGGCTAAACTAAACTCAATCAGTACTGATTTTTCTCACTAATGTTGGTCTTATTTTTGTATTGTTGTACTTTTCAAGCCAATAATTGACTTTGTAAAAATAGCGATCATAATAGTCCAAGGCTTTGCCATTCTGCCTAGTTGCCCTCAAGTTTCTTTGTTTGCCACTTGGACTGTTATTAAAAAATACTAAATTAACACCCAAAAGCATCGTAAATTCTAAAGAATAAAACTCCTACATTCAACGGGTAAGCATTTAAGGTACCGAAGCAAAATCTTTGTGTTGGTTAGAATCTTATACCAAAATCCTCATAGTAACGCCGACGGTGACAATTTTTACATAAGTATTCCGAAGGATTGGAGTGGAGGAGATGATGATGAAGTTACTGTAATCGTAGACGATGTCTGTGTTGTTATTCCACAAACAATTGCTGGTGCAACAGGTGAATTGATAGTGTTAAGGTTGCTGGAAGCAATGATAGAAGGAGATGTGATAGATGCCGGAGACGTTCAGAAGGCCGTAGAGCATATATTATAGAAAGAAAAGTAAATTTCATTATTCGTAATAATGTAAAATACCGAAACATCTTTTTTTGCGGTGACTCAAGATGCAAAACTTTGAGTTCTAGTTAAATTACATACAAACGCAAATACAATATAGGAAGGTCATCATTTTCAGGCTGAATTGAAATTTTGTGAAATGATTTGTAGATTAGATCAATTAAGAGTGACTCTCGTATTGATTCTGAATTACTTTGTAACCTGGTTTAGTGTTTCCTTTACTTGCTGAATGTTTCCATTATTCGGATCTATTTCCAGCGCCTTATCAATCCATGCTACAGCCTGTTGAAGATGGCCTGAACCATACAGAGAATCTGCCTTACCTCCTAATGCATACACATCATTTGGATCTATTGCAAGAACTCTATCATACATTACAATTGCATCTTGATACTGGCCAAGGCCCCTCAGTGCTGCGCCCTTGCTTACCAATGCCATCATGTTGGATGGATCTATTTTCAGTGCTTTATCAAGCCATATTATCGCCTGTTGACCTTGACCTGCATTAACAAGATCAGTACCTTTTTGAACAAGTGCCGGAACATTGTTTTGATTTATTGCAAGCGCCCTATCATACCATGTAAATTCCCTAGAATTCCCTACTTCTTGAGAACCATAAACTACTGGTGGAAAACCAGGAAGTGATAACAAAGATCCTACCAATGTTGACAATGATAGTAACATAATAGGTACAAGAGAGATAATAACTGTATTCTTTGTGTAAATATTTTGGTTTTTATTTACATATTTGTCCCTTCCGTTACTCCTACGAATACCATTATTTTTCAATCAGCATGTTCCCATATACGGCATTTAAGTTGTTAAAAATTCTGATGCAATCATTACTGTCAAAAACATAGTTTTCGCCATGAATTTCAATAGCTATCATGTTACTCATAGTGATTTTTTTTCTACACAAATCACAAAATCTATCACTCTTCATGACACTAAATAATGCTTGATATTATAAGAAAGGTTACGTTACAAAGTACTATAAAGTGTTACATTGTGTTAGG
>Ga0184638_1000634_pt1 | contig 10105 bp, 9 predicted proteins | sample PLM31_50_b2_FD_133141 | JGI IMG/M metagenome (GOLD analysis project Ga0184638, IMG submission 133141) | Groundwater sediment microbial communities from an aquifer in East River, Colorado, USA - PLM3-1_50_b2 | ecosystem: Environmental > Terrestrial > Soil > Riparian zone | place: USA: East River... | reverse complement strand
CCTCGCCGTCCTAACCGAGCTCCTGAAGAACTTGATGAGAGGGGCGTTCGGGTTGTAAGTGCCGCATCATGTAGCTCGCGAGCGGGACGCGATGCCCGGCCGGGCGCGTCGGTGCCGATCAGTCGAACCACCCCGCGCGCCGGATCTGACTCCGGAGCGCGAGCGCTTTCCTGAACTCGACGCGGACGTGCTGCCACGCCTCCGCGCTCCAGCGCGTGTGCAGCATCACGCGCAGGACGCGGTTGATGCGGAGCCAGGGGTGCCAGAGGCGGGCGTCGTTGTCGTTCACTTCGCCTTCGGCCCGCGAGGGTCCACGGTGTCGGGGAGACGGTAGTAAGCCTCCGACAGGAAGCCATTCTGGATCGTAACCCAGAGGACTTCTACTAGCCCTCCAACATGATTCCTTTACTGCGAGCTGCCTAGGTTCGAGCCGCCCCGCACGGCGCGGACGCGGTTAGCTTGGATCTTGCCATCCCTGTTCAGGGTCGCACCGCTGAAGTCCACGAACCACGCGAAGGCTGGATCGGGCGCGAACGAAGTCGACGACCAATAGTTGGACGACGACGTACAGCTACAGGCCGCGGTCGCGCAACCGGCCACACACCCCGTGTTGAACACAGACGATACCGCGGGGCCGAACTTCTCGTAGTTCAGGATGCTCCGGAGTTCCCTGACGTTCGGCAAGCGCCAGTCAGTGTGGCCGGCGAAGGCTATCGCGTTTAGTCCCGCGACGTGGACGGCGAAGGCATCTATCCACGTGTAGATGGTGTTCTGGTCGTGGATCGTGCCGTCGAGGCTCTTCTTCTCCCACGTCAGCCCCGTGTTGTTGTCGGTGATGGTGCCATCGCCGTTGTCGGTGTAGCTGAGCACCGCCCCGGCCTGGATGTCCCCATCCTGACCCGTACCCGTGCACGAGATGACCGCTCCGGCACTGTTCCAGCAGGTCGTCTGCCCCGTAGCCGGGAACGCCTGCGCGCCCGCCTGACACGCCGAGAGTTGCTTCCGGCACTGAGGAAGGCCGCCCGGGAACGGCTGTGCCAGTACCGTTCCTGCCCAGCACACCAGCACTGCAGCCGTGGCCGTCAACCCGATGAACCCTTGTAGTTTCGTCGTCATCTCTAGCCTCCCTATCATCGGCGGGTTCTCCTCGGCCTTCCTCAACGCCTCCCACGCCGCGCGCTGCGTCGCGTGCCACGGCGTGCGCTCCCATCCAGTGCCGGTCGCGCTCGTGGGCGAGTGCTCCATCCCCGTCACGTAGAACGTCGCCCGCCAGCCGCGCGCGTCGTACGACGTGAGCTGGAGGGCGAAGCCCTGGCGCGCCATCAAGTCGAGGTGATTGACCGGATCAGAAAGAGGACGCGAATCCACGGCAGGAGGTACCGCAGTCGATTCAGTCGATGATCGATCGGGCGGCGTCGTGAGGGCATCATCGCAGCCAGTATCGGCTCTCTCGTTACCGGGCGCGACTGGCATGGCAACGACGTCGCGGAGGCGGTGCCAACTCAGTGCCTTCGCGCCCTACCGCTCGAGGGTCTCGCGCACCGAGTCGGGGATTCGGAGCACTCGAAACTCGCGCGTCTGTTCCGCCGGCGTCCGCCGGACGCGCCGCGCCGAATCCCCGCGGTGCCGCGCTTCACCTGATCGCTGCTCCGATGTTCTTATCGTAGGTGCATGTCGTGACGGAGGAGCCGAGCGTCCCCTTGTTGCGCACCGACATTTCGTAACGCCCCTCGCCGAGTACCCTGACGTTCTCGGTCTCTATGGGCTGATCGCCCTTCTTACGCGCTGCCTCGATGCAGGCGGCACGCGCGGCATCTACGCCGCCGGCACCTAGCTGCCCACCGCAACCGCTGGCAAGCACAAGCGCCACCCCCACCAGTGCTGTTGATCGCATCCGCATGTTGGCCTCCTCTGGTCTTCGGTTCACCCCGGCTCGAGGCCGGGCCTGACGCCGCGAACCGCATCTGCCATTTAAGCCGAGCATAGCGTGCCTGCGGTCGCCGTTTAAGCCCGTCGCGACCGGCCTGGCCGTCGTCAGAGGACCGGCACCCTAAACACGGCTGACCTGGCCACCCATCACACTGTCATTCATTCCTGGGCCGTCTGGCTCTGGGTCTCTTGCGGCGGCGTGACTTGTCAGGGGCGGTAGATCTACTACTGACGCTAGCCTCCCTTGAGCGCCTCCCACGCCGCGCGCTTCGTCGCGTGCCACGGCGTGCGCTCCCATCCGGTGCCCGTCGCGCTCGTCGGCGAGTGCTCCATCCCGGTCGTGTAGAACGTCGCGCGCCAGCCGTGATCGTCGTAGCGCGTGAGCTGGAGGTCGTAGCGCTGCCTGATCCCTGATCCATCGGAGGGGCAGTGTAAGTCTTTCAACGGCTCACGCTCAGGCCGTTGGGGCGGTATTGCCACCCGTTCGCGAGCCCTTCGTCGTCATGGCGTTTCGGCCTTCTGAGGCGCGGCGGGCTGGACGGGGGGATCGCGAGCAGGCCTTCCTGCGGCACTCCTGCTCTCGGCCTGCCGAGTCGAGGACGTGCCTCCGGCGGCGGCTTCGGATCTCAGCCGGGCCACGAGCCCGGCGTACGACGAGGCCCGAAGCACGTGAGCGACCTGAGCGCGGTAGTTCTCGATCAGGCTCACGCCGTCGACCACTACGTCGTGAACGAGCCAGTTCGCGCCCGCCTTCGTCATGAGGTAGTCGAACCGGACATCCGTACCGTCTTTGGCTCCAACCATGGTGCGAACGCGCGCGACACTCCCGCCCGCAGCCACCTCTTCACCGACAACGCGAATGGCCGGAGGTCGATCCCGTGGCAACTTGCCCCGGACGATGCTGAGGTATCCCCACAGGAGGCGATCACCGAAGAGCCGGGTGAACTCCTCGCGTTCGACCACGCTGAGCGCAGTCCATTCGGGCTCGAGCACGCGGCGCGCCGCGCCCGGGACATCGAACAGGAGTCGCGCGAGTTGACTGATTTCATGTTGCGCCCGACTGGCGTGGGAGGCCTCGCTGAGAACCGTCGTGGCCTTTCGGAAGAAGTCGTCGAGTTGCTCGTGAGGCGGCGTGCTCGCGGCAGGACTCAGGTGCGCCATGAGAAGGACGCCAATGAGAAGTGTCGCCGACGCGACGAGAGAGCCGGACTGCTTCACTCTGGATTCCCCTATCTGCCCGAGCCTTCAGGTCAACCGATGATGCCTGTGGGAGCTAGACGGCCACTTGGTGGGAGCTAGACGGCCACCTGGTTAGACTGACAGTGGAACGCCACTTGTGGCCGCTGTCAACCCGGCCCGCTAGGCTGCGCCTCGTTGGCGATTGGCGCAAGAGTGAGGATGGCAGCAAGAATGACCAGCCCGATCAGCCGCATGGGCACCTCGGTGGAGGATGGCTGGCGGGGAGTCTAGCCGAACGCCAGTACACGCACCAGCGCCCCGGCCTGGACGAGCACCGGGGCGCGGGATACTCAGCGGGCGACGTGGTCAGGGCTCGGCGGGCCAGCACGCGCTATTCGATCACCTGGTCCGCCCGCAGCAGCAGCGTCTGCGGGATGGTGAGGCCAAGCGCCTTGGCGGTCTTCATGTTGATGACGAACTCGAACTTAGTGGGCTGCTCCACGGGAAGGTCCCCCGGCTTCGCGCCCTTCAGGATCTTCACGACGTAGGTGGCGCTGATGCTCAACATTTCCGCGACGCTCGGCCCGTAGGACATGAGCCCACCGGCGACAACCGCCTCTCGGAACGAGTGCATTGTTGGCAGCCGCTGCTTGATCGCCAGCGCGGCGATCTGCTTCGCGTGGAGAAGGGTCCACGCCTCATCGAGGACGATCAGCGCCTCGACGTGCTCTCGGGCAAACGCGGCGAACGCCCGATCCAGGTCGGGCGACTCCAGCACCTCCTGCGACTGGATCTTCAATCCCATTGCGTGGGCTGCCCTCCGCGTCTGGTCCGCATCCAAGGGTTTGGCCACATTGGCCGGATTGAACAGGAGGCCCAGGCGCGAAGCGCGTGGCACTGCCTCTCGGAGAAGCGCAACCCGTTTGGGACTCAACTCCGTCGTCACACAGGTCACGCCCGTGACGTTTCCGCCTGGCCGGGCCAGGCTGGTAACGAATCCGACGGCCAGCGCATCGCAGGCGAACATGACTATCGGGATAATCGTCGTCGCCCTCTTGGCCGCCACAATGGCTTCGTCTCCAACCGCTACGATGACGTCCACTTTGAGACCAACCAACTCTCGGGCTAGCGCGCCCATGGCGTCGTGCTTGCCCTCGCCGAACCGGTAGTCGATCCTGACGTTCTGTCCATCGACGTAACCGGCCTCGCGGAGGCGCTCGACGAGGAGGCCAGGCGGCGCTGCGGCGCCGAGCGCCAGGTAGCCGATCCGTGGGACATTCGTCGCTGGCTGCGCCCCGCCCGCGAGCGGCGCAAGAACGAGGCTGACAGCGAGAATGACCGCGAGCCCGATCAGCCGCATGGGCACCTCGGTGGGGCGGCTAGCGTCGCCGCCTCATTCGCGCGGCTCACTCGCCACGACGCAGTGGGATCGTGAACGTCGATCCCACGCCGACTTGGCTCTTCACCCAGATTCGCCCGCATACAGGCCGGGAGCGTCCGCGAAGAGTCGTGCGCAGGCGGCGGAACAGAAGCGGTACGTCACCCCTTCGTGGGCGATCGTCGTGGCGGCGCCGTCGCTGGTCACCTGCATGCGACAGACCGGGTCGGTGAAGGTGGTTGCCCGCCCCGCGCTTCCCGGAGCCAGCTCGAAGAGCGCCACCGACCGGATCACGTTCTTGAAGTGGCGCGCGCCGATGGGCCGGCACTCGACGCCACCGCGGGCGCCCAGCGCCCGGGCGATCGGCTCCGTGCACAGGATCTGGCCGCCGAGCGCGTGGGCCACGAGGCGGGCGGTCAGATTGATAGGAACGCCGAACAGCCGCCCCTCACGCTCGACCAGTGGACCGCGATGGATGGCCATGCTCGCGCGGGGGAACTCCGACTCCCGCTCGATCGCATCCCGCAGGCGAAGGGCGGTCCTCACGACGGCGAGTGTGTCCTCCCCGGCGCAGAACACGGCGTCGCCGATGCTGTCGACGATGACGACGCCGGTTTCTAGGCACGAGCGCGCCAGGTGCACGAAGCGAAGCACCGTCTCTGAGGCCGTCAGCGCGCCGTGCGTCTCGGTCAGGGCCGTGTACCCGCAGAGATCAGCCATGAGGAGTGCCAGATCGACCTCACGCGCGCCCGTCATGCGCGGTTCGCGGCAAGCCCGCCCCGCTGCCCCTGTGGCGAAGCGCCGCGGACCATTCGCCGACGCTGGACCACCCTCACCCCCGGCCCTCCTCTTCGGCGCGGAGAGGGTGTCCCGGCCGAGGCGCGCTATCCCGCATCATGCCAGTCTGGTGGCGGTGGTCGATGGTCAGCGGCAACGCGAACGTGAACGTCGAGCCCACGCCCACCTCGCTCTGCACCCGGATTCTGCCCCCGTGCAACTCCACGAACTTGCGGCAAAGGGCCAGCCCGAGTCCCGTCCCCTCCTGTTTCGCCGCGCTAGTCCCCACCTGGCGGAACTCCTCGAACACCGCCTCCTGGTCCTCCGGTGCGATGCCGACCCCGGTGTCGCTGATCGACACCTCGACGAGTCCGTCCCCTGGCACAGCCCGGACCTCGATCCGGCCGCCCTCCGGAGTGAACTTGATCGCGTTGGACAACAAGTTCAGGACGACCTGCCTGATCTTCCGCTCGTCCGCTCGAATCTCGCCGAGCCGCTCATCGACAGTCGAGCCCAGCGTGATTCCCCGGCGCTCAGCACGCTCGCGGACGAGGGTCAATGCGCTATCGAGCGCCGTGGGGAGGTCGAAATCCGTCAGTTCAAGTTCCATTCGTCCGGCTTCGATCTTGGAGAGGTCGAGGATGTCGTTGATCAGGGATAGCAGATGCGTGCCCGAGGCGTAGATGTCCTTCAGGTACTCCGCCTGCTTCTCGTTGAGCTCACCGAACATCCGCTCCGACAGCACCTCGGAGAAGCCGATGATCGCGTTAAGGGGCGTCCGTAGCTCGTGCGACATGTTGGCCAGGAACTCCGACTTGTGCTGGCTGGCGACTTCGAGCTGGTGACTCTTGTCCGCGATCTCCCGGAAGAGCCGGGCGTTCTGGATGGCCAACGCTGACTGCGTGGCGAACGTCTTCAGGACATCGATAACCTCGGGGGAAAACTCACCCGGCGCCTTTCGGTTGAAGGACAGGCTGCCGATGATGTGGTCCTCGCGGAGCAGGGGCACGGAGAGGAGTGCCCGGTACCCGAACCGGATGAGCGTGTCCCGGACGCTGCTCTGGTAGGCCCCGGGCCGGGTAATGTCGGGGATCTGGATGGGCACGCGCATCTCGGCCGCGCGCCCCATCAGCCCTTCGCCCTTCCGGAGGGGCACCGCCCGTAGGGCCGCCACGAACTCGGCGTCGTCATTGTGGGTGGCACGCAGCTCGAACTGCTCGGCGCCTTCGTCGTACTCGTAGATCGAGCAGCCGGCGGCGCCCGCCAATTGGCTGGCGTGGGAGACGATCGTGTCGAGCACCGTCTCGATATCGAGCGTCGAGCTGACGGCCCGGCTGACCTCGCCCAGGGCGGTCAGCTTCTCGACGGACCGAGTTAGCTCGCCCGTCCGCGCCTCCAGCTCCTTGAACAGGCGGACGTTCTCGATGGCGATCACCGCCTGATCTGCGAAGGTCTTGAGGAGCTCGACCTGGGCGTCCGGGAGGAGGCCAGGCCGGGTTCGCGAGATGGTGATCGATCCGATTGGGACACCGTTCCGCACCATCGGGACTCCCACGGTGCTCCGGAACTTGCCGGCCTGCGCCGCGGCGCCGAGCACGTAGTCCGTGTCCGCGCGGACGTCGGGGACCTGCTCCACGCCAGCGCTCAGCACTGCCCGGCTGGCAGCGCTCCCTCGGCTCGGCGCCATCGGAAAGGCCCGGTCCATGGCCTCGGCCCCCTCGGGCGTTAGCCCATGGTGAGCCACGAAGTGGAGGAGCTGTCCGTCGTATCTGAAGACGCCAGCGACCTCCGCATCGCAGAGGCGCGCCGCGCTGTGCGCGATGGCGTCAAAGACCGGCTGGACATCCGTCTGCGAGCGGCTGATGACACGCAGGATGTCGCTGGTGGCGGTCTGCGTGTCCAGCGCCGTGGTCAGCTCACGGTTGCTCGCCTGCAGCTCCGTGAACAGGCGCACGTTCTCGATCGCGATCACGGCCTGGTCGGCGAACGTCTTGAGTAGCTCCACCTGCTTGTCGGTGAAGCCGCCCACCTGTGGGCGAACGACGGCAATCGTGCCGATGGCCTGACCTTCGCGAAACATCGGCACCGCAAGGATGCTGCGGTAGCCGAGAGCTTGGGCGCGAGCCAAGGCCTTGGCGCTCTGCGTCGGATCGGCCAATACGTCCGCGACATTCACCACACGCCGCTCTAGGATGGCTCGAGCCGTCGTCGTGCCTTCCAGCCGTGTCGGAAAATCTCGGGTAAACGCTTCGACCGCCTCCGCAGGAAAGTTGTGGTGAGCCACGAAGTGCAGCAGCTCGCCATCGAAGCGAAAGAGCGCGCTGAACAGCGCGCCGCACAGAGTCGTCGCTCGTGCCACGATCGCGTCGAAGACGGGCTGAATGTCGGTGGGCGAGCTCGAGATGACGCGCAATATTTCGGCGGTCGCTGTCTGCTGCTCCAGCGTCTCACTGACCTGGGCGTGTGCCTGAGTGAGTGCTTGATTCTTCTGCTGTAATTCAGTGAACAACCGCACGTTTTCGATGGCGATGACGGCCTGGTCGGCGAAGGTCTGGAGGAGCTCGATCTGCGTGTCGCTGAACGGTAGGGCCTCCACGCGAACAACGTTGATCGCGCCGATCGCCGTGTCGCCCCTGAGCATCGGCACAGAAACGACGCTGCGATAGCCGATCGCTTTGGCACGCTCGGCAACGTGCGGGTACTCCGTGCCGCTCTGGGCGTCCGCGATCGCGATGACGCGACGCTCGAGGATCGCCTGGGCCGCGACGCTCCTTCGCCCCGGCGCTGCGGGATAGGCGCTCCGTATAACTTCGAGCTCCTGCGACGACGCGCCATCGTCGGCCACCAGCGTAATCGTCTCTCCATCGAATCGGAACACGAGGCTGTACAGGGCATCACACAGGCGCGTCGCGCTGGCCGCTATGGTGCGCAATACCGGCTGGAGATCGGTTGGCGAGCTTGAGATAGCGCGCAGGATCTCAGCAGTCGCCGTCTGCTGCTCCAGGGCCTCGGTCACCTGGGCATGGGCCGCCGTAAGCGCACGGTTCTTCTCCTGGAGTTCCGTGAATAACCGCACGTTCTCCATGGCAATGCCCGCTTGGTCAGCGAACGTCTGGAGCAGCGCAATCTGCTGCTCTGTAAACGGCTGGATCTGCGTCCGGCTGACTCTGATTACGCCGACCGCTACATCTTCGCGTAAGAGCGGCACGGCCAGGAGCGACTCGACACCATGCTGCGGCGACGAGGTCTCTGGAAATTCCGCGACGGCCTGTGCCATGTCACGGACGTGGATCGTCTGGCGATCGATTACGGCGCGACCCACGGCGTGGCCCCGACTAATCGTCCGCACCGGGGGCATCGACGGTGAGCCGTAGGCGGACACCAGTCTCAATACGTCGCCCTCGACCCGTAGCACCTGCGCGTCTCTCGCGACGCATAGCCGGGCCGCATTCGCCGCGATCGTGTCGAACACGGGCTGAGTGTCCGTCGGGGAGCTACTGATGACGCGCAGGATCTCGCTAGTCGCAGTCTGTTGCTCCAGGGCCTCCTTCGTCTCGGTGAACAGCCGCACGTTCTCAATCGCGATGACCGCTTGATCGGCGAAAGTCGTCACGAGGCCGATCTGCTTGTCGGTGAAAGGGCGCACCTCTGGACGGCGAATCGCGATCGTGCCAATCGCAGTGTCCTCGCGCACCAAAGGCACGACGAGCATGGTCCGGTACGGCACTTCCTGAAACAGAGTCCACAGGCCTTTCGGATACTCTTTGCACACGTGAGGCTCAAGGACGTCGTGGATGTGGATCGTCCGACGTTCTAGTATGGAGCGGCCTCCCACGGATTCGCGGGAAATGGGCTGGGCGATAGCCGATTCCACGACAGGCACTGAGCCGATGTGGGCCACGACGCGCATCATGTTGCCGTCCACGCGACGGATTAGCGCATCGCTGGCTTCGCAAAGGCGAGCGGCACTCTCGGCAATCGCGTCCAGCACCGGCTGGATGGCCGTAGGGGAGCGGCTAATGACGCGAAGGATCTCGGCGGTCGCCGCCTGCTGCTCGCGCGCCTCAGCTAGGCTCTTCTGAAGGTTGCCGACATCAGAGCCCTCGCTCTTCCGCGACTTGCGGGCAACAGGGAGCCTGGCTTCGACCTTCGCCTTCGCGGGCTTTGCACGCCGACGCATCGGCCTCTCCTTGCCTCTCACAGGCGTTACGACACAGGGATCGACGACAGGCTAGGCGAAGGCGCTCGGGTGGGCAAGCAGCGAGGTGTGCGCCCCAGTCCTCGTGAGCTGGTGTCTGCGGGGGCTCTCGTGCTGACACCAGAGACACTTCATCTCAACACGTTCAGCTCCCCCTCCGCCTTCTCCAACCAGTACGTCATTCCCATCTCGCGGTACAGCGTCGTCGCGGCGGTGAGGTGCTCCTGCGCTTCCTCGCGCTTGCCCGTGCGCCGGTAGAGTTTGCCGAGGCCGAGGTGGCAGTGAGCAACGAGCGGGCGCATGCCCCGCCGGCCGGCGAGCGCCAGCGCCTCGCGGTAATAGGATTCAGTGTCTCCCCCGCCGCCCGCCGATGCGATGTCACCGGCGAGGCAGAGGGCGTGGGCCTCGGCCCCCCGAGCCCCTAGTCACACGTTCGCGTCCTGGGCAGTTATGCGCGGGGTGACGCTCAAGGAGCTGCAGGAGCTTCTCGGCCATGCCGCACTGACCATGACGATGCGGTACGCCCACCTCGCACCCGAGCACCTTCGCACGGCGGTCAGCCGTCTCGAGGGCCTCGCCAGCTCTCAGCCCGCCTCAATTTCAGCGCAAGCTTCAGCGCAAGAGCCTGTCGAGACCATAGGGGT
>Ga0184638_1000630_pt1 | contig 10133 bp, 8 predicted proteins | sample PLM31_50_b2_FD_133141 | JGI IMG/M metagenome (GOLD analysis project Ga0184638, IMG submission 133141) | Groundwater sediment microbial communities from an aquifer in East River, Colorado, USA - PLM3-1_50_b2 | ecosystem: Environmental > Terrestrial > Soil > Riparian zone | place: USA: East River... | reverse complement strand
GCCGCCTCGGCATCAACGCTGCCACGCAGGCCGAACAAGTTCATGGCCGACCTCACGAGGGCCATGCAGGCAGCGGCCGAGTCCGCGCGTGCGGATACCCTCGAGCGCTTTGGCGCGGAGGCCAAGGCCCACATCGAGAGCATCCACGCCAGCACGGCCGACGAGGCCACTGACCTGCGCAAGAAGGCCGATGACGACATCGCCTCGATCCGCGAGTGGTCGAAGACCGAGATCGCCCGGATCCGCGAGGAGACCGACGAACGCATCGCGCATCGGAAGACCGTCCTCGAGCGGGAGATCGAGTCGCACGCCGCGCAGATCGAGGAACGTATCGAGCGGGTGCAGCAGCGCGTCGCCGGCTTCGAGAACCAGATGTCGTCCTTCTTCGAACGGCTGCTCGGCGAGGAGGATCCCACTCGCTTCGCGTCCATGGCCGAGAGCCTGCCCGAGCCGCCGCCCTTCGATGCCGACGTCGCCTGGGATCGGGGCCCCGTCGTCGCTGCGTCCGTGGCTGCGCCGGTCGTCGACGCTCCTGCGGAGCCCTCGCCGGTCGAGGCGCCTCTCACCGAGTCGAGCGCGACCGAGGTGGCCGAGACACCCGAAGTGGCCGAGTCGCCCGAGGTGGCGGAGTCGAGTCACGATGGTTTCATCGAGCGCGCAGAACCGGTCGAGTCCGTCCAATCGGCCGAAGCCGTGCCGTCGGGATGGGGCGAGCTCGCCGCACCGGAGCCAACCTCCGAGCCCACACCAGAGCCCGAACCCACGACCGAGGACAGCGGCGACCTGTTCGGCATCGCCCCCGATGAGAGCGCGCCGACGGAGACCGATCCCCGCCTCGACGCCCTGGGCATCGATCGCGACTTCGCCGCGGCAGAGGCCGAGGCGGGCGCGTTCCCCGTCGAGAGCGAAGCACCGGAGGAGGAGATCCCGGTCATCGCCGATGACGCGCTCGCCGCGCGGCTTGCCGGCCTCGTCCCCGACACCGCCGCGACCGGCGAGGCCGCCACGACCCGCGTTGTCGTCACGGGCCTCGTGAGCGTGGCCTCGATCGCCGGCTTCAAGCGAAACCTCGCCCGTGCCTCGGGCGTGCATTCGGTCGGTGTCACGTCCGGTCCCGACGGCGAATTCGTGTTCGCCGTGACGCACGACGCCGGCATGGCGCTCGGCGAATCGATCGCGAGCCTGCAAGGCTTCGGTGCGCGGGTCACGAACGAGACGGTCGGAGAGCTCACGGTCGCCGCGCGCGATCCAGAAGCCGAAGGCTAGGCGTGGCCCGCCCAGCGATCGCCGTCGCCCTACCGAGCGGCGAGTCCGCTCCGGTCGCTGCCGAGCTGCGGGCCGCTGGCTTCACCGCCGCAACGGTCAACCATCCGGACGAGCTCGAGGCACTGCTGTCGTCCCGACGTGACATTGCGGTCGCGATCCTCGACGGCGAGACCGACTTCGACCAGTCACTCGAGTACTACGCGCTGCTGCGGGACAACGGGCGGGCCATCCCGGCGTTGATGGTCGTCTCGGAGCGCACCCTGTCACGCATCAACGGGACCTCGGGCGGCGTCGAGGACGAGTACTTCACCCGGCCCTACTCGGCCGAATCACTGCGCTGGCGCGTCGAGGCGATGTGCATCCGCAGCCAGACCGTCGACGACGGCTCGGGACCCATCCTCCAGGGCGGGCCGATCGAGACCGACGGCTGGGCGCAACGCGCGGTGGTCATCGCGATCTTCAACCCGAAGGGTGGCGTCGGCAAGACGACGCTGGCCACAAACCTGTCGTCGGCACTCCAGACGCGACGCGGTCAGAACGTCATGTTGGTCGACGCCGACACCGTGACGGGCCACGTCGCGACGTCGCTCGGGATCGATGGCGTGCGCACCCTCGCCGACAGCTGGCTCGATCAGTCCGAGGGCGGCCCGTTCGAGACGATCGCCGACATCGCCTCGGCGCATCCGTCGGGTATGCGGGTCGTGTCGCTCAGCTCGTCGCCGCTCAACACGGAAATCCTGGAGCCCGCGCGAGTTGCCGACGCGATCAACAACGCACGCCGCGGCTTCGACTTCGTGGTCGTGGACCTGCACCCGTCCTACAGCGACCTGAACCGGGCGATCTTCGAGATCGCCGATCGGATTCTCGTGCCGGTCACTCCGGATGTGCCCGCGATCCGTGCCGCGGTCCAGCTTACCGACTACGCAGACGAGGCCGGCGTCCGGGACCGCCTGGCGCTGGTGATCAACCGCGCCAACAGCGGCGTGACCGTGGCCGACATGGAGCGCACGGTCGGGATGCCGTCACTCGCGCTGATCCGATCGGGCGGGCTGCTCTTCGTCCGTGCCGCGAACGAGGGCCGCACCGTCATCGAGATGTTCCCCAAGGAACGGATCACCGAGGACTTCGACGTCCTCGCCGATCGCGTGCTGGGGACGCCGTCTGCCGCGCCGGCCATGAAGGTGCCGTTCGGGTTGTTCAACCGCGCAAAGGTCCCCGCCCGAGTCTGATCCGGCCGTCTCCCGGCGGCCGATCCGGCTTGTTGTGAGGCCGTCGGATGGCGGCCAAGCCGAAGGCGCCATCGAGCAGCGCGAGCGAGCGCACCACCCCCCGAGGCCCGAGGCGACGCTCCGCGAGCCATCGGTCCGAGGGTTCCTGCGTGAGCGAGTGCGCGGAGGTGGTAACGCACGGATCGACCGCCAGGCGACGGCCTTATCGCGAGCGGTCTTGCCAGGAGATGCCGCCCATCGGCGACCCGGGCAGCTTTTGCGGGCGTTCGCCGGTCCGTCGGTCGACCTGTTCGATCCCCCGCAGGTAGAACCGGTTGACGAGGATCGCGTCGATCTCCGGACCGACCGCCACGTCGTTCAGGTAGGCCGTCGCGCCGACGACGGGCACGAACATCTCGGTGGCCCGATCGAGCAGTCGCTCCGGTTCCGACCCGGGATGTAGATAGACAGTGCCAACCACGCGAAATGGCGGCACCTCCAGCGCCACGTCATACGCGACTTTGTGGACCTTGTGGGCCGTCCGCTCGGCCTCGCTCAGCGGTGGTAGCGTGGCCTCCCCGGCGAGGACGAGGATCAGGTCGTACGGATCGACGGCTTTCAGGCCCGGCGCGGGGACGAGCGGCGAGGACCCGTCGATCGGCGCCCACTGCACATCCGAGATCGTCACCGCTTCGCGCTTGTTGAGGGCGTCCGAAAGTCGATGCTCGACGTGCATGTTGCCGACGATCCGCCATTCCTCGGTCAGGCCGTCGAATGGGATCCCACGATCGCGCGACCGGCGGGTCGCGGTTCCGGTCGGTGTCGGCGCCCCCCCGTCGGTCTTCTTCCGTTTCAGGAAGTCGAATGGCACCTTCAGTCCTCCGAGGCGCCCGTGTTCGTCCGGATGAGCTCGACGACGTTGGTGTCGGCCAGCGTGGTCGTGTCGCCCAACGTCCGGCCCTGCGCGATATCGCGGAGCAGTCGACGCATGATCTTGCCCGATCTCGTCTTCGGCAGGTCCGGCACGAACATGAGGGTCTTGGGCTTGGCGATCGGGCTGATCTTCGTCGATACGTGCTGGCGCAGCTCATCACCGAGCGACGGCGTCGGCTCGTTGCCGAGGCGCAGGATGACGAACGCGTTGATCGCCTCGCCGGTCAGAGGATCCGGCCCGCCGACGACGGCGGCCTCGGCCACGGCCGGGTGGGAGACCAGGGCGCTCTCGATCTCGGTCGTCGAGAGCCGATGGCCGGAGACGTTCATGACGTCGTCGACCCGGCCGAGCAGCCACAGGTATCCATCGGCGTCGCGCTTCGCCCCATCGCCAGCGAAGTACATGCCCGGGAAGCGGCTCCAGTAGGTCTCCTTGTAGCGCTCGGGATCGCCGTAGATCCCGCGCAGCATCGCCGGCCAGGGCCGCTTCAGCACGAGCAGCCCACCGCCGCCCAGCGGCACCGAATTGCCCGCGCGGTCGATGACGTCGACCTCGATGCCCGGGAACGGGAACGTGGCACTACCTGGCTTCGTAACGGTCACGCCAGGCAGCGGCGTGATCATGATCATGCCGGTCTCGGTCTGCCACCACGTATCGACGATCGGCGTGTGGCCGCCACCGATGTGCTTGTCGTACCAGAGCCACGCGACGGGGTTGATGGGCGCGCCCACCGAGCCGAGCACCCGCAGGCTCGAGAGGTCGTGCGCATGGGCCCATTGCGCACCCTGCTTCATGTGGGCCCGGATCGCGGTCGGTGCGCAATAGAGGATGTTGACCTTGTAGTCCTCGATGATCTGCCACCAGCGTCCCCAGTCCGGGGTGTCGGGCGTGCCCTCATAGAGGACCGAGGTGGTCGCGTTGGCCAGGGGGCCGTACACGATGTAGCTGTGACCGGTGACCCAGCCCACGTCGGCGGCGCACCAGTACACGTCGTCGGGCTTGATGTCGAAGACCATCTCGTGCGTGAAGCTCGCACCGAGGAGGTAGCCCGCGGTCGTGTGGATGATGCCCTTGGGCTTGGCGGTGGTGCCCGATGTGTACAGCAGGTAGAGCATGTGCTCGCTGTCGAGCGGCACGGGCTCGTGGTCCTCGGACTGGCGATCGACGAGGTCGTGCCACCAGACGTCCCGGCCTTCCTGCATCGCGGTCCCGCCCTCGACTGTATCGCCGAGACGGCGGACGACGAGGGCGTGCTCGATCGTCGGTGTCTGGGTCAGCGCATCGTCGACGGCCGGCTTGAGGGGCGCCGGCTTGCCGCGCCGCCAGCCGCCGTCGGCGGTGATCACGAGCTTGGCTTGGGCGTCGTTGATGCGGCCGCTCAACGCCTCGGCGGAGAACCCGCCGAACACGACGGTGTGGGGGGCACCGATCCGCGCGCAGGCGAGCATCGCGATCGGCAGCTCGGGGATCATCGGCATGTAGATCGCGACGCGGTCCCCCGTGGTCACCCCGAGCTCGAGCAGGGCGTTGGCCGCCTTGCTAACCTCGCGCCGCAGGTCGGCATAGGTGATCGTGCGGGTGTCGCCGGGCTCGCCGATCCAATGGTAGGCGACCTTGTCGCCGAGCCCGCGCTCGACGTGGCGATCGACGCAGTTGTAGGCGATGTTCAGCTTCCCGCCGGTGAACCACTTGGCGAACGGCAGGTCCCACTCGAGGGTGGTGTGGAAGTCCTCGTACCAATCGATCCGCTCGCGCGCGAGGCGTGCCCAGAAGGCTTCGGGATCGGCCTCGGCTTCCGTGTAGAGGTCGGCGGTCGCGTTGGCCTGAGCCGTGAACGCCGAGTCCGGCGGGAATCTGCGGTCCTCGGCGAGGAGGTTCTCGATCTCGGCGGTCGGGGTCGGGGACTGGTCGAGGCTCACGAACATACACCTCGGGAAGTCAGGGCTGGTCGGCTCATCGTACCGCGGGCCATCGTGGCGCGGTTGGTGGCGGATCAGCCGCGGATCAGGGGCCGATCAGTCGCTGTCGGCCGCGAGATCGTCCTCGCCAGGCCCGCCCGGCGTCGCCGCGGACACGGCGGTCGCCGGATCGCGCGAGAGGACGACGCGCTGCGGGCGAGGGATCTCGATGCCATTGGCCTCCAGGGCTGCCAGCAGGCGCTTGCGGAACTCACCGCCGGCGGCCCATTGCTCGGGCGCCCGGACCGAGCCCAGGATCTTGAGCGTCACGCCGTACTCGCCGAGGGCCTCCACGCGCTCGACGCGGGGCGGCTCGAGGACGCGCCGCTTCCAGACAGGATCGTCGTGCAGAGCGCGACCGACCTCGTCGACGACGCCGATCGCACGGTCGATGTCGGTGCCGTAGGCGAGGGTCACGTCCTGGTTGATGCGGGCCCAGGTCCGCGTGAGGTTTGAGGCGACCTTGATCTCGCCGTTCGGGATGGTGTGGACGACGCCGTCCAGATCGCGCACGGTGGTGCGGCGCAGGTTGAAGTCCTCGACCGTGCCGGCGGCACCCGCGAGGCGCACGACGTCCCCTTTGCTGAATTGGTTCTCGACGAGGATGAGGGCGCCGTTGAGGTAGTCGCGGACCAGCGTCTGCGCCCCGAACCCGACGGCGATGCCGATCACGCCGAGCCCGGCTACGGCCGGTCCGATGTCCAGGCCGAGCTTGCCGAGAATCATGAGTGCAGCGATGACGACGTACGAACGCCTGGATGACGCGGGCGCCGAGGTCGTCGAGCGTGTCCATGCGCTTCTTGAGCTCGACGGCGCTCAGCTCCTGGGCCGTGCCCTCGGTGGCTTCCCGGTCGAGCAGCGCCTTGACGATCCCGTGGACGAAGAGGCTGGCGAGGCGCATGGCGATGAGCGCGACGACCAGGACCAGCAGGACGGGGATGAGGCTCTGCCGAACGAACGCGGCGATATCGGCGGGCGTGATCTCGGGCATGGCGGCAAGGGTAGCGAGTCCGGGGCGCCTTCCGGCGGCGTGCCGTCGAGCCAGGGCGCGTCCGACGCAATACCCGGTTGAGTGCCGGGTAAGCGCCGTCTGCTTCACTCCAGGGCGTGATGACCCCGTTGAGTATGACATTCGCGCGTCTCTGTCGGGAGACCAGGACCATGCTCGATGTCACGCAGCAGGAGCTCGCGCTCGCCGCGGGAGTGTCCCGGTCGCACATTGCTGGCATCGAGACCGGTCGGGTGAATCCTTCGATCGATCTCGTTTGGCGAATCGCCGTCCGTCTCGGGATCGATGTCGCGATCGTTGGTCGCCCGCCGATCATCATGAGCCGCCGCAATGGCCAGGACCTCGTGCACGCTCGTTGCTCGGGCTATGTCGAGGCACGCATCCATCGACTCGGCTGGATGGTCAACAGGGAAGTCGAGGTGGCCGGCGATCGCGCTCTCGGGTGGATCGATCTGCTCGCATTCGAGCCAGTCTCGAGAACGCTTGTGATCATCGAGATCAAGACTCGACTGGAGGACATCGGAGCCGTCGAACGACAGGTCGCCTGGTACGAGCGCCATGCGACGAACGTTGCACGCGCTCTCGGATGGCGCCCCACGCAAATCATTACGTGGTTGATCCTGTTGGCTTCCGACGAGGTCGAGCGGGCAGTCGGGATCCATCGCGAGGTCCTGCGCCGGGGGTTTCCCGGGCGCGCATCGGCCATGCGGCAAGTGATCCTGGATCCCCTATCGGCGGTCGACCGCAGAAGCTTGGCGATGGTCGACCCGACGAGTCGACGTCGCGACTGGTTGATCCCGACGCGATCCGACGGGCGGCGCTCAGCTCCCCCGTATCGCGACTACGGGGACGCGGCGCGGCGGCTGGCCGCTAAATGATGGTGAGGGCTGGGTGTTGTCGCGCTCAGACACGCGCTTCGACCGAATGACCACGCGCCAGATGCTCAGGATGCAGTTCCGCCGTCGTCTGGGCGATCGATCACGAGGGATCCGACTGATTCGCGTGTCTCATAGCGACATGCTGGGGTGGAGGCACAGAACGGTGGCTGAGGCGCCCTACCGCGACTACGCGGATGCGGCACGACAACTGGCGTCGTGACCGTCAGGCGGTTGCCGTGGCGGCGGGTGTCGGTTGGCGCTCCGGGAGCGTGCCGCCCAGGCGGACCGAGATGGCCGCGGCCGCCTCGCGGGCCTGGGCCGCGAGCTCGGGGACGCGGCGCGGGGTGAGCCGGAACGCCGGTCCCCAGATGTCCACGGCCGCGATCACGTTCCCGCGCGCGTCGTGGATCGGGGCACTCACCGCGTTGAGCCCGAGCTCGTACTCCCCGATCGCCGTCGCGTAGCCGCGCCGCCGAATCCGCGCGAGTTCTTCCAGCAGCGGCTCGAGCTCCACGATCGTCCGTTCCGTGTACTGCACCAGCCCGCGACGCACCATCCGCAGCACCTCACGCTCGGCGAGCGCCGACATGAGCACCTTCCCCGACGCCACGCAGTGGAGTGGCGTGGAGCGGCCCGTCCAGTCGCCGACCGCGATGAGGTTCGGGCCGTCGACCTGGGCCACGGTCAATAGCGACTCCCCGTCCAGCACGCCCACGCCGGTCGTCTCATGTGTCAGCCGCGCGAGTCGCTCGAGCTCCGGCATCGCGATCCCCCGAAGGTCGAGCGTCCGCTCGGCCCGCTCAGCGAGGCGGATCACGACGAGCCCGAGTCGGTACTTGCCGGTTTCATCGTCCTGCTCGACCAGGCCGCGCCGCTGCAGGGTTGCCAGCAGCCGGGAGGCCGTCGACTTGTGCAAGCCGAGTCGGCGGGCAAGCTCGGTCACCCCGGCCTCGCCCTGTGAGTCGCCGAGGGCCAGGAGCAGTGCCGCCGCGCGGTCGACCGAGCGGACCGCGTTACCGTCGAGCACCATCGAGCCGGCCTCAGCCCGCCGCCGGCGAGGCCATGCCGCCGTGCGGTGTCGGCGGGGCGTCGCCATGTGCCCGGGCCTCGAGCGCGGCGTCGAGCGACTCGGAGAACGAGGTCAGCACCCGGTCGATCAGATCCGCGTCGGCGTGCGCCTCGCACATGAACCAGGGTTCGCGGGAGTCGGGCTCGGGCATGGCGCCGCGCGCGTGCATCCCGATGGCGATCGCGTCGTACAGCTCATGGTCGCTGGTGGCCCAGTCGCGGTACTCGGTCGGCAGGTCCTCGCGGAACATAATCCCGAACATCGACGGGTGGCCCGTGAAGTGGTACGGGATGCCGACCGGGTCGAGGATCTCCCTGAGGCCGTCCTGGATCGTGCGACCGGTCGCGTGGATCGTCTCGAGCGCGTTCGTGTCCTTGAGGATCCCGAGCGTCGCCACCGCCGCCGCCGCAGCCACGCGATTGCCGGCGTACGTGCCGCCGTGGCTGACCTTGTCGGGGAGCAGCTCCATGATCTCGCGCCGGCCGCCGAACGCCGCCGCCGGATAGCCGTTGCCCATCGCCTTGGCGAAGGCGGCGAGGTCGGGCGTGACGCCGAAGTATTCGGCTGCCCCGCCACGAGCGAGGCGGAAGCCGGTCTTGACCTCGTCGAAGATAAGCAGGATCCCGAACTCCTCGGTCAGCGCCCGCATCTGCTGGTGGAACCCCTCCTCCGGCATGATCGCCTGGGCGTTGCCGAGCACCGGCTCGACGATAACCGCCGCGATCTCTTCGCCGCGCTGCTCGAAGAGCCGGCGCAGGCGGTCGATGTGGTTGTAGCGGGCCGGGATGATGGTGTCCGCGACCGCACCCGGGATCCCGCGGCCCCAGGCCAGCGCGACGGGCGCGTCGGGATCGCCCAGCTCCGACATGTCGTCGGGACCAACGCTGATCAGCGCGTAGTCATGGACGCCGTGGTACTGGCCCTCGAACTTGACGATCCGCTCGCGGCCGGTGAACGCGCGGGCGAGCCGCATCAGGTGCATGGTGGCCTCGGTGCCCGAGACCGTCAGCCGCGCCTTGTCCACCCAGCCGGTCAGCTCGCACACGAGCTCGATCGCACGGACCTCGTCCTCGCTCGTCAGGCTGAAGCTGACGCCCTGGCGCATCCGTTCGTTGACGTGGTCGTCGACGCGCGGGTCGCCGTGCCCGAGGATGACCGGCCCGTAGCCCATCCGGAGGTCGACGAACTCGTTGCCGTCGACGTCCCAGACGTACCCGCCCTTGCCCCGATCGATGTAGATCGTGCTCTCGCCCCAGGCCCTGAAGTTCGAGTCGGTGCCGCCGGGCAGGTGCTGCAGCGCGCGCCGATACAACGCCTTCTGGCGGTCGCGGCGCAGGTTCGGGGTGAAGCGGGCGGCGGGCTCGGTGGCCATGCACTTCCTCGTGTGGGGGCTTGGACGGCGTCAGGGCCCGGTCCGTGGGACGGGCGTTGCGCGATACGGGACGCTGTCCCGCCATGCTGACACACGGCCGATACGCCCGTCAACGCGAGATTCGTTGCTCGCAGGTGATTCTCGTGCGAATGCCGTCGCGCGGAGGCGCGGGTCAGGAGCGACGCGCAGGCCGGAACGTCGCTACTGCCAGGCGCCGATGATCGCCCCGACGATTGCGAGTGAGACGACGTGATAGGCGCCGCTGATCGCGAACCAGTTCCACGGCTTTGGCTTGTTCGGATCGAACACGGCGTCCGTCGCAGTGACGACCAGCGCATAGCCGACCCCGACGACGAGTCCGAGCGTGATCCCCTCGGTCAGGTTGTCGGTCCCCGTGGCGTTCGCGAGCAACCCGGTCGCGATCGCCGACACGAGGTAG
>Ga0184638_1000627_pt1 | contig 10135 bp, 8 predicted proteins | sample PLM31_50_b2_FD_133141 | JGI IMG/M metagenome (GOLD analysis project Ga0184638, IMG submission 133141) | Groundwater sediment microbial communities from an aquifer in East River, Colorado, USA - PLM3-1_50_b2 | ecosystem: Environmental > Terrestrial > Soil > Riparian zone | place: USA: East River... | reverse complement strand
GAGTCGAATTTCAAATCTGGGATTGAAGTGGTGGCGGCATAAAAGCGAGTCTGCAAGAATTCGACCCTGACCCCATTCAAAGGAGATTGCGTTCATGGATCTGACCTCAGGCATTGTTCTGTTTGCGGTCATCGCCGCCCTCGTCGGGATCGGCTATGGAGCCTACCTGATCCTTTGGATCATGAAGCTTCATGAAGGATCGGAGAAGATGAAGACGATCGCGAAGGCGATCCAGGAAGGCGCCAACGCTTATCTGAACCGACAATACAGAACGGTCGCGTTTGTCGCCCTCGCCATGTTCATCATCCTCTGGGCCGGCGGGATTTGGTCTGACAAGTTTGGGTTTCTCACGGCCATCGGGTTTTTGATCGGGGCGGTCGCCTCCGCCACTGCCGGCTACATCGGGATGATTGTGGCGGTTCGGGCGAATGTTCGGACTGCGCAGGCGGCGCACGGAGGACTGAACGCCGCATTGCAGGTGGCCTTCAAAGGTGGCGCGGTTACGGGGTTGCTGCTGCTCGGCCTGGGCTTGTTCGCGGTCTCGGCCTTCTATTATGTCGCCTCCGGTGTGGCCGGCGCCGAAAAAGCGGTCCATGCGCTGCTCTCCTTAGGATTCGGCGGCAGCCTGATTTCTGTGTTTGCGCGTGTCGGCGGCGGCATCTTCACAAAAGCCGCGGATGTCGGCGCCGATCTGGTAGGAAAGGTTGAGGCCGGCATCCCTGAGGATGACCCGCGGAATCCAGCCGTCATCGCGGATAACGTCGGCGACAATGTCGGTGACTGTGCCGGCATGGCTGCAGATCTATTTGAAACCTATGCAGTGACGACGGTGGCCGCCATGGTCCTCGGCTTTACGCTGTTTAACGGCGCCCTGGAACCGATCTTGTATCCCTTGCTGCTGGGCGGCATCACGATTCTTGCGACCATTGTGGGGATCTGGTTCGTGCGGGTCGGCGCGAGCGGGAGCATCATGGGAGCGCTCTACAAAGGGTTGTTCTGGGCGGGCGGCTTGGCGGCGGTTGCTTTCTATCCTGCCACCACCTGGTTGATGGATGGGGTGGGTGGGGTCAGCGCGGCGGCCTACTATGTCAGCGCGCTGGTGGGGCTTGCCGTGACCATTGCCTTGGTATTTATCACGGATTACTACACCTCCAAGAGCTTTCGTCCGGTACAAGAGATAGCCAAGGCCAGCGAGACCGGGCATGCCACGAACATCATCGCGGGGCTGGCCGTGGGCATGCAGGCGACCGCCTGGCCCGTCATCGTGATCGGCGCTGCCATTCTCACCAGCTTTTATGTGGCTGGCGGTATGGCGCAGGCGGGACTCTACGGTGTAGCGGTGGCGGCGGTGTCCATGCTGTCAATGGCAGGCATCGTCGTTGCGATTGACGCCTTCGGACCGATTACGGACAACGCGGGAGGTATTGCGGAGATGGCGCATCTGGGCAAAGAGGTGCGAGGCATCACGGATCCCTTGGACGCGGTGGGCAATACGACGAAGGCGGTCACCAAGGGTTATGCCATCGGCTCAGCGGGTCTTGCCGCGGTGGTGCTGTTCGCTGAGTATGCCCGCGCCGTCGGTGGCGGAAAGGCCGGCAGCGGCTTCGACCTGTCGGACCCGAACGTCATCGTCGGCTTGCTATTGGGAGGCATGCTGCCGTTTTGGTTCGCCTCATTGTGCATGAAGGCGCTAGGGCAGGCGGCGGGAGAAGTGGTGACCGAGGTCCGCCGCCAATTTCGCGACATCAAGGGCATCATGGAAGGGACGGGCAAGCCGGAGTATGGAACCTGTGTGGATATCGTCACAAAGGCCGCGCTCCAGAAAATGATGGTGCCGGCCGCGATACCCGTGGTCTCCCCGATTTTGATCGGGTTTCTCCTTGGCCCCAAGGTCCTCGGTGGCGTGCTCGTCGGGACGATTGTGACCGGACTGTTTGTCGCCATCTCCATGACCAGCGGCGGGGGCGCGTGGGACAACGCCAAAAAATTCATCGAGGAGCAGGGCCGAAAGGGCACCGAGACTCACAAGGCGGCGGTCACGGGTGACACGGTCGGCGATCCCTACAAGGATACGGCGGGCCCCGCGATCAATCCGATGATTAAAGTGATTAATCTTGTGGCGCTTCTCATCGTGTCCTTGATCATCTAATGGAGGGTAAGCCCTTCCAAGGTGGGCTAGCCTTGACCTCGCTTTTGGTCGTGGAGTAAGCTGACTCTGTAGTGAGTCGGTCCTACGGCCGTCGGGACCGTCGCGCCGGTCGGGGCGCAGGAGGAAGTAACATGGAGAAGCAGGATAAAAAAACCGAGCCGAAACGGAGTAGTCCTCAGGCCAAGGAGGACGTCAAGGCTAATCCGAAAGTCGTCGAGAGCGGCAAGAAGCTCAAGGAGGAGATGGATAAGCTCGTGGACGAAATCGACGACGTGCTGGAAGAGAACGCCGAAGAGTTCATTAAGAATTACGTGCAGAAGGGCGGGCAGTGAAAGGTGCGGCTACGCTGGTTGGCCTAATCTGCGGTCTCTCCCTCCCCTGCGCTGCTGAAACGGTTGGGCCGCCCACCTCCTCGCATGATACCACCAGTATTGAAGACAGGCACCCCCGAGGACTGTTCTCCTCGATCGTCACCGCGCACGGCCAGGAAATGGTGATGAGCCAGTACCGCAGTTTTGAGATCGTGCCGATCAAGCCGAGTTCGACCTTTACCGATGACGTGCCGGAGATCTTCGTCGTCTTCCATCTGCACCAGCATGACAGCGAATTTCGAGTCTCGGGGCGCTGGTCGGTAGAACGCGGCGAAGGTGTGCCTCCAAATTTGGTGCTCGGAACAGATTCCATGATCCTCATGACCGAGGACGAATCCGGGTATGTCTCGATAAGTCGGCCGACCAGCGGCTGGCCGGTTGGACAGTATAAGGTTGAGATCTTTACTGGCACGGGCGAATACGATATGAGCCCGATCGGCAGCCTTCGGTTTCATGTGACCCGCGCCAAAGCCGCTTCCTGAGCGGTTCCGCCAGGCCGCGGTCATTCTCGAATCACTGATAAATCCTACGTAAATATTCTGGTGCCGTGGTTTGACAAGCCGCGGGGGGTGGATTATTATCTCACACATCTAGGTGGCATTTTTCTTGAGGACAGGTGATGTTCATTCCGTCTTTTAAAGAGTGGGTGATCCGACCCTCCGATCCCGAGGCACGGCGGGCCTTGGCCGAGCGATTGGGCCTGCATCCGATCACGGCGGCGGTCCTGGTCGCCCGGGGCACTCTCTCGGGCGAAGAAGCGAAAATCCTTCTCTCTGGAGAGGGAAGCCCGCCGCCGGATCCGTTCCTACTCGAAGGCATGGAGTCGGCGGTGGACCGGCTGCGGCTCGCGATCCTCAGCCGGGAGCGGATCGTCGTCTATGGCGATTATGATGTGGACGGCACAGCCGCAACCGCGCTTTACTTGGACTTTCTTAAGAGCTATGGGCATCAGGCGGCGTTCTACATCCCGCACCGAATGAAGGAGGGGTACGGGCTCAACCGAGACGCGGTGCGCCGGATTGCCGCGGCCGGTACCTCCCTGCTCATCACCGTGGATTGCGGCACCACCTCGGTGGAAGAGATTGCGCTGGCGCAGTTATTGGGGATGGATGTCATTGTGACTGATCATCATCTCCCGGGGGACACGCTGCCGCCGGCGTTTGCGATCCTCAATCCCTGCCTCCCCGGCTCCGGGTATCCGTTCCAAGGACTCTGCTCCGCCGGCCTCGCCTATAAGGTCGCCGCCGCCTATGCGCAGAAGTATGGCCAGCCAACTGGTAGCCTGGAGGACCATCTGGATCTCGTCGCACTGGCCACGATTGCCGATATCGTGTCTTTGCATGGGGAGAATCGGTGGATGATTTTGCAAGGGTTGCGGCGAATCTCAGATGGCCGGCGGCCGGGCATTCGCGCGCTGAAGGCGGTGTCGAACAGTGACGGCGCCTGCGGAGTCGGCACCATCGGATTTCAACTGGCTCCGCGCATCAACGCCGCGGGCCGCCTGGGCGATGCCGCCGACGCGGTTCGTCTGTTGGTCACGGAAGACGAGCAAGAGGCGATGGCCTTGGCCGAGGTGCTGGATCTGCTGAATCGAGAGCGGCAGCAGGTGGAAGAGCGCGTCACGGCCGAGGCGATCGAAGCGATCGAAGCCGCCGACTCTTCAGCGAGCGACGCCGTCCCTACACCGATTGTTCTTGCCTCTCGGTCCTGGCATCCCGGAGTGGTGGGCATTGTGGCCAGCCGCCTAGTGGAGCGTTATCACCGGCCCGCAGTCTTGATCGCCGTGAACGACTTTGGGAAAGGCAGGGGTTCCGCTCGGAGCGTTCCGGGAGTGAATATCTGCGAGGGGATTGCGCAGTGCCGCGAGCACCTCGAATCGTTCGGGGGGCATGCCGCGGCCGCAGGGTTGACCCTGCGAGAGGACGCGATTCCCCGCTTTCGAGAGCGATTGGCGCAGGTGCTGGAAGATGCCCTGAGACGGACGGCCCGGCGGCGATTAGTCTGCGATGCGGAAGCTGAGCTGTTCGGTCTGTTTCCCGCAACGGTGCGAGAACTGGACCGGCTCGGACCATTTGGAATGGGAAATCCTGAACCCACCCTCGTATTCAGGAGGCTGCGCATCAGTTCGGCTCGGCTCGTCGGAAACAATCATTTGAAACTGGTGGTGCGCCCAGAGCGAGGCCCTGTGTTGACCGCTTTTGGCTATGGCATGGGAGCATTGGCACGATTAGACACTTCGGATCCGGTGGATCTGGCCTGCAGTCTTGAAGTCAATACCTGGAACGGGACTGAGGGTGTGCAGCTCCGGTTGAAAGATTTGCGCTCAAGCCATTATGGTGGCGTGATGACATGCTGACAACCTCCCTGGATATTGAGGAGCTGATCGAGAAGGTTCGGCGCTACAACCCAGATGCGCAAGTAGACCTGCTCCGCCGGGCGTATGACTTCTCGGCGCGCGCGCATGAGGGTCAGCTCCGTCGTTCAGGTGAGCCGTACCTGGCCCATCCCCTGGCGGTCGCCGAAATTCTTACGGTATTGAAGCTTGATGTTCCGGCTATTGTCGCCGGCCTCCTGCATGACACGATCGAGGACACTGTCCGCACCCGCGCGCAGATCGAGGAAGAGTTCGGCAAGGACATTGCGCGGTTGGTAGACGGAGTCACGAAGATCGGCAAGATCCACTTCAAAAATTACGAGGAGACGCAGGCAGAAAATTTCCGAAAAATGCTGATCTCCATGGCGGACGACATCCGCGTCATCCTGATTAAGCTGGCGGACCGTTTGCACAACATGCGCACGATCGAACACCTTGATGCGGAACAGCAGAAGAAGATCGCCCAGGAGACGATCGAAATCTACGCGCCGCTCGCGAACCGGTTGGGGATCGGGTGGATGCGCGGTGAGCTTGAAGACCTCTGTTTCAAGACAATCAAACCCGATGTCTACAACGCATTGGCCCAGCGGGTGGCCAAACGCAGAGAGGAGCGCGAAGCGTACATTCGCGAGGTGATCGGCATTGTGAAGGCCCAACTCGCCGAGCATGGTCTGGTGGGCGAGGCGGTCGGCCGGCCCAAGCATCTCTATTCGATCTACCAGAAGATGGAAGAGCAGGAGATTGGCTTTGAAGAGGTGTACGATCTCACCGCGGTCCGCGTTATTACCGACACGCAAATGAATTGTTACGCGATCATGGGCCTGATCCATGCCCTGTGGCGGCCGGTGCCCGGCCGGTTTAAGGATTATATCGGCGTGCCCAAGTCCAACCACTATCAGTCGCTCCATACGACCGTGGTCGGTCCGAAAGGGGAACATGTGGAGTTTCAGATCCGGACGCGCGAGATGCACCGCGTCGCAGAGGAAGGGATCGCCGCCCACTGGACCTACAAGGAACGAGGCGAAATTGATGAGCGGGACAAACTTGTCTTTGCCTGGCTGCGGCAGCTTCTTGAATCGCATCAGGACCTGACCGACAACCGTCAGTTCATGGAGTCGGTCAAGCTGAACCTCTATTCCGATGTCGTCTATGTGTTCACGCCGAAAGGAACAGTGAAGGAGTTGGTGAAGGGCTCCACGCCGATAGACTTTGCGTACGCGATCCATACCGAGATTGGTGATCACTGCAGCGGGGCGAAAGTGAATGGCAAGATGGCGCCGCTCAAGTATCAATTGAGAAGTGGGGACACGCTTGAGATTCTGACCTCCCCCGGACAGGTGCCGCACAAGGATTGGCTCAAATTCGTCAAGACGCCGAGGGCCAAAACCAAGATCAAACACTGGCTCCGAGTGGAAGAGGCCAAGCGCAGCCTGGAGCTCGGAAAGCGACTTCTGGAGCGAGAGATGCGCCGTCATCACCTGGCCCTGGGTTCCTTTCTGAAGACCGCCCGCCTGCAGGAACTTGCGCAGGCGTCAGGGCTCGCCGGGCCGGACGAGTTGCTCGCCGCGATCGGCTATGGACGGCTGTCCGCCGTTCAGATCGCCAACAAGCTTATGCCGGAAGGTACGGAGCAAACGGCGACGTCGTTGCCCACCGAGGTGGTGGACAAGGCCGCCGCGAAGCGGACAGCGGCGGAGGAGAAGAGCGTAAAGGTCCGGGGCGCCAGCGATCTCATGATCCGCCTCTCCAAATGCTGCGCGCCGGTCCCGGGCGACCGCATCATCGGCTACATCACCCGCGGCCGCGGGCTGACGATCCATACGATGGATTGTCCGAACCTGGACGCCTTGGATTACGAAAAGGCGCGACTGGTAGAGGTCGACTGGGATACGGCGCATCCCTCGACGGTCCCTGTGAAGATCTCCACCTTGACGCTCGATAAACCGGGCATGTTGGCGAATGTGTCGGCCGCGATTACCCACGCAGAGGCGAACATCAGCCGCGCTGATATCAGCACCCGCGAGGACCGCAAGGCAATATTGGATTTTATCGTAGAAGTGAAGGATACAGCGCACATCGACCGCGTGTTGAAAGCCGTGGAGCGAATTGACGGCGTATTGCAAACTCGGCGCATCCGCAGTTGGCAGGAGAATAAGTGAAAGTACAAGTGCTTGCGGCCATCTGGCTGGCCGCATTTTCGCCCGTCGTCGGCTCGCTCTCGGACTATGCGCGTGCGGATGATGGCCTCGTTGTCTATTCCGGCCGAAAGGAAAGCGCCATCAAACCCGTGGTGGACACTTTTCAGAAGAGAAGCGGCATTCCGGTAAAGCTCAAGATCGGCAAGACCTCCGGGCTGGCCAACGAGCTGATCCAGGAGAAAACCAGACCCCGCGGAGATGTTTTTATTTCCACGGAAGCCGGCGTCATGGAGATCCTCGCGAAGAACGGAGTGCTCGACAAGTATGTGCCGCCAACGGCCAAGGACCTTGAGCCGGGGCTGCGCAATCATCTCGGCCAGTGGACCGGCATCTCATCGCGCGCGCGCGTGCTGATCTACAATAAGAAGCTGGTGTCGGACAGAGAGGTGCCTCGATCCGTGCTGCAATTGACCCATCCGAAGTGGAAGGGGAAGATCGTCATTGCCTCGACGCGCGAGCGCACGACGCTCAGTTGGGTGTCTTCCCTGGTGGCCACAAAGGGCGTGGCCTTTACGCGCGATTATATTGCAAGCCTGTACGCGAACGGCTTGAAGATCGTGCCGGATAATACCGATGTGTGGCAAGGGGTGGGGCGGGGTGAATTTGCGGTCGGCCTCACGAACTCCCCCAACTATTTTCTGGCGCGAAAGGCCGACTATCCGGTCGGGGTCGTGTATCCTGACCAGGAAGAGGGCGGGTTGGGCACCATGCTGAACCTCAACACGATCGCGCTCGTCAAAGACTCGCCGAACCCGGAAGCGGCGAAACGGTTCATTGATTTCACGCTCTCCCCGGAGGGCCAGCGCCTGTTGATCGAAAACGCCTTCGAAATTCCGCTGAAACCTGATATCATTGATTCCGCGCCGCTGACCGGCTTCCGCCGGACGCCGGTGACGGAAGAGCAGCTTGCCGAGTTGGCGGAGCCCACGTTAAAACTGTTGGCGGAGATCGGTCCGGAATGGTAAACAAGGCCGTGCGCGGTGTCTTCCTCATCGCCTTCCTGATCTGTTGGCTTGGTGCAGATATGGCCTGGTCACGCGATCTTGATCGGAAGGCGCTCAAACCGGGGATGACGCTGCCTGAGGTGGTGCAGGCCTTCGGCCAGCCGGACTCTATGGAATGGATGGACGTCCAAGGCCAGGCGGTGCTGTTTGTGTTTTTTGAGAGTGAAGATCGCAGTGTGCTCAGTCTTTTTCCGATGTGGAGGGATACCATCAACGTCGAGGACGGCCGAAGTTTGCTCCCGTTGGGCTTCGTGACGGAAAAACTCGCGGGGTGGGGTAAGAAGTTCTACATTCAGATGAATTCCTCGAAGTAAGATCCCGTGAAAATCTTGATGGTGGCGAGTGAGGCGGTTCCACTGGCCAAGACCGGTGGGCTCGCGGATGTGGTCGGCGCCTTATCGCGGGAGCTGGCGCGTTTGGGCCATGACGTCACGTTGGTCCTGCCGCGGTACAAGCAGGTCGGCGAGGCGGCGATGGATCTGACGGAGGTCCGAAAAATCCAAGTACCGGCCGCACCGGTACCGATCGAGGTGGGGATCGAGACCGGTACACTGAAAGACAGCACGGTCAGGCTGATCGCCATTCGGCACGATCCCTTTTTCGCCCGCGCAGGACTTTATGGCGAAGCCGGAGTAGACTATCCCGACAATCTCGCCCGCTTCGCATTGTTTTGCCGCGCAGCGCTCGAAGTTTGCCAGGGTTTGGACTGGTGGCCCGATGTCGTACACGCGCATGACTGGCAGGCGGCACTGGCAGTCGTCTACTTGAAGACCGTGTATGTGAGCCATCCGACGTTGGCCTCGTGCCGCGCCCTGTTCACGATCCACAACATGGGTTACCAAGGCGTCTTCCCGGCGACCGAATACTCTACCACCGGCCTTTTCTGGTCTGAATTCACACCGGACCGTCTGGAGTTCTTCGGCCAGGTCAATCTGTTAAAGGGCGGGATCATCTATGCCGATCTGCTTAATACCGTGAGCCCTACCTATGCCCGAGAGATCCAGACGGCGGAATTCGGCTATGGGCTCGCAGGCGTGCTTGAAGCCCGCAAGGACCGGCTATTCGGCATCATCAACGGGATTGATTACGACGACTGGAGTCCCGCGAACGATCCGCACTTGCCCGCACAGTACTCGGAGACGAATCTGGCCGGCAAGAAGACCTGCAAGACCGGCCTCCAGCGCGAAATGAAATTGCCGGCGTGGAACGTGCCCCTGCTGGGCGTCGTCTCACGGCTGGTTTCTCAAAAAGGGACGGACCTGATTCTTGAGATCTTGCCGGATCTGCTGTCGCTCGATGTTCACATGGTCTTGCTCGGGACAGGCGATCCCACTTATGAGACGCAACTGACCGCGCTGCACGCGCGTTTCCCCGACAAGTTTGCGGTCCGGCTCGGATTCGATGAAAGCTTGGCGCATCGGATCGAAGCAGGCGCGGACATGTTTCTCATGCCGTCCCGGTATGAGCCCTGCGGGCTCAATCAGCTTTACAGCCTGTCCTACGGCACGGTCCCGATCGTGCGGAAGACGGGCGGGTTGGCGGATACCGTGGTGGCGTATCGACCCGGCGAGAAACGGAGCACCGCGACTGGTTTTGTTTTTGAATCGGCTCATCCCGAAGTGCTGTTCAGCACGATTCTGTTAGCATTACAAGTATACCGCGACACTGAAGAGTGGCAGCGATTGGTGCAGCGCGGCATGCGACAAGACTTCTCGTGGCGTCACTCCGCACAGGAATACGTGAAGCTATATCAGCGCGCGCTCGCGCTCAAGAAGGCGGCGCCGACCGCCCCTGTTGACACCTTCCCGCGCCCTCGCTTCAAAGGAGTCGGATTGCACTGAGGTCAGGGCGACCGGCTCCTTGGTACCGGCTTGCAAAATCTAGTCGAGTCGTTGTAGCCTTCTGGTGTTCAGACAACTCACGGACGTTGCCTTGGCACGTCGGAAAAAGTAGAAAGACAATGCCACCGGAACGAGGAGGTCTTGGAATGAAGCGTGTAATGAGTGGGCTACACACCCTAATTCTAATGGTGAGCACGG
>Ga0184638_1000625_pt1 | contig 10143 bp, 7 predicted proteins | sample PLM31_50_b2_FD_133141 | JGI IMG/M metagenome (GOLD analysis project Ga0184638, IMG submission 133141) | Groundwater sediment microbial communities from an aquifer in East River, Colorado, USA - PLM3-1_50_b2 | ecosystem: Environmental > Terrestrial > Soil > Riparian zone | place: USA: East River... | reverse complement strand
TACGGCCTCGGTTGCCCACCGCCATCGGCCAGGTCAGCACCCGCGGGTGTCTCCATCAGGTTCGCGGACCGCCGTCGCCGTAGCCGCGAAGGGCCAGCCAAGCGACGAGCACGATTCCGATGATCGCCAGCAGCACGATGAGCTTCAGCACATTAGGCAGCCTGCCATCCGGCCGCCCGGCCTAGACGGCGGGGTTCGAGAAACGCGTCGGCATCGATCAGACAGGCGCACGCTCGCCTTGCGCAGTCGGCGATTCTGCAGTGCGAGCGCGCGCTCGGCTGATCACGAAGGAGGCGGGATCAGTGCAGTCTGCTGATCCCGTCCCTCCGATTCTCACGGCGACGGCACAATGCCCGATCGCGGGAGAGCCGGATGGAGTACGACGAGGTCGTCGCGGTGGACGATCTCCCGGGAGAAGGACGGGCCATATTGGTCGGCCAGCTCGCGGGTCTGCCTCCCGAGCAGCAGCGGGAGCTCACCCGCGTCGAAGTTGACCAAGCCGCGCGCGACCGGTTGACCATGCTCATCGACAAGGTCGACCGGATCCCCGGCGGCGAACGCTCCGTCTGCGCCGGTGACGCCGGCCGGCAGCAGGGACAGACGCCGTCGGACCACCGCCTCGACGGCACCCGCATCGAGGTGCAGGCGACCCCGTGGAGTGCTGGCATGCGCGAGCCAGAGAAGGCGAGTCGGAGTACGGCGCCCGGTCGGCTGAAAGTAGGTGCCGACATCTGCGCCATCCAACGCCGCTCGGGCATCGGTGGCCGCGGCGAGCACTGTCGGGATCCCCGTGGCGGTTGCGATCCGCGCCGCGTCGACCTTGGTCGCCATGCCGCCTGTGCCCACCCCGGCCAACCCGGGCTTGCCAAGGTCGACGCCGGCGAGCTCGGCCGCGTCCACGACCTCGCTAATGAGCGCCGCACCGGGCCGACGTGGATCAGTGTCGTACAAACCGTCAACATCCGACAGCAGGACCAGCAGGTCGGCGTGGACGAGATGAGCCACGAGCGCGGCCAGCCGGTCGTTGTCACCAAATCTGATCTCGTCGGTCGCCACCGTGTCGTTCTCGTTCACGACAGGGAGCACGCCGAGGCTCAGCAAGCGATAGAGCGTGCGCTGCGCGTTCCGGTAGTGCGATCGGCGGGTCACGTCGTCAGCGGTGAGCAGAACCTGCGCCACCGTGACGTCGTGGCGGGCAAATACGTCGGTGTAACGCGCCATCAGCAGGCTCTGCCCGACGCTCGCGGCTGCCTGCGCAGTTGCGAGGTCATGAGGGCGCCGGGTGAGGCTCAGCGGAGCAAGGCCGGCGGCGATCGCGCCCGACGAGACGAGGACCAGCTCCGCACCCTCCGCCTTGCGGGCCGCCAGCACATCGGCGAGCTGCTCGAGTCGCCACGGGTCCAGTCCGCCTTCCGCGCTGGTCAGCGACGACGAGCCGACCTTGACGACGAGGCGAGCCGCCTGCCCGACCTTCGCTCGGCCTTCACTCATTTGATCTTGCCTCACTGATGCCCCTCGCCGTCAGCACACACCCTGTCGCGCGGATGTCGCGCCGCCGCACCTGCGTCCGCCCCCGGCCCCGGCCGACGGTCAGTCGGCGCGCGGGTCGGTGCCGCGACGCCCGTGCAGGTGCTCGGCGCCCGCGACGATTGTGGGTTCCCAATCGAAGACGACGCCGTTGTCGCCACCGATCACAACCTCGGCCCCGGGCTCGGCACCGAGCTCGAGCAAGCGCTCTTCGACGCCCAGCCGGGCGAGCCGATCCGCGAGGTAGCCGACCGCTTCACCGTTGGTGAAGTCTGTCTGGCGGACCCACCGCTCCGGCTTTTCCCCCCGCACCCGGAACCTGTCCTCCTCCTTGACGACGGTGAAGCCACTGTCGTCGACAGCCTTCGGCCGCAGCACGATCCGGGTCGGCTCGCCCGCGGGCGCGCTCGCTCGCGCCGCGCTCACGAGTTGTGCCATTGCGAAGGCGAGCTCCCGCAGGCCCTCGTGGGTGGCCGCGCTGACCCTGAAGACAGGCAACCCACGGGAGCGCAGCTCGGATTCGATCAGGTCGGCGAGCTCGCGCGCCTCGGTCACGTCCATCTTGTTGAGGACGACCAGCCGTGGCCGGCTGGCGAGATCCTCGATGCCGGGCGGGCGGCTGTCTCGCGATGCCGCGTCGTACGCGGCGATCTCTGCTTCGATCACATCCAGGTCGGAGAGCGGATCGCGACCGGGCTCCAAAGTCGCGCAGTCGATGACATGCACGAGCACACTGCACCGCTCGACATGCCTGAGGAACTCGAGCCCGAGCCCTCGTCCCTCGCTGGCACCCGCAATGAGGCCAGGCACGTCGGCGACGGTGAACCGGGTGCCTCCCGCATCGACCACACCGAGATTCGGTACGAGCGTCGTGAAGGGGTAGTCGGCGATCTTCGGACGTGCCGCGGAGAGTGCCGCGACCAGACTTGACTTGCCCGCGCTTGGGAAGCCGACAAGTGCGACGTCTGCGACGGTTTTGAGTTCGAGGACGAAGTCGCCGCCCTCTCCGGGCTCACCCAACAGCGCGAAACCCGGCGCCTTCCGTCGGGGTGAGGCGAGCGCGGCGTTGCCCAGTCCGCCGCGACCGCCGCGGCACAGAACGATCCGCGTGCCCGCGCCGACCAGGTCGGCGACCACCTCGCCAGCGGTGGTCAGCACGACGGTACCCGTAGGAACCGGCAGCAACAGGTCCTCGCCGTCAGCACCGTGGCGGTTGTCGCCCTGGCCAGGCCGCCCGTTCGTGGCTCGCCGGTGCGGCGAGTGGTGGTAGTCGAGCAGCGTGGTCGTGCTTGGGTCGACGACGAGGATCACGTCTCCGCCACGCCCACCGTTGCCACCGTCTGGTCTGCCCAGTGGCTTGAACTTTTCCCGATGGATGGAAGCGCAGCCGTGCCCGCCGGACCCAGCGTGGGCGTGGATCACCACCCGGTCAACGAAGGTCACCACGTCGGCTGCCACCTCCCTCCCCTGCTACGAGTGTGCTGCTTGGTAGCGCGCACCCTGCCAATGGCCGTGCTATCCAGACCACTCCATGATCGCGAGTTTGGTGGGGTAGTTGAGTCGGCTGCACATTCCCACCAAAACTAGAGATCATGATCTGGTCTCGATCGAGGAGATGCGGACCTCTCCAGGTAAGGCGAGAGGCGGACCGGGTCTCCGGTCCGCCTCTCGCGAGAGCTTGTGCTGTGCGCCGTGCGGACTAGTCCGCCGACGGGATCACCTTGACGACCCGGCGCCCGCGCCGGATGCCGTACTCGACCGAGCCCTCGACCAGCGCGAACAGCGTGTCGTCGCCGCCGCGCCCGACGCCCTGGCCAGGGTGGATATGGGTGCCGCGCTGACGGATGATGATCTCGCCGGCGTTGACGAGCTGGCCGCCGAAGCGCTTCACACCAAGCCGCTGCGCGGTGGAGTCGCGTCCGTTACGGGAGGACGAGGCGCCCTTTTTGTGAGCCATCTCGTGGTACCTACTTCCCGGTCTTGATACCGGTGACCTTGACCTGGGTCAGCTTCTGCCGGTGACCCTGGCGCTTGTGGTAGCGGGTCTTGTTCTTGAACTTCGCTATCTCGATCTTCGGGCCCTTCACCGGGCCGAGGACCTCGGCGGTGACGGAGACCTTGGCGAGCTTGGCCGCGTCAGTCGTCACCTTCTTTCCGTCGACGACGAGGACCGCAGACAAGGTCAGCTCCGCGCCCGGCTCGCCGACGACCCGATCGATCGTGACGACGTCGCCAACGGCGACCTTCTCCTGGCGGCCACCAGCGCGGACGATCGCGTACACCGCGGAACCTCTCTCGATCAGCATTGACTGTCCACCGCGGAAGCGCGGGGCACCGAAGATGACGAGCGTGCCCAACCTGTGCGATCACCGGAGGGCGCGCCAGCGGACAAGACTACAGGACGAGCGGTCACCCGGGCCAACCGACAGAGACCGGCCGGGCGCCCGGGTGCGACGCGTGGGCCTCCTGGTCAGGTACGCTCCCGAGGCCCGACTCCCCCACAGCCGCCGGCGCGAGCGATGCCGCGGAGGTCTCGGCCTCATCGGGCTCCGAGCCCTCGAGGGATGTCCCGCGCGACTCCCCCGCAGCCGCCGCCTCGTCGGCGGTAGCTAGCGCTTCTGTCGCTAAGGCACTAGCCGCCTCGTCGCGATCGCCCGATCCGTCGACCTGCTCGGCTGCGGGCCCCACTGCATCCGAGCGAGCGCGACGACGACGCCCACTTTCCTGCTTCGGCTCGAGGAGTTCCAGATGGATCTTGACGCCTCGGCCGTTGCAGTGCTCGCATGGCTCGGAGAACGCTTCGAGCAGCCCCTGGCCGACCCGCTTGCGGGTCATCTGGACGAGTCCCAGCGACGTGATCTCGGCGACCTGGTGCTTCGTACGGTCGCGGCCGAGACACTCGAGCAGCCGGCGCAGTACCAGCTCCCGGTTGCTTTCCAGCACCATGTCGATGAAGTCGATGACGATGATCCCGCCGATGTCGCGCAGCCGCAGCTGACGGACGATCTCCTCGGCGGCTTCGAGGTTGTTCCTGGTGACCGTCTCCTCGAGGTTGCCGCCCTGACCGGTGAACTTCCCCGTGTTCACGTCGATGACAGTCATCGCCTCGGTTCTGTCGATCACCAGCGAGCCACCGGAAGGCAACCAGACCTTCCGATCGAGCGCCTTCACGATCTGCTCGTCGATCCGATAGGCCGCGAAGGCGTCCTCGGCGTCGGTCCACTTCTGCAGCCGAGGCACGAGGTCGGGCGCAACGTGGCGGACGTAGGTATCGACGGTGTCCCAGGCGTCTTCACCGGAGACAACGAGCTTGTTGAAGTCCTCGTTGAAGATGTCCCGGATGACCCGGACGGTCAGGTCCGGCTCGCCATAGAGCACCGCAGGCGCGCTCGCCGTAGCAGCCTTCCGCTCGATGTCCTCCCACTGGGCGGAGAGCCGGTTGACGTCTCGTTTGAGCTCGTCCTCGGTCGCCCCCTCGGCGGCAGTACGCACGATCACCCCGGCGTCCTCGGGCAGGAACGAGCGCAGCAAGTTCTTGAGCCGATTCCGCTCGGTGTCGGGCAGCTTCCGGCTGATCCCGGTCATGGAGCCCTCGGGAACATAGACGAGGTAACGGCCGGGCAGGCTGATCTGGCTCGTCAGACGCGCACCCTTGTGCGCGATCGGGTCCTTGGTGACCTGAACGAGGACGGACTGGCCGGACTTGAGTACGTTCTCGATCCGCTTCGGCTGCCCCTCGAGACCGGCGACATCGAAGTTGACCTCACCGGCATAGAGCACGGCATTGCGCCCGCGGCCGATGTCGACGAAGGCCGCCTCCATCGACGGCAACACGTTCTGGACCTTGCCGAGGTAGACATTGCCGACCAGGGAAGTATGGGTCTCCCGATTGACGTAGTGCTCGACCAGCACGCCGTCCTCGAGGACCGCTATCTGCGTCCGATCGCCGATCTCACGGACCACCATCACTCGGTCGACGGCTTCGCGCCGGGCGAGAAACTCGGCTTCAGTGATCACCGGAGCCCGGCGCCGTCCGGCCTCCCGACCCTCCCTCCGCCGCTGCTTCTTCGCCTCGAGCCTGGTCGAGCCCTTGACCAGGGCAACGTCAGTCTCGCCGTCCTTCTCGCGTGGTTCGCGGATCTTGACGACGGTCCGCTCTGGGTCATCAGTGGCGGGGCTCGCCCCGTCGGACGAGTCGGCCCGCCTGCGGCGACGACGTCGCCGGCGGCTGGTCCCGGCCTGGGACTCGTCCTCGGCCTCGTCCTCCCGCGGTTCGCCCGCCTCCTCTTTCTCAGCGACTGCGACCTCGTCAGCGTCACCGGCCCCATCACGTCGGCGGCCGCGGCCGCCGCGGCGGCGTCGCCGCCGTCGCGCGTCGCCGCTCTCGTCTGCTTGGTCGGCGCTGTCACGAGTTCGGGCCGGGGACGCAACATCCGCGGCGGAGTCCTCGGCACTCACCGCCTCGGCGGGGGGCGGCTCCGCCTTCGCGGCCGTCCTGCGCCGCCGTTTTGGCTGTTCAGCCTCGGCTGTGTCGGCTGCCTCGGCGCCGTCCGCCGTCGGTACTTGCCGCCGCGCCTGGGTCGCCGACCCGGCCTTGGCCGTTCGACTGGTGCGCTTTGCAGCGGGCCGCCGGTGGCCGACAGCCTCGTCATCGTCCTGGCGACTGGGCCGGCGTCGACCGTCAGGTTCGCCGGTCACCTCCGTCGCCGCGGTCGGCTCGCGGAAGAGCGCAGACGGCTCCTGGAAGGAAATGGGCGCCGCCGACTGCCGTGCTGCTGTCGGTGGGGCGCCTGGAGCGGCAACGGGAGCCGCATCTCCTGCCGAGTCTGCCGAGGCTACGGTGCCGGCACCGCGGGTGGGCGCTCCACCGCCACCCTCGCTGCCGGTGGCCGCCTTCCTGGTCCGGCGCTGCCGAGGCGCGGGCCCCTCCGCCTCCGCTGTGTCGGCCGATGCCTGCGCGGGCGCCGGCCCGGCATCCGCCGCGTCTCTTCCTGTTGCGGTATCAGCCGACGTGCCGCCGGAGGGGGCTGCCGTTTTGCGCGACCGCCTCGTCCGCTTCGGCGCAGTGTCGGCAGGCGGCTCCTGGCTGGTCGAGCTTGTCGGCTGGTCACTGCCTGTGGTGTTCACCGAAGGTGAACCAGCCGACCTGGTGGCCCGGCGGGTCCGTCGCTTGGGGGCGGCCTCCGTGCCGGTTTGCGTGCTTTCAGTTGTCTTGTCTTGTGTGGGCTCGTTGTCGAGCATCCGGGCTTGTCTCCCGTCGCGCTCCCGGGTGCCCGGTGGGCACCGCACGGGAGCTTTGTCCGTACGGCCGGCGCGGTGGCCGGCAGAAGTCTCCGTCTGGTGCACCCAGCTTCCCGGCGGCGACTACGGCCGCCCGGGGGCGTCGACTATGCGATGTCAGGGATCGTCTCCCCCTGCGGCAACCGCTGCGACGCCAAGGTGCCGACTGCGTCACGCGGGTCCCTAACCGTTGAGCGTCTCGTCGGCAGTCGAGACAGTCCGCTGATCTCGGTGTAGCGGATCGGTCACCGTGCCGGTCTCGGCGTCAAGCTGCCCCTGCGCCAGCCGCGTCACCAATGGCGGTGCGGGCGGCGCCAGGCCGGCCACTTGGCCGAGTCCGGCGAGGACGTCGTCGGGTCGCACGGCGGGTGTGGTGTGCCGTACAACCACGTCTATTGTCGCACATGGACCCGATTCAGCCTTGCCGTGCGTACTCCTCGGGGTCTCCACGATCTTCATGTCGAGCACTGGGACGCGGGCCTCCAGCGTCCGAAGCCCCTGTTTGGTGAGCCGCTCGACCTGGATCGAGTCGGCGGCAAGGAAGGTACGGACCGCGGCGGCCGCCTCGGCAGCAGTCACCTGGTGGATCAGGATCTCCCAGTGCGACACCTCGAGCCGGTCGGCCAGGGGTGGGCCTGTAGCTTCATGAACCTCCATGACGTCAAGCCCGGCAGGCAGGGCTGAGTCGAGCTGGTTGCGGAGATCGTCTGGATCTACTGCCGTCGCCAGGCCGATCTCGAGATACTCCGCCTCGCTTGCCACGCCGGTCGGGGCGGCCCCCGCGTAGGAGACCTTCGGGTGCGGGGAGAAGCCCGCCGAGTACGCCATGGGGACGGCGGCGCGACGCAGCGCGCGCTCGAATGCCCGTTGGAAGTCGCGGTGGCTGGTGAACCGCAGCCTGCCCCGCTTGGCGTACCGGATCCGCAGGCGCTGCACGACCGGCGCCGGCGGTGGCCCGTCAGGCTGGCGACTCAGGGCACGATCCTTCCGGTCGGTGATGATGCGGTCTGGATCGCTGACGCGGTCGCCCGATGATCAGGACGGCGACGCCGTCGCCTTGAGGGCAGCGGCGGCAGTCGCGGGGGTCTCCGCTGTGACGGCCGGACGGTTGATCGGCGTCAGCGGGAGGAGCTGCTTGCCTGTCGGCCCCGTCTGGATCTCGGTTCCGAGCTGCGGGCAGACGCCACAGTCGAAGCACGGCGTCCAGCGGCAGTCGTCGACCTCCACCTCGGACAGCGCGTCCTGCCAGTCCTCCCACAGCCAGTCGCGATCCAGGCCGGAGTCGAGGTGGTCCCACGGCAGCACCTCGGCATAGTCGCGCTCGCGAACCGTGAACCACTCCACGGAGATCGGCTGCTCGGCCCATACCTCGGTCGCCGCCTTCATCCACCGGTCGTACGAGAAATGCTCCCGCCAGCCGTCGAAACGGCCGCCGTACTCCCAGACTCGGCGGATGACGGCCCCGACCCGCCGGTCGCCCCGCGACAGCAGCCCTTCCACGACCCCCGGCTCGCCGTCGTGGTAACGGAAGCCGATCGCGCGCGAATACCGCCTGTCCGACCGGATCGCATCGCGCAGCTTGGCCAGGCGCGCGTTGGTCGTCTCAGGATCGAGCTGGCCGGCCCACTGGAACGGCGTGTGGGGCTTGGGTATGAATCCGCCGATCGATACGGTGCAGCGGATGTCTCTGCTGCCGGTCACTTCCCGGCCGGTGTCGATGACCTTCCTCGCAAGGTCGGCGATGGCGAGCACATCCTCGTCGGTCTCGGTCGGCAGCCCGCACATGAAGTAGAGCTTCACCTGACGCCAGCCGTGCGAATAGGCGGTGGTGACGGTACGGACCAGGTCCTCTTCGGTGACCATCTTGTTGATCACCTTGCGGATCCGCTCTGAACCCCCTTCTGGCGCGAAGGTCAGCCCGGAGCGACGGCCGTTCCTCGACAGCTCGTTGGCGAGGGTGACGTTGAATGCGTCGACCCGGGTGGAGGGCAGCGACAGTGAGGTGTTCGTGCCCTCGTACCGATCGGCAAGGCCCTTGGCGATGCCGGCGATCTCGGAGTGATCGGCCGAGGAGAGGGAGAGCAGCCCAATTTCCTCGAATCCGCTCGACTCGAGGCCGCGCTGAACCATATCGCCGATGGCCGAGATCGACCGTTCCCGAACCGGTCTGGTGATCATGCCGGCCTGGCAGAACCGGCAGCCACGGGTGCAGCCGCGGAAGATCTCCACGGAGAACCGTTCGTGGACCGTCTCGGCGAGCGGGACCAGTGCCTTCGTCGGGTACGGCCACTTGTCCAGGTCCATGACGGTGTGCTTACTGACCCGCCACGGCACGCCTGGCCGGTTCGGCGCCACTCGCTTGATCCGGCCATCTGGCAGGTAGTCGACGTCGTAGAACTTCGGTACGTAGACGCCGCCGGACGCGGCCAGCCGGAAGAGGAGCTCGTCCCTTGGGGTACGCCCGGCCGTCGCCGGCCGCCCGTCGGCCTTCCACTCGCGGATCACCTCGCTGATCGCGAGGGCAATCTCTTCCCCGTCGCCGAGGACGGCGGCATCGATGAAATCTGCGACCGGTTCCGGGTTGAACGCGGCGTGCCCGCCGGCGATCACGATCGGATGGTCGTCGCCTCGGTGCGCCGCCTCCAGCGGAATGCCCGCCAGGTCAAGCGCCGCGAGCATGTTGGTGTAACCGAGCTCGGTGGCGAAGCTGACGCCGAGGACGTCGAAGGCGTTGACCGGCCGATGGGCATCGACGGTGAACTGCGGGATGCCGTGCTCGCGGAGCAGCTCCTCCATGTCCGGCCACACCGCATAGGTCCGCTCGGCCAGCACACCGTCGCGTTCGTTGAGGACCTCGTACAAGATCTGCACGCCCTGGTTGGGGAGGCCGACCTCGTACGCGTCCGGGTACATCAGGCACCAGCGAACGTCGGCGCTGTCCCAGTCTTTGACGACGGAGTTGAGCTCGCCACCGACGTACTGGATCGGTTTCTGAACCCGCGGAAGGAGCGGTTCCAGGCGAGGAAACAGCGACTCGATGGGCATGAGGAAAGATCTCCGGCACTCTGCGGTCCAGGCAACGGACCCGGCCACCGTGGACCCGTGCGTCGTTTCGGCGAAAGCACCAGCCTAACCGCCTCGCGAGACCGCACGAAGGGCACCTTCACCGGGACCTATCGACTGAGGGTGCCCTTCATACCTCGCGGGTTCGAGTCAGGGGGACCTTCAGGCGAGCCCGGTCCGCGGGTTACTGCGAGTCACCACGCGACGGGTCCCGCCCTTGCTGTTGACCCGGCGGCACCTGCTGGAAGATGCCCCTTCGTCGAAACGGATCTG
>Ga0184638_1000621_pt1 | contig 10156 bp, 8 predicted proteins | sample PLM31_50_b2_FD_133141 | JGI IMG/M metagenome (GOLD analysis project Ga0184638, IMG submission 133141) | Groundwater sediment microbial communities from an aquifer in East River, Colorado, USA - PLM3-1_50_b2 | ecosystem: Environmental > Terrestrial > Soil > Riparian zone | place: USA: East River... | reverse complement strand
TTCGGTGGCCAGATGAGCCTCGGCGCGATCCAGACGAGGATCATCAGGAAGACGGCGAGAATGACGCGCTGTCGTTCCACGGTCAGGTCCTACGGTACCGGATCATAGCCGCCCGCGTGGAACGGATGACATTTGAGAATCCGCCGGATCCCAAGCCAGGAGCCTTTCAGCGCGCCGTAGCGTTCGACGGCTTCGTAGGTGTAGCGCGAGCACGACGGCTCGAAGCGACACTGCGTGAACACCAGGTGCGACAGCGTCAACTGATATCCGCGAATGAGTGCCATGACGCCGAGTCGCGGTAGCCGGTGCAGGGTCACGTCAGCGTCTCCACCACGCCGGTCAATTCGGCGCGCAAGACTGCAAAGGAGGCGGTGTACGCCGAGCGCTTAGCGCGAATCACGAGATCGATCGCTGGAAGGTTTCGCAGCACTTCGCGCCGCAGGATCTCGCGGAGCCGCCGCCGCAGTCGATTGCGATGGGCGGCGGACGATTGATGACGCGGAACGATGAGTCCGAGACGCGCGTGACCCGACGCGTTGTGACGCCAGACCAAATCGAGATGCTCGGTGCGCCGGCGGCGACCCGCTTCCCAGCAGGAGGTGAGCTCCGAGCCGCGCGTGATGCGCACGCGGCGCGGGTACCGCTCGCTCGTTTACCGGCTCCGGTGTTTGGATGGAATACGGACGGTGAGACGCTTGCGACCCTTCTTGCGCCGGCGAGACAGCGTGGCGCGGCCCCAAACGGTTTTCATCCGCGCGCGAAAACCATGCTTATTGATGCGCCGCCGATTGCGCGGCCGATATGTCGGACCCATGAATTCCTCGAGTAAGGCCGGGAAAGTTACCCGGCTCGGGACGCGACGGTCAAGGTTGACTTTTCCACATGCGGCCCGTACTTTCGGGCCGCCCTTGCTGGACGTCCTTCCTAAAATCAGAAAATCGTAATGGAGCAATCGGTAAACGAAGCTTGGAAGCGCCTCCTCGACGAAGCTCGACGCGAACTTCCCGAGGCGACGGTGCGAACGTGGCTCGAGCCATCGCAGCCCATCGCGCTCGATGAAGGCCGTCTGATACTGGGCGCGCCCGATCAATTCGCGGCAGAGTGGAACGAGTCGAAGCACGCAAGCCTCCTGGCTCGCGTTGCCGAGCGCGTGCTCGGCCGGCCGACCACGGTCGTGTTCCGCGTGCAGGAAGACCGGCAGCGGCGGCCGCAAATGGATTTCTTCGTCGCGCCGCGCGCGAGCTCGGGCGTGGCGACCGCGTCCGCGGTCGCGACCACGCCGCTCAACGACCGGTATACGTTCCAGACCTTCGTCATCGGTAAATCGAACGAGCTCGCCGCCGCCGCGGCACACGGCGTCGCGGAAGCGCCGGGCAAGACGTACAACCCGCTGTTCATCTACGGCGCGACGGGACTCGGCAAGACACACCTGATGCAGGCGATCGCGCACGCGGTCCTCGAGAAGAACCCCGAGACCCGGCTGCAGTACTTCGGCGCCGAGCAGTTCATCAACGACGTGATCGAATCGATTCACGCGCGCACGATGTCCGAGTTCCGCCGCCGCTATCGCAACGACGTGGACCTTCTCCTCGTGGACGACGTGCATTTCCTCGAAGGGAAGGAAATGACGCAGGAGGAGTTCTTCCACACCTTCAACGCGCTGTTCGAGGCGCACAAGCAGATCGTGCTGACGTCGGACCGGCAGCCGAAGGAGATCCCCGGGCTCGAAGACCGGCTGATCTCGCGGTTCGAATGGGGCATGGTCGCAGATATCGGCCATCCCGATCTCGAGCACCGCATCGCCATTCTCCGGAAGAAGGCGGAGCAGGATCATCTCGAGCTGACGATCCCGGACGACGTGCTGCGCTTCATCGCGGAGCACATCCGCTCGAGCGTGCGCGAGCTCGAGGGCTGCATCATCAAGCTGCTGCTCTTCGCGTCGCTCAAAAACCGCGAGGTGACGATCGAGCTGGCCCGCGAAGCGCTGTCGGACAAGATCCGCCAGGGCGAAGAGGGCTCAGGCTACGGCAGCGGCAGTGGTTCGGCGCCGAGCATCGACCGGGTGCAGGAAGTCGTGGCGCGGCGCTGGGGCGTGACGCCGGAGGGTCTGCGCTCCAAAGCCCGCACCAAGACGCTCACCGTTCCGCGCCAGGTGGCCATGTACTTGGCGCGCGACATGCTGCAAATGCAACTCGTAGAGATTGGACAGGCATTCGGCGGCCGTGACCACTCCACGGTGATTCACAGCGTGGACAAGGTGGAGCGACAGATGATGCGGGACCGGACGTTCAAAGAGCGCGTGGAAATGGCGCGGCAGGAATTGTCCGCACTGTAACCAACAATGGGGTTTTGCGGAAAACGGCGCGGGATGTGGGTTGGTGCGGAAAGGGTGACGACTATCCGCAAAGCGCCAACAGTCCCAACAGTGCGCCAACATGAGGTGGCAGCATGCAGGTGATTCACCAGTTGCGCTTTACCGACATCGCCCACATATCCCCGATGTCTACTACTACTACTAGTATTTCTATATAGAAGAGTAGTAGTAAAGACTTTCCCCATTTTTAGGGAGACGGTAGCGTCAGCATGAAGTTCACGATCACACGAGAGCAGCTCCAAGAGGGGTTAGCGGCGGTGGCGGCAGCCATCCCCGCCAAAACGACGTTACCGGTCCTGGCCAACGTCCTGGTCGAGGCCTCGAAGCAGTCCGGCGGATTGAAGCTGTCGGGGACGGATCTGGACATTGCGGTGAGCACGACCGTCCCCGCGGAAGTAGACGCGGATGGCGCGGTGACGTTGCCGGCCAAGAAGCTCGTGGACATTGCGCGGGAGCTGCCGGCTGGACCGGTACGTGTCACTGCGGCGGGAGAGGCACGCGTCTCCATCGAGTCCGGGCGGTCCAAGTTCAAGCTGCTCGGCCTGCCGCGCGAGGAATTTCCGTCGTTCCCCTCAGTGAAGTTCGAGAAGGCCTGGAAAGCCGCCGCCGGCGTCGTACACAAGCTCGTGGGCCATGTCTCCTTCGCCGCTTCCACCGAGGAAAGCCGCCCGATCCTGAATGGCGTCCTGTGGGAGCTGCGGCCCGATCGCATGCGCATGGTGGCGACCAACGGTCACCGGCTGGCCAAGATGGACGTGCCCGCCACCGGCGGCTCGACGGCCGATCTCATCGTGCCACCCAAGGCGCTGGAACAGATTCGCCGGCTGTACGCGGCGGACGCCGAAATCGAGCTCGCCAAGAGCGACAACCACATCGGCTTCCGCGCCGGGGGCACGCTGGTCTTCTCACGGTTGATCGAAGGGCCGTATCCGAACTACGAGCAGGTGATCCCGCGCGAGAACGACAAGCACGCCACCGTCGACAAGGCGGCGATGGCCGCCGCGCTGCGCCGCATGAGCGTCGTCGCGAGCGACCAGACGCACCGCATCCGGCTCGCGTTCTCGGGCGGCACCGTAAAGTTCTCGGTGCAAACGCCGGACCTGGGCGAAGCGCAGGACGAGCTGGCGGTGACCTACGAAGGCGAGCCGCTGGAGATCGGGTTCAACGCGATGTACCTGCTCGAGATCCTCAAGTACATGCCGACGGACGAAGTGCGCTTCACCTTCAAGGCGCCGGAGCGCGCCGCCACCATCGAGCCGGTCGGCTGGAACGATCCTGCCTCGTATATGGCGCTGGTGATGCCGCTACGCTTGGTCGACTAGACGAGGACCTGCCAGAACCAGACGCACCCCACACAGCGGTCTACAGGATGTGGGGAACGGGACCACCCGAGTCGGGGTGGTCCTTTGTTGTATCGGGAATCACCAGTGTGTCGAGTATTGGTGGGAGAATCGGTGGCTCGATCGGCGGAATCTCGGGGATTGAGTCTTCCTGGACGGGCGGGACTGGGGCTTTCCCCCCGTAATAGCGCGCCAGTATGAGATCGCGGCGCGCGAGCATCCGGCCGGGCCGATAGGCCGGATTTGACGTGCGGGGCTGCGGCAGCGTCGCGGCGAGCGCGGCCGCCTGCGCGTCATTGAGCCGGGCGGGTGACACGCCAAAGTAGGCGTCGCTCGCGGCGCTCACACCCCAGACGCCCGGCCCCCACTCCGCGGAGTTGAGATACAGCTCCATGATGCGCGCCTTGCTCAACGCCATCTCGAGCCGCACGGCTGTAACCGCTTCCTTGAGTTTTCGGAACAGCGAGCGTGACGGAGACAGGTACAGATTCTTCGCGAGCTGTTGCGTGATCGTACTGGCACCGCGATGTCCACCGGCCGCCCACGCATCACGCAGCTCCACGAAGTCAATTCCGTGATGCGTTCTGAATCGGGAGTCTTCCGCGATGATGACCATGCGCTCGAGAACGGCGGGCGGATGGGCCGATGGGCTGATGGGCCGTGCACCGCGGCCACCGCCCATCCGCCGATCTGCCCATCGGCCCATCGCGCAGTTGTCGCGCATCCGCATCATCGCGGTGCATCGCGGCTCGTGATCGCGCCACCACAGCGGCGGCGGCCAGACGGCGAACAACCACACGGCGAACACTGCGCCTGTCACTAGCAGAACCCGCCCCGCAATCCTAGCTTTTTGCACCGCCATGGACCTCGAAGCCCTCCAGCAGCGCCTGCAACAAGCGCTTGGTCAAGAATTTACCGTGGGCCCCCTGCTGGGTCAGGGGGGGTTCGCGGCCGTGTTCCGCGTCCGCGACACGAGCTTGAACCGCGACGTCGCGGTGAAGGTGCTGGACGTCGATCTCGCGCCCTCGCCGATCGCCGCCGAGCGGTTTATGCGCGAGGCGCAGACGATCGCCCGCCTCGAGCATCCGCACATCGTGCCGATTTATAAGGTCGGCCGGCAGGAAGACATCTTCTACATCATCATGCGGTGCATCGACGGGCCGTCGCTGCGCCAACTGCTCGAAACGCACAAGAAGCTGTCGGTCGGCGACGCCGCGCGCATCGCGCGACAGGTGGCCGATGCGCTCGCGTACGCCCACACGCACGATATCGTGCACCGCGACGTAAAGCCCGACAACATTCTGCTCGACAAGAGCGGCCACGTCCTCGTCACCGACTTCGGGATCGCCAAGGCCGCGCAGGCTGCTCAGGCGAAGACCCCGGCGAGCGAGCAGCTCACCAGCGAAGGGGTGATCATCGGGACGCCGCAGTACATGAGCCCCGAGCAGGCGTCCGGCGACAAGGTGGACGGGCGATCCGACATCTATTCGCTGGGCATCGTGCTGTACCACATGTTCTCCGGCGCGCCGCCGTTCGACGGTCCGTCATCGGCATCGATTCTCGCGCAGCAGCTCACGCAGACGCCGGCGCCGATTCGCCGCGAACGCTCCGACGTCTCCGAAGAGATGGCCGTGGTCCTCGAGCGCATGCTCGCCAAGAGTCCGACGAAGCGCTTTCAAACCGCCACTGAAGTCAGCCGGGCGCTCGTGGATGCATTGCCGACGGCGGCGCGCAATCGCGTGCAGGTGCCGTTCCGGCGGCGGCTGACGTCCATGTTTTACAAGTCGTTACTCGGCCTCTCGGTGGCGGGGTGCCTCCTGTTCATCGCGTTCGTCGCAGGCGCCGCAGCCGTGGCGTACACGCTGTTCAGCAAGCCGCCGCGTGTCGAGGCGCGGGCGCCCATCCCCGACAGCCTGGTGCGCGCGCTCCGCGCGCGCCGCGCGCTGGCGAGTGGCGAGGTCGCGCTCTTCGCCTATCAGCCCGGCGGCCAGGAAGACACGACCCTGTTTCTCGTAACCCGCCGCCGCACCGTCGTCGTCACTCCGCACACGATACGGTCGTATGGGCGCGACAGCGTGCGGGCCGATGTGGATCTCGACTTTCGCGGCGGCATGGCTGCTCGGCTGGTGATCATCAGGATCCGCTCGAAGCAACCTGTCGACACGGTCTTTCGGAGCTTGTCATTCCGCGACGTTGTGAAGCTGGGGTCCCACCTCGAGCGGCTCGAGCAAGAGGATTCGACAGGGCGGCCACGCACTCGCGTCCAGACACGCACGCGCCGGCCCTAACGACGCCGGGCCGGCTCCCGCGTCGATAGGCCGTACAGGCTCACGGCATCCACGCGGGCGACATCTCCCGGCGTGGACGCAATCGCACCGAAGCGATCCTGCGAACCAATCGACAAACCCAGGACGAACGCCCCGCGGCGCAGATCGCCGTCGGTGTCGAGTCGCGCGAGGACTTCGATCGGCCAGCGTCGCGGTGCGCCGCGGCCGGTCACGCCGGATGTCCGCCAGCTCAACCCAAACGAATAGGCCGCGACCGAATCGGGCGTGATGCGCGCGTGTGTGGAGAAGCCAAGCGCGGGAATCGGTCTGGGATGCCAGGTCAATCCGGGGATGTACGTGAGCCGTTGCTGCAGACCCCGCACGACCGGCTGGCCGAGATTCGCGGCCAAGAGTCCCACCGTGAGGGCCGGATATGCGGCATACGTGACACCCAGATCCCACCCGGTTGCCTTGGCGCCATCTCCGCGGTAGTGCGCGACGGCAAAGCCGGCGGCCAGTCCCCCCGCCCCTCCGGCGAGGCCCAACCGGTAGGTGTGGCCTCGCTGGCCATCGTCGAGGATGTCGCGTTGATAGCCGAACGCCAAGCCGCGCGCGTTGAAGCCCGCGTTGATCTGCCGCAGGCGACCCCTCGAGCCGGGATCTCCGACCGCGAATTCCGCGTAGATGGATGCTTCGCGCTGCACGCCGAGCCCCGCGGGATTGACCCAGATGGCTCGCGCGTCATGCACGTCAGTAGGATGGAGGTAGGCGGTGGCGCGATTGGGGGCGACTTGCTGAGCGGACAGATGGGCCGATGGGCGGATGGGCAGCGAGAGCGCGCAGAGAACACACAGCCCCGCCGCCCATCTGCCCATCCGCCGTTCCACTATGGCAGCACCTGCACCGTCGTTTTCGACACCTGCGTCCGTGGAATCGTCATCGCCTGAATCGGCAGCGTGATCGTCATGCTCGTCGAATCGCGCGACTCGCCGCCCACGTAGCGCCCGTCCGCCGCGATGTAGTCGACGCCGCCGCGCACGCCGGTCCCCGCGACCTCGAACGGCTGGCCGGCCTGCGACCCGCCCCCCTTGATCGTGAAGGTCGACGTGACGTCGACCCGCATCACGCGGGTGCCGCCCCGGTCTTCCCACGCCGCCGCGTACGAGCGGCTGATGCTCGTGACGGTGACGGTACCGGCTGCGCGATCGCTGGTGGTGGTGGTGTCCGTCCACGTCGCGCCGAGCGTCAGTCCGGACGCGGGGAGGCGAGGGAAAAAGTTCTTGAACGAGCCGACGATGGGCGAGAGCGATTGCGCCGCCACGCTATCGGACGCGGCCTGATTGCGGAACTCGCCGCTCGGAGCCAGCCGTCCGACGAAGGAGAGCCCCTTCGCCGCGCCGAGGTTGATGCCCATGGGCGCGGTGGTTCCTGAGTCGGGAGCGATGGAGTCGATCGTCACGGTCGTCGGATACCCGGCGCTGTCCGCGGGACCGGTGATCGTCACGGCGAAATAGATGCGCAGCCCAAAGTCGAGCGGCTGTCGCATGCCCTGGAATTCCTGATCGATATGAATGACCTGATGCATCACGTAGCGCAGCGCGCTCGGTCCGAGGCGCACGCCCTGGGCCGGCGCCGGCGGTGGAGCACCAGGCGGAGCCGGGGGCGGAATCACGGGTGTGGGTGTGGACGGGGGATTCTTTGGCGTGCAGCTGAGCGCAATGACCCCAGCCGCAACGAAAAGCAAGCGACGCATCGGCTATTCCTTGGTCTTGGTACGTCCGAAGATGGCCACCACCTCGGTATCCTCGCTCGACACTTTGAGCAGCTTCCATCCCCGCTTGCGCATGTCGGTTCGCCACCCGATGAGCTTCTCCCACTCGTCTGCGGTGGTTCGAAAGACGCGCAAGTCGGCGACATTCTCCCAATGGGGAGGATATGGGGCGGCCGGCCTATTGGTCACAGGGGAGGAAGTGGTGGGACCGTAAGCCGAGTTCTGTTTACTCGTTGGTACGAGCAGATGGTCATCTCTCTGGGATGGCTGTCGCCAGCCATCTCGTGCGGCCTACCCGCAGCTCAAACGACCCGGGCCGGGTCTCGCTGCTTATTTGGCCTTGCTCCGACCGGGGGTTGCCGTGCCACGCCTGTTACCAGGCGCGCGGTGGGCTCTTACCCCACCGTTTCACCCTTACCCTTTGGATACAAGGGCGGTCTGTTCTCTGTGGCCCTGTTCCGTCGCCTCTCGGCGCCCAGGCGTTACCTGGCGGTCTGCCCTGTGGAGCTCGGACTTTCCTCGATGGACCCCTTCAGCCGGTCCACCGCGACCATCGGCCCCACCACTTCCAGCTGACAAAAGTACCGGGCGCCCGGGGCCTCCGGCAAGCCTTACCTCGCAAAGCGGCGAATCACGCGACCCAAACTGTCGGTCGCGGCGCCGATGAGCCAGAATCCGGCGTTTTCCCCGAATACCGCCGACCGCAGCCGTGCCGCTTCAGCCGGTGCGAACGTCGCGCGATCCGGCTCCAATCCCACGGCGGACAGCGCGTAGATCTCCCGGTCCCGGTAGTGTCGTAGGAGTGCGCGCGCGCGCCGCTCGCGCAGCCACAGCAATGCGGGCGCGTCGCGCGTGGAGAAGCCGCGCAGCAATCCCAGCGAGAACCAATCGGCGGGCACTTCGGTCGCGTGGAACGCGAACCGCAGCTCAGGATGCAAGCGGCGCAGCTCGCTGCGCAACCCGGCGGCGCGCTCCGCGACGGCGGCCTGCAGCGCCTCGAAGTAGCGACTCAACCATCCGCGCTCGAGCAGCGTGTCGTAGCGCACGGCGGGAGGCAGCACCGTGAGCCGCTCCGTTTCAGCGGGATCCAGTCCCAGGGCAGCCAGCCCGACGTGATAGTCGGCGTCACAGAATCCGCTGCCGCTGAACAAGGTCATCGCGCTGTCGAGATCGAGCGCGACGCCGGCAATGACTTCCGGACGGGCGCCTCCAAGCCGGGTCATGGTGCGGTACACGGGCCGCAGCGCGCCACGCCAGTACAGCGAATCGAGCCCACACGCGATGGGTGTGAGCGCGCCGTGCCGATCGACTTCATCGGCACCCTGTGAGGGGATCGCGAGCAGCGAGACCGCGGGGAACCAGCGGATGCTCGTCGCCTGCAACCGGTCCGCGGCGATCTTCCAGAGCGTGCGCGTACTCACGGTATCGATGAGCGCCGCCGCGGGAATCGATGTGGCGAGCGCGTTGAGCGCGGCGACGTCCACGAATCCCAACAACGAATCGAGCGACGGCAACGTGAACCGGCTCCACAGGACGCGCATCCCCTGACGGGCGATCCATCCCGATACCGCGATGGAATCGTCGCGGCTGCGGCTCCCCCCGCCCGGTTGCGGCAGCGCGATTGCGGCGACGCCAAGTGGCGGGGTGAGAGGCGGAGGATGCACACGCACCGTCAGCGGTGCTTCCGCGAGGCGCAACGGGACCGGATGAGTGGCGGCGCGCACGGTGGCCCACTCGGCCGGCCGGCGCGTCCATCGCGCCAAGGTCTCCAGAAAATCGCGTGTGCGCCGATCTTCACTGCCTGCGGCCAACAGGCTGCGGCTGGCGACCACGATCAGGCCGGCATCCACCCGGCTCGCGGCGACGAGCGCGCTGGCGGGTGCGCGGGCGAGGGTCTGACTGCGGTCGCGCACCAGGAGTGCATGGTTGCGGCCCGCCGGAAACGGCGCGAAGCCCGCGTTGTCGAGCGCTGAATGGGGCAACGGTGACGCGGGCGCGTCCACCGGCTCTGCGCCGATCGCGATGCCGGCGCCCTGCGACGCCAGCCATTGGTTCATGACCCAGCGATCCAGCGTCCCGTCTGCCGCTTTCCCGCGGCCGGTACCGTCGCTGCGATAGCCCAGGATCACGACACCGTCGCGCCCGCCGCGGACCCACTCCGTGAGGATCGCGAGGTCGCCGATCGTCAACGCATCGGAGGGACCCTGCGGCTCGCGTCCGCCCAGAAGGATGACCGCGCGGTAACGGGCGAGGTCATCGCGCGTCAGGTGCGGATAGAACTGGCGGTACTCCACGCGGTACCCGGCCGCATGCCACGGCGCGGCTGTGGCGTCGAGGACCAGTGGGTCCGCGAGCGTCAGATCAACGAGGAGGAGCCGCCGCGCCTCCGTCTGGCAGCCCGCGA
>Ga0184638_1000618_pt1 | contig 10178 bp, 8 predicted proteins | sample PLM31_50_b2_FD_133141 | JGI IMG/M metagenome (GOLD analysis project Ga0184638, IMG submission 133141) | Groundwater sediment microbial communities from an aquifer in East River, Colorado, USA - PLM3-1_50_b2 | ecosystem: Environmental > Terrestrial > Soil > Riparian zone | place: USA: East River... | reverse complement strand
GTTCGGTGTCACCCGGGAGCGGATCCGCCAGATCGAGTCGAAGACCCTGTCGAAGCTGCGGCACCCGTCACGGTCGCAGAAGCTCCGCGACTACCTGGAGTAGTCCCGGGAACCTGAAGTACCGCCAGCGAGCCTGCCCCGTCTGCAGCCAGCAGGACTGACGCTGACGGTCCGCCCCTGTGGTCACCCGACGGCACCAAGATCGTCTTCGACAGCGACCGAGCCAGATCCAGCCCGTTTGGGCTGAACGTCTGGGTGATGAACGCCGACGGATCGAATCCGGTCCACCTCACGGCCCAGGACGCCGGGGACATCGTCACGCCCTGGTCGCCCGACGGCAAAATCGCCTTCCAGCGGAGCGTGAACGACAGCGACTACGCCTGGGAGGTGTGGGTGATGAACGCGGACGGCAGGGATCAGCGGCGGCTGACGGACCGGCCGGGGAGAGGTGTCGAGGCGCTCTGGTCACCTGACGGGAGTTCATTCGCCGCATCCTCGGCACGCCGAAGGTGGTTGACGCCGACCCGCCGACCGGCCAATCCTTTGGCCATGCGTCGTGCAATTATCGGTCTCCTCGTTCTTGCCCTGATCGCGGGAGGCTTCGGCCTTGGGTACGTCAGCGGGAGAGCTGCCGACGACAGGCGTGTGCCGAACCTGCTCGGATTAGGCACTGAAGACCGCGGACAAGCAGCCGCACGTCGAGACGTGGCCGCCGTTGGTCTGCGAGTCGGCAAGGTGGGATGGATGGCGTGTGCGTCCGATGAGAGAGGTCTTGTTGTATACCAGAACCCATCAGCCGGGACGATCGTTCCGAAGGGTGCGACCGTGAACATCGCGATAGGCGGTGCGGGCATAGGCCTATTCTCCCGCGATCAGCAGCCGTGCCTTCCGGGCGAGCAAGAGCAAACAGGTCAACCGGTCTCCGCTTAGCCCAACGGAGTGCTCGCAGTCTGCGCATAAGGAACGTTGTCTGCCGATCTCGAGGGTAGACGAGGCAGCCGCAACGAGCTTGCTCAGAGCGGTCGGACACGTGACCGTGACCACAATATGCTCGACCAAGATCGTGGCTCGCAAGATGGCCGCTCTTGTGGTCTCGGTACTCTCGCCGACCTCGCCTAATGGCCGCCGTATTGATGTCCTCGTGGATGCCTGCGGGATGTTTTCGTCTCAGAGAATCAGGCTGAGCCGGACGTCTCCGCCCTGGACGGGGACGAAGTACATGAATGTTCCGCCCGTGTGGGAGCGGTCCGATATGAAGAAGACGAACCGAGCGTCCGGCGACCATCCCCACGAGTCGTCCCTGTCGAAGGATCCGGGCGTGAGTGAGCGAAGACCAGACCCGTCCGCATCGGCCACCCAGACATCACGATTCCCGGCCACGTCGCTCGTGAACTGGATCCTGCTCCCGTCGGGAGACCAGACCGGGAGGTAGTCGTTCCCGCCGCTGTCCAGGAGGGTCCGGCGATGGGAGCCGTCGGGACGCATCACCCACAGGTCGAAGTTGTCCTCGTCCTCGGGACTGGGGGCCGAGAACACGATGAGGCTGCCGTCAGGGGACCATCCTGGGTTCCAGCTGCGTCCGTCATCGGTGAGATGGATGGGTTGGCCGCCGGCGGCAGGCACGATGGCGATGTCCGACGTGCCCTCGCCCTCTCGCTGGTACACGATTCGCGTTCCGTCCGGCGACCATGACGGATCCGCCTCGTTCTCGATGTCGTTGGTGATCCGGTGCAGCCTGCTGGGCTCTCCATTGGGATCGAGATCCATCACGTTCAGGTCGAAGGTCCCGGCCCTCGAATCGGAGAAGACGATGTGTCTGCCATCCGACGAGAGTTCGGCGCCGGGCCCGACCGTGCGTGCCTCCGTCAGTCGGACGATGCGCTCCCCGCCGCGCCGGATCAGGTAGACGCTCGTGCGGCCGTCCGGGGCCGCCGTGACCACGAGATCCGGGCTCCCGGGAAGAAGCGACGTGTCCAGCTGCTTGATCCCCGGGATCACGCTGACGGCGGCAATGGGGACGACGAGCGCCCCGGCGACGAGAGCAACACCGAGCCGCTCGCGGAGCTTGTGGTTCGCCAGCCCGCCGAGCAGCGCCCCAAGGCCGAGGATGGCCACGAAGCCGACAGCAAGAAAGATGCCGGCGCCGGGGGGAGGGTAGTACCCGAGTCTGCGGTAGGCGACGATCGCAGATACGCCCCAAGCGGCGAGCGCCGCTGCTGCCGGGAGTGATCGGTTGAGCCAATCGCTGGGCCTCGGTCCCACGCGAGGTGGTGGCGGTGGGGGGAGCTCGACTCCGCTCGGACGCGTCCATGCGGATGCGTCTCCCGGTCCGCCGGGAAACGTGAGCGACGGGTGTGTCCTTTCGTCCCCTGCCTGAGCCCACAGCTGATTCAGCCTGTCCACCGGGGCTCGGTCCGGGAAACGCTCCGGACTGCTCAACGCCGGCGCGCCGATCGCCTGGATCCATCGTGACCCGTCCGTCCGCGAGCTCGACCTGGACCGGACCACGCCGTTCACTTGGCGGGCGACGGAGAATCCGCGGACACCCGTCCCAGAGTGGCGGAGATGCCGAAGAGGATGAGAAACACGCCGAGCACGCGAGACACGAGCACGACGGATCGACTCCTCAAGGACCTCGACCCGTTGGGGTTCCCCACTCTCGCCATGTGATGCTTATCGACCCTTTGGCCGGCCTCCCTAAGATAGCGACCCTTTCCGACTGGATCCTCGAGACGGTCCTCGTCAGCCAAGCGGAGCAGCCCGAGTGACGAGTTGACCGAGGAAACTAGCGGGGGCCCACCAGAGGCACAACCGGTCGCGAGTGAGGACATTTGCTCCGGGGATGAAGAGCCCGAAGGATCGTTAGGCCCATCGCGAACCGATCGCTGCGGGCGGCGGGACGACGCCGATGCGGCGCCGGCATCCCTCCAGCGTTCCACGTGGGGGATACTCATCCCGACACGGATCGAGGGTCGACGGATGGCTTCGGTGAGGCAGCTCTCGACGGACGAGCTCACGGCGCGAGAGATCTCGGCCCTGCGTGCGCTGTTCGACGCCTCGTGGACCGACGAGGGCGACGAGTTCACCGAGGAGGACTTCGCTCATGCGTCGGGAGGCCAGCACTTTGTGATCGAGGCGGAGGGCGAGATCGTTTCCCACGCATCGGTCGTGGAACGCAAGCTGCAGACGGGAGGGCTCCGCCTCTCGACGGGCTACGTGGAAGGCGTCGCCACGCTGCCGGCGTATCGCCGACGCGGCCTCGGCACCGCGATCATGGGACGAGTCGGGGAGCACATCGACCGAACCTTCCAGCTCGGCGCTCTCGGCTCCGGTCTCCTCGCGTTCTATCAGCGCCTCGGGTGGTTCGTGTGGCAGGGGCCGACGTCGGTCCGAACGGACCGCGGGCCCGTTCCGACCCCCGACGAGGACGGCTACGTCCTGGTTCGCCTGACACGGACCACGCCCAGGCTCGACATCACTGCCCCGATCAGCTGCGACTGGCGACCCGGCGACGTCTGGTAGCGACCGAGGCGCGAGAGGTTCTGACCCAGCCGACAGGGTTCCAAACGACGCCCTTCAGGCGACTTCGGGCACGTCGGCCTGTGGGGCACAAAGACTCGGATCGGGCCCGTGACCAGGGATTTCGTGGAGCGGGTTTCTTGACTCCGGCCCGGGCGAGTCACCTGTTTTCTCAACATTGTTAGGGGAAAATGATACCCATGTAACTCACGCTCGTGATGGCCAAGATTGGCGCCTACTGTATGTGGAGGGACCTGGGGATCAGACCAAGCTGACGGCGAGCTTCCCGAGGGTGCGTTGGCTGAAGTCGTTCGCTGTGTGCCTGTGCAATCGGAGTTGCCGCGCCCCACAGCATGGGCATCGACGGCCGGCCAGGCCGAGTCTTGCAATCTCTGCATCATGATGCTATGATGCGGACATGGCGAAGGTGCGGACCACCCTCACGATCGATGAGACCGTGCTGCGCGCCGTGAAGGTCAGGGCAGCGCGCAGCGGGAAGGGCGACAGCGAGGTGATCGAGGAGGCGCTGCGGCGCGACCTCGGCCTGGACCTCCTCGAGCGGATGTGGGAGCGGAACACGCTCCCTGAGCAGGAGGCCGTCGCTCTCGCCGTCGAGGCACAGCACGCGAGCAGACGGCGCCACCGGCGCTGAGTCGTTGCGCGCCGTCCTCGACCCGAACGTCATCATCTCTGGACTGCTCTCGCCGGAGGGTTCCCCCGCCCGGACGCTCCTCGCCTGGCAGCGGAGCGAATTCGAGCTGGTGGCCTCCCCGCTGCTTCTCGCCGAGCTCGAACGGGCCCTCTCCTACCCGAAGCTGCGTCGGCGGATCCCCACCGACGAGGCACAAGCAGTCCTCGAGTGGCTGGCCCGCTCCGCGACGATCATGCCGGATCCAGAGGGGCCGCCGCCTGTTCGCTCGGTCGACCCAGGAGACGACTACCTGCTTGCCCTCGCCTCTTCCGAGAGCGCGGTGCTGGTCTCGGGCGATGATCACCTGCTCTCCCTCGCCGGCGAGCTGCCGATCCACTCCCCGGCCAGCTTCCTCGCTCTTCTCGAGCAAGAGCCTCAATAAGTCTCTCGCGGACGCGCTCGGGGCCGAGTCCGAATGAGGGGCAATCGAGCCGCGCGTCCGTCCGGAGCCCGCGTGCATCGGGATTTTGAGTGAAGGTAGAAACTAGGCCTCAGCAGTCACGACGAGGAATCCACACTGTCACATGACCAGACACCTGTTTCGTGCTCATTGTCTGGCCACACCGAACCCCATGGCCCACTCTGCCCAACGAGGCCTTGATGGGGAAACCCGCTGGTGAGGCCACCATCGGAATAGATGCACCCTTCAGCACAGAAACCATCGATCGGCACCGCGACCAGTGCGTTCGTAGGATCGACCCTCCTTCATGTCGTGGGAGGTTCGCACGTGCTGTTCGCTCTGCTGTATCTCTTACTGACGTGGTGTGGTGCGGCTGATCGCCGGCTCCTCGAACGATCTGGACCGCGACATCGAGCTGGCGGTCCTTCGCCACCAGCTGATGGTTCTCAAGCGCCAGGTCGGAAGGCCGCGACTTCGGCGCCGCGACCGGTTGTTCATGGCAGCGCTCGGCAGTGTTCTCTCCCGTGCTCGGTGGTCGTCGTTCCTGGTCAGTCCGCAGACGCTCCTCCGGTGGCACCGGGACTTGGTGAAGAGGAAGTGGACTTTCGGGCGGATCTCCTCCGGCGGCAGACCCCCGATGAGCGAGGAGGTCCGAGGGCTCATCCTTCGGATGGGGAGGGAGAACCCGAGATGGGGATGCATCCGGATCCGAGGCGAGCTCGCCAAGCTCGGGGTCAGGGTCTCCGCGACGAGGATCCGCACCCTCCTGCGAGCGAACGGATTCGGCCCGGCTCCCCGGCGATCCGGTGCCACCTGGAACGAGTTCCTTCGCGCCCAAGCTCAGGGGATCCTGGCCCTCGACTTCTTCACTGTGGAGACGGCGTGGCTTCGGACGCTGTACGTGCTCTTCGCGATTGGGGTGGGGTCCCGTCGGGTGCACATCCTGGGCGTCACTGCACACCCCGACTGGGCGTGGGTCACTCAGCAAGCTCGCAACCTGGCGGTGGGGGAGCGGCTTCAAGGCGTCCGGTTCCTCATCCGCGACCGGGATTCCAAGCACTCCGGTCCCTTCGACGAGGTCTTCCGGACCGAAGGGGTGAAGGTCGTCAAGACCCCGATCCGGGCCCCGAAGGCGAACGCGTTCGCCGAGCGGTGGGGTCCGCACGGTCCGGACCGAATGCCTGGACTGGATGCTGGTCCTCGGCCGCCGCCACCTCGAGCGAATCCTTGGGATCTACACCGCCCACTACAACGGGCGAAGGCCCCACCGCGGCCTTGAGCTCAAGACGCCGGACCCACGGCCGGATCGGCTTCCACGCCCGGTCCTCGGTGGGTGGGTTCGAAGGCACGATCTACTCGGTGGCCACATCCATGAGTACGAGGTGGCCGCCTGAGCCTGATCGAAGGTTTGTGTGCCCTTCAGGCTCCCAGCGCCGCCACGCTAGCGACGCGACGAGATCTGCCGGAGCAAATGCGATCTGGCAGATCCAGGCCAGCTCTCGTGGAACCTACGGCGCACCTCGGATCGCCCGCGGGCCTTCGAGCCCGAGGAACGGCAGACTTACAGCTGGGCGCTCCGCGCGCTCGGGAATCGCCTGGTTGGGATCCTCCACGGCTGTCTGAGGCGCGGCGAGCTCTACCGGGAGGATGTTGCCTGGCCCGGCCGGGAGTGGCTCGCCGCTTGACAGATGGAGGCGTGCGATCTAGCCGCGTTACGTCAGCTCATCACGTCCGTGAAGATGTCCGTCTGCCCGAGCGGCTTGCCCGGCGAGTTCCGTCCGTCCGTCCACACGGGGTACAGAAGCGACCCGCCCACGGCCATCCCGTTGTAGTCGCCGATGAAGCAGCCGCAATTGAAGAACGCCGTGTCCGGGTTCCAGGCGACGTCGCTGATGTTCTCGTTCGTCCAGGTTTCGCCCCCGTCGGTCGAGACACCGAGGAACGTCTCGATCAGCTGGTTGGCCGTGTCGTTGCGGTTGTCGAACCACACCGCGAACGCGTCCCCCGTCGCCTCGTCAACGGCGAGCCACGGGAAGAACTGGTCGCCGGGTGCCGCGGCGCCCGAGGCCGTCACGCTGACGGTCGAGGTGTCCGACCAGGTCAAGCCGAAGTCGTCGGAGGTCTGGATAGAGATGTCGGCCTTCGAGATCACGCGGTTGATGTTGTTCTGGTAGACGAACAGGAGACGGTCGCGCGTCGGGTCGTACGCGAGCGAAGGGGAGATCGGCGCCCGCGCCTTCTTGTTCTGCAGCCGGTCCTGTACGTTCGGGTTGTCGGCGAACTGGCCCGCCTTGTCGACGCGCACCGGCGCCGAGAAGCTCGAGCCCGCGTTCATCGAGCGCGTGAAGAAGAACGCTCGATCGAGCCCTGTGTTGCAGTCCTCGAGCGCGTAAGCGACGTCTAGCGCGCCGGTCTCGTCCACGACCGGCATCGCCCATTGGTTTGCCGAAGCGCCGACGCCGTTGGATCCCGGGTCGTCGGGGACCACCGCGGTATCTGACCACGTCCAGTCGTCAGGGTCGCCGCTCGGGTTGGTGGTGGCGAGCTGGACCGGGCAATAGTCGCTGCGTCCGGAGGCGCCCGTCATATGGAACTTGATGAAGGTCATGTAGAGGCGGCCGTAGTTCGGATTCGCCGGGTTGTTGTCGACGGCGAGCAGCTCCTTGTCGTAGAAGACCGAGCCATCGATCGACCCGTCGCCGGCGATGTTGGTGATAGCCACGGCGGCATCTACCGAATCGGTCCACGTGGCGCCGCCGTCGGTCGAGCGCCACACCTGCGCTTCGGAGCTTGGGTTCGACGGCGAGTAGCAGAGGGTCGAGAGGTAGAAGGCCGCGTCGCGCCGGCTGTACACCACCGACGGGTCGGCTCCGAAGCACCGCCGCTCGTCGATCGAGAGGCTGTCGGGCGAGAGCTTCGGGTCCTTGAACTCGCTCGTCCATGTTGCCCCGCCGTCCATGGTGTGGCCGATCCAGAAGCCGTCACCGCAGTAGTCGTTGGCGGCGGCGACCGCGTTGTCCGGATCGGTCGTGTTGACCGCGACCGTGGTCTCGTTCTGCGGCAGCGGTGGGTCGCAGTCGTCGTTCATCTGAACGTCGGTTCCCGCGACCAGCTGCAGCGCGGCGGAAGGGGCTCCGGCCGCAGCCGTCTCGGCCTGGGGCGCCACCAGTCGCGCTCGCACGCCTCCCGAGATGCCTCCGGGGTAGTTCCGCACGTGCTTCACCCACAATGGGGTATCGCCCGCGCTCACCGCAGATGGAGCGAGAGCGACGGTGGCAGTCACTAGGGCGAGGGTGACCAGAAACCTCGAGGCTCGGCGCATGGGCCTTCTCCTTCGGGCCGGTGTCCTCCGACCCCATCGCCTTTGGTAGCCACTGTCAAGGTCCATCTGCTGTAGACGCGCCGTGATCTGAGCGATCAGGCCGGACGATCCCGCAGGGGTGTAGGCTGCAGAAACTCTGACCATGCGCCTGAGCTTGGGACTTGCGATCTCTGGGGTCAGTGAGCGGTCGCCGGTGTTGGGGCTGCACCGTCCTATCGACCATCGCTTCGGTCCCGTCCCCGGGCCGAGATCTGAGTCCCCTCGTACTCAACTTCCGAGCCGAGGGAGCAGGGCTCGCTGTACGCGCCACCCCGTCGCCAGCCCTCCGCTTCGCAGCGACTCAGACCTTCGACCGTCAAAGAACAGCCGATGGGCTGATGTTGCTGTCCGACAGCTGTCCTACGTTGATGCCGTGCGAGAGCAGATCGAAGATCGCTCTGGGCCGAAGCTGTTCGTGTTCTGCGGTTGCGGCCACTCGGAGTTCATTCACAGCGATCGCGAGAACCGGGTCTGTCTATGGTCCGAGTGTCATTGCAGCGGATTCGCTCTGAGGGCCGAACACATGGTTGGCCCGGCTGCCTAGCCTTAGCCTTTGGGCGTGGCGCGGCAAGAACGCGAGATTCTTGAACACGCCGTCCACGCTGTGAGGAGCAGGCGGCGGCCGCGAGCGCGATCCTCCACGAAGCACTCGACGCCGGCCTGGACGGCTCCCATCCGGTTACGGTTCACGCGAAGATGGTGAGGCTCGAGCTCCTGAAGGTGTAGGCCGACCTCGAGCGAGAGCTCGGGCAGCTGGTGCTCGACTGCTCGTGCTGCGGCCAGACCGGTGCACTGGGTTGCCGGTCTTGGAGTCTCGCCAGGCCACTGGGCACCGAAGCCCACGCCGGCACGGGTAGCCTTCGTTTGACGCTCACCCGCCTAGCGTGTGGGGCACAGAAACCTCGGATCGGGCCCGTGACGAGGTCTTTCTTCGAGTTCGCTCGACCTTCTCTGCCTCGGCGGCCACGATAGGGGATCCAGATCGTCCACCGGCCGAGACACCTGCGAAGGCCAGCCGTCTGATCGAGTCCCTCCTGCTTAACGTTCCTATTCCTGTCTGCTACTTCGCCGAGAACGAAGACGGATCTCTCGAGGTAGTTGACGGCCAGCAGCGGTTGAAGTCGATTTGGCGGTTCGCTACGGAGAAAGACGACGTCGACCATCTTGAGCTTCGAGGCCTTCCCGTGCTGATCGAACTCAACGGGAAGACTTTCGCTGAGATCTCAAACCGCGATCAGCGTCGCTTGCTAAATCGAACCATCCGCTGCATCGTCATTACTGAGGACTCGCATCCAGACATCAAGTTCGACGTCTTCGAGCGTCTGAACACGGGCGCCGTGAGACTCACTGATCAAGAGCTAAGGAACTCGATTTATCGCGGGCCGCTCAACGATGCCCTGAAGGAAGCGGCTCGATTCGAACCTTTCCAGCGGCTTCTGAGCGGGCAGCTGGCGACTCGGATGGGTGATGTCGAGCTCGTCCTCCGATTCGTCGCTCTTGTTGACCGCCTGGGAGGCTATAGGCCTCCACTCCGGCAGTTCCTAAACGAGTACATGCGCGAGCACCGAGCGAACGTCGACGGGGTCGAAGGACTTTTCGACTCGTTTCGTCAAACATCGGAGACCACCGAGGAAGTCTTCGGTACGGATGCATTTCGCCGATTCACCCTTGGCGACTCAGCAGGACGGCAGATCAACAAGGCCTTGTTTGACGCCACGATGATCTCCTTCTACTTGGCTGATCAAGATGCGATCCGCAACCGACGCGAGGAGGTGCGCGGTGCCTTCAGAGATCTTCTCGGCGATTCGTCGTTCGAGGCACTCATAGGTCGAGCTACCGCCGATCGGACCAGGATGTTCGGGCGGATCCGAGCGTTCAGCCGATCAATCGAAAGTCTCGGAATCGAGACGAGATACGAAGCGGTGGTACCCAGCGAATAAGCCGCCATGCCGTCGACCGCGTTCGTGAGCCTCATGACGGTCCGGCTGGCGGAGGTTAGGGAACTCATTGGCCTGAGGCCCTCGGACGAGCGCTTCCCCCCGCTGAGTCGCGAGGTGCCGTGAACCGGGCGGCAGTCGTGCTTTTGTGCGCGCACCTGGAGGGATTCCTTGAAGATCTCGTCGGCGAACTGATCGACCAGCTGAACTCGTCTGCGCCGCGCACCGAGAACGTTCCGTTGCGTCTGCGGGCCGCGCACGTGACGATCG
>Ga0184638_1000617_pt1 | contig 10183 bp, 4 predicted proteins | sample PLM31_50_b2_FD_133141 | JGI IMG/M metagenome (GOLD analysis project Ga0184638, IMG submission 133141) | Groundwater sediment microbial communities from an aquifer in East River, Colorado, USA - PLM3-1_50_b2 | ecosystem: Environmental > Terrestrial > Soil > Riparian zone | place: USA: East River... | reverse complement strand
TCCGGTCTCGGGATCGCCGACCGCTCCGACAACGGCCGAGAAGTACTCAGGATTCAAGCTGTCATGAGCGCTCTCCATTAGTGCGACGAACCGGGCCGGATCCTCCCGAGCACGCTGAGCCAATGTGCGGCTCAGCTCGACGGCGCCCCCACCTTGGGCTCCCTTGCTGAGGTCGCCCCACTCCGACGAGTACTTCGTCATGGCGGCCACCCATTGTTCATCTGTCATGTGCTCCGTGCCCGGCTCCGAGATGGGCGACCCCACTGCGAAGGCCTGGGGGAACTCTGGCGCATCCACTTCGGTACCAAACTTCCGTTCCAGTTCCTGGAGTCGCTTCTTCGCTTCCGCGGTCAGCAGGTCCTCGCGGACACCGCCCAAAAGAACGAACTGACACTGCCCATGGAACTGGTGACCCCGGGCCGACCGTTCCCAGTCCGGGTAGTACGCGAGGATTGTCGATAGAAGTCGTTCTCGCTGCGCCGGCGAGGAGCCCTCAACTGCCCACGCGACAAGCTCCCTGCTAGCCCAGGACGTCTCCGACGCGTAACCGAGATGCAGGCGGTCTGGCACCGCAAGCATGAAGTCGATTGCTGCGTCGGCTAGCTCCTCGGGTGCGTCAAGGTATCCCCGAGCCAAGAGAAAGTCGATGGTCTCAGACCCTCTCTTGCCGAGCTCGTCGACCAGCGCCTGAAAAGTCTCGGTATCAGACGCGGCAAGACCTCTAAGGCCGATCTCAATCGCCATGAGCAAGGCGCTCCGGAGTGTGTAGCCCTCGCCCGGATATCTGAAGCTCCACACCGGATCCCGCCGAGGCGCGGGCTTGCCGCTATCAACCGTTCGATCAATCACTTCGAGCATGAAGGGCATCACGTAGCGAACGAACGCTGCTGGCGCGCCCTTCGCGGCATCGACGATGAGCTTGGTGTGCTGCGTGTCGGGGATGGACCCTCCGTCGGAGTTGAACGGGTCATCTACCCGGGCTTCACCGGCGAGTCGCAGGCGGCGGTTCAGGTACCCGCCGATCACTTCGCATGCCCAGTCCGCGTGCTTGTCCGGCAACCCGTAGATGAGATCCCAGAAGTCGCTATTGACGGCGATAGGTCCTCGAGCATCATCCAAAGCGCCGGACTCGAGGAGCAGCAGGAAGAAGTCAAGGAAGTCCCTATCGGGGGCGCGGTCAGCCCATTGCACCACCCAGCGCAGTCGACCGTTCCACATGTCGGACTTACCCACGTACGGCATCAACAGCTCGGCGACCTTCGCCGACCGCGAACGCTGAATCCTCCCGAGGACCGTTACAGCTTCATTGACCCGCTCCTCATCATCGGCTGCAAGCCAACGTGCCATCGCATCCCGGTCCGTCACCAGGTCAAACCAAGCCGGCGCCGCGGCGATGAGATCCAGAACGTGTCGCTTGATGTCACCGCCCGATTCCATCGCGCGCTCAAGGATTGCCCACTCTTCGGGCGATGGGTCGGAGACGGTCATCAGATGATCCAGCGCAGCTCTCTTCAGGTGAAATCTGACCCGGTCGTGCATAAGGAGCGACTCGAGGTCAGTCAGGTAACGCGCCATGTCCTCGTCGCGCTCGTAGCCCAGGACCTGTCGGACTTGCGCCCGCCGAAACAAGCCTTGGTCCGTTCCAATGAGGTAGCTCAACAAGTCCTGGTTGCGTGAACGAAAACCGCGTGCGAAGACATAGTCGAAGAACCCTTGGTGGAAGAAGGCAACACGGCCCGTCTCTTCGACGAGCACGTGCTCGGAGATGAGGACTGGGACTTCCTCCGCGAACGAATCAAGGGCGGACCGAGGGATGCTCAGCGACTCCGCGTCACTCATCAGTTCACAGGTGGCGTCTAGGGCTTCCGCCCACCGCGCCGTGTGAGGGGACATCCTGTTGGCGACACGCTGACGCTTGTGCTCCCAGAATCGGTCGTAGAGATCCTTCGCCGTGTCGAAATCCAAGCTTCCCGCGCCTGACTCCCTTGCAACCAGTGTCAGCAGTCGGAGGTGAAGTGGAACGGAGAGTAGCTCTCGCTGACTTGGTCGAAGACTCTCCGCGGCAAGCCCAACCAACGAGACGACCCTGTCGACGGTTTCGTCCGATAGCGGTCCAACGTGAACAACGGTCGCTGGGCCACCTGACGACGCGGACAGAGTCCGGAGGCGGTCGTCGTTCTCGAGGTCGAAGCGTCGACAAACGATGAGCACCGACATGTTCGGTTGATATCTCGCTTCGTCGATGACCTCACGCAAGCACTGCCAGAACTCAGGGTGGCGACCCGACGTCAGGCTGACTGAATCGAGCTGGTCCAGCACCAAGATCGACCTGCGACCCGCCGCCACCGCGCCAAGAACCGCGCTGGGCGAACCTGGTAGACCGACCTGCTCGCCCACAACGTGCGGCAGCTGGGTTGGCTCCAAGAGGTCGGAGCGTAGAGGCGACACTGGGTACCCATCGCGTACCAGAGCCTCGACGACTTGCGTTGTCACCCCACTCTTGCCGATTCCACCGTCACCGGTGATAAGGACTACACCGGGCGCGTCTCCGGTCAACAGGTGACCGATCTCATCGGCCTCAGTCCGAGGGATCGCGGTCCCCAGGATGGCTTCCTCCTGATATGGCCGCAGGTATCGTGTCGCCGCATCGTTCAATGCCTGCACCACGGACGTGTCGTGCGCCCAGTCCGTTGGCCGGATTCCAAGTCCCTCCAGGTGTGCCCACACGTCCTGGGCGATCACCGATCCGCTAAGCCGGTCGAATGCATACTGCGCAAGCACGGAAAGAGACGTGTCTGCCGGTCCCTGTACCAGCGCTGCAAGCTCCACGCCCAGGAGAGTTGTCAGTGCTTCCTCGCTCCACTGAACGTCGTGCACGCGAGCCAACGCGGCCACCGCCTCATCGGCGGTGAGATCAGGCCACGCGGCTTTGACCTGTTGCCAAGCCTTCGTCAATTCCTTGTTGAGGCGACTCTCGAACTCCCCGGCAGACGACGACTGGCGCGCACTCTGCGTCAACCCGTGAAGGTCGTCCGCGGGTGCTTCGGTCACGAGAAGGCATCTGCAGTCAAGGTCTGCTCTCAGCTTGGTCGCGAAGTGCCCCAACACTCCTTCCCGCGACAGCCGCTGAATGGTCCACTGCCCTCCGGATCGTCCGCTCTTGACTTGATGGTGCTCGACGATTCCTCCGCGTCGAAGGACGAACTCCACGCCCTCTCCGGCCTCGCCCGGTGGCTCCAGATCGATTCTCTCCACTTGGCCACCCAGCAGTTCAGCCAGACAGTGCGTCGTCCACCGTCCTTCAAACCGGTTGCCGTACTTGTCCGCTTGACCGCCGGTGGCTACCAAGGCCACCTCCGAAGGTGCCCATACGAACCCTGGTCTGGGATTGATGCCAGCGCGATAGCTCGCACCTCTTCTGAGGTCGCGGGATACGTGCTCGCGCCACGACGAATGTAGAAGGCTGCCGACTCATTGTGGGACCGGAGACCGTACGGCGGGCTCCCGCCATGGTCGACGTCCAGGACGATGAGTACCTTCCCATCCAGGTCATACGAGCGGAAATCGAAGACCGGAGAGGGACTCACGTTTCCTCGGATGAGGTCGGTCAACCGATCCCGTGCCGCGGCTGCAGCCTCGGCCACGCCGACGACCGTCGCTTCGTCCGGATCCATGCCGAAGACCACGCTCCCGCCTGCGCCATTGGCGAAGGCCGCTACGGTCTTCAAGACCTTGCGCTTCGAGTCGATGCCGTCTCCCGGTAGGGCCTTCTTGAACTCGATGCGCGGCCCTTCGCCCACCGAAAGAAGAGCGCGGATCTCGCCCTCAGGATCGCTCGGGAGCTCGACCTCGACGCCGACACGAGGGGGGTCGTCCATCCCCCCGAGCCGAGGCCCCAACGCTCGATAGTCGAGCCACCGCCGCTCTTTCGACAAGTAAAGCCACGCATCGTCTGGAAGACCCTCCGGCAACCGGAGGCGCACATTCCCGGTCTTCCCGACGGACTTGGCGGCTCCGTACGTCGCGCCATTCAACTCCACGCGAGTCCCGGCGACCGCGGTGCCGCGCACCTGGACATCCAGATGCGTCGGAGACACCCTCACCCGCTGCAGCCACGCGTCGAGCTGGACGACACGGACTCGCCCAAGGTCGCTCGGCGCCTGTTGCGGCCCGACGGTCGAGAAGTCCCCGTAGAAGAAGGCTCGGAAGCCCGTATCGAATGTCGGGAACGATGGGCAGTCATCACCGATGAGGAAGCCGGTCGGGCGCTGCCAGTCGACTGCGCCTTGGCGATAGAGCGAGTAGTCGACCGTGGGCCATGGCAGCGAGGAAGGGTCATGGGGAACGCGGCTGGGGCGGCGCTGCCAGTTGACGTGGTCGCCTACCGGACCGAGAACGGCCTGATACGCGGTCAAGGTCAGCGGATGGTCCTCCCCGCCGGGAAGTGCGGATGCTACTTCGTCGCCCTGCAGCTCCTCTGCGATGAAGACGATCCCGTCGTACACCCACAGCGCTTCCTGCCAGGTGCTCGGGCGCGCTCCAGCCACCGCCTCGATGTACCTAACCACCCATCGTCCGCCCTCGGTGGTCAGCGCGGCACGAACGAAAGCGCGCTTCTCCACGAGCAGCTCCTGAAGGCCATCGGCCGGGATTGCCCCTTGCTCCATGGCAGAAGCGTAGTCCGAGACCGTGACACCGCAGGAGCCTGGATGTCGGCTCCCATCAGAGACGTCCATGTCACGACCCGGCGCGCCACCTCCCGATCAGATTCCCGACCCATTTCTCGAGGATCAGGGCGCAGACCTTCACGAGCTTCTGAAGTGGGGGCCGAACCCCTGGCATGCACAGGTGATGGCTGCTCGTCGACGGCTCCAGGCCCGGGCGCGCGAAGTGGCTGCGAGGGGATGACCTGTAGAGCGAGGACGGTCGTCCGCGAAGGCCGCCTTTGGGCTACCGTGAGGGCCCCATCGTTCGACTCTGTCGAGCTGTGCTCTTCGATTGGGGAACCGCAGGGCGCCTGCCTCCCCGTTGGGAGAGTGGGAACGTCGGACGAGTTTGTAGATGAGCGCAGCAGAGATCCTGGCCGAGGTTGCGCGCCCGACGAAGGTCACCACTGGATGGGCCCGCGAGCCCGAATGGTACGCTGGCGCTCCGAACGGTAGCCGACGGACGAGCGACACTCCGATGGCAGGAGGACCGCGAGATAACTGATTCAGCATGGTTCGTGGTTGCGGCAGCCCTGGGGGCATCCCTCACGACGGCCGTCGGAACCTACGGCGTCACGCGACTGACTTCCAGGCAAGCCGATAAACGTGCCCTTCGAGACGCGAAGCGCGAACGCCTTCGCCGGGCTTATGTGGAGCTGCTGGGAGCGGGTCGAACGTTCGGAGCGCTCGCCCGACTTGGGTTCTTCCTGACTCTGGACCAGCTCCAAGCCCAGTCCCAAGAGCAGGTGGCCACGGCTGTTGAGCGCGTGGAAGACTCCTTGGTCGCCGTAATGCTAGAAACGGATGCCAAGCTGGTCCTGTCGGCCTACGAAGAGGTCCGTCGTGCATTCGACGCGATTTTGCTCGCCATGAGACGTGATGAGCGTGGCGGCCCCGACCCCGAACAGCGGGCTCAGGATGTCCAAGCTGAGCATGGCAAGCTAACAAAGGCACTGGAGGAACTCCAGCAACGAGCCCGTGAGCAGCTGGCTTCCCTCGAACGGCCCATGTAACGAGGGTCGCTCTCTATCCCGACACGGACAGCAGCCTAGCGACGGTCTTGCCGTGACCGAGTGGTGGCGCTGGAGGTCACGCTTCGTCGGGGATAACGTCGGCGACCGCGCCACGCGAGCTGAACCCAGGGTGGAAGCGGACGTTCCGGCCCTTCTGCATCAAGATCCCCTTGTACTTCGAGCCGGGGCAGAAGAAAGCCGGATATCCGGGAACCTCGATGAAGCAGTAGCCAGCGTTCACCGCGACGACGGTTCCCTCCAGCGTCATTTGGTCGGCTCGCCGCCCCGGCTCGTGCGGCTGAAACTCCACGCGCGTCGCTTCTTCGACAGTGAAGTCGCGAGAGCGCGCTTCATCGAACGTTCTTTGCGCGTCTGTGAAGCGGTCGTCCATGAACTGCATCCCACCCAGGGTTGCGACATAACGCGAATCCCGGCGACCGTAGGTTGCGCCGAGATCCATGATGGCGATCGCGCGAGCATAGGACTCCCCGTTGTCGTAGAGCGCGCGTGCCAATAGCAGGCCCGCGCGGAATTCGTCGGGATCGCTTTCCACCACGGGCTCTAAGATGCGAACGACCTCTCCAAGATTCCCGCCCTGGTACTGAGCTCGCGCCAGGAGATAACGTGCCGTAATGCTTCCGGGCGTTGCCTCAACCGCCTTCTTCAGGGCCTCCAAGGCCGCGGGAGCATCGCCCAGCCAACGCTGGATGTCTGCGGAGACAATCCACAGTGGGGCCTTGTTCCGGACTTCGCGCAAGCCGCGACTGATGGTCTCCTCGGCCTTCGCGAGGTACTCGACCTCCTCGTCAGGTGAGTCAATTCGCTTAGCCCATCCGAGGAAGAGGTCGGCCAAGCCGTGGTAGGCGTACTCGTTCTTGGGCGTCTGCGCTATCGCATCGCGAAAGACCTGCTCGGCCTGGGCCATGCGACGTCGCGCGATGTCCAAGCTCTCAGTCTCCATCGCCAAGTCGCTGAGGATGACGCCCTTGGTGTGGAGCACGGCCACTGTGGCTCCAGGAATGGTGAGAGCCCGATCCGCCTCCGCGAGAGCGAGCTCAAGCTTCCCCTCTCGTCTCAGCATGCGGGCGTAGTGCTGGCGAACGTAGGGACTCAGAGGGTCCTTCTTGGCGGCGGTCTCGAAGAAGCGGGTCTTCGCGTCGAGGCCGCGGATGCTGTCGACGGCATCGTCGTCGCGAACAAGGTGTTCGAAGGCACGTACGTCAGTGGGGTAATTGAGGTTCAGGGCCGCGAGTATCGCCTGCTGGTTCTGTTCGCGTTCGGCATCGCTGAGGGCCCTGTGCCACACCACGTCGGCAATGGTGTGATGGCGCGCGCGAGCTGCGTACGTGCCCATATCCTCGTCGAGAGATTCCCAGACGACCACTCCCTCGGTCGCGTCACGCGTCTCCTGATAGAGCTGAGCGAGGTCGAGGCCGAGCACGGAAGCGACCACGGCATCGCGCGCGAGCGTCTTGAGTCGGTAGAGGGTGCAGACGACGCCATACATCCGTCGAGCCACATCGCTGCCGATGCCACGGTACTCATCCTCGATGATGGCGTCGAACGCGCGGCCTTCGGTCGCTTCTCGCATCGTGACTAGCAGTTCCTTCTGATGCGAGATCCGGATCACTCCACGCTGCATGTCCCGGCCGAGATCGGCAAGGCGTCCGAGGGCGCCTTGACGCTCCAAGCAGTCGAGGAGGCGATCGATCTCTCCCTCGCTCAAGGGCTCGATGGCAAATTGACGTGCCTGCAGCCTGGTCGGGCGCTGTCGCCACTCGTTGATCCGCTCGCCGGCGACAAGGCAGACGTGCCGCTTGGTCTCTCGCAAGCGGTGCATCGCGTTTACGAGTGCCGGCTCTCGATCCGCAGCGTTGTCGACGATAAAGATGGTCGGGCCGTCGTGGAGTGAGGAGGCAAATTCCATGTCCCCTTCGATGAGGGGCTTTCCACCGCGATGCATGAAGATGAACCCTGGCCTGTCCACGGCGAGGCGGCCGGCGATGTCCATCAGCAGCGTGGTAACACCGTAGCCCGCAGGGGCCAGGACAAGGAGCGCGCGCTGGACGGCGTCCGGACTGGTCGCCACGTCCAAGACTTCATCGACCACCGTTTCCCGGATGTCGCGCTCGAACGGGATGCTCTGCGCGATCGTGCCCCAGTTCGCGATGTCACCCTTCAGAAAGGCATCGGCGTTGGGCTGCTCGTGGAAGGGAGCCTGGTTGACGTAGGTCCATGAGTCCAACAAGCGAGCGACGGGCGCCGGCGTTGCTCGAAACGCCTCGATGAGATCGGTCGGAACTCGTTGCTCGATGCGCGTGAGCGTCGTGGGATCGACCCGGATGGCGCCGAGCTGTCGTCTCACCTCGTCTGCGAAATGGGCCAGGCTCGCCGGAATCGTCTGGACCCCCTGGGAGGCGAGTATCTCGACGTCAAGTGGATCCGTGTGCCGGGAGACGCGAAATGAAGGTGGCATGGACGCTGGTGACAGCTCAGTCTGAAGCTCGCTGAGGACCATGCGCCAATTCGGGTCGTTGTTGGAATAGCCCACGTACAACAGCGGCGCCGTGGCGAAGCTGAGCTTGAGTACCTCGAAGAGCATCCGCCTTCGCTCGCGAAAGTTGGCGTAGTCGTTGAGGGTGATGAGAACGTGTGGATTGGCGGTTCCGAAGAGTGCGCCATGCAGGTGGTACACGGGCACTTCGAAACCAGGGTTGTATGACACCAAGTCCGCCGAGGCGGACATTGGGACTGCTCGCTGCGCTGGGTCCGGGATGAGCTCGTACGCACGCTCGATGACCCGGTCGTAGTTCGTGGTGAAGATTGCCTTCCACGGCAGCGAGAAGAGCCACAGCAGGTAGTCATCGGGCTCAAGATTGGCAAGTCGTCCGCTGAGGAAGGCGTTGAGTTCTGGACGTCCGTTGCGGAGTTCGACCACCTGAGCGATGCGGGCTAGGTCCGGCTCGCCCGTGTACGCAATGTCGAAAGCTTTCGCGATTTCCTCCGCGAGCGCTCCACCTGTGGGGCCACTCTGACCCTTGGCGTTTTTCGCGTGCCCGCCAATGCCGGATCCGACGAAGAGAACGGCAGTCCCGGCTTCGAGTGCGTTTCTCAGCGGGAGCGGTAGTTCCAGCTCGCCTTCGTTCTCACCCTCTGTCATGACGGCAGAAGGCTACACGCCGCGGGCCGGGGTCCGAGCACGGATAGGGGATCGCCGTCATCGGCCATCGCGTCGCGTGGCTGACATCATTAACCAGCAGACGCCCCGCGACCGCCCAGTAGAATCGGTCGCGGTAGGGTCGCCTAGGCTGGCCGAGGGCGGCGGTCTCGAAAACCGCTGAGCATGCCGCAATGTCTGTGCTCGTTTCTGAGCAGCTTTTTAACGGCGGACAGAGACACTGGACCTAGACGACGTCATGGCGAGAGGTTGCGAGCGAGCCGGCTAGGGCCGCGGCGGCGGCGTAGAGGGCGAGCAGGACGAGTCCGACCGCTGGCGCGAGCAGCGTCCCCGGGTCCTGCCCAGTGATCGCCTGTGCCGCCGCACCGGGCGCGAACCGGCCGACTTTGCCTAAGCCGGCGACGTCGCCGATCAGCAGGCCCTCGACGAAGAGCAGCCACGCGCAGATGCCGATAAGTGTCGGTACTTGGTTGCGAACGACGGCACCGAGGCCGACTCCGATCGCCGCCCAGAGCGCGGCCGCCGCCGTGCCCCCCGCGAGCAGGAGCGCGTAGTCGCCCGCGTCGAGCTGGAGGTCGATCCCGCGCGCCCGAAGCACCGCCGTGCCGACCCCCGCCGCGAGCGCACATGCCGCGAGGCCGAACCCGGCCCCGATCAGCGCGCTCACCCAGACCTTCGCCCAGACGACCCGTTCACGCCACGGGCTGACGAGGAACGTCGACCGGATCGTCCCGTGGCGGATCTCGGCGGTGATCGACATCGCGCCGAGGAGGGCTGCGAAGAGAGCGCCGAGGAACTCTCCCCGGCCGAACACCATCAGCTGCCGCGAAGTGCTGCCGAGGTCCTCGGCGGGGAGGCCGAAGCCGTGCAGGAGCACGGCTAACAGGACGAGGCCGAGCAGGGAGGCGAAGAGGCCAACGGCGGTCCGGGTCGATCGCTGCTTCAGCAGCTCAGCGCGCAGTAGGGCCCTCACGATGCCCCTCCGGTCAGCTCGAGGAAGACCTCCTCCAAGGTTCGTCCGCGCTCGGTGAGCTCGTCGAGCCGTCCGCTCGCGATCAGGCGGCCTCGGTCGATGATCACGACTTGATCGATGGTCTGCGCGGCTTCGGCGAGCATATGGCTGGAGACCAGCACCGTCCGGCCCTGGTCCGCGAACCGGCGCATAAAGCGCCGCAGCCAGTGCACGCCCGAGGGATCGAGCCCGTTGGCCGGCTCGTCGAGGACGAGCAGCTCAGGGTCGCCGAGCAGCGCCCCGGCCAGCCCGAGCCGCTGTCGCATGCCCATCG
>Ga0184638_1000615_pt1 | contig 10191 bp, 10 predicted proteins | sample PLM31_50_b2_FD_133141 | JGI IMG/M metagenome (GOLD analysis project Ga0184638, IMG submission 133141) | Groundwater sediment microbial communities from an aquifer in East River, Colorado, USA - PLM3-1_50_b2 | ecosystem: Environmental > Terrestrial > Soil > Riparian zone | place: USA: East River... | reverse complement strand
TGATGAGGCGCTCGAGCTCCTGACGGGTACCCATGGTGGATCCCAGCACCCTCAGCTGGCGAAAGAAGATCCAATTCAGGAGCGTGGACTCAGGGTTCGGTCCTGTCGTCGCACCGCAGATCACGATCGCACCTCCGGGCTTGAGCGACTTCACCGAATGCGACCAGGTTGCCGCTCCCACGGTCTCCATCACCGCATCGACCTGCTCGGGTAGCCGCTGACCGGTCTCGAAGGTCTCCGCGGCACCAAGGTCTCGAGCCGCGTTTCGCTTGACGGCATCCCGGCTGGTCGCCCACACCCGTAGGCCGACCCTGCTCGCAAGGACGATGAGCGCAGTTGCGACCCCCCCGCCGGAGCCCTGGACCAATATCGTCTGCCCCGGCTGCAGGCCGGACATGGTGAAGAGCATCCGGTAGGCAGTGAGCCAGGTGGTAGGCAGGCAGGCCGCCTCCGCCCAGGACAGCTCCGCAGGCTTGGGTACGAGATTCCATCGCGGCACAGCTACCCGTTCGGCGAAGGTGCCGGGATATCGCTCGGACAGCAGCGTTCGCTTCGGATCAAGCGTCTCGTCGCCGTGCCAGTTCGGATCTCCGATCACGGAGTGGACGATGACCTCGTTCCCCTCCTCGTCGATCCCGGCGCCGTCACAGCCGAGAATCATCGGCAGCTGGTCCTCTTTGATCCCCACACCCCGCAGAGTCCATAGGTCGTGGTGGTTGATGGAAGCGGCCCGAAGCGTCACCGTTGTCCATGCGTCGTTCGGCGGCGTGGGCTCCGGCATGTCTGTCAGCTCCAGCGCCGACAGGGGATCGTCGGGCGAGAAGCGTGCGGCGATCGCGGCGAGCATGCCCGGCACCTTAGCGGTAGTAAATGGCGGCGCTGTGGTGGTCCCAGCGGAGCCGGTTCTAGGGGTGGATGCGCACCTTGTCCACGGAGGCGTCGAAGATCTGCCCGATCGAGGCGTCCAACTGCGCGTGGAACTGCTCGTCGGTCTGCTGATCGGACAGTCCCTCGAGCAACGCCCGGGAGAAACTCGCGATCATGCTCGGGTCCCTGGCCAGCAACGCGCACGCCTCGTCGCGGCTGTAGCCGCCGGACAGCGCGAGCACCCGGAGGACCCGCGGGTCGGCGGCGAGGCCGGCGTAGAGGCCCGGCTGGGTCGGGATGGTCAGTTTCAACATGACGGCGTTGTCGTCGGGCAGTGCCTCGATGCGCGTCTGCAACGCATCCCGGAGCTGGGTCTCCGCTTCATTCTTGCGCGGGCCGTCGATGCTGACCTCGGGCTCCAGGATCGGGACGAGCCCGGCGGCCGAGATCCGCGCGGCGTACTCGAACTGCTGATCGGCGATCGCGGCCACCCCGTCCTTGTCGGCATCGTTGATCACTGACCGCATCTTCGTGCCGAAGATCCGGCGCCGGTTCGCCCGCTCGAGCAACTCATCGAGCGTGTCGATCGGCTTCATCAACTGCACGCCGTTCTGCTCGGCGCCGAGCCCCTTGTCCACCTTAAGAAACGGGACGACCTGCTTCTCGGCCCACAGGTACCGCGCCGTCGGGACGCCCTGTATGTCCCGCTCCATGGTCTGCTCGAACAAGATCGCCCCGAGGATGCGGGAGCCGTCGAACGCCGGGTCGGTGATCACCCGTGTCCGCATCGCGTGGACGAGGTCGAACATCTCCTCCTCGGAGGTATACCGGCTCTCGTCGATGCCGTATTCGGCCAGCGCCTTCGGGGTGCTGCCGCCGCTCTGGTCGAGCGCCGCGAAGAACCCACGACCCGAGCGGACCTTCTCCAGTTGCGCGGCGTCCATGCCTGCCATCCTTGCAGCCCCGGAAAGGGGCGCGAGCATGTCATCCGGCGGGTGCACGACGACGCCGCAGAGCGGGTCGCAGCGTCGGTCGACGCGACGTAATCCGTCGTCCTATTCGTGAAATGTTCGACGATCGCGGCGGTTCGATTCGTTGATAACCGTTTGACCTGGCCGTTCATCTTGGAAGGTCGCTCGGTATCCCGTACCTTTGGTTCGAAATTCGTCGTCGGGAGCGGAACCGTGGAGCTCACTTCCTATTCGGAGCGCGCGGCACGCCTGGTGAACACCGCCGATCCGGGGCGGCCGAACCACGATGCCTTGCGGGCGCTTGACGGGCTGCGCGGTTTCCTCGACGGATACCCGCTGTGGCAGGAGCAAGCGAACCAACGGGACCTCAGCGCGCTGCGTCAGGTCAGAGATCGCCTGCGCGCCGTCTTCGAGGCCGCGGATGCAGCCGATCTTGTCACCGCCGTTGATCGGCTCAACGCGCTGCTGCGCGACTACCCGGTCCAGCCGCAGCTTTCGGGGCATGACGGTAGTGATTGGCACCTCCATCTGGCCGAGGGCGCGTCGAGCGTGGCTGCCGCGTACACCGCCGTCGCCACGATGGGATTGGCCGTCTTCTGCGCAGAGTACGGCGTCAACCGGCTCGGCGTCTGCCAGGCACCGCCCTGCCGCAAGGTCTTCCTGGACACGTCCACCAATCACTCCCGCCGCTATTGCTCCGACCGCTGCGCGACTCGCGCGAACGTTGCGGCCTACCGCCAGCGGCGCCGCGACCAGGCCTCGCTCCCGGTCGCTTAAGGACCTCAATCGGAAGGGCGTCGCGGTCAATTCCGCCGCTTCGATCGGCGCCGCCGCATGGGTCGAGGCCGCGGCCAGAGGCGCGCCACAGCGACCGCGACCACGTCTGCCGGTGGAATCGCGCCTACCAGCCAGGAGTCGACACCGTCGGCCTCGTTGTCTCGCTCGACCCACCAGCCATCGGGCGTAAGCTGAGCGGCCCGCTTTACCGACAGCGGGCGGCCTTCTGGCAGCCGCACGACGACCAGCGATCCCGGCCTCGGCTTGCGCCCGTAGCGGACGAGCAGCACGTCGCCATCCCGCAGTGTCGGCAGCATGGACCGGCCGCGAACGATCGCCGTCCCCCAGCGCACAGTGCACCTCCCGCGACGGGAGTTTGATCGTAGGGGACCCCTGAGGCCCGTAGCGCGTGAACCTGGCAGCTCCGAGTCCAGGACTCGGCGGGGTTTCACCTGCGTCAGGTGCGGCAGATGCCGCGGAGTAATGTCCAGCAGTGAGCAGAGTGCCCTGCCGGCCGGCTTGGCCGCAGGTCTGTGAGCAGATGACTTCATCGTGGAGAGGGGTCGTGCAAAATGCGGCTGTCCCGCCTGTTCCGTCCCGTGACCGTCCACGCCCACTGTGACCTGCCGTGCGGCGTGTACGATCCGGCCCAGGCCCGCATCGAGGCAGAGTCGGTCAAGGCCATCTGTGAGAAGTACCAGGCCAACGACGACGAGGTGTTCCGTACCCGGGCGCTGATCATCAAGGAGCAGCGCGCCGAGCTCGTCAAGCACCATCTCTGGGTGCTGTGGACGGACTACTTCAAGCCCAGCCACTTCGAGGCCTACCCCCAGCTGCACCAGCTCTTCAACGAGGCGACCAAACTCGCCGGCGCAGCCGGCGGCAAAGGCACCGTCGACCCCGCCGTCGCGCAACAGCTCCTCGACAAGATCGAGCAGATCGACAAGATCTTCTGGGAGACCAAGCAGGCCTGACGTTGCGCTGACCGCGCAACCCGCCTTGCCCGCAAGGGGGACCTTCACCCGACAAGTTGGAGTGAAGGTGCCCATCATGCATCACGGGATCGGCCGGGCGTGCGCCCCACGGTTGTAACAGCGGGATCCACCAGACCGGCGGAGGTAGCCTTCCGGGGTGATCCGGCCTGCTACGCCCGAGGACGTACCTGCGATTCTTCAACTGATCAAAGAGCTTGCTGAGTACGAGCGCGCGCCCGGCGCGGTCGAGGCCACCGAGGAGCTCCTGCACTCCTCGCTCTTCTGCGCCGAGCCCCGCGTTTACGTATACATTGCCGAGCAGGACGGCGAGCCGGTCGGCTTCGCCCTGTGGTTTCTCAACTTCTCAACCTGGCTCGGCCGGCACGGCATCTATCTCGAGGACCTGTACGTCAAGCCCGAGCATCGCGGCCGTGGCCACGGGCTTGCGCTGCTCGCCGAGCTCGCGAGGATCTGCGTCGAACGTGGCTACGGACGCCTCGAGTGGTGGGTCCTCGATTGGAATGAACCGGCGATCGGGTTTTACCGATCGATCGGTGCTCTGCCGATGGACGAGTGGACAGTACAGCGAGTGACGGGCGATGCACTGGCGGCGCTTGCTACTCGGGCGCGGGCACGAGAGCCTGATGTGCTGCGGCGGGATGGCGAACAAACGCGATAGGTTCCCAAGAGGCGCAGATGACGGGAGGACTCGGTGATCGAGCGGTCCGAGGGTGACTTCGTACAGGTACGGCTGCCGGCCGACAGTGCCTACCTGTCTGTCCTACGAACGGCGACGGCCGGCCTGGCTGCCCGGCTCGACTTCACTCTCGATGAGATTGAGGACTTGCGAATCGCGGTCGACGAAGCCTGTGCGATGCTGCTGCCCCAGGCCGTTCCAGGTGGAGATTTGAGTTGCAATTTCCGGCTTACGGAGAATGCGCTCGTGCTCAGTGTGTCGGTGCCAACCGCGGACGGCCGGCTGCCGTCGCGGGACACCTTCGCCTGGACCGTCCTCAATGCGCTGGCCGGCGAGGTGGAAGCCGAGGTCGATCAGAGCAAGCGGGTCAGTATCACCATGACCAAGAAGCGCGGCGCAACGGGACTACTGTGACCTACGAGCTCAACACGGGGGCGAACCACGGCCACGACCGGACAGCTGCCCGAGATTTCTTCAACCGGCTTGCCACGATTGAGCAGGGCTCGACCGAGTGGATGGCCATCCGGGAGAAGCTCGTCGAGATGCATCTGCCTCTCGTCGAGCACCTTGCACGGCGTTTCCGCAACCGTGGCGAGCCGCTGGATGACCTGGTACAGGTCGCCACCATCGGCTTGATCAAATCCGTCGATCGGTTCGACCCGGAGCGTGGCGTGGAGTTCTCGACCTACGCGACCCCCACGATCGTCGGTGAGATCAAGCGGCATTTCCGGGACAAGGGCTGGGCTGTTCGCGTACCTCGACGGCTGCAGGAGCTGCGCCTTTCGCTCACCAGCGCCACCGCAGACCTGTCACAGCGCCTCGGCCGGGCGCCTACTGTCGGAGAGCTCGCCGAGCAGCTCAAACTCAGCGATGAAGAGGTCCTCGAGGGGCTCGAGTCCGCGAACGCTTACAGCACGCTGTCCCTCGACGTCCCTGAGCAAGGCGAGCAGGACTCTCCGGTCGTAGCTGACTCACTCGGCGCGGAGGACGAAGAGCTCGAGGGTGTCGAGTATCGCGAGTCGCTCAAGCCGCTGCTCGCCAAACTGCCGCCCAGGGAGAAGAAGATCCTGCTGCTGCGCTTCTTCGGCAACATGACCCAATCTCAGATCGCCGACGAGATCGGGATCTCCCAGATGCACGTGTCCCGGCTGCTGGCCAGGACTCTCGCCCAGCTCCGCGACGACCTGATGGTCGACGAGTAGCGCAGCACACGGGTCTGCGCATCTCCTCTCGCAAGGGAGCGGCGATTTAGTCCTGGAGTGCCTGGGTGGTTGCGGGCACAAGAAGGAGGAGCGCGCCCAGCGCAGACACCCCAACGAGCGAGAGCCCGAGCCACCGCAGGCCGCCCTGCACCTGGTACCAACCCACGGGGATCATCAGCAGCTGCCACACCAACGCAGGCGACCTGCTCCAGCGGCGGCGGCGGCGCAGGCCCCAGGCGCACAGCAGCAATCCGGCTCCACCCATCGCTGCGAGCACGCCTATAAAGATCGCGCCAACGAGGCTGTCGGGGTTGCCGACGACGCTGTTCACCAGCAGCGCGAATCCGAGGGTGAGCACCGCCAGCCCCTGCACCGCAACGATCAGCGCGGCCAAAGGCAAGGTCGACGAACGGGTACGTGTCTGCACCCGGCGAGCTTACCGACGGCGAGATGGGTGCCGGAGCGCCGTTACCTGGAGAGCCGGCCCGGTGCGAGGCGTGGCCGTTCCCGGCAAGGCGCGATCTTCACAGTGGCTGGTAGGGGACTGCTCAACGGGCGCACTCCCGCTGGTGGAGCAGCCTTGTTGATCTGCAGATCGAAGGAGTGACGGCAATTGCACCTGGGAAACGCAGCATGTGACGAAGCCGACACCCTTCGAACCGAAAAACCTTCCCGGAAGGTCTTGTGCCTGGCTTCCGCGTTTGAAAGCCTCATGTCTGGCGTTCGGCGCGCCTTGCCCTCTGCGAGGCGCACTGAAGTGACGTCCGCCATTGCTCCCCACGCACCGTTTCGACCTCGGTGTTAGGGAAATGGTGGGTTCGTGATTGCGTTCACAATCACAAACCGTGAACTTGGCGCGCGTGGCTCGCGTCGGAGTTGACTGGAGGAGTTGGACAGCATGGACTGGCGCCACTACGCCGCCTGCCGTGACGAGGACCCCGAGCTGTTCTTTCCGATCGGCAACACCGGCCCCGCGCTCCTGCAGATCGAAGAGGCAAAGGCGGTATGCCGCCGTTGCTCAGTGATCGACGAATGCCTTGCATGGGCGCTGGAGACAGGTCAGGACGCTGGCGTTTGGGGTGGAATGAGCGAGGACGAGCGTCGCGCGCTGAAGCGCCGCAACGCCAGGGCGCGCGCCCGTACTGCATGAAGATCCTGCACGCCGCAGCCGCTTAGACCCCGCCGAGCCGGCGGGGTCCTGTCTTTGCCGCCGCCCCTGTCATGGCTGTGTCTGCGGCGATGCGGGCCACACGTGGCTCTCGGCCGGTTCCGGCCGCGCCTGGCTCTCGGCCAGTGCGGGCCGCTCGTGGCTGTCGGCCTGCTCCTGGCGAGCCTCAGTCGCCGACAGCGACGGGCGCAACGGCAAGTCCACGATCACCCGGGTTCCACCGCCCGGACGCTCCCCCATCTCCAGCTGCCCGCCGAGCTCGCCCACCACGAGCGTCCTGACAATCTGCAGGCCAAGCTTGCCCGACGCATCCGGGTCGAAGTCTTGCGGCAGCCCACATCCATCGTCGGCCACGACCATCTGCAGCCGGCCGACCGACCTGGTCGCGCTGACCTCGAGCTTTCCTGATCGCTGGCCTAGACCGTGCTCGAAGGAGTTCTGGGCCAGCTCGGTCAGCACCATGGCGAGCGGGGTGGCAGCATCGGAACCGAGCATGCCGAACCCGCCGTTCATGACGACCTCGACACCGACCTCCGCCCCTGACACCTCGGCGACCATAGCGAGGATGCGATGGGCGATCTGGTCGAAGGCGACCTCCTCATCGGCCGACATCGACAGGGTCTCGTGCACGATGGCGATCGATCCGACACGGCGAACAGCCTCCTCGAGTGCCGAGCGTGCGGACGCCTCGCCGAGGCGCCTGGCCTGCAGCCGCAGCAGGGCGGCGACGGTCTGCAGGTTGTTCTTGACACGATGATGGATCTCCCGGATCGTCGCGTCCTTCGTCAGCAGCTCACGCTCCCTCCGGCGCAGCTCCGTCACGTCGTGGGCGAGGACGAGGGCGCCGGCGCGATCGCCTTCAGGAGTCAGCGGGATGGCGCGAAGCTGGACGAAAGCCTCGTTTGCCTCGACCTCGATCTTCCGTGGAGCACGACCACTCGCCACCACCTCCACCGCCTCGTCGACCGGGCCCGCGACGGGCGCAAGAGTGGCGATTGTTCGGCCGAGATGAGCCCCCAGCAGATCCCCCGCATAGCCGAGCCGGCGAAAGGCCGACAGCGCGTTCGGGCTGGCGTAGGAGACGATGCCCGCGGCGTCGAGACGGAGCAGCCCATCGCCAACCCGGGGGGACGCCTCGAGATCCACCTGAGCGTCCCGCTGCGGGAACCGGCCCTCGGCGATCATCCGAGCTAGGTCGGTGGCGCACTGCAAATAGGTGAGCTCGAGCCGGCTGGGCGTACGGACACCGATCAAGTTTGTGTTCCTACCGATCACCGCCAGGATGGCATCGCGTCGCCGAACTGGGATCGCTTCCAGGCGGACCGGCACATCGTTGCGCCACTCCGGATCCCCTTCCCGCACGATCCGGCCCTCGTCGAGGGCGGCGTCGATCATGGGACGGCTCCCGCGCCGGACCTCGGTCCCGACGATGTCGTCGAGATAGGCGGTCGGACCGGTGGTCGGCCGCATCTGGGCGACGGCCACATAACGAGCACCCTCAACCGTCGGCACCCAGAGCACGAGATCGGCGAACGACAAGTCAGCGAGAAGCTGCCAGTCGGCCACAAGCAGGTGCAGCCACTCGAGATCGTCTTCGGTCAGCGCTGTCCGCTGCCGTACCAGATCGTTCAGTGACGGCACGCACGAAGCCTACGGCCTGTGCGGCTCGGTCCCGCCGGACAGGCCAATTCTGCGGATGCAGCCCCATTCCTTCGGCAGCGCCCGCGTCAAAAGAGCCAGTGCAGGCCGAAGTTTGGGATGATGTGGCTTTGGGGTCGCCGCTTTGGGTCGGGCCGCTAGATCGTGCTGCTGGGTGCGCGAGACCTTGCCGACCTGAACCGGGCGGTGACCAGGCGAGTTACCCATGAAGAACGCGTCGGGGATTTCGACGAGAAGAGACGAGGCAGTGACGCGCACGGCAACGGACGCAACATACTGGGAAAAGATCGTCGAAGGAGATTTCGCAGTACCGGAGGACCGGCCCCTGGACGATCTCACCGTTGAGCTCGTCGAGTTGCTTGGTGACACGGATCCGCACGTCAGGGACGAGCTGGCCTGGCGGGTGTTCACGACCTGGATCCATCGGGGCGTGTACGACGACCTGCTCGCCGGCGTTGGCGATGGGATGTGTGAGGGGCTGACGGTCGGCCTCGGCGAGGACGGCAGCGACACCATCTTCCGGCGCAGCTTCTCGATATTGATCTTGGCAGGAGTCCTCACCAGGGACAACGAGATCCACGCTGTGCACCCAACCAACGTGCTGCGCTGGGGTGACCAGGGACTCGGCTGGTTCGTCAGGGAGCGGGACCTTCGTGGGTTCGTGCCCGGCTGCGGCTGGGCTCACGCTGTCGCGCACGGCGCGGATTTCATGGCCGCGCTCACCCGCTCCCGCCATCTCGATGAGGGCGGCCTCATGGTCATCCTCGATGCGATCGCCGACCGCCTGCTCGCACCCACCTCCTACGCCCTCATCCAGCAGGAGGACGATCGCCTTGCCTATGCCACGATGGCGCTGCTCCAGCGCAACGTGGTGGACATGGCATTGCTAGGACCCTGGGTGGAGCGGCTCGCGTCGTCCTGGGAGCAGGGTGAGCCCACGCAACAACCCGTTCCCGCCCAGGTGGCGAACACGATCCACTATGTCCGTGCGCTCCATGCCCAGTTGCTGCTCGGCGTCCAGGATTTGCCATGGGCGACGGATCAGTCCTACTTCCAGGCCACGATCGGGGTGCGGGTGGAGCTGCTCGGCGCACTCCAGCATGCGTTGCGCACGGTTGGGCCGTGGTATAGACCGAGCCCTAACCAGCCCTGATGGCCGGCGAGCCGCTGTTACGCGCGTTCGGCTGGCTTTCTCAGCGAGCCGCCGAGCGGGAAGCGGCGGGTCTGCGACGGCGCCTCCAGCCACGCCAGGCGGGTGAGACCTCGCTCGATCTGGCCAGCAACGACTACCTCGGGTTGGCCCGCCACCCCGCCGTGGTCGTGGGGGCGTGCGCGGCTGCCTCGGCGTGGGGAGCGGGATCGACTAGATCGCGCCTAGTGACCGGATCGACGACGCTTCACACCGAGCTGGAGGCGAAACTCGCCGAGTTCGGCGGCTGGCCCACCGGGCTCGTCTTCTCCTCGGGCTACCTCGCCAACCTCGCGACGATCACCGCTCTGACCGGTCCGGACAGCCTGATCATCTCCGACGCGAACAATCATGCATCGATCGTCGATGCGTGCCGGCTGTCCCGCGCCCGAGTGGTCGTCACACCTCATCGAGACCCTGCGGCCGTCGATTCCGCGTTGGCTTCGCGCGCAGAGCCACGCGCGATCGTCATCACTGATGCGGTCTTCTCCGTCGACGGCGAGCTGGCCCCGCTGGTCGAGCTGCACGCGATCGCGCGCCGACATGGCGCCGGACTTGTGATCGACGATGCCCACGGTCTCGGAGTGATCGGTGCGGAGGGGCGCGGAGCCGTCCACGCCGCCGGCCTAGCCGGCGAGCCGGACGTGGCGGTGACCGTCACGCTGTCAAAGTCGCTGGGCGCTCAGG
>Ga0184638_1000613_pt1 | contig 10212 bp, 8 predicted proteins | sample PLM31_50_b2_FD_133141 | JGI IMG/M metagenome (GOLD analysis project Ga0184638, IMG submission 133141) | Groundwater sediment microbial communities from an aquifer in East River, Colorado, USA - PLM3-1_50_b2 | ecosystem: Environmental > Terrestrial > Soil > Riparian zone | place: USA: East River... | reverse complement strand
CAGTAGTGTTTGAAGGACTTATAACACCCTGAATTTCTCCGTTCTCATGAGCTTGGGTGCGAACAACAACGTAGACTGAATTATTTTTCATTAGATTAGTTAGATCAGTAACGTTCTTGCCGCCCAGTGGACCACTAAGATCAATAGCTGTAATAACTCCTTTGGATAATTGTCCATTCAATTCACCAGTTGGAATCTCAGATTTGCCGTTAATCTCCACATAAGGATTAAATACTTGGGCTAGGTCAGTTCCATTCTGAAGACTAATATGAGCTCCTATGACTCCTTTGATATTTTTAACGCCTATCTGGTAAGCCATATTTCCATCGGAATCTACATTAAATTTGGCTGTTCCTGTAGCGGCAGTACTGACTGACGGTGATAGAGTTCGGCCTGACAAGCTAGATATAAAATTCATTTGTTGTGCGAATACTGGCATTGACATTAACGACACTACCAAAATACAGAGTGATATCATTGGAGTGTATCTAGCAATAAGAAACTTCGTCAATCGTTCCATTTTCAGAGACATTTTAGTTTATAATATGGACAAATCTATAAGTCTCTTACTTAATATTGTTAAGTTATCTTAAATAACCATTAAATGGTAATTATCGAATAACTGAATCATACGGTAATGTACTGTTTTCTATTGTAGATGATAGTTATTGTTGGTACCTTCCGCATATTGAAGACATTGAATGTAGAGTATCTTACGTTGTTTATTGCGCTGATTCAGCTACATATGGAGAGAAAATAAGAACCAAAATTTATCCTTTGTAGAGAGGTTATTGTCATACGAATAATAGTTATTCATATTTCTACTATCTTTCATGAACTGTTGGATAACTACGTCTACTTATGAACAATTTAATATTCTGTCTATTGCGGGATTTTCCATATTGGCAAAAACCGTTCTTGCCGTCCATTTACTCCTATTTCAGATTAGCTGAGCCCTCTTACCAGCAAGGTTAAAATCCCACTGAATCCACTCTAACCCTAAAAATGTAACTATTATGTTGAATCCTCTTTTAGAGACAAATTTGTCTCTAATCCCTTCCGATCCATTGAATTCTCGGTTCAAATCCCTAAAAATCGTAAGAAAGGTAATTTGATGCAAGACTCTGGAAAACGGGGAAATAAAAAATGTACAGAAATTTATAATAATTTCCAAACAAAAAAGGGAAGGACTTGACTACGGTAATACCACTAGTTGTCCAGTCATAACTGGTAAGTGATATCTACAGTAAAAGGTGAATACACCTGTCTGGTCGGCAGTAAAGGTTGCGTTTCCATTCTGACCAAATCCTAGGTCGATATCAACTTTATATGGATCACCTATAGTAAACGAATGTCTTTCTGTTTGGACATCATCTACATTATAGAAATTGACCGTAACCTTGTCACCTTTATTTGCAACAAGCGTATGGACAGAGAATGAATCTCCTGCAACTTTTAATTTATTCTCATCAACATTTTCAATCTCTGATGTGAATACGTAGGATGTCTTTTCTCCTGGCGTTGACATTGAAGGTATTATTCCTGATGGTCCCGTGACGTTACTCATATTTTTCATTCCCACTTCTGAGGTTTCGTTTTCGTTCTGCGCATATGTTTGAGTAACTAGTTTCGGTCCCGCAACTGTAAGTAATGAAAATCCTATTATCAATGTCATCAGTAAAGTAAACATTCCCATCATTGTGGGTTTCATTAGTAACTCCATAATAATACCGTCTCATATTTAACAGATCCTAATATACTCACTGTGTAACGTATGCCTATTTAGGTAATTTGGGAGTATTATCTATTGACGACTTTAAAAGAAATCCTAAGTTTGATGAAGCTTTATTCATCTATGGAAGTCCTATTGTTAGCACTGGTATCGTCACGCATACATTCCGGCTCACCATATTTTGAGCAAATATTTAGTTAATTAAAGAAATGCAATGGTATTATTAGCAGAGAACGTGCCCAAGATACAGAACCTGATGTAAGAGAGTGTAGTAGTGGTGGTGAAGAATTTGATGATTATGGTTTTTCTATTAATATTTCCGGAGGAGATATATCCTCAGTAAATGAATTGAAGCCAGAAGTAGATTAGGCCGATACAGAACAACAACAGAAAAATAAAGCTAAAATAACTATGTCACATTCGAATATTGTACATTGTGTGAATTTTGCGGACAAACAATGAAGGTAAGTGATATAAATTTAGAATTTTGGTGTTGTCTAAAAAATTAGGGATGCAGGTATAAACTACTTAGCAGTAATACCTAAGCAAATGTCACATCCTGGACATGAGCATATGACGTATTGGAATTGATTTTTGTTACTCTCAAATCCAATACGGAATTCCATTTTTGGATTAGAAAATTCTTTTTTACATGCGGGACACTTCGCCATAAATATTATTTTTACGGTCCCTTAAAATATCTAACTAAAATATCACCAATATTAGAAATTCTCATCGTCAATCCAGTTTGGTACCAGCGAATGGATCTGAAGCATAGCTACAAGTTCATGAATTTAAATCCATAGCGGTCGGAAGAACATAATAATTTCTCGATAAAGTATTCAAGTTTTTTTTGACAAACGTTAGCAAAAATATGAACACAAATGCAATACATCGATTCTTTTTTTCTCGAAGAGTCACTTAGCCTTATCAGATGTTTAATAGAAACAACACGTTAGCGGGAGCCTTAACATCTGCAAAGTATTTATAATTACTTCTAATTCTACCTAATAATGAGAAGTGGAACGCTATTAATAATAGGTGGTATAGCCGCACTCATCATCGCCTCAGTTGTGTCTACTTTATTGTACTATCAAATACTTAAACCGTAATAAATGGATGATAATCGTAGGCTAGTCCTGGTCGGGTGGCGTTTCGTTGGTTTCTGCTTTCGGTTTTTCATTATTTTTGATGATGATAGCATACTTCGTATCTATAATTCGCAAGAAGTTCAAACGAAAAAAGACATAGTCGCAAGGTATTCATTTAGGAATATATACATAGTATGATTCTCATTCTAATCTAACATCATCTTGCGAGATACTGCCTCATTCATAATGGTAACGTTTTCCACTTTGTGGAGTAGACCGTTTTTTAAATATAAATCATACTTGGAGATAGTTATTTTGAAAATCTTATCCCGCATGAAATATTCTAGATAATTGTTAGAATTTGGCATTACGGGATAAGCCGATAAGAATATTTGAGTGATACGGAATCATGATATGACAGGTGAGGGCGATACCTGAAAGTGTTATTGATTGCAGGTGGCAGTGGCAGCAGAGCGAAGCCTTTTTCTCAATACACACCAAAACCAATGATCTCTCTAGACGGACGACCGATCATAGATCATATCGTAAGATACCTTGCGAGGTTTCCGGAGGTAGACAATTTCGTTATTGTATGTGAATTCGATGACCATGGAAAACAGATTATTAATTATTTTGAAGGAAAGGAAAGGATCGTAGGTAAGCAAATTGTGTTTGTAGAAGACAAAAAAAATGGGACTGGAGGTGCGATATTGAATGCCGAAACAGAGATTGGAAGTGACGAGTCCTTTATTGTATGGTTTGCTGATAATATGTGTGCACTGGATATCGGTAGCTTTGCCAAACAATACAAAATTTTAAATGAAAGTCAAAAAAATCGTGGAAAAAACATGATCGGAATGGTTGTAACAAGGGATTACCGGAGAGAGGAAACGGGTAGGATTGTATGCGATCCAAATGAAACTAACAGAATTATGGAATTTACTGAAAAACCATTTACAAAATTAGATCCGCCCGAGACTCTTGGTATATATATTTTTAGTAATACTTTGTTCTCATTCATACACAAGCAAAGAGATAGTTTAATAATTGGTAACAGCATAGATCTATCTTTTGATATCCTTGCCAAATTACCATCACTTGGTTTTGGGTTGTATTCTTTTCCTATTTCCAGTCACATCGACTGGATTGATGTTGAATCTCCAGTTTACGCAGAAAGAAACAAAGAACTAGTAAAGAGGATACTTGCGCAAATGGAAGTAATTAAATAACAGCATAATTTCAATGCTTTTATGGTGATTTAAAAAGCACACGAGCCAGTCGTCCTTTATTTATTATCTCTTAAATGAAGATTGCACCTACCTGTTTTCAATAATTTTTAATATATATATCGATGACATTATGGCTTTCATAATTTTTAATATATATCGATAACATTATGGCTTTCTCAAGGTAAGACATCAAATATCTTTAGGCTGTCTACAATTCTTGCACGTCTGACTTTAGGAATATTTGCTGTAACAATGCTTCAACTAATATTGGGGAAAATATCACTCTTTGTCTTGAAGTTACTGTTAGAGGGTATCTATTCATGAAACTTTAAATTTCAGAATCTTTTTCATTCAAAATTATTGGTATGCTGGCATTCTTTGGTTCCACTTTACTCATTTGGAGTATCATTTTGTTTATTTCCATTTCTGCAGTTAGTTCCTAAATTTGTGATTCACTAGTGCATCATTTTATATTGTGAACCACATTCAGAATTAGAAGTTATCCAAAAAATAGAAGAGACCCGCCTCATTATAAAGTTGAAAGAGACCCAGATAAATAATTGACTCTATATCGTAACATGACTCTAAATTTAAAGCTCTGCAGATGAATCAATTGAAAGTTGCTGTAGATAAAACAAGCTTTGAGAGTTACTGCGGTCGATTGTTAAACAATGTTAAAGGCAGGACAAGAAAATCTCTTACAGATGCTGCAAAAGAGGAAAGAATTAAAATTCAATAATGAAAGTAGTGAAGGTTAGCCAATCTGACCACGGATAATTCCATCCTTATATTCGTCAGTATGTACGTTTACATAGACACTTGCATTTCTCATTAGACTTACGAGATCGGAAACTTTCTTATCTTTCAAAGGACCCTGTAGATCATCTTTTGTTATATTTCCCTCTAACGATATAGTCGCATTCCCTCCTTCTTCAGCAGATTTAGCTTCTGATAAAACGGCGACAATATCACCATTTTGTCCTTCAATTCCCTGGTGTAAATGTGCCGCTGTTATTTTCTTCAGTCCACTGATACTAACCCAATATGCCAATTGTGAACCATTGTTAACAGACTGGAACTTGGCCCAAGCAGTGGCATTAGAATCATTCGGGGGAACTTCGTCTTTGCCTGATAGAAATGTGATAATTATGTTGCCTTCTTGGGCTTGAATTTGTTGCATGATAACAAAAGACGCTGCAATTAATGTCAATGTAGTCGCTATACCAGTTATGAAAGTATATTTCATTAAAAACGTACAGTGCAAGCTATCCACATATGTTTTTCTATTTGCTTCATGAATAAAACGTCCACTTTGTTGAAGATATGATTAAATGATTTCTCATATGTGGCAGGTGATGAATAATATAAGAACAGGTCTAAATTTTGTCCTATTGAATCGGAATCTTTCTAAATGCTGACATATCATTCTAGATCATAAGGTAGTTAATTGTTCTGACATTTTATTTCTTAATATATAAAGGTCCACAGAAATTAATAGCTTATTTCAGCTCGGAATAATAAATTATCTTACTAACCATTTTTCCATCTCTATATTACTTTTCCATATCTCCTTTATCGTGCCTTGTTCAAAAGCACTTTTGATCCAGCTCAACCATCCAGTCCACTCATTATCGCGTTGGCGCATCAGATATTCGAGTTCCATCCATATTCGAGGACACTGATTTTTTCAGATACCAGTTTAATAAAATGGGATTTACCACCAAATTAATTGCAATTAAAGGTACCACTAGACTAATGAATAGATCCTTGAATTCATAAGTGGCTGAAATTGAGAGAACTAATGCTACTGCGATTCCTCCTCTTAAACCTCCGAGGGTAAGAACATTTTGCCATTGAAGAGGAATTTTAACTCTAAATATTCTTAAAAAGGTGCTTCCACCATAAACTACAACAGCCCTAGATAACATCATGATAGCAAAGGGAATCACTAAAATTAGTATCAATGGAACTGAAGCGCTTTCATACGATTCCACAGAAAGCAAAGGAATTCCAATAAGAAAGAACAGCATACTGTTTGTAATAAAACCTATGTAATCCCAGTATTTGTGAAAAAGTTTTCTAACACCGGTCGAAATCTCTTTGTGTATTGTAACGATCAGGATTGCAGTAAATAAAGTAGTTACTACTCCAGAGACATGTAGATAGTGGTCAGCTACTATATAGCCAGCAATGGCCAATCCTAAGGAAAAAGTGAAATCCACGTACTCATCAGCCTTCCACTTGTTAAGAATTTTTCCGCCTATCCACCCTAGTCCAGTTCCAAATGCGATTGCACCAACCATTGTCCAAAGAAAGGAGATAGAGGCATCTAGCAGGGAAAAGGCCACGCCTGAGAAGATTATCCCTTTAACAACATTAAAGGAAATAACACCAGTTGCATCATTAAACAAGGACTCCCCCTCAATGATTAGATTCAATCTATGAGGAATTGGAAACTTCTTGAATATTATACCTACAGCTACAGGATCAGTGGCAGCTAGAATAGTTCCAAAAAGTAAGCCGTCGATAAATGGAATCTGAAATATAGTAGTAACTGCAATTCCTATGATTAGGATAGTTATTATTACTCCTATAATCGCAAAGAAACCAATGGGTATTGCTTCTTTTTCTATCTGTTTGATCGATAATTTGCGTCCAGATTCAAAGATCAAGATAGGAATAATAACATATAATATTATTTCCGGTATTCTTTCGGTAATGCGATAAAAGTCTTCTACTTTGTGAGTGAGATTAGGAACTACTGGTAGGATTGCTCCAAGAAACATCAAAATTGCAACTCCTGGTATGATGATGTTTCTCGTGTAACGGTGTACTGCGGAGATAACAACGAGTAACACACTAAAACTGAGCATGAAGGTTACTAGTAGTAATCCACCTTCGGCCATAAACTACAAAATTCGGACCTAGATTTAAGTATGATCTTCAGGACATCAGTACATCTGTAACTCGCAGAAACAACTTGTAGACCTAAAGATGTATCTCTAATATTTTTCAATGAGTACTAGTTTCTTTTCTTTAGGTCGGAAATCCCTTTCTGTTCATAACTAAATATTTGTGATGTGGTTGTAATAGAGTATTTTTGTTACTATAATACTAATCCTACTGAACTTATCCAATCAATCGTTACAAAAAGATGATCGTTTTATTGTTTGTTGAATATATTATATTATTCTAACGGTTCAGGACAACTAAGGTCCATGATTATTTCTCATTTTTCATACACTCACTTCAGCTCCTCACATCAGCTGTCAATTTCAATCTATTATTGGAAACCTGTGACCACTGTGGAGAAGAAATCGAAGCATTCTATATGAAAACTCATCACTGTTAGGCCACTGAGCATTAGGGAGTAAAATTTCCTTCAACAAAATTACAGATATCATATAATGAAGTAGTGTGGGATTTCAGACATCTGACATTATTCCCGCAGTATGGAGTGTGGTCTGATGATACTAATCTTCTGTATAAGCATGTGAGTCACTATAATTGCAAGTATACTCTACCAAATCATAGATTCTACAACCGTTTTTGACTAATGCTTTGTTCACTAAAGGAATCAATTCCACTGTAATAACAAAATTCATTAACAAGATGTTGATATCAACATTTTTAGAATGCTTGCCATATCCATCCCTGTCGTCTTCGTTACTGTAATGTTTTTATTGACTATACCTTATCAAACTATCCAAGGGTCATTACAAATAAATCAGGTTTTAGCGTCCAAAAATGATACCCTTTATAAAAATGGAACTGACGATAAAACACAAATCATAATTAATGAACTAAGAAAATTTAGATTTGTACTGGAGGAATCTGCGCCACGTCAAGTTGTTCTATCAATTGTATCTTTTTTTGTAGCCATGGCCTTTACTATATTTGGTATACAATTAGCGTTTAGACCCCAAAAAACAGAAATTAAATATTTCACCGTAGCCATTTTATCACTAATAATTCCTGTAACTGTCTTGCTTGTCATGTTCGTAGGCAGCAATGTTCTTGGTATTCAAACATTTGGTTTAATCTCAAAGAATGTGTGGTTATTTGCCTCTGTGATGCTTCTGATTCCTATATTCACACTAATTATTCTTGTGATTTTGCATCGAATAAGTAGGGAACGATTATAACCCCTTTCCTTGTTCAAAAATCATATTCTAGCGAACTTTACCAAAATATTTTTCTAATCCTTAGAGCTCTAAAAACTAGTATGGTCATATTGGTAACGGTAGAAATTGTTTGTATCCTGATAGCTGAAACGGTAGAATTAATATTCTATAAATGCTCCATTTTTTTATCAACTCTATTGGCCTTACATGCAGGCTCATTTACTGTAGTAGCCCAGAAGTGTACAAAAGAACTAGGATGTCCAGCTTATCGAGGGCATATCAATCTCTGACGTCGCTTATAGAGAAAAAGTAGAATAAATTGAAAATTCCCTTATATGTATTTAACGCTGGCTTATTTACTAATTTCCTGATGCCATTCTAAGTCCCCCCGCCGCAGTATTTTAGTTCCTTGGTCCAGTGCTTCTTCATATCCATCTTTTATTAGCTGTTGTATTGTAGCGCTTGAGAAATCAAATGTCTTATTTGATATTGTATGTATATCGTTTTTGCGTTCTACTCTAACTACAAGGTCGACAGATACCATATTTTTGATGAGATCCCCATATTTAGAACGCTTGCCGGTCATAAAATTCCTCGTTAGGGCTTGTTGTTGTAAGATGTTCTCTATTAGGGTCTCTCTAATCTTATTATCTTTGGCCAGTTTAATGAGGCTTTTAATAATTCTAACGTAATCCGTAGTCATCATTGCCATTCTTTCATCAAACAAAGTCCTATCATGGTACGTCAAGTCATTTTTTCTATCGACAACCCCATCATAATCAGTAGGTAAATAATCCTGTCTAATAGGATGGACGTTAACTATACAAGCACGTAGAAGCGGGGGTTCAGATTTTCTAACATAATGCCAATACCTCCGGTGTTCAATAATGGCCTCTCTAAGTGGAGTATTGGCAATAATTCCACCATCCCAAAAGTAGCGAACTTTCTTATTAATGGTGTATCGACTGGGGGATTTCTTTCCTTCTTCATTTTTGTTTTTGACTTCATGCTCGTTACTATAATTTTCTACCACTAACTTTGTATAATCGTAGTTAACAGGTACGGAACCACTTGCAAGAACAAAATCAACTTCTATCCCATCTTCATACCTAATTACATGTTCGTATCCTTCATGATCATTACGTTCCCGTGCAAACTCAGGTCCATACCGTCCATATTCAGTTTTGCGGGTACCATCTTCCTTTTCATAACTATCAAATACTACTGTGCTTCCCTCCTGCACGTCTACAGTCACTAAAAGTAGCCTGGGTTCTTTTTTCTGATAACCGGTCGCTATTGGAAACTTTACAAACTTCTCAAGAGTTTTTTTTAAAGGTTCGTTACTATAAAGATACCAAGTATTAGAAGGATCTAAAAATCTCCCATCTGCAAAGTATTTAGATGGAGTGAATACCTTTGGTACACCTTCAAATATAAACCGCTTTGTGCCATAATATCTTCTAGCTGATTCACTACTTGCCACGCCACTATTAAGGTAGTGCCAATAATTCCACCATTCAGTAAAACCTGGAATTTTATCGATAACTGATTCAGTAGCTATATATTCCCAGAATTCAATTAACCTTTCTGCAGACCCTTTCCAAGTTTTGCTTTCTTTCACATAACTTACCAGCACAGTGGCATTCATTGCACCTATGGAAGTGCCAGCAACAATATTAAACAGAGGCTGATCTTTTCTTCCAATATTTTTGTCTCTCTCAGATAGCAATTCATAAAAAGCCTTGTACGCACCAGCCTCATACGCTCCTAGTGAGCCACCTCCTTGAAATATTAGAGCTCTCTGAAAATCATTCGTAGATTTCAACGTTCAGTAAGGTGATAAAAAAGTAAAATTATAAGTACGTTTTTATTGTTTTGCTGGCTCTGGCTGTACTCGGGTAACAACATTAAGAAGCAATGCCGGTGTCAGGTTATCAAATATTGTCCATGCTTCCTTGATTTTGCCATTTTGAAAATGAAAAATCTCTACGCCTTGAGTCTCAAACTTTTCATGACTTGGTGGATGACCGAGAAAT
>Ga0184638_1000612_pt1 | contig 10219 bp, 4 predicted proteins | sample PLM31_50_b2_FD_133141 | JGI IMG/M metagenome (GOLD analysis project Ga0184638, IMG submission 133141) | Groundwater sediment microbial communities from an aquifer in East River, Colorado, USA - PLM3-1_50_b2 | ecosystem: Environmental > Terrestrial > Soil > Riparian zone | place: USA: East River... | reverse complement strand
GGAGACATGCCGTACTGCAGCGTCAGGATGTCTCCGTTGCCGGTCAGGTTCTGGTCCTCGAGGGTGACGATCACCCGCTCCGCGCCGATCGAAGGTGCCTGGTAGTTGTTGAAGTCGAGCCACGCCTTGAAGGGGAGCCGGTCCTCGACCCGGACATCGAGGACCGCCTCGCCGGGCTTCAGACCGGGCTTCAGCTCTGCATTGAGCCGCTGGATGCGCGGGTCCTCGAGGAACAGCTGAAGTCGCTCCTGAAGAGCGTTGACGTTCAACGGTGGCCCAGCGGCCAGCGAGAATCGCTTTGTGAAGTAGCTGGAGCGAAACCACCGGTTGCCTTCCACTTCGATGGCCTTCAGGCTGCCCTCGATGATCTGGTAGGTGATCACGCCCTCGCTGACCGGCTGGTCGGGCAGGATGGCTCCGGAGCTTACGTATCCGCGGTCGACGTAGAGGCGTGTCAACGCCAGACGAAGTGCCTCGAGGTCTTCCGTCGTCACCTCCCGGTTGACGTACGGCGCGGTAAGCTTGGCCAGCTCCTCGGCGGAGAAGATCGTGCTCCCGACGACGCGGATCTCCCGGACGAACACGCGCACGCGCGGCAGCGGCTCCAGCTGACGGGGCGGGGCCGGAGGAATGGGAGGCAGGATCTGGCCGGGCGGCGGTAGCGGTCGGGGCACCTCGAGCGGCAACGTGGGCGGCTCGCGCGGGGGGGGCGGCAACTGCGCATCCGCCACCGTGCACGACAGGCCCATCAAGAACAGACCGGTCACGAACGGAGCAACAAGGCCCGGCCAGACCGGGTGGTCTCGCCCGCCTCGTGCGGAATGCACCCTCCGGATCGTTACATCGAGCACTTCGAGTGCAGCGACACCCGCCAGGCCCCGGGAAGCGGCTCCCACTCGTGTCCATCACTTCGCGATGGCCCAAGGTCGGTCGAGCTCTCGGCGATGAGAGGGCTCGGCATGACGCCGCCGGGCTCGAGCGGAAGGCCCTCGCGCCCGGCGACGACCAGACTGCTGGTCTTGCCCGCGCTGAGCCGTGCCGCACAGGCGGCGCGCAGGAGCGCGGCGGCCTGCAACACCGTCTCCGGCAGCTGGGCAATGTCTCCACTGAGGTTCGTGAATTTCGCCTGGATGTTGATCGTGCCCGGAGCAGCCAGTGCCGAGGAGGCGCTGACTATGCTGTCGCTGGTGAGAAAGGTGTCGGCGAAGATCGTGATGTTGCCCCCCGGACCGCCGAAGGCGTCGGCGCGGATCTGACTGCCATTGAGGATGATGAACTCGACCGGGTGTGCTCCGGAGCCCAGCGTGATGTTGCCCCCGCTGCCGACGCCGCTCTGGACGCTCGTCGTGATCTGGCTGTCCAGGAGGTAGAGCTGCGACCCGGTGGTCGTGATGGAGATATTACCGCCATCGGCGAGCAGGGACTGGGTCGTGATGCTGCTGTCGCCCTTCATGGTGAGGTTGTCGGTGACGATGTTCACGCTGCCGGCGAGTGCGCTGGCGGTCCCTAGGCTGCTCGCCGAAACGGTGGCCCCGCCGAGGAGGTTGACCTGCGGCGCAGTGATATTGATGTCGCCGCCTCTCCCGCTGCCCGCGAGGAACTGAGCCCCAAGCACTCCGCCACTCTCAGAGGTGACTTTCCCACCACTCTGGACATCGATCTGATTGGCGCTCAGCGAGATATTGCCGGCATTGCCATCGCCGAAGGTACTCGTGGTTATGGTACTGCCCTCCCCCGAGGGCGAACGCCCGGAAATCGAGATGGTATCCGTGGCGACGACGTTTACCGTGCCGGCACTGCCGGTACCAACCGTCGGTCCACGGTCCAAACGGTCGGCGCCGCTGCGGCTCCCGACGAACGCTCCATCGTGCAGGGCCAGGGAGCCAACGTTGACCACGACCGCGCCGGCATTGCCGTCCCAGGCGGTGGAGGTCTCTATCCGCGTACCCGTATTCGCAGTCAATACCGGCGTGGTTATCGACACCCTACCCCCTGTCCCCGGCGTGAAGTCGGTGACAGCGACCAGAGGAAACCCGAACGGGTCTCGGATCGTGCTTAACGCGGCCAGGACTTGCATAGAGTCGCTCGGGCTCGGCGCTACACCAAGCGCTGCTCGCAGCGAGGGGTAGTCGGGAATTGCGACTCCGAAGCGGAATCGGAAGAACGGGTCAAACAGCCTCGCGAAGCTGTTGAGCTCGCTATCCAGCCGCTGACTGGTCGCGCTCGATACAAAGGTTGAGGCGCCGCTCATGGTGATGGACCGACCGGCACGTACGTTTGCTTGGCCCCCGTCACCGCTGCCCAGCGTGTTGGCGCTAATGCGGAACCCGTTCTGCATGTCAATGCTTCCGGCCGCGTTGACCGTAACATCTCCTGACTGTCCGGCGAGCGCGCTTTGAGCGAAGATCCCCCCCGTGTTGAGACCGGCGCCTACCAGGAGCATCTCCCCGGCATTGACCGTGACATTGCCGCTCTTACCAAACGCGAAGCTGTCTGTACTGATCTGGGCTATGCCCCGTACCGTTAGCGTGCCGCTGGCGTTGACCGTGATCGATCCGCTATCCGCCAACTGAAGGGACGGGAGAAATGGCACCCCGGGTTGACCGTAGCCCGGATGAAAAGTTGCCTGCGCGGCCAATCCGGTGAACGCGCTACTACCCGCCGAGTCGAGCGTCACATCTCTCGCATTTACGGTAAGCGTGCCGCCCGGTCCCTGGACGAAATTCGCGAGGCTTACAAACGCTCCGCTTCGTACTGCAACGGTATCAGCCTCGATCAACACGGTGGATGGATTTCCGGTGCTCTTTCTGGTGGTGGTAACCAACGCGCCACCAGAGACGGATACGGAGGACGATTTGATAGTGATGTTGGGCACGTCGCCGGCAATCAGTGCGGAGTTGACGCCCGCAAAAGTCTGAATGCCGGAAGAAGCCAAGACGGGCGGCCGTCCGATGATTTCGACGCTATCAGAAGCGGCGATGTTGACCTCGCCCCCGTTGGGAGGGGCCACAGGGGCGCCGACGAGAAAGAAAAAGCCAGGGAAGATCGACGCCCCCTCGATCACGAGCCGCCCACCGCGTATGAACACCTCCTTGGCGTCGATGACGCTGTTTCCCTTGATGCCGACATCACCGAGCCTTGTAAAGCCGTCGACATTGAAGCCCTTGCCGTCAAAGGTCGCCTCACCCGCCGAAGCGACGCTCACGAGGTTGATGCGGCCTTGCGGCGCGAAGACGAAACCGGCGGGCGGCGCTCCGGGCGGCGCGCCCACATTTACGGGTCCCCCTACAAAGGACAACGTTTGGCCGGCTGGCACCTGTAGCACGTTCGTGAATTTCGCAGGTGGAGTGAAGTCGAACACCCCAGCCTGAACATCTATGGGGGCCGGGTTCGACGTGAGAAAGCCGAAGGCCGACGGTGGCGCCGTACTCAGCAGCGTCGGTCGAGCCGGGTCCGCGAAAAAGACGCCGTCTGTGCCGAGCTTGATGTAGTCAGCGGTCGTAGCATGAAAGGACCCTTTTATGTCGAGCGACGCATGAGGCCCGAACAGGATCCCAGCAGGGTTGAGCAGATAGAGATTGGCGCCCGCGATTGTGGACCGCAGGGTTCCATCGATGTCCGATCTCAGGCCTCCGGTCACCCGGCTGACGATATTTTGAATCCCTGTCGGGCCGTTGAAGCTCGCGATATCGCCCGTGCCGACGCTGAAGCGGCCGAAACTGTGAAACTGATTCGTCCCGGCGATCGTCCCGCCGCTGATGTTATACAGATTGCCGGATGGCGCTACCGTGGTGCCAAGCGTGAGATCGGGTGTGATGGTCGTGATGACCTGCGCGTAGCCATGAGGAACGACCGCGCCGAACGCGTAAAGCGAAGCGCCGAGCATCAGGGCGCGCTCATACCACTTTGACTTAGACATTGGAAGTACCCTCTCTCACAGCAAGCTGGGCTGCTGCGCTACCGCCTGTTAGCGGTACCGCAGCGCCCCCAGATCAACCGCGCAACAGCAGCCTGCGATCACTTGGTAGAAAGTACTACGTCGGTCTCGCCCCGGATCGGGGTTTGGTCTTCCTGCCCCTCCACAGGAAGGAGCAACCCCGTTATCTCGGCGGTCACCGTTCCATCGGGATTCTTAGGGAGGCCAAAAAGGGTAGGGCCTAAGAGTTGACACGTGGGTACCTTGCAAACCATACCGGCCGGTTTTACGGTGCAACCAAACGCTTGCACGCCCTCGAGGAACACATTCGCTGGGTCGATCCGTGCCGGATCCACGAACTGTCCTGGAAAGATCGTAAGGTTCACCGAGCCCTTGTCCTTCTGGCCGCACGTGGTTTGAACTGACTGAGTTACCGCGCCTTCTACCGTGAGAAAAAGGGACGTGTCTGCGGTTACCACGGTGGGGTTCCCAGGGTTCCCGCAGTCGAAACCTTGCACGAAACTCCCTCCGCAGAAGCGAATCCTCATGCTACCGAGATGCGCTATTGCGCCCTCACAGCTGTTATTCGGTGTTGACGCGGTAGCATTCGCTATTTCCCCTGCGGCGAAACCGCCAATGGCCGGAAAAATCTTGTCACACTGGTTCGTACTGACGCCCAGGGTGGCTGTACAGGCCTGATTGCCACCGCATATGGGTGGTGGTGTGGTTAAGTTTTGGGGATTGCAGTTTAGAGTACCCGATACGCTGGCGATGCCGCAGGCTCCCGTAACATTAAGCGTCGATGTGCCATCGTCGTTTTGATTACACTGCGACGTTAGCTGATCGTACGAAATTTGAAATTGACAGGGGCTCGGGCCCAGTACCGTAGTACCGTCGGTGAGTGTGCAGTTGACGGGACCAGATTCGCTGAGGCTTCCGGTGTCGATGCTGCTTGTTCCCGTCCCACCGAGCGGCAGGTCGCACTGGATCTGAGAATTCCAGCCGCCGCCGGAAGAAAAGTCAACCCATCCGGCGTCAATAGGGGGGAATTGGGCCGTGGCCTCTCGAGGCAATAGTGAGACCAGCCCAACAAAAAGTAATGCCAGGAACGATGTTCGGCCGAACATGGTGCCCTCCTTCTCTTCTAGCCGCGTTTTTGCCAGCGATCGGCTGCTCGAGGATCGACTGAATGGCCGTTTCACGTTATTCCTCCTGTGTTTTTCGGCTGAAGTGACGAGAAGGAGCACGATCGCGAAGAGGCTGCAACGACCATCGGCACACGATCACGCGATTCGCGCGATCGCCACCAGCATCTTCACCTTCTAAGCGCGCACACTCACAACGCACGCCGGGGACTATAAGCTCCGACGCGTGAAATTAGCGTCAAAAGCGCGTGAAGAATCTCTCGATGCCCCCTTGATTCGCGCTGAACGTCCTGATAGATTTTCCTCGTTTGTTTAGGGATTTCTAGCGGAGCGGGGCGGATGAGCGGTCCGACAATTCCGGAAAAGCACAGTGGCGCGTCTCACCCTTAGGCTTTTCGGGGCGTTTCAGGCCCGGTATGGGGAGCGGAACCTAACGTTTCCCACGCGGAAGGCTCAGGCCCTGCTTGCCTATCTCGCGGTACGACCTGAACAGGACCACACGCGAAACAAGCTGGCGGCGATGTTTTGGGGCAGTGCGGGGAAAGAGCAAGCCCGACAGAGCCTCCGTCAAAGCTTGAGCGCTATCAGACGTATCTTCTCCCCCTTTCATCCAGGAATCGTGGTGGTCGAGGGCGATCGAGTCACTCTCGATCGGTCGGCGATCGACGTCGACGTCGCCGAGTTTGAACGGCTGGCCTCTCAAGAAAGTCCCAGGGACCTCCAACAGGCCTCTGCTCTCTACGTCGGCGATTTGTTGGATGGTTTCGATGTCAGCGAGGACCACTTCGAGGAGTGGCTTCGTAATGAACGGGCACGCCTTCGGGAAAGTGCTATCCAGGTGCTTACCCGGCTCGTGCCCCATCAGACCAAGTCGGGCTCGCCGGAATCGGCCATTCAGTTTGCCGTCAGGCTCCTGGCGCTCGACCCGCTGCGAGAGGAGACCCACCGGACGCTGATGCGTCTGTACGCCCGGCAGGGGCGCCTCGGGGACGCGCTGCGCCAGTACCAGGCATGCGTGAACGTCCTGCGTCAGGAGCTCGGGGTAGACCCAGCCGAAGAGACGCGACGCGTCTATCGCGAGATCGTTCCCCGCCGCCGGCCCCTTGTCTCGACGCACCAGGTTCGGGCGCAAGCGCGGGCGGAGGCTCAAGAACCTGGCGGCAGATTCCTCGGCTCAGCCAGTCATCAGCCGCTGATCAACCGACAAAAGGAGCTTGCCCTGTTGCATGAAGCGCTCGGCAGAGCCTTGGGCCGACGCGGGGGGACCATGGTAATCCTGGGCGAAGCCGGCGTCGGTAAGACCCGGCTCGCCGAAGAGCTCGTTCGTGAGATGCAGCGGCGCGGCGGCCGTGTGCTGACCGGGCATGCGTACGAGACCGAGCGGGCCTTACCCTTCGCGCCCTGGGTCGATGTCCTGCGAGCCGGACTACGGCTCTATGACGAGGAATTCGCGCCGCGGCCGAATCCGGTCTGGCAGGGTGAGCTCGCCAAGCTCTTGCCAGAGCTCGGCGAGCCGCGCAGCGCCGCGGTGGGCGGGAACCCCACGCGGGTCTTCGAAGCGGTTTCGCACTTTCTGCGAGAGCTCGTCGCTTCCCGGCCGTTGCTGCTCGTCCTCGAGAATCTACAGTGGGCCGACGAGACAAGCCTTCGGCTCTTCACCTTTCTGGTTCGACGGATCGACGCGTGGCCGCTCTTGATGGTTGGAATCGTGCGGAGGGAAGAGCTGGGTGAGTCGACCGTCCTGCGACGGCTGCTCCAGGAGACAGATGGACGATCCTCGCTTCGGCAGCTCTCTCTTGGTGCGCTGTCGCGAGCCGACACGGCGGCCCTGGTTCGCTCACTGGCAGGCCGGGACATCGACGCGTCGGCGGCGGTTCGACTCGCCAATCAGGTGTGGCTCCTGAGCGAGGGCAATCCGTTCATGGTGGTCGAGAGCATGCGAGCGCTCGAGAGCGGGGAGATCGCGCCGGTGCACGGCCGCCTGCCCCTGCCCCAACGGGTGCGGGAAGTGATCTCGGGACGACTGGAACGGCTGAGCCCGCGGGCGCGCCAGATCGTAGCTGCCGCGGCCACCATCGGCCGTGAGTTCGACTTCGCGCTCCTCGAGCGTACGGCGGCGCTTGGAGAGCTCCAGACCACCGCTGGCGTCGAGGAGCTCGTGCGGAAACGCGTGATCCACGGGATCGGCGACCGCTGCGACGTGACTCACGACACGATTCGGGAAGTTGCGTCTACCCAGATCGCCTCGCACCGCTGTAAGGCGCTCCACCGTCGTGTGGCGGCCGCGATGGAGCAGCTTTCCGCCGATGACCTGGAGCTCCACACCGCAGCGCTCGCCAACCACTTCTCCGAGGGCGAGGTGTGGGACAAGGCGCTCGAGTACCTCTCTCGAGCCGCCATGCAAGCGGTCGCTCGTTCCGCCAACTGGGAAGCCGTCGTCCTCTTCGATCGAGCGCTCGAGACGCTCGGCCACCTCCCGAAAGTCCAGCGCACGCTTGAGCACGGCATCGATCTGCGTATCGCGCTCGAGCATGCGTTGCTCCTCGTCGGGGAGCCCTCGCGAGCGCTCGAGCATCTCCTCGAGGCGGAACGGGCCGCCGAAGCCCTCGACGACCAGTGGCGGCTCGGATGGGTGTCGAACTACTTGAGCGAGTATCTCAGGACGGTCAGCGAACACGATCGGGCGCTCATTGTAGGGCAGCGCGCGCTGGAAATCGGGACGGCGCTGGGAGACGTCACCCTGCAAGTAGAGACACGGCTCCGCCTTGGCCAGGTCTGTCACGCGCGAGGCGACTACCGCGCGGCCGCGGATCTTCTCGGGATGAACCTGGTCGCTCCGACGGCACCGAAGCCGTACCGCAAAGACGATAGCTTGCTCGCGACCATCAGCAGTGAGCGCGCCAAGACCGGACTTCTGTCGGCTCTCTCGCGCGTCTGGCTCGTCTGGTGTCTTGCCGAGCTGGGCGAGTTCGCCACGGGGCTCTGTGATGGGCAAGTCCGGTTAGCCGACTCCTCCTCAGCCAACAAGGATCCTTTCCAGCTGATGCTGGCATGCCTTGCCGCCGGTCGGCTTCACGTCCGGAAAGGCGACATCGCGCAGGCCATCGAGTTCCTCGAGAAGTGCCGCCAGGCTCATCGGCTCGGCAATTTCGAGGTCTGGTCCGCGTCGATCTCGTCGACCGTTGGCTACGCGTATCTGCTCGGTGGTCGTCTGGACGAGGCGGTCGCGCTCTTGACCGAAGCGGTCGAGCAGGGCAACTCGACGAAGTCGATGTTCGGCCACTCCCTGCGGCTGGCGTACCTGGGAGAAGCCGTCTTGCTCATGGGGCGTACTGAAGAGGCGCTCCATCACGCACGTTGCGCCCTCGAGGTCTCCCGAACCCAGAAGGAGCGGGGACATGAGGCGTATGCCCTCCGGCTCCTTGCCGAGATCGCGGCGCATCGGGAGCCCCTCGACGTCGAGGCCGCGGCGGCCGCTTACCGGCTTGCGCTCGGCCTGACCGAGGAGCTGGGGATGCGCCCCCTGATGGCTCAGTGCCACCTCGGTCTGGGCCGGCTAGGCCGGCGGGTCGGCGAGCATGAGCTGGCCGAGCGGCACTTGACGGCGGCGAGCGCACTGTTCCGCGAGATGGGGATGTCGCACTGGCTGGAGAAGGTGGAGGCCGCCAGAACCCAGTGACGCCGTCTCCACCACGACGTAGCCCGCGCTGCTCCGCGCGACGGTAGATCTCGCCGCCGCTCTTCCCGAACTCTTCCGCTTTTCCCGGAGCCCCTGCGCGATCGCAGCCGTCTCCGCACATCGAGCAGAAGGGGCGATGGCGCCCTCCGCCGGCAGGGTCTCGTCGTGGAACTCGCGCGCCGTCTCGGGATCGAGCGAGAGGTTGAACTGGTCCTCCCAGCGGAACTCGAAGCGCGCGCGAGAGCGCAGTCGCGGGCGCGCGGATGGCCCTTGGCGATATCGGCCGCGTGAGCGGCGATCTTGTAGGCGATCACGCCGTCCGTCACGTCCTTCCGGTTGGGCGTGACTTCGTACGGTGGTTGTGATCCTCCACGACCTCGGCCTTGGCAGACAGACTGCACAGGTGGTACCTTCCGTGAAGGATGATCAAGGGCTTCTTGTTCATCGCGCTCCTGTCCGTCCTCGCCCTCTCCGCCGATCGCAAAGCCCTGGGCGAAGCGGGTGACGATCTCTCGGAGCTCAGGAAGGAAGTCGAGGCCCTCAAACGAGGTCAACTTCAGCTACAACGAGAGCTGCAGGAGATCAACGCTCTGCTCCGCCGGCGCCAGCCGGCGGCGACTGACGTCCAGAACGTCGTGCTCACGATCGATGGATATCCCTCAAAGGGCAGTCAGAGCGCCAAGCTGATCCTCATCGAGTTCACAGACTATCAGTGCCCCTTTTGTGGCCGGCACTTCCAACAGACATCACCGCAAATCGAGCGCGACTATGTCAACACCGGGCGGGTCAGATACGTCGTTCGCGACTTCCCCATCGAATCGATCCACAAGGACGCGCTCAAGGCAGCCGAGGCCGCCCACTGCGCCGGCGAGCAGGGCCAATACTGGCAAATGCATGCCCGGCTCTTCAACGGCCAGAACGCGCTCACGGCGGACCATCTTTCTGCGTACGCCGGCGCTTTGGGCCTCGACGTGCCGAGCTTCCAACGGTGTCTTGACAGCAACAAGTACACGGCAACGATTCGGCAGGGTCTGGCGGACGCCCAGAAGGCGGGTGTCCAAGCCACGCCCAGCTTCCTTCTGGGTATGGCCGAGCCCGGCGGGTCGAGCGTGAAAGTCGTCAAAATGATCGCGGGAGCGCACCCCTACACGGTATTCAAGGAGGCGATCGACAGTCTGCTGTCCAGCGAGAAGCCCGGAGCGCCACCGGGGCGGTAGCCAGTAGCGCGTCTGAAACCGCTGGCACAGGCGGCCGGTGTCCCAGTCGCCTCAGGCCCGGCGATAGATCTCGCCGCCGCTCTTCCTGAACTCCTCCGCCTTTTCCCGGAGCCCCTGCGCGATCGCGGCGGTCTCCTCGGCGATGCCGTGCTTGGCGGCGTAGTCGCGGACGTCCTGCGTGATCTTCATCGAGCAGAAGTGCGGCCCGCACATCGAGCAGAAGTGGGCGATCTTCGCGCCCTCGGCCGGCAGCGTCTCGTCG
>Ga0184638_1000611_pt1 | contig 10231 bp, 8 predicted proteins | sample PLM31_50_b2_FD_133141 | JGI IMG/M metagenome (GOLD analysis project Ga0184638, IMG submission 133141) | Groundwater sediment microbial communities from an aquifer in East River, Colorado, USA - PLM3-1_50_b2 | ecosystem: Environmental > Terrestrial > Soil > Riparian zone | place: USA: East River... | reverse complement strand
CGGCCACAAACGTTCGCGGATTTCGCTGAGGCGAATCTGTGAAAGGCTCTGGGCGACCGCATGGGCTTCATGCAGATCTTGGATCGTGTGTGTGTTCGCCACGGCGAGGACTTTCATCCCGGCGGTTTTCGCGCCGCGGATACCCGGGATCGAATCCTCAATCACCAAGCAGGATACAGCGGTGATGGCTTGCGCTCGGCGTTGACGATTCAGCCCGTTGAGGGCTTGGAAAAATGGTTGCGGATCGGGCTTTCCTCTGGTCACGTCTTCTGCGCTGGTGATGTGAAGAAATTCTTTTCGGAGCCCTGCTTGTTCAAGGATCACCTCGATTTCATGGCGGAGGGCGCCGGACGCGATGGCCAAGGGGTAGGCCGCGGCGGCCTCACGCACGAACTCGCGCACCCCAGGGAAAATGACCAGATGATCCTTCACCGATTCCAGGTAGGCGTGGGCTTTTCGTTGCATCAGTTGCGCGAGGGCGGACGGGTCAGTGGGATGTTGGTGTGCGGTGAGTGCCGCGAGAAAGCAGCCTCGGTCGTCGTACCCCAAGTAGTTGGCGTAGTAGTCGGATTCAGACAGGCTGATGCCGATTTCAGCCAGAGTCTGACGAAAACCAGCGAAATGGAGGGGCTCGGTATCCGCGATCACACCATCAAAGTCAAAGATCATCGCTGTGAGTGTGGCCATGGAATCGTCTCAATACTGTGGGTTTGGTTACGGGATATAAAACGGGCGGATTATAGCACAGGGAGATCGCCTGAATAGGCGAGAATGTGTCTGCTCAGCAGGCCACTCGCGTGAAAGAAAATGGGAGGATCAGAACTTCAAGCGAAGACGTTTTTCCGATACCCAACCCGTTGCACCTTCGTCGGTGCGCACCAAATACATCCAGCCGCCTGGCTGTAGATCACCGTCCATGACGGTCAGTGAGACCCCTGGACGAACGATTGGCCCAGGCTTGCTGTTCGATGAATCTGCGAACAACGAAATGCTTCCGCCGGGAGCCTTTTCGTCTATTGTAACGGTCACCTTCTGTCCTTCACTGAACATCGGGTCGAGAGGGGGTACGACTGGTGCAGAGGGTCTCGCTGCCGCTTGGGGTGGTGGAACAACTGCTGGGGCAGCAGGCGCGACAGCAGTGGCGGGAGAGGTTGCTGGAGCCAAGGGGGCTGAGGCCTCGTTACTCGGACTGGGAGCGGCTTGTGGCACGGGTGCCCGTGGCACCACGGGCGCCGGGGCCGACGGCTTCGGTTTCATTGCCATTGGTGGTGGGGTGCTCTCACCCAGGTAGGGGCTCAGCCATTCTGTCAACATCTCCGGTTCCATCGCGACAACATAGGCAATGCCGCCGACAAGAGCCAGGAGAAGTATCCAGAGGATCGGGCCTCCCCCACCGGATTTCTTGCGGGGGTTCATCGGGCCTCTTGCTTTCGTGGAGATCGTTTGATCGAGTTCCTCTTCCGTGAATTCCAAATCCGGTTCTGGTTGGCGAGCGAAGAAGAGAGTCCAATCAAAAGGACTCCAGACTGATGTCGGGTTCCCAACGAGCGCAGCCATCGAGCACCTCCCTACTGAGCGATTCGATCCAATGTGGACTGGTCTGTGAAAATACCTATCACCATCGCCGAGTGGTGTCAATTTTGTTGAGGAATGGCGCGTACAAGCGCGAGGTTCAACAGGGATGCGAGGGGCTGCAGGAAAAGACTTGTCGTTCCCGGCTGCCTGATCTGAAGACGGTGAGGCCTTTGCATCCGAGTTGGTATGCGAGCAGAAAGGCTGCGGCCACCTCGGCTTTGGTCGCCGCGGCCGGCAAATTGATGGTTTTCGAGACACCGCTGTCGCTATATCGCTGAAACACCGCTTGCATACGCACATGATGCTCGGGCGAGATATCATGCGCCGTGACGAATAGTCGACGCAGCTCTTCGGGGATACGGGTCAAATGTTGAATGGAAGGATGCGCGACCAGGTCGGGCCGAAGTGAGCCGAGATCGAGACCGAGTGTGCGTGCGCGCCGGACGAAGGCTGGATGAAGCGAGGTGAGCACGACCCCGTCCATGATGCGGCGGACTTCCTGCACACCGTATAACGGTTCAATGCCGGGCGAGCAGCCGGCGATGAGGCTGATGCTACCAGTCGGTGCAATGGTGGTCACGGTCGCGTTTCGATGTCGCTGGTGAAGTGTCTGGAGCCGACTGCCTCGATAGGCAGGAAAGACTCCACGTTCGGCGGCTAACCCTGCCGACGTGAGATGGGCACGAGATCGAAAAAAATCCATCAGAGTCGTAGCTGTGTGGAGGGCGGCTTCAGAGTTGTAGGGGATTTTGAGGGCAATCAGTAAGTCGGCAAAGCCCATAATGCCCAGGCCAATCTTCCTGGTTTGTTTCGTCAAGCGGTCGATGTGAGGAAGCGGGAAGCGGTTGCGATCGATCACATTGTCGAGGAAGCGTACGGTGATGGAAATGGTTTCGGCCAGTCGGACGAAGTCGATGGTGGGTCGTGCATCCGGTCGTGCGACGAAGTTGGCCACGTTGATGGAGCCGAGGGTGCAGCGTTCATAGGCCAGAAGCGGTTGTTCACCGCAGGGATTGGTCGCCTCGATGGTGCCGAGGCGAGGGGTGGGATTGGTCCGATTGATGGTGTCCAAAAAGACCAGGCCTGGTTCGCCGCTGCCCCAAGCCGCTTCGACGAGCCGATCGAATATGAGCTCTGCCGGGAGTCGCCTAGTCGCTTTGTTGGTATGGGGATTGATCAAGGCATAGGTGTGACGGCGTGCGAGGGCCTGCATGAAGGAATCGGTGATGCCGACCGACAGATTAAAATTCGTCATCTCGGTCGGCGTTTGTTTGAGCACGATGAAGTCGAGGATGTCAGGATGGTCGATACGGAGAATGCCCATATTTGCGCCGCGCCTGGTCCCGCCTTGTTTGATGACGTCTGTCGAGAGATTGAAGAGGCGCATGAAGGAAATGGGTCCGGAGGCCACGCCGCTTGACGACGCGACCCGGTCGTTGTGAGGACGTACGTGACTAAACGAGAATCCCGTGCCGCCCCCCGATTGGTGGATAAGCGCCTGATGCTTCAGGCTGTCATAAACTGAGGCCAGGGAGTCTTCCACCGGGAGGACGAAACAGGCGGAGAGTTGCTGGAGGCGTCGCCCGGCATTCATCAGTGTGGGAGAATTAGGAAGAAAATCGAGACGGGCCATGCAGTCGTACCAGCGTTGAGCTGCGTGAGGCAGTCGGCCGGCGATAGGGTAGAGTCGTTCAGCTTGTGCGATGTCGGTCGCGACGCGCCAGAATAGCTGCGCCGGCGTCTCGATGATCGTCCCTGCATTGTTCTTGGCCAGATAGCGCCCGCGGAGGACGATTTTGGCATGGGCTGAAAGTCGAAGTCGTGTAGATAACGGCGGGCGTGAGGACGTGGTCGTCTTCTTGACAGACATAGCACAATTATATACCGGCAGCAGCCAGATTGATCGATGGTGTGGGAAAGAGGGTGCGGCTTGCATCTTGAGTGTCCAGTTCGGCAGAATGAACGTCCACTGACGGACGACTATGAAATCCTATCGCGAAAAGCTCTGGTACGAAACGAAGACGCGGCGCGCCTACCTCAACATCACGCAACAGGTTGAGGCGGCGGTCAAGAAGAGCGGCGTTCAAGAAGGGCTCGTGCTGGTCAATGCCATGCATATCACGGCCAGCGTCTATATTAATGACGACGAACCAGGCTTACTCAAGGACTATGACCGATTCTTAGACGAGCTCGTTCCTCAGGACGCGACCTATCGGCACAACGAGACGGGAGAAGATAACGGCGACGCCCACATCAAGCGCCAGTTGATGGGGCGAGAAGTCGTCGTCGCGATTACCGAAGGCCGATTGGACTTCGGCCCATGGGAACAAATTTTCTATGGGGAGTTTGACGGGCAGAGACGAAAACGCGTGTTGGTGAAGGTGATTGGATCGTGAGCATGATGTCATCTAATCGGTGGCCCGGACCCTATGGGAATAAACTGTTGGAGCGCTTGCTACCACATGAAAAGTTTGGCAACATGGAGTGCAGTGCTGCACGGCTGTGCGGTAGGAGTCTGTCGATATGTTGAGTTGGTCTCGTCCTGACCCTCTCACAAGAGATCTCGTTCACTTGATCAATGCCCGGCGCCATGACCATGGTGATACCGATGCGGCGATCGATACGCTGCAAGCCTTCTTGGAGCAGGGACGAGAGTATGATCTCTTAACAGTGCTGGCGGCGCTGGACGAGGACATGGCGGAATGGCTCTTCGATCTTCTCGCGGAGGCATCCTGCTCCGTGCTCATAGATGGGCCGGCCGATGAAAAATTGTCCTATGCCATTATGGCGGCTTTGGAACTTCCTCTCCAAGCAAATTTGACCCATCCACTCAAGTTGAAGATCGACCCGGTCGCGACAGCGGATCTGTTGCATCGGCATCTCCGGCTCTCTGCCGGGACGGTGGTGCGTGTGGAGTCGCGCCTTTTGACAGATTCGACGCTGGAGCCGCTCAGCCTCCAGGGTTTAAATGACCATTTAAGTACGGTGGCGGATTCCCAGCGGGCCACTTCAATTGCCGCTCGGCTTTATCCGCCTGTCGAGAGTACCGCCTTTCTCTTCTTTGAGTTGATCGGTGTGCCGGACTCCGGACTGCCCGATTCGCTGGAGGATCGGCATCGTCGGGCTCTCCTTGAGGGTCTCGTGGCGCAATGTCCCGAGCTGGCGCTGGCTCCCGATATGATCGAAGCACCGGTCTACGCCGCCTATGCCATTTTCGATGCGCAAAATGCCGTGCGGCTCCATCGGCTGGCGGATGAGACCGCGGCAGTCTGGCGCGATCTGGACCCACTCGTCCGTGCCCGCACGATCGTGCACCTCCATACGCAATGCGGGAACGGCGTGTACATGCCGGTTTGGACTGATCTGTTTGATCCCGAACTTCCTGAAGACCACGGTCCTGTGTGGACCTCTCCTGATGTGTGGATCTTCACGGCCGATTTGCCCATCGAATGGCCTGGAGAAATGCTCACCAATCGGCTGCTCGCCGAAGGCTGCACCAGGTTTGAGAACCATATCGTCGAAACCCCAGACAACTAGCCCGCATTATTCATGACGGTTCGTTGCGAAATCGCTGAGCCGCGTCGCGAGACCGGCGCGCGGAGCCGTGAGGACCCGATGCGTACTCGTGAAGTACGTTGAGCCCGAGGGGCGAGCCCGCTGGCCGGAGGCTCGTCGCAGCAACGGATCGGCGATTGCAGCAGAAGTGCTCATGAATAATGCGGGCTAGCCATCATCCTGCTCCTTTCGGCGCGTCACCATGATGAGGGTGCAGAGCTGCTGCCTTCCACCTCGATTCAGTCCGCATTATCCAAGCGCACTTGTGTTGCATTCGCCGATGTTCAGGCGAGGGGCACCAGGCTAGAGGCCTGGGGGGCCAGAAAGAATGTCTTTCCTCTCGCCTCGTGCCCCTCGCCTGGGTTCCAAGCGATTTCGTGTCGAACCGCAATGTTGGACAGGCCTCTGGTAGAAACCGGACAATTCGTCGATTTTTTTGACGGCTTATCCTATGCTGGGTCTGGTCAGAATAGGGAGCAATCATGGCTCAGCAGCAGTCTTCGAGCGGCACCATTGCCGGCGCAATCACCATCTTTTGCCTTGGGCTCGTGTGGGTGACCGTGGCCACCAATTTCCCGTCACAAGAAGAGTTGTCTTCAGCTGCGCTGCCGGCTGAGACTCGTCAGGCGGCACGTTCTTCGTCTCCCCTGTCTGCGCCAGCCCCGCTAGATTTAACCATTCCCACCTCTCCTCCGCTGCCGTCTGAGGCAGCCATGTCGAGGCCGGACGATGATCAGTCGCGTAACTCAAGCGCTGAAGCTCCGGTTGTGACGCGATTAGATCCTCGTGCGCTGCAGGCTACCAGGCTGCAGTGCGAAGAGGACATAGACCAATTGTGCCCCGACTCTCCGGACGGTTCTGCCCGCACGCGCTGTTTGCAACAGCGTGCCAAACAACTTCCGCTGCTGTGCCAAAGCCAGTTGCATGAGCGGTTTGTAAAGTGGAAGGAAGATCGAAGCCGGTTGATGGCGGCGTGCGACGAGGATGTCAAACGATTCTGCAGAGCGGTCAAACCTGGGAGCGGGCAGATCCTCCAGTGCCTACAATCACATGGCCAGGAAGTCTCCGACCGATGCTACCAGACCTTTCCGAAGGGCAAGTTCTTCTTCAAGTAGTCGGGTGAGCGTTAGCGAGAGGTGTTCTTGGTTCCTGAGAGCACACAGAACGTCAGCTTCACGCCCGCCACTTGGATCTGGTCCCCATCCTTCAGGGCCTGTTGTCCCACAACGTCCGTGCCATTGACGATCAGAGACTTCGCACCCTGAGAAGGGGTGATGGAGTAGCTGTGGCCTCGTCGGGCGATCGTCGCCGCAGATTTTGGGGCAAACCAGCCGGTCAACCGAATGGCCGCTCCGTCTTGTGACCCAATGACATTCACCTGATTGGTGAGAGAGTATTCCAACCGATCAGTTTTCCCAGCAACAATTAGGACCTTGGCAGTGAGCGTCGGTCCGTCGGGTGTACGGTCTGTTCCTCTGAGCACCGTAGTTCGATCAAGATCGACAAAAGGGGTCGGCGCACCCGTACTGGCCGTCGCATTCTCTTGGAAGACGAGCCGGTGTTGGCCGATGGTGATCACGTCCGTGTCACGAAGTTGGTGGCGCGTGATCGGCCGGCCATTGATGGCGGTGCCGTTGGTGCTCATCAAGTCTTCGAGAAAAAAGACGGCCTGAACCTTCACGATTCGCGCATGATGCCCCGAGACGGCGGGATCTTCGATCACGAGAGTGTTGTCGGCCTTCCGACCAATCGTCAATGTCTCATGGGTTAGTTCGAAATGCCGCGAGCCTTTTCCGTAAAGATTGACGAGCAGTGTGGCTGGTTGTGGCAGAGTCTCCGGCATGGTGTTGCCCTCCTGTCAGGGTCCCTGTGATTGTTTACGCGACGAATCGTTGTTTCAGCCGCTCCCACAGTCCGGCTTGGAATTCATCCCGCAAGGCCACGACGACCACGGTCGTGTTGTCATCGCCGCCGGCTTCATTCGCCATGCCGATGAGGTGATCGGACATGGTGGGGAGGTCTTCTGATCCACTGAGGATGTGAAGAATGTCGTTCGGGTTGACACCACGGGTGAGTCCGTCTGAGCATAACAACAGCATGTCTCCGCTCATTACCGGAACCTCCGTCAGCTCCACGTCGACGCTGCTCTCGACGCCGAGAGCTTTGGTTACGATGTTCCTGCGGGGGGAGCGTTCGGCCTCTTCTTCCGTGATAAACCCCTTGAAGATCTGTTCGGCGACCCAGGAATGGTCTGTGGTCAGGGCCTGGATTGTCCCGTTTCGAACGAGGTAGAGCCGACTGTCTCCGACATGGGCAATGGCGAGCACTTCCTCACGGAGCAGTGCGGCGACCACGGTGGTACCCATCCCGGCATAGTCAGGCCTGCTCCATGACTCGCGATGAACGACGTCGTTCGCTGCACGAATCGCGCTGGCAAGACGATTGGCCGGTGCAGACACCGTGGCATCGCAGGGGCCGATCAGCGGCAGGTCTGCGTGCCGAGCTGCCTCTGCCAGATGCGCCTGAATCGCCTCGATTGCAAGGGCGCTGGCAATCTCGCCGGCGTTGCCACCGCCCATCCCGTCACAGACGACATAGAGTCCGAGCGGAGGGTCGGCCACAAAGCGATCCTCGTTATGGGGCCGTTTAAGGCCGGTATCGGATTTGGCGCTATGCAATTGTTCGAGTGCCAGACGACGCCTCCTTCAGGCCGCGAGACTCTGCAGACAGGCACGGAGCTCGTCCGCGAATTCATCCGCGCGCCGATAGCGGTGAGGCAACTCTTTCTGTAACGCGCGATCCACGATCTCCTGCACCATTGGGGGAAGATCGGGCCTAAAGGTCTGAATGGCGGGATGCGGATGATGGGCGATGCTGAACAGCACGGCCGACAAGTTGTCGGCGGTAAACGGCAGCTGTCCAGTGAGGAGTTCGAACAGCACGACGCCGAGTGAAAAGATGTCCGACCGGCCGTCCACTTTTTTGCCTGCGATTTGTTCCGGTGACATGTACGTCGGCGTGCCTAACACAATATTCGTTTGTGTCTTGCTGCTCGAGGCCATCTTCGCAATACCGAAGTCCATGACTTTCACGACGCGATCCTTCGTGAGCATGATGTTAGCCGGCTTGATGTCGCGATGGACGACGCCTTGTTGATGGGCGTAGTCCAGGGCATCCGCGACGGTGGCCACAGTCAGGAGGACCTCGTTGACCGGCATCAAGTTGGGTTTCCGTGCCCACTGTTTCAGGGGGGTCCCCTCGATGAGTTCCATCGCGATGTACCCTAAATCGGCTTCTTCTCCCGCGTCATAGATGGTCACGATGTTGGGGTGGGAGAGACGCCCGGTGGACTCTGCTTCGCGGAAAAACCGTGCCTTGACGTCTTGGAGCTTGTCGTCGTTGTCGCCTTGATCGAGTCGCATGGTCTTGATGGCCACGAAACGCTGGATCGTTGGATCTTTTCCCAGGTAGACAAGTCCCATTGCGCCGCGTCCGAGTTCTTTCAATACCTTGTAGCGCCCGAGCATGCCTGGTGTGCCGCCATTGATCGTCGATGTGGCGACTATACTTGTTGGTTCTGACGGAGCCTCTGTCTCTACTTCTTGTCCTGCGTCCTCATCCTCGGAAAGCACCTGCGCCTCTTGGTGCCGCGTCTGTCTGGGGGGGGCGAAGGCTTCGCGTAGCGAACTCCGGTTAAGGACCCAGGCTGCCGTGAGCCAGAGAGCGGAACCGATGAGGCCAATTCCATAGCTCCAGGCGAATCGGGAAGGGCCCACCTGTTCGATTAGTGGAAGGCCCACGTTCCTGAACGCTTTGTTGGCGAAGAGGATGACGACGAGGGTCGTGAGCGGAAGGACGAGGTTGCGGAGAAAGCTTGATCCGCGGCCGTTGTCTGGGATTTGCTGAGAGGCAGCGAAGGCGAGGACCCAGACGATGGCGAGTGCGAGGAGGTTTGCAACCAGTCGAATGGCGCTAGGCCCACTGAGCTGCAGATACGGGATCGAGACAGATTGGACCAATGCCAGGCTGCTCAGCAAGGGGCCGGCTAGGAGCACAGCCAAGATGACAAAGGTATAGGGAGCGATCCAAGTCCAGGATTTCGACATAAGAATCTTTGAGGGCGTCCTTGAACGTCTCAAAGTGTAGCGGATGGGAGAGGAGAGTCAACGAATTGGGAGAAATGAGCAGAGGTGCTCTCGACACCCGTGAAGCGTGTCTCGCAAGCCAGAAAGCATGATTGTATGCGAACGACGAGATACGAGCGACGAGATAGGAGTTACGAATGACCAACAAAGAGGGCGGCTTTTTTGAGCGGTTCAAGCAGCTTCTCGGGAACTTTCAAATCACCCCGGCCCGTACCAACTTCGATGTCAGGCTTGGTGATGCCGTGGAAATCGCTTCCACCGGTCACCAGCACGTCCAGCCGCTTGGCCAGGTCGAGATACTCCGTCGTCTGTCGCTTCGTGTGGGTGCTGTAGTGGACTTCGATGCCGCCAAGGCCTTCGGCTTTCAATGTCGTCAGGAGTGTGTTCAGCCCTTCTCCAGACACCTTGGCCCAGGTAGGATGAGCCAGCACGGCTACGCCGCCGGCGGCTCTGATCCAGGCGATGGCATCCGCCGGCTGGGGCAGTTCACGCGCCACGTAGGCCGGGCGTCCTTCTGCCAGATATCGGTCAAAGGCGTCTTTGGCGGACGTGACATACTTCTTGTCCATCAAGAGCCGGGCAATATGCGGCCGGCCGACCGAATCCGTTCCGGCCAGAGCCCGCACCTCTTCATAGGTCACGTCTAGTCCGAATGAGCGCAGCCGTTCGATGATCTGCGGGTTGCGGCTATGCCGACTCTCGCGCAAGGCGCCCAAGCGTTGATTCAGCCCCGGGTCTTGCCACCGTATGCAATAGCCAAGGATATGGAGCTCACTATTGCCAACGCAGGAGCTGATCTCGACGCCGGGAATGATTTCAATTCCCAGCTCAGCCCCGGCTGCTATGGCTTCCGGCATGCCGGACACAATGTCGTGGTCCGTAATGGCCAGCGCGGTGACACTTGCTTTGTGAGCGAGCCGTAACACCTCAGCCGGCGAGAGGCTTCCATCGGAGTG
>Ga0184638_1000610_pt1 | contig 10233 bp, 11 predicted proteins | sample PLM31_50_b2_FD_133141 | JGI IMG/M metagenome (GOLD analysis project Ga0184638, IMG submission 133141) | Groundwater sediment microbial communities from an aquifer in East River, Colorado, USA - PLM3-1_50_b2 | ecosystem: Environmental > Terrestrial > Soil > Riparian zone | place: USA: East River... | reverse complement strand
TCTCAAGCCACTCCGCTAAGCCAAATTGTTTTTATCTAAGTGTTATACTTCAGTCAGACGCTCGTCGTGCTCGTCGAAGGACCCGGGAAGCTCTAGCTTTTCCTGCATACTGCTACCTATCGGTGATTGACAACGAAGGCATGGCGGATAGACCATTAATCGCGGGAGGGGGCCCGTCCTGCTGGACCCCCCTCCCGAGCCCACAGCATTACAGCCCGTCGAGACTCCTTTGATTGGAGGTACATATGCCGGAGCGAACAGGTTCTACCGGCCCAGACGCCTGGCCAAGTCTGCCGCTCAGCAAATGGCGCGACACCTACGCCACGCTACACATGTGGACGCAAATCGTCGGCAAGATCCGGCTTGCGCTGGCCCCGATGATCAATCACTGGTGGCAGACCACCCTCTACGTCACGCCGCGCGGGCTCACGACCTCTCCGATGCCGTACGGCACACGCGCCGTTCAAATAGATTTCGACTTTCTCGACCATAAGCTTCGCATCGAGACCTCAGACGGAGACCGCCGCACGGTCCCGCTCGCGCCGCTCTCCGTGGCCGAGTTTTATGAGGATACAATGGCCGCACTGCGCTCGCTCGGTATCCCGATAACCATATGGACCACGCCCGTTGAGGTGGAAGATCGGACTCCCTTCGAGCAGGACCGCCACCATGCGGCTTATGATCCCGAGTATGCGGAGCAGCTACGCCGTATTCTGGTGCAGACAGACCGTGTGCTCAAACAGTTTCGTTCTCCGTTTATCGGGAAGGTCAGCCCGGTCCATTTCTTCTGGGGCGCGTTTGACATGGCCGTTACCCGCTTCTCCGGTCGCACGGCGCCCATTCATCCGGGCGCGCCCAACGTGGCGCGTTTTGTGGCGGTCGAAGCCTACTCGCACGAAGTAAGCAGTTGCGGGTTTTGGCCTGGCGGTGGTCCCATAGACAGGCCGGTCTTCTATGCCTATGCCTATCCCGAGCCGGAGGGATTTGGAGAGTATCCGGTCCAGCCGAAGGAGGCGTTCTACAGCAAGGAGATGAGAGAATTCCTCCTGCCCTACGACGCGGTCCGGACCGCAACGTCACCCGATCAGATGCTACAGGCTTTCCTGCAGAGCACCTACGACGCGGCCGCGAACCTCGGCAAATGGGATCGGGCCGCACTCGAGCGCGCGCCCACAGGATCGCTTCCGAAAAAAGTCGGCGCCCAGCCGGTATCTTGATTTTCCACGATGGTCTGATGAGATATTAACTTCCTTTTTTCTGATCCAATTCACGTAGCCGCTCCTCGGCTTTTCGTGCATACTCGCTCTTGGGATATTTGGTCAGGATTTCCTGGTACAGCTCCTTGGCGTGCGCCGGGTTGTTCTGGCGCTCTTCAAGTTGTGCGCTCTCAAATAACTGCTGAGCGCCGTCCGCCGTGCAGGCTGTTGCACCGAGGCTCAGCAGCAGGATTGATGCGAGGATTACAGCTAGATAAGAGCTTATCGGCATGAATCGGCGTCGAATGGTGGCTGGGGAGTTGCTGGCTTTGGCGGCGCTATCCATCGGCTTCCTCCTGTTATTTCCTAAACGACCGATCTTTGTTGACATGGCGCTGGCCCTCTTTGCGTTGGGCCTCGTCCTCTTCGATGCAAAGCACACCAAATCCGAACTCTGGGTCCCATTGCCGCGAGACGTCCAGAGGACACGGTGGCAGCAGTGTCTCTTAAGCACGATGGTTCCAACCACGCTCGTGATCATCGTATTCCTGCTGGTGGGCATCGCCATCGGGTATCAGGGAGCAGGATGGCCTGGCGCCAGAGCGAGGGTTCTTCATCCCTACATCCCGATCGCCATCACATTATATTTGCCATGGGCTTTGGTGCAGCAAACGCTCTTCCAGGTCTATTTGCTTGGGCGCCTGCAAGCTCTCTTTCCCGCACTGCCTCGATTGCTTCTTTCGACCTTCAATGGCCTCGCCTTCGCCTTGGTCCATGTGACGAACCCCTGGATCGCAGTCATCGCCGCACTCGGTGGCACGGCATGGAGCTTCTTGTATCTGCGCTATCGCCTGCTGTGGCCGTTGGCGATCTCCCATGCCCTCGTGGGCACCACCTTTTATTATTGGGTCTACGGGCACGATCTGACCCGTCAATGGAGTTCCACCATCCAAGGTTTGTTCACACGCTAGCTCTAACGCCGCTCATCTCCTTGGCAAGCTGAACGTATCTCGCTATGGCAGCAGCCGTCAAGGCCCCGGCACAGGGTGCTCTCAGCAGGATGCCACAACACCAGACTGGCCAGTAGAGTCCCGAGTTGTCCCGCCAATCTTTCGAGGAACATGCCCGCCCCTATCGCGGAGGTGATTTCTTCTACAGCAAGAGCTGCCGCTATAATCCAAGTCCACTATCCCCGCACTTTGTTCTTAGGCGCGAAGTCGGAGCACGTGTAATAGGTTCGATCTGGGGTCTCGAACGTCACCTCAGGGGTTGAACAATCCTAGAGGGTCGCGCTATGTTACACGCTCTGGTTGGTCAGGAAGGTCAGACGGGCCTCCACGAGTGCGGGCCGGGAGCCTTTCAAAAGCAGCCAGCCCAAGGAAAAGTCTGCCGTATGACCAAGCCGACTCTTTTAGCGGTTGATGACGACCCCCTCGTATTGCGTGCGGTGGAGCGCGACTTGCGGAAGGAGTATGGGAGCTCCTACAGGGTATTGCGTGCAGATTCGGGGGAGGCCGCCTTGGAGGCGCTCAAACAACTGAAGCTTCGCAACGAACCGGTCGCGCTGTTCCTCGTGGATCAGCGCATGCCGAAGATGAGCGGCGTGGAATTTCTCGAGCGCGCCATAGGACACTTTCCCGAGGCCAAGCGGGTGCTCCTGACCGCCTACGCGGATACCGACGCCGCAATCAACGCCATCAATAAGGCCCGGATTGACTACTACCTCATGAAGCCCTGGGACCCTCCGGAAGAGCGCCTGTATCCGCTACTGAATGATCTTCTGGAAGATTGGCAGGGGGCATTTCGACCGCCCTTCGAAGGTATCCGTGTCGTGGGTCATCGGTGGTCGCCGATGGCGCACGAGATTAAGGATTTTTTGGCACGCAATCACGCTCCGTACCGCTGGCTGGATGTAGAGACAGAGGATGAGGCGCAGAAGTTGGTGCAACAGACCGGTACAGAGGCCAATCAACTGCCTCTGGTGGTGTTCCAGGACGGAATCCACATGACCCAGCCGAGCACGCTGCAAATCGCAGAAAAAATCGGGTTGACGACCAGAGCGAAAATGCCTTTCTACGATCTGATTGTGATCGGCGGAGGCCCTGCTGCTCTCGCGGCAGCCGTCTATGGAGCGTCGGAAGGGTTGCGGACTGTCATGATTGAGAAGCAGGCGCCGGGAGGCCAGGCTGGAACTACCTCGCGCATCGAGAACTACTTGGGGTTCCCCTCCGGCCTCAGCGGCGCGGATCTCGCGCGCCGTGCGGAGACCCAAGCCCGCCGCTTTGGGGTTGAGATCCTGACGCCTCAGGAGGTGGTCGGGATTCGCGTCAATGATACGCTTCGCGATGTGACGCTCTCCGACAAAAGCGAATTGAGCTGTCACGCGCTCCTGATCGCCACCGGGGTGTCCTACCGCACACTGGATGTCCCCGGCTGCGCGCAGTTGACGGGGGCGGGTGTCTACTACGGCGCAGCGATGATCGAGGCTCTCTCCTACCGCGATCAGAACGTCATCATGGTCGGCGGAGGCAATTCAGCGGGACAAGCCGCCGTGTACTTCTCACAGCATAGTGCCCGCGTCACGTTGATCGTCCGCGGCGATTCTCTCGCCAAGACCATGTCCAAATACCTCGTTGATCGGATCGAGACCACGAACAATATCGTTGTCCGGCTCCGCACGGAGGTGACCGAAGTTCGTGGGACAGAACATTTAGAGGCGGTCACGCTCATGAACCGCGACACGGGAGCGCAAGAGACTCTTCCGGCTCATGCCTTGTTTGTCTTTATCGGAGCAAAACCGCATACGGACTGGTGCGCTTCCATCATCGAACGCGACGAGCACGGTTTCATTCTCACGGGGCCGGATTTGATGCGCGATGGGAAGCCGCCGCGCGGATGGAGGGGCGAGCGTCAGCCAATGCTGCTGGAAACGAATGTGCCTGGAATTTTTGTGGCGGGTGATGTCCGACACGGCTCAGTGAAACGTGTCGCCTCTGCAGTGGGCGAAGGCGCCATTGCGGTCCAGCTCGTACACCGATACTTGAGCGGCTTCTAGGGTTGTTCGAGGTGCCACGTTGAAAGACACACAAGCCATTTTGCAAAAGCTTCGTCAGGTGCCGTTATTCGCGCAGTTGACGGATAACGAGAGCTCCTGCATAGAAGGTGGCGAAGAGATAGGGGTCAAGGCGGGCGAGGAGGTCGCCACCGAGGGAGAGCAGGTCGAGTGCTTCTTTGTCTTGTTGGAGGGTGAGATGCGGGTGCTGAAGAAGTACGGAAATCAGGAGATTGTTCTGGCGGTGCACAAAGCCGGGGCCTTCTTTGGCGAGGTGTCGCTGCTCCTGGACGTGCCCTACGTCGCCACCTTCCGCGCATTACAGCCCTGTCGTGTGTTCAGGCTCAAGAAGGATCCGTTCTGGAAGCTGCTGGGCACCTGCCCGTCAGTGGCTAGTCAGATACTGCGCACAATGGCCGCAAGGCTCCGAGGCCTGGAGGGCTTCTCGTCGCAGCGCGAAAAACTTGTCTCCCTTGGCACCATGGCTGCCGGGCTCGCGCATGAACTCAATAATCCCGCAGCCGCGGCACGACGGACCGCCGGCCACTTACGGGAGACAACGCACAACCTGCAAGATTTCGCCTGCACGCTCAATCAGCAATTGACGCATGAGCAATGGGGGATCTTGGTGAACCACTCACAGGACGCCCTTGATCGTGCGTCACACTCTGTGCCGACGGATGTGATGAACCAGAGTGATCGAGAGGAGGCTCTCGCGCAGTGGCTGGAGAATCACGGTGTCGCCGATGGATGGAAGCTTGCTCCGACATTGGCGGGAGCCGACTTGGATCAGGCCTGGTTGGATACGCTCGCAGCCGGTGTTCCATCTGCAGCATTGACGGATGTGCTGGGATGGCTGGAGGCTCGGTTGGCTCTGAACTCGCTCTTGGAGCAGATCGAACAGAGCACGACGCGGATTGAGGATCTGGTCAAGACGGTCAAAGCCTACTCATATATGGATAAGACTGCGTTGCAGCCAGTGGATATCCACGAGGGGCTCGAGAGCACGCTGACCATGCTCTGCCACCGGCTCAAGAACATCAGGGTGGTGCGTGAGTATGATCGGACGATTCCGCGAATCATGGGGCGCGGCAGTGAACTGAATCAGGTCTGGACGAATTTGATCGGGAATGCGATTGATGCAGTCAGTGACGAGGGACGGATATGGGTTCGCACCAAGCTCGAAGACAACAGCGTGATGGTGGAGATCGCCGATGATGGGGCAGGCATTTCGCCAGAGATCCAACCGCGCATCTTCGAGCCGTTCTTCACTACCAAGGCTGTCGGGTCCGGCACGGGCCTCGGCCTCCTGATCAGCTATCGTATTGTGGCCGACGGCCACCACGGAGAAATCGAGTTCGAATCGAAACCAGGGGATACGCGCTTTCTGGTGCGACTGCCCATCACGCCGCCTGTTGAAAAGGGTGCGGCTGCCTTCCTAGGGGTCTCTTAGACCTTCTCTGTCCCAAATTGTGGCTGATACCGTTCTCTCTTAGCGACGACGGAAAGAGCGTCCAGGTGTCCCGAAATGAGGCTGGCTACGGGGCGCCCTGAAGTGAGGTCGCATACCGGGCGCGCCGAAGTGAGGCCGCATACGGGGCGCATGGCGAAAGTGCGGTCTGGGGTGGAAGAAGAAGCCGCCGTAAAACGGAGAATAGCTATAGGGATAGGAATAGTAATAATCGGGATAGTAGGGCACATCGTACTCAGGCGGAGTCGGACCATCATGGGCGAATGGCATCAGGATGGTTGGTGATGCTTGCCGATACTCTTCGGCAGAGGGTGTCGCGGGCAACGGGGCCGGGATCACTTCTCTGCTGGGGACATAGGTCTCACACTTCTCAGATTCTCGCGGGACATTGGTGAATAGATCAGTCCCCGTCCCGTGCGGACACCGCCAGACCTCAGCTCGTATGAGAGAAGGATGGAGCAGGACGGTGAGGACAACGACTGAGAGCGATAACCTCATCAATGGCCTCGCTTGCTTTAGTATATACCATTTCGAGCGAGCAGTAGGAAACGGGTCTGGCTCCATGCATATAAGTGTTTACCCTATATCAGTTTTCTGAGCTCATGCCGGCGGTACGATCTTGTCGAGCTCGGCAAGCTCCGCCTGAGACAAGCGCCAGCCGGCGGCAGCGGCGTTCGCTCTGACTTGCTGGGGCGATGTTGCGCCGGCAATGACGGATGCGACAGTTGGTTGCATGGCCAACCAGGACATGGCGAGTTCCAACAGCGTGTGTCCTCGCGATTCGGCGAACGCAATGAGCGACTCCACGATCGCCAAGTTGTTCTCGTTGAGGGTATCTTGGAATCGGCCACCGGGCGCGAGACGGGTACCCTGGGGCGGAGCCTGGCCTCTCCGATACTTTCCGGTGAGAAGACCGCTCGCCAGCGGGAAATAGGGAGTGAAGGCGATGCCGAGCTTCTCACAGGTCGGGATCACCTCACGTTCCGGTTCACGGTGCAGCAAGCTATACTCGTTCTGCACACTCACGAAGCGAGCAGCGCCAGGGCGTACTGCTGCCTCTGCCTCCCGGAGCTGGTCGGCCGAGAAGTTGCTACAGCCGATCTCCCGCACTTTACCCGCCTTCACCAGCCCGTCCAGCGCTCCGAGCGTGTCCGCAATCGGAACCGTGGGGTCAGGCTGATGGATCTGGTATAGGTCAATGCGATCCGTTCCGAGACGGCGCAGGCTATCTTCTATGGCTTGACGCACGTATTCAGGCCGCGCGCCGCGCCGTTTCTCATCGACCGGCATGCCGAACTTCGTGGCGACCACCACTTGATCCCGGCGCGGTCCGAGCGCGCGTCCCACGAACTGTTCGCTCTGGGTCTTTCCGTAGATGTCCGCTGTATCGAAGAAATTAATCCCGGCATCAAGCGCGGCATGGATGACCGCAGCGCTGGCCGCCTCATCGAGGCGCCACCCGAAATTGTTGCAGCCCAGCCCCACCACCGAGACCGTGAGGGATCCGATTTGTTGCCTTTCCATTGGCACACCTCTGTCGCTTGGCTTACCTTCACGAGCTTACAATATTCTTACAGCTGTTGGCTCCCTACGAAAGCGGATCTATCCAGCAGGGAGTGTACGAGGGTGAAGCTCTAGTGGGCCGCTAGGATGCGCAACGCTTCGCGAGCGGCTTTGGGCGACTTCTGGGTCGGAATCCTCGCTGAGTCGGCGTATGTCGCTTTCAAGGTCATGATCTCCAATGTCCGCCAGAATCGTCAAGACTTGTGGAAGATTCAAACGGTGACGCAAAGCTTCTTCGAGAAGCGGCTTGGCTTGCCACGGCGAGGGAGGTTACATCAACACCTCACTACGGTCAAATAGTGCTTTGCTCCCTCCGTCGTCTGATCAGATCGGCTGCGTAGAGGACAATGAGCGCACCGACTGCCAGCAGATAGGCCCCGCCGAATGGGATGAAGAACAATTGCTCGGCCCACTGGAAGGCGAGGGTCTCGCCCAGCGAAGGCAGCGTCCAGGCGAGCATCAGCCATCCGAAGGGGTACAGAAGTCCCAGCGACACCCACAGGCTGAACAAGGTCCTGGTCCGGGACGAGAACCCCGTGTTCGCCAGGATCGTCAGAAGGATGATCGTGACCAACCCCAGGCCGTGGCTGTGGAGGTGGAAGGTGTGCAGGCGGGCGAGGGAGCGGTCGGCCACCCGCTCGAGGATTACCTGGTCAATGTCCTCCACTCCCGTGAGCTGATGCACTGCGGGATGCGCCTGTGCCCCGGCGATCGCGTATTCGCGCAGTTCCTGACGATAGCCGCCCTGCAATGCCCCTGAGAGCTCGCCGAACCCGAACAGGACCAGGCACGCCAGAATGCCAAGGCCGGGCGGGGCCTTGAGAACGCTGGCGCTCACCCCGGTAACCCCGGCAGCAACTCCGCTGCAAAATGTGACAACAACGTCTGGCTCAACTTCCGCCTTAACTGCTCGAACTGAGGGACCGCTTGCTGCCTCACCGCGCCGTCCATGCGGTCCAGGATCTGTTCCAACGTCTTGACCTGCGCGGGCCTTCGGCGACCGAAGGTCTCCTCAAAGATATGTGAGAAGTAGTCGCGGGCCAGATCCATCACTATCTTACGGGTTTCGGGCTTGACGTCCCGGTTCGGAAGCATGGTAGTGAGCTGGTCCAATTTCTCGAGCATCAAAAGATAGGTCAGCGAATAGATGACGCTCTTTAGTCGAGCCGTGTCGCGCGCCGCAATAGCCAGACCCAACTCATCGGCCACCGTCGTGCGATAGGCCTGATCCAGCTTGGCCGCCGTCTGGGCCAAACCGAGCAGCCCTTTCGTCTGCAGCAACTCTTCGACCGTCCCGATCAGGTAGATTGCCTCTTTCGGCTTGCCTCGCTCCAGCAGAAGCAGCACTCCGTACATGCGGTCCAATAGGATCGGGATCGGCTGCCGCATGTCGTGGGCCTCGGCGGGTGGAGCGGCGAGACCCACCAGCAGCAGCAGACCCACCGCTGAGGCAGTCAGGCGCAAGCGCAATGCGGGTCCTTTGACGTCCTCAAAGCTTGCAGGTGCTCTGGTCTCGACTTCCCCCGACGGCGTCGCCTGGTACGGTGGCCAGAATCTGATAGTGGCCCAGCCCGAGTTCCTTGCCATAGGCTTGCCCGACGAGCACGTCCTGCACGTGCTGGTGATCCCAGGCGCGGAAATAGGAGCGGCCTTCCTTACAGCCGTCGAACTCGTGCCCTTCAAGGGTCTTGATCACCGCCGCTGTGTCGGTCGTCCCGGCCCGGCGCACCCCTTCTAGGATTTGTATCATCGCTGCGTAGCCGAGGTAGCAGCGCGACGTAGGCGTATGGTTGTACTTATCGATCACACCCTGGATGAACCTCTTCGAGCTTTCCGTGTTGATCTTCGGATCCCAGATCAGGCCCCAGACGCCGGCGTTATTCGCGTACCCCAACGGCCGGCCGATCTGCTCACCTCCGATCATGCCGCCCACGCCGATCTTCTCCTTGGCCAGTTCTAGCTTCGCGTAGGCCTTCAGTGCGTTGACGAGGTCCCAGCCGTAAAGATTCAGGATAACGGCATCCGGTTTCGCGCCTTTCGCTTCTGTGAGGGCGCCAGTGAAGTCGGTCGCTCCGAATGGCGTCGTGCCAGCGCCGACCACCTCACCGCCGTTTTCTTTGAGCGCATCACTCATGGCCTGCAGGGCCGACTTGCCGTCCACTGTCTCCGCGGTGACCATGTACCATCGTTTTCCGGACGCTTTGATGATGTGTGGAGTTACGGCTTGCGCCATCATCCGGGCGTTGGGCATGAACACAAACGTATGGGAGCTACAGCGACCGCCGCTCAGTTCCATGACGTGAGGGCAGGTGGCCATGAACAACTTATTCTCTTGCTTCGCAATGTCCGACACGGCCAGAGCGACGTCGCCGTTGAAAGTTCCCATGAGGAAGTCCACATGATCTTCCTTGATCAGCTTATTCGCCGCCTTGATCGCCGTCTGGACATTCGAGGCGTCGTCGGCCTCGAGAATGATGACCTGGCGGCCGAGCACGCCGCCGCGCTTGTTATACATCTCCAGGGCGACCGTCGCGCCGTGGACGTCGTGAATCGAAGAAGTCTTGTACGGGCTGGACAGCGGATCAATAATGCCGACCTTGATGGGCTCGGCTGCATGGGCTGAGCGCGTCCATCCGGCGAGCTCGAGCGCCCGGTCGGTGAGATCTCCGAAGGCAAGCGCACCGCCGGCTACTGCCGAGAGTTTGAGAAATCGTCTACGTGATATCGTGCTCATGGGTGTCCTCCACTTAGGTTGAGGTCAAGACGGCAGGGTAGGTCATGGCTCAGCAGCATCCGTCAGCTAACCCATAAGAGATAATTTTGACGGCTCTAAGCAGCCGTTATTTCCCGGCCGCAGCTTCGCCCACGGTGGCGCGAAGTTCAGCTGACTGAGCATTGCTGACCTTGCGGTTCACCAGAATATCCAGCACGCGCACGTCTTTCCCATAGTA